>JAABUV010001676.1_pt1 | contig 31718 bp, 20 predicted proteins | sample 5559971 | NCBI WGS metagenome assembly JAABUV01 (sample SAMN10711881, study PRJNA513362) | rock metagenome | isolation source: Antarctica rocks | place: Antarctica: Victoria Land, Knobhead nord | collected 2015-12-19
ACACCGCATTCCACATTTCCTATCCCACCCGCTTCATTACCCATGAATGCGTTGGCACAACCCCGATATCACTGATCTTCACTCCTCATGAATGGAAATAGAATCAAGGATTCAGCCCTGGACGTGTTGATCCTCTACTATATAAACAGCGACCTCCCACCTTGTATTTCTCTTTTCTTTCTACATCCATCAAGCACAATACTTCCTCTTTCTATACTTTCTGGATAGTCAAGCCTTTTGATGGCTTTGTGCTAGCAATGCCTTCTCTTGTATATATGACTGCCTTATACTATCCTTCCTTTACCAGGTTACTTCCATTTCTGGCTCTATATACCGCATCAAAACACCCAGTCCATTCGTACATATGGCAGCTGTCATCTGCAACAAATCAAGTTCGTGACCACTCGTTTTTGGTGATATAGCCCTCTGAGAGAGTACATATGATGCTGCTGCGCCGTACGAAATTGGGCAGACATTTCATTGCTACAGCTAAAGCACCCAGCCTCCACATTGTCGGCTCTCTATCTCGGATTAGGCCAATCACGAATGCCTCATCCTCATCTCGGCCGCCCCTCGTTTTGCCTTTGAAGATCCCATCTCCTTGGCTGAAATAGTCATTTCAATGAAGATTCTTCCTCCAAGACAGTTCTTAAGTCCGGGACGAATCCTAGGGCGAAGCTATCACCAAGGACTCCAGACCTCCCCGAATCTACAACCACGCAGCCTAGTCCGTCCATATCTGGCGGACGTGTGAAAGTCAAGATCAGGAAGAATAAGGCAAATGTGGCGGCTGGGATATCTATTCCTGCGACAGCACACTGAACCGGAAAGCCCACAACGCGTTATCAAGCCATGCATTCCACCAGATGACAATTGCTACATGTTGATACGAATGAGCTATCAAGGCTGCCTCAAATCGCCTGTGAGAAAACGATCGCAACAATGGCTAAGACACCACCGGAAGCAAAACGACATGTCCCATGCTACCTATCAAGAACTCACCTAATTCTTAGCCGTGACGGATTAGCTCCCTGGAGAGAACCTCTAGACTTCCCCGACTATCGTGGAGAGTGTTTGTTAGAACCTTCCACCTGAGTCTCCCGCGAGAGATCGCATAGCATCGGAAACAGTCACCCTCCTCCTTGAGATACTTCCCACCTTTCCCGGCATAATCGAAATTGCCCAAGTGGTTGAGCTTCTGGTACCAGCTCTTGAAAATTGCTTTGTATCCCAGCCCCCTACGCTGCGAAAGCTAGCATCCGTGCTTGCAGGCTATGGCAACATCCTGGAGCACCTTGCATCCGATGAGGCGGGTGGATAAACCATGTGTCATTGGGTTTGCAGACAAGTGATGAAAAAGCCATGGACAAGCCATACTGGACAAGCTGGCGCAAATGACCGAGACGCTCACTTCGCAATCGGAGCAGAGATTCAAAGATCTTATCGCCGCATACAAAATCAATATGCCGCTAAAGATCCAGGAAAACTCAAGATCGAAGATCATGAAATGTCAGCTCACAAAATCTTTCTAGCAGCTGTGTCAGACTACTGCAAAGCTCAGTTCTCTTCGACTCGATTGTGTCTTCGCACAGCTATGCGTTGCACTTGCCGCCCATGCATCGCCCATTGGAAGGCCCGCAGCGCAATACCAGAGTCGAGTCTGTATGTTACCAGGATGGTTACTGCAGCATATAGCATGAGAGCGGACAATGACTCTGTTATGGCCGACGAAGGACTTTTTGCGCGCATCCTCAATACCCGGATAGACTGGACCACTTTTTATTACACCATCACCACGATTCCTAGTACCCTCAACGTACACCATGGATTTGCAGCGCCTAGAGCGTTATCCACCCTTTTACATCCTCTCACCTCACTTGGCTTCACTACCGGTGAATTTATTGGGAATCGAAACCTTTCCATTTGCTTTCACTATTCGTGAATTTAGAGGAATGCAGACTATTCCACTTGCTTTCACTATCCATGAATGGAGGTAGAACCAAGGAATCACCCTTGGACGTGTCTATCTTCTATTATATAAGGGCTAACTCCTCCCTCCAAAAACATCTTTTCTTCTGTATCCGTAACCCACTCTCTTATATGGAACACTTCTTTCTACGTATATATGGGGTTATCCTCGGTCTAACCTTGCTTTCTTTATCTCCCCGCTCAGGATCCGCAACACACTCACTATAGCGAGTACCCTTTCGGATCTCCACGAGTATTTGGAGGCTCAGAAATACCTTATGGAATACCTTTGAGACACGACAGGTATAACCCTACAAGATTACAGGCCCTGGATTCGCCACTTATGGCATAACAGCCAACTCGTGCATAGTTTCCGACATAGTCTGGAGGAGAAGAGGCATGAAGATAAGTATGCTGACGAATATCTTGAAGAAGTTCGTCAGGCCTTGGGCAACCACGTTCGTGAGGGCCACCCGGAATCCGAGTCGGGATCCGTTTCGCACCGGCAATATGCAACAGCTCTCCAGAGCGATGATCAAGTTCTTTCTGTCGTCTTCAATCCTTCGACTACGATCCCAAAGATTATCATCGTGATGTTAGGAGGTTACAATGCACGGCATAAGATACGCAACCCACATCATACCTCCCAATGCGACACCATACCTTTGGGGCAACGCTTCAACTAGATAATTTCCAACCAGAAGGACTTATTCTTCGAGGGATCCGTTTCGCACCGGCAATATGCAACAGCTCTCCAGAGCGATGATCAAGTTCTTTCTGTCGTCTTCAATCTTTCGACTATGATCCCAAAGAATATATATCATCGTGATGTTAGGAGTTTACAGCGATGATCAAGTTCCTGCTGTCGTCTGCGGATAGGAAAATGATGCAACAAACGACCAAATGTTAGCTCAGCAGCTTGCAGGTGTTACTCAACCCGAAGAAAAAGAGTGGTAGCACTATTACCTCTTTACGGGCCTCTGCTATTCAGAGCGATGATCAACTTCTAGCCGTCGTCTGCGGATCGGAAGAAGTTGCAACAAACGACCAAATGTTAGCTCGGCAGCTTGCAGGTGTTACTCAGCCCGAAGGAAAAGAGTGTTAGCACTATTACCTTTTTACGGGCATCTGCTATTCAGAACCGGGTAAAACAGCTGTTCAGAGCGATGATCAAATTCTAGCCGCCCTTTGGATAGGAAAAAGTTGCAACAAACGACCAAGCTGCTACTATTCAACGGAACACAGACTATGGAGAAGGTGGGATTCATGACCAAAGAATCGCCATGCAGACGTACCAAGCGCGTTTATAGAAGCCTCTAAATTATCTTGAAAATGCCCGCGTGGCTCGCAGTTTCGCAACAGTTGTCTAGAGCGATGATCAAATTCTAGCCGCTCCTTGAATAGGAAAAAGTTGCAATCAACAGCTTGCTGGTGTTACTCGGTCCCGAGAAAAAAAGGTTTGGTAGCACCATTACGCCAGTACAGGCAATTAGGCTTCAGACAGCATTATCTAGGAAAATAAGATCGTTGGTTCCGACCAGGGTAGATACTTCAAAAAAGTCTCACGGCATATCTTCCACTCCCTCGCAGGAGAACCGGTCTCTAGATCACCCACTGCCGTTTGGTGGTTGTTTCTGGAAAAGAAATGGCATCTACAAGAGATATCACTCCAAGAGCTTTAGAAGCTTCGCATGAGCAGGTTGAGCGTCTCGAGAGGACATTGAGATCTATGGCAAAACGGGCAGAGGTGCATTATAAAGGAGAAGAGGACATATCTAAGCTTCAAGATGAGCCGCCAGCCTTCGGATCAAACACCACGCAGTGCTTGACATTTTGAAGAATCTTCCAAGTATGATAAGAGATAGGATCTACTTGAGAGAATATAAGACAGCTCAAGAATAATAATTCCTACACGTCGTTGCTAATTAAAGGCGATATCAAGGATCTAATATACATAAGCAATGGTTATCCTTACGGAGTAGTATCGACGCATAAACATGTCTACTACACTGCCTTTTCCTGGTCCTAGATCACGTCGGATTCCCTCGTTCGAAGGTTGAATCCATCTGCAACCATGAGCAGAAGTCAGACTTTATATTGTTATCGGAATCGGTCACCTGCGGGTTTACGAATACTATCCGAGGCATAATCTCGATCAAAATCTTCAACAATATTTCAAGCGTCAACTGGCGTAATGGCGGAGCTGAATACCAGTTTTTTAATTGTCATCCTACACTACAATAGCAGCGGATATCCTTCTTTTCTGCCTATATAACAAATCTTCTTGATATATTTTCATCTTACAATGTCAATTCGGCAATCTGCTTGGAGAATATATACTCTAGCGAACCATACCGTCCATCGAGAACTCATTCCATGATCTTGCAAGACGTTTCAAAAGGTAAATCTTGATTGCAGAAGCCTGTCCATTGGTTTGTGCCGAATCGGGCTGTCTGTTGGTATACCAGCACAAAACATTGTCGACGATGACGGACATTGTTTTACTTGTAAGCGATAAACATGCAAGAAGTTTAGCGGAATTGGCAAACTTAGATCTCCACGAAAAAGCTGCTGACTGTTACCATTGGGATGGGAGATACGTCGAAGCAGCTCTTCGCGAACTCGGATCTCCACGAAAAAGCTGCTGACTGTTACCACCGGGATGGGAGATACATCAAAGCAGCTATCATTGCGTCCTGCAAGCTTGTAAGCGATACACATGCAAGAAGTTTAGCGGAATTGGCGAACTTAGATCTTCATGAAAAAGCTGCTGAATGTTACCACTGGGATGGGAGATACGTCGAAGCAGCTATCCTTGAACACACTTCTCAGGGCAACGGGCATTGCCTTACTTGTAAGCGATATACATGCAAGAAGTGTAGCGGAATTGGCAAAGATCGGCTCTTCGTGAACTCAGATCTCCACGAAAAAGCTGCTGACTGTTACCATTGGGATGGGAGATACGTCGAAGCAGAGCTCTTCGCAAACTCAGATCTCCACGAAAAAGCTGCTGACTGTTACCATTGGGATGGAAGATACATCGAAGCAGCTATCCTTGAACAAACCCCCCAGGGCAACGGACAATGTCTTACTTGTAAGCGATATACGTGCAAGAAGTGTAGCGGAATTGGCAAAAAGCAGCTCTTCGTGAACTCAGATCTCCACGAAAAAGCTGCTGACTGTTACCATTGGGATGGAAGATACATCGAAGCAGCTATCATTGAACACACTTCTCAGGGCAACGGGCATTGTCTTGTAAGCGATATACATGCAACAAGTGGCGGATGAGTTGGCATGAGGATAAAGAACGTGTCGAGACAAGGACCGAGAGCTATTTGTGCATATGAATGAAAGAGTGCTGGCAATCGTGTTACGACTGTGGTATAATTATATACAGAATGAGAAACGACTTCTGGCCCATATCAAGACTCATCTATAGACGGACAGCAAATCGTACGCTTATGCCAATCTCCAGATACTCGTCCACAAGCTGTACAGCTCCTGCAAGTTTATGCTCTCTACACAAGAGTGCGATCATGGTCAATGGGATCTTCAAGAGCGTCATCAGAGCACAAGGCTTAGACAACAGCCGGCTTTGTGACTACTATGGAGACATATTCCTACTCTGCCTGTGAGCACTGCGGTGTCTTGCAGATTGTGCTCGATGTATGCGCCACTGAGAACAATTCAATCCGCCCAAGACGTTACAACCTTCCACTTACATCAATTGTATATGCGACGCAATGGGTATTTCCCCAACTCCAGCGCAGTGGCGGTTTGTCTGCGATAAAATGTTGGAATATATCATGGTCGGGAAAGCAAGTGATGACCTGGCTATCGTGGTCGATCAGTTGATTCATGCAGCTGTCTTCGCCGTTGAAGCCTTGAAAAGAAACAACGAACGGATCTAGAATCTACGGCCATCGTCGCCAGCAGGGACGAGTCCGGGCGAGGCCGCTGAACCGTCAAACATTGCAGTTTGGCAGCCTGCGACGAACCCTGCAGCAGTCATACCGAACAAGCGTGGCTTCGACCAGATGGCTGTACCAGATACGCTCGCACAAACGGTATCCACGGGCCGCTCGTATATGCAGCAGACACGATCAACTATGCCTATTACGAATAATTTTCGAGTTGGTAGGACTGTTACAGAGACGGAAGCTGCATCGTCCAGGGAGTATCAGCAACTGTCGAGTATAGAAAGATGAAGCTTGAAATGGAGATACAAGCACAGCAAAGAACCAGAATGTTTCAGTGGGAATGAGCAAGGCCGTATTGTGATCCGATAATAATGAATATACTCGATAGATCTTATCGTCTTTTTAGAGGACAGTTTAGTAATCATTTTCTGCTACATCTCCAATACACTCTCCTACATAGTATTCCTATTCAAGGCAACACCATCTCTAGCGCAACCCATCTCATTACCAACATGGATACTCTTAATAACTCTTCTCTCGACATTGACTGATGTAGGCCAATCGTAATGACTGCCAGGATTCTTAAAGGACATCGAGTATAAATCCAGGTTGTGCGATGGAATGACACTATCCAATGTATCGTTACCGATGGCGAAGCCGTGATCAAGCCAAGACAGAGAAAGTCAACCAGTGTCTCCTCGAAGCCCAAACAGCCGAGCAGGAAGCCGAGAGCCTTTTTGTGAATACTAACAGTCAAACCGATCTACTCGAACAGGACCAGCAGCGCTTCCACGAGCAGAAGAGAGCATTCGAGGGGCAGCAGATAGAATTTGACGAGCGGAAGCTTCACAAACTCAAGGTCAATACTCCAAGCGCACAGGCAAAGCCCAATACTGACGCTCGGGTCCGCATACAGCAATGGGCTCAAAGCCTAAGCAACAGCGGGCAAACTCGGCACAAGCAAACCACAGCCTTTAATGACCTCGAATCCCGTACATCTCAGCTGTACAATACCTCTCAAAGGGCAGCGAAGCCTTCAGTACAACCCGTGGGCGTCTGAGCTCGAGCTTTGCAAGGGCAACACATTGTCAAGGGGAATACAGGATTTTAGCCGTGGGACCGACAAGGCAGCCCAGGATGACTGTCAATTGCCTCATGGGACTCGAATTGCACGGGAAGCTTTGAGCAGCCACGAAAAGGAAGGGTTTAGAGAAGGGATTCTACAGGAAGCTCTGGAGGTCGCTCTCCAAGGACAGGAGGCTATTGCAGCGAAGGACGTCTCAACATGGCTTGTATCGTTAATAACAAGGGCAGAAGATGGGATCGCGATTTGGAAAAGTTTTGGCTGGGTCGGGCTTGAAGTTTTTGGCGCAGCGACTGCAGGTTGAGTACCGGCTTTGTTTGAGGCTGAGTCTCTTGGTTTAGGGAGTTATCTGTGATGCCTGGGTTTAGGTATCGTATAGAGCTAACCATAAGGTAACTGCTGGCGGTCGCATGCACTCTATGCTTGTTCGCGTTGTGCATTGCCATGGTAAAAGTTCATCTCTACCACCGTCCACTGTTCCAGGCTGTGACTGACATTCTGTCGATGATGGTCGCATAACAGTGAAGGAGTACATTCCACATCGACGAGTGTCCCTTCTCATGAAATAGGCCTTCAAGCTGACTCTTATAACGACTATGCGCACTCCCGTTCTAAGTCCCAGCGACATTCCTAGCGAGTCCTAGCGAATCCTAGCGAGTCCTAGCGAATCCTGCCGAGTCCTAGCGAGTCCTAGCGAGTCCTAGCGAATCCTGCCGAGTCCTAGCGAGTCCAAGCGAATACAAGGGAGAATGCAAACCCTAGTGGGTTCTGCTTTCTTGTCTTCTTCTACAGTGTGCTTAAGCGATGCATGTTCAATAGAGCTTATAGATCTCTTGTGCTACTATGATTGTTACGAAGTAAAGTATGCATTGCAAAGAGGAGCGAAGAGGTTCAAGTCTAAGCCGTTTGCGACAACACTACTTGACTGACATAGCGCATTCCAAGTACTTGTATGAAACCATAGACTTACAGTGGCTTCATCTCATGCTACAAGTATTGTTGTTAGTTTGCGACTAACGTTAGGATCTGATCTTGAAGGATAGGAAGCCATATGGATTTGGAAAAATAGAACATGCGCCGAACTAAGAGCGAAGGATACAGATGACCACGCAATTCAGAAGAGGAGAAAGATTAAAACGATATATCTTGAGAACCGTGGCTATGAAGGCGAACGTTTGATTTGAGGCCGGCGAATCGAGGAAAACAAGGGCCGGCTTGACCGAGGGCTATCGACAAGCGAAATTGGGGCATGGAAAGGCATAGTAGATGGCAATAGCCTCTGTAACCAGCTAGGGAACATGGGGATAAATAGGCAATTCATCCCCATCCGTTTATTCCCTTCATCCCTTTGGATTCAGCCATAAACGCGCTTTTGCCCCACCCGTTCACTCCACGAAATCGGTCGCTAATATGGAGGGAGTGCTTGGCACCTCAGGACGGCTCCTAGGCCAAGATCTGGCCCTAGAGGCTGCAAGAAGGCGCCGGGTTTGCCTAAACAAATTCTTTACGGTTTTATTGTTCAAAACAAAGTCTATGTCTGATAGGGGTTACGTATAGAGATTCCTCAACAGGTATGCTCCTTACCTCAGAGTTTACGCAAGCAGCAATAACGTCTATGTTTTCCAGTAATCAGTACCTACAGCTCGACTTTTTGACCCATGGTTGAATTGCTCAGTACAACCACGTGTGAGACTCAGCCGTGTGACTCGACTACTACCTTATATGATGATGATATCGGTTGGCCTCTACGAGCTGATTCTACCAAACACAAAGAATATACTCTTTATCTTGAAGATCTACCCGCTTACCTTGCCGATAACAAATACGCATGATCAAATATCTTCTCGCTTTCAAGCTTCCTTCTTTCGTTCCTTCTGTCGTTATGGGGTTGCTACGACGCATATTCCCACGATAGAGAATATCAAGTTCCAGGTGTCTGGCCTTGATGGCGACGTTTTGGCTCTCAACTTGTCGGAGGCATCAAGTCTCGGGGGTCCGAATTGTCTAGTCGCTATGGCCATAGCAAAATATGTGAATAATAGCGCAGCGTATAGCGGTATTGCACGGCTAGGGCCCCGGAATAACAGTGGTGGAGTTTCCATGTTAAAACTCCTTGTACTTTTCAAAACGCTATCTCCACATAGTAGCAAATGAACCGTTGTCACTGAACCTGACACAGACACCTACGCATGACCAAGAAGGGCTTTGCAAAGCATGAAGCGGTTGGAGTCAGCTCAGCTAAATTAGGCCAACTGTTACAAGGTCAGGACGCGGACTGGATCTACAGCTTTTTCTATATGCGATCTACGCGCATGCAAAGCAGCGGCAACATTACTCTCTACCCGAAAAGTACCATGCCTCTTCCTCTCTCTTCGCTGAATGTTGGTTGGCTTTTATAAACCATCCCATGATGTTATTCAGCCAGAAGCGTCAATGAGAAGGCAAGCTCGACGTCTTGAATGATAGCTATACTAAGTAGCAATGTCATGAGCTTGATCACGATAGGGAAACATGGCCTTCGTGTCCTTGATCCTTTGAGTAGGCGCTTGTCTCTATTGCTGCATAATAAGAGTTCATATATTGTTCTTGACAACGATATTTGTGACTTTCGTACTATCTACAGCTTATACAATGTTTTCGTTCCGAGAAGCGCTACATATGCGCTCAGTAATTGATTAGGGCTTGAACTCGGCAGGACTCGGCAGGACTCGCTAGGACTCGCGTACGAGTCCTGCCGAGTCCTAGCGAATCCTGCCGAGTCCTAGCGAATCCTAGCGACTCCTAGCGAGTCCTAGCGAGAACGCAAACCCTAATGTTCTTTCGAGTCTTAGCCAGTCTGCAAGCCTTGACGACTTCAGCTTCATACTGCTTTTATCGTGATCTTGAGCGATTCATGATCTAACTACTGACGGTTATAAACAGCCAAATCAATGCCTGAACGGTCGAGAAGCATGTAGGATATGTATTTACCTTTGGAAACGCATCAAGAAAGTCGTCACTACTCTCCAAGCCTCGTTGGCCAGACTTCTGTTTCAAGCCCATGAGTGCTCTCAGAGCAATGGCTCCCTCGTCTAGTTTTTTACCATGCGCTGATTGACCTCTTTTAGAGCCTCGCCTTTGTGCCATACCAAATCCTGAGAGCTTGAATATTCATAGAGAGACGTCACAGCGCTCCCCTCCCTGGCAAAGGGCACTCGAGATAGGAATATACTGGGCTTAGGGAATGTCAGACACTACGAGATCATAATGCGCAAGTCTACGCGCCAGCGATTCGATGGATACCACGAGTGTCAGATCTTTGGCAGTTAGCAATTCTGGCTGGTGGCTGTGTTGCAGTACCCGCATGCGCGAACCGTCAACAAGTGAAGGCATTTGGGGAAACAAACTACAACACAACATTCCCTTGACCGACTCTCAACAGCGCGCAACCTCAGTCTTAGCAAAGAGGTGGCCACATACATGAGAGGGAAGGAACTCGGCTTTGGGTGTCAATTAGGTATTGGCAGGTCCACCAGCATCTCTAGAGCCAGGATAACCCACAAATTGCATTGGCAATGAAACGAGGCAAATGGCAGCTGTTGGACCTGAAGTTTAATTGGAGAATAGACGTACTTTATCAGAGGCAGACGCTATGGATAAGTTTACAAAGCAATTACGTTCCTATGCTCGATTCCCTTTTGCAGCATCCTTGATCGGCAGATAACTGGAAGAGTCTCATATGCCGTCGAGCGTTTATTACTCTTATGTCTCTGCATGGCCTCTTTCCATTGCCATCGCCGTTCCCTCGCCTTGCCTTGCCTTGCCTTGCCTTGCCTTGCCTTGCCTTGCCTTGCCTTGCCTTGCCTTGCCTTGCCTTGCCTTGCCTTGCCTTGCCTTGCCTTGCCGTTGGCAACCCCTTTGCCATTGCCATTGCCTACGACTTGCCATTCCCTTCCCTTTACCTTTAATATTGCCTATGACTTGCCATTCGTATCGCCACTGTCTTGCCTTTGCCTCAACGTTTGCCTTGTTCCACTGCCTTTGCCTTGCCTTGCATCTTTTATTTCGTTTCATTGCGATTGCCATTGCGATTAACGCTGTATTCGACTTGCCTCTGCCTTCCATCTTACGCCTTATACCACTGCCATTGCCATCACTTTGCCTTGACTGTACCCTTGTGTATACCTTCTTCCACTGCCTTTCTTTTGTTTCTCCCTTGCCATTACTGTTGCCTTGCTATATTGTAGGCGTGTTGGCTTGTTGAAGGTTATCTTGGCTCTTTTTACTTGAAATGACGCCTTTGGAGTTACAACTTAGCCCATAGATGGATGCTGTGCTCTAGAAATAAGGAAGGGGAGGGATGGATATTCAGTAGATCTCAAGCTCGTCGTACAATACTTCTATAGTTCTACTAAGAGATTTAAACGTAGTTACGACGGAAGAAACTCTCATTCTCGTAGATTTCAGTCACGTCTCACTCAAATACAATGGTTGGTTGGGAGAAGCAATTGATTTCTTCTCAAACCACTAAACTACCCCAGCATTCTATCCTCCCGGCACCCATACCTTCACAGAAACAGCACAAACAGCCTATTCCTGGACCTCTCCATCATCCTTGCCCTCGTCCATCGCGTCGGCCACCTCGTCAGACCAGGATCCGCCTGATGGATCAGGCTTGAGAAGCGCTTTCTCTTCGGCGGTGAGCGTTATCGGTTCGGTTGTGCCGCCCATAGTTGTGTCGCTGACTGGCTTGCCCGACGAGGTAGCCAAAGGATCTGCCGTAGGCCGCTTACCCATATCCTGTTCCTTAGGTTCCCGGGTGGCCTGTTTGTCCTTCTTGGCATCCTTATTGCCTCGTTGAGTTCCTCCAGCGATTTTAAACTGCGGCACCTCTTGCCTTGGCTCTTTACCTTTGGATTGGTCGTGGGCGTTAGCTCGCTCCATGACATATCCCGGACCGCTAACCCGAGTTGTCAGGCCACTTGGTGTTCGATAGTAAATCCGAGGATGAGCATCCGGAGTAAATCGATGCAAGGTGTGAGACTGCGCAATCTTCTTACCGATAAAGGCATAGTCTGCTGCCTTGGCCTTCTTCTCTTCGGCTTTGAAGACAGCTTGAGTCCACGCTTTGCGCTCTTCGACCGCTGCAGGATGGCTATCCAGCGTTGTGAGATCCCGATAGATGAGCCCTCGATCATCAGCGTCCGCGACTAGTTTAGAGACGGTAATAGCCTTGCTCGGTGCCTGCATTAATAGTCTGACCTGACCAAATATGATGAGGCCATACTGGGCTCGAGTGAGTCCAACACAAATCCGATGCGGGTCCCTAGCGTGTGCGCTGAGCATTGTGTAGACGTCGTCGCCGTTTGCCGCCGAGGTCCCTTGGCTTGCGGCTGCCACGATGTCTAGCAGAACGATGGGAGCCTGTCTTCCCTGGAAGGAGTCGACAGTAGCGACGTCTCCAAATCGCCACAGTCCACCAGGAACACCAATGAGCTTGGTCATGACGACCGACTTTTGGCCTTTGTAGAGGCTAAGGATATTGATTATCGAAGGATTGATTCCCTCCTTGACCAAGCGACCGATGGCAGTGCAGATGGCATCCGCGTTAGCAAAGTTTTGCAACGAGCTACCCTGTGCCTGGACGCGAGCGGTACCGCGTGCGACGTCGACGAACCAGTATTCCGAGCCATCTCCTTTTACCCCATAGTATTTCGTTGAGACGAGGCGCATTGCTTTCCGGATTGTATTATCCCTCACTGTTTGCGGGGCATTGTCCAGCAGATTATCGTAGAAATGCTGTGCCGGGAACCGGGAGATTGCCGGACACATACGATACTGTAGATCGAGCATCGTGGATCTGCACTTCTTTCCCGTCAGGAGGCCCAGTGGCGACATTCTGCTGTTCTTTGCAACCTCGCTTGCACTTCCTGACAAGCAGATCGGCTCAAGCTGGTTAGAGTCTCCGTATAGGAACAGAGCTTTCCAGTGTCTGAATGAAACCATTGGAACGCAAAGAGTCGGGATCGTCGCTTGGCCGGCTTCATCGCAATATAGGATTGTTGGGTCAAACCCACCTACCAAGAGTTTGCAACCCGAGTTGTTGCAGGAGGCGAGAACGATATCCATACTCCGCACCACACGGAGTTCCATATTCTGACGGACTACCTTGAAGGCGTTGCGAGTCTGGCGGTCGAGCTGACCTTGCTGCTCGATGAAGTATTCAACGTGACGATTGTACTCGTCAGACTCGTCGAATTCCGAGACAGTCTTGGCAAAAGTAGCCTGGGCCTCGGGACTGAGTGCCGCTTTGGCTTCTGCCCACTTGCGTTGGGCAGCTGCGAAATCCGCTCGTCTGAGTTCCCCTATGTGCCAGTTTAACGTGGTAGCAATTGGAACGTCGGAGATTTTGTCGTGCTTTATAGTCTGCATCATCTCCCAAGCCTTCTTGAAGTCCTGAACTTCGGCCTTGAACTTTTGGAAGGTCTCCAAGTCGAATTGTTCTTCGTCAGTAACGGCGCGATACAAATCTTGATAGACTGGATCTTGCTCGAAGGACTCGTGTTGAATCTTGAATTGATCGGATGCAATCCGATCTACGTTCTCGATGTTGGCGTAAGCATTCGGTTTGATAGCCAAGAGCGCCTTCGTCTCCAGCCTCGAGACCTCCAGACGTAGCACTTTCTTGTTCGCCATCCTAGCCGGTCGCGGACAATTCCAGATATCGGTAGCAGCCTTGTCTACCGCACCGTTGCTAGGCGCAGTCAACAAGATTATATGACCGACCGACGACAGGAGCCAGGTTTGCTGGGCAAGAGTAAGAGTCTTTCCTGTTCCTGGGGGACCTTCAATAACGTGAAGACCATTGACTGTCTGTGAAGGAGCGCCTAGAACTTTGGCTTGCGTCGGATTTCGCATACCTGCCACAACCGCTCTGAGATGTCCCTCGTAGATAGCGATATTCTCCTGTCTCTCGGGATGACCAAGTCTCAGATCGATGTTGCTGTGGGTCGCGTTGGACGGGTTGGAGATGATGGCCTGACGAACGTAATCGAGGGCCGGGTGAGCTCCTGCGTCGCTAAGGTCTGCAAAAGTCCGAACGGCCCCCATTTCTCGTACCGCATGGTCCGTGGGATAGGTGATCTTGAGGTGAGCAAGATGAAGTTCTTGGTTTGGCTTATAAGATAGGTCCTCGTATGATTTCCTCGGACTCGCGCTGCTAGGCTTGGTGAGCTGGATGCAGAATTCCGTACTGGTATCCTTTAGATTGCGTGCGGCAACCTTGATCACACTTCCAAACCATGACTTGCTGTCGTCGCTCGAAGGGATATGTCCTCTGATACCTTGTACTGAATTATCCCATTCGAGCACAACCTGAGAATCCTCGGGTGGTACGGCCTCTTGAAGCCCTTCCGGATTCGGCGGCATCCGGACGTAGGCGTGATAGCTGCTCCGGTACAGCTTTTGGTCCTTGCTGAGTGTCTCCTGTGCCGTGCTGATTTTCCCCTGAAGCCGAGGAAACGGCAAGTTTTGCAGGTAAACGCGATGCGGCTGGAGCTGCAGGTGAACCAACTTGCCCTTTGTAAACTGTACCTCGCGGAGGACCGCAAGCTGATAGTACACTCCAAACTCCGATGGTTCCTCCCACACAGTCTTCGTCTCAAGGTGAGCGAAGTCTGGTTCTTTGGAGTAGTCGTCCAGTTGGGTTTTCTTCCCCTTGGAATCTAGCATCTTGGGGTATATGCAGTACATCCCGTTACCGATTGCCTTGACTGATGGGGCATTGTTGATATGGAAGCTGTACTCGCCATCCACCATGTACTGATGTAGCGGGCGTTGCCTCGTCTTGAAGGCATTCTCGAAGTGAGAAAGGCAATCCGCTTCGAATCTCTCGTAGTTGCTAGGTACTAGGAACCAGATAGCGATGGGGTAGTCTTTTTGGCCTTCCAGGAGAGCAAGTAGACCCTTTATAGTCTCATTGTCGAGACCTTGGTAAAGGTTGGCCGGCTGCTCTGTCGCCACGTGAGAGGCGGCTAAGAACCGAATACACGCTAGTTTATTCGTGTCTCTGTCACGACTCGCATTTTGTATGGAGCTGTTAGTCCAGTTATCTTGCTCGTCCTGCTTGCTGGCTACCCGCGCGGACTCGTAATATTCGAGCATAACACGGCCTTGGATCTTGACGCCCGGGTACCAGGTGACAGTGAAAGTGTCTAGGTCTTCGTCGTTCTTGAACAAATCCTTTTGCTTGTTGTCCCCTTTATTGACTTTAAAGTAAAGCCGAATGGAAGGTTGGCCAAAGCGACCTCCGTCCACAGCAACCTGAACCGCATAACCTTTCGTTGCTGCATACGGATTACCTATAGTAGCCGAAGTGCCGACCCGGAAAGCGCATCTTATGCGAAGGGGAAGGGCTATTGCCTGGAAGTCGAAAGGTTCCGGGACGGCGTCCAAATCCATGGCATCGTTTTGTCCAAGTCGGGTAAACTTTTGACCTGCACCTGGCGATGAATTGCGCCTCTTATGGCTAGCTTTGGACTCGTTTTCTTGTTCGAGACGCATTTGATTCTGGAGACGTTCCTGCTCGTCTCTTCGCTCGAGCGCCGCTTCTCTCGCCGCGAATTTCACCTTGGCTTGCTCGTATAGCTCGGCTCTCGTAAAATCCCGCTGCTTCTTGGTGCGGGGGGCTTCGGGAAGTGCTTCTCCAAGACTTGCAGTGGAAATGCTAGGCTCGCCAGCGTATGGCCTATCTGTATCCATGGTATTTTCCATAACCATATTTACATCCTCTGGAGGAGGAGATGAGGTTTGAGTAACTACCCCGGTCGAAACCAACGGCAGTGGGTGGTCCGGAGACCGGTTCTCCTGTGAGGGAGAGGAAGATATGCCGTGAGACATGTTTTTTAGTAAATACCCTGGTCGGAACCAGCGGCACTGAGAGCGATCCGAAGATCAAGTACGTCCTCTTGGAGAGGATAGTACAAACTGATGACACTGGTTTAGGCCAGTGCCATATATCTATGTTATCGTGGTATGATAGGGTTATTTGATTGATGAGTAGGTTGAAGAAGAAAGGAAGAAAGAAGAGGAACTGAAAGTCTTATATATTTGTGGGCGCCGCTAACAAAACGCGCTAATATTCACTCATTGATATGTGTTGAAAGTGTTGAAGTAATAATCACTTCTAGATGGTTCACCCGACTGATGAACATACGAGAATGTACCTAGTTACATTACATATACATCACTTTCGTATGTTCTTCAAGTTACTAGATGCTTCATGAAAGTTACTAGATGCTTCATGAAAGGGTGAAGGACGAATGAAATTCGTTGGTGTTGGACATAGAACGTACTAGGGGAAGCAAATATATCAAGACGTCCCCCATCTAGAAATTACCTTGATTACCCAACCACCTTAAAGATAATCCTTGACAAATCCCAGTCTCGACCATTCTTACTAGTAATCGCCCCGAGTCGTACTCGTGAGCTGGAGTTCTTCTCCAAACCCTCACCTCTGCAGGATCCGTCCTGAGTAGGTTACATAAAATCTCGTCATGCAAGTGACACCAGCCAATACAAAGCGGGGGAGGTGCTTAAGGCGCACTATCGTGCCCGGCTCACCGTCCGAACATAGTCACGCTGCGGAAGTTGATGACCCGTTAGCAGGAAGGGAAGTGGATTCCCAGGACGAAGCCGGGATAGACGACTATCCTTTCCCTAGCCAAGAAGCCTATGGACAAGTCCACGGTGATGATCCCCAACTGGATTGGCACACACAAGGCGGAGCTCTATCAGAAGACGACGACGACGAAAATTCTAGTGGCGATGACGAGACGGCTCCAACACATGGAGAGCCTACCTACACGCTTCCGCAATCGCTACGCGATGCAGAGAGGCATTCTACCCACTGGGTATCGATCCCCTCCAAGGACCGTCAGGTACATCATAGATACACTGATTTTTTGATGATTCTCTGCGAGGAGACAGCGACCCAGGATGCAGCATCTTATGCAGTGGCTGGATTACCTCACGTTATCTCCACAGCGAAAAGCCTTGCAATGGACAAATCTTACGATACAGATAAAGAGCTCGATTCGTATGCACATGCACTCGTGGTTCATGTCTGGCTACTGGTATGTCACCGAATTCAGCACGCTGTGTACCCAGACGAAGATGAATCCCTATTCGATAAGTGGACCTCTTACTCCATTTCAGCTCACACACTCGTTCAAGCTAACTGTAGTGTGTCTCGGGATGAGCTCAGTCATGCTACCCGATATTGGGAGCAACGACTCTCGACCATGGGTGGAGGCACGTCATGGTTGGAAGTCGACTGGTTTAGGAATATACCTGAGATCGATGCTGGCCTTCCGTGTCCTCGAAATGCGGCTGCCGACGAATACCTAAAGGCCTTGGAAGAGAGGGGAATACCAGGCTTGGCTTATTTCGTCCTCGACAAGGAAAGCAAAGATCCCAAGTCTTCGCTTAGACATGTACTCAAGATGGACGATAAGAGGAAGTTGATGTTCTGCGAGGTAATCGCAATAATCAGTTGCATGGGTATAGAGCTGGTCGAAGCTCTTATTGAAGGACAAATCTTCCGAAAAGGGATGGTTCCTTTTGGAGAGGTGGATCGAGCCCTTCAACAATTCAATCCGCCCAAGACGGTACAACCTTCCATTTACATTAATTGTATATGCGACGCAATGGGTATCTCCCCAACTCCAGCGCAGTGGCGGTTTGTCTGCGACAAAATGTTGGAATATATCAAGGTCGGGAAAGCAAGTGATGACCTGGCTATGGTGGTCGATCAGTTGATTCATCCGCCTACGAAGTGGCCTGCACGGTTGGCCAGTAGGGGATTGCGGAGGTATACAGAATGGAAGTCCTATCTCATAGATGAAGACCTGTATCCATGCGACGGGCGTCGAGAGATGGTACGCTACTTTGTCGACCAGATGCGGAAGCGAATCGAGGTGGAGGATGATCACGTACCATTGGGTGCTCCTGTCATAGAGATAGGCTTCAGTATCACCCCGAACAGGAGACTTCGGGAGCATCGTCGCCACAGAAATTCCAACTATCTCATGAATTTGGCTCAGGCGATATTCGAACATGTCTTCCCAGGGATGTTTTGTCTTCAGCAGAAGATCATCTTTACTTGCTATCGATCATCGCACCCGTGGTTAGGCGAGGTTGTTCTTACGCAGCTAGGGCAAGGGTACACCGAGGGCGCTAACGGTTTCAGCCATTATCCAGCAGGTTATTCTAATGGAAGTGCCTACCGCAAGACACCAGAGAGGTCATGGGCGAGATTTGCAGCCACGGCGCTGTCAGGGGCTACTCTTGGCAAATTCATGGATATTGAGGCTGCTACCGCGGCAAGAGTCGTCGCAGCTAAAGCGGCAAGGTCGGAGAAGGAACGTGAGAACGAAGATATTATGGCTTCGAAGATCAGAAGACAGGAGTGCATCTTAAGAGCGGTCAAGGCCGTGAGGATGTGGACAGAAGCGGAAAAGGCCATGTTACAAGGGCAGTTAGAGTAGCTTTAGCGTGACTTGTGGAATATTCAAAGTCCTGGTGATAAAAAATAATTCACTTAATTGCAGTGGTCTTTTCTAAGCACTTGTATGATGATCTTTGGATTTTTTGGGTTATAACGCCAATCTGTGCACGACCGCCATAGAATGCGCTCTTGGACTGTGACTATCCATATTTTCCCGGACCCTTTCGTAGGAACTTCGACCGCCTTCATTATGGTGTCTCAGTATTCGACAGTGGAACTTTTGGAAGGCTTAGCGAAGACTGTAAGGTTGGAACGTGTTAGCAAGCACTTGAACATGGCTGACTGGGTGTGGAGTCACCTGCAAATATCAGACCCCACGCAGCTCATCTACAGCTCGTCGTACACGATCGAGTGAGCGTTATCGCAGAAGCAATTGCAACCGGCAACTTGAGTCTGAAGCAACAAGGTAGGATATGCTGGGGGCGGCATCGTAAAAATCTGATCAATGCGCGTTTACTTCGCTACTTATTCTACTAGATATTTAGGCGAGTAAGCGCTTCGCTAAGGATGCGAATTAAGTTCTTAAGCCCCGCCCAGGCATCATGGAACCCCCTTCGCCTCTTGGACGGAATAGACCATACACTTCTCTTTGAGGCACATGATGGTAGGCTTGAACATCTAATGGGATATTCTATGTTTTTATACAAGCTCTCTCTCTGTAGGTCACAATCTCAGTTTTTATGCACTTTACCACCAAGTCTTTATTCTGATTATGCGCTACTTACAAACGAATCGTGGGATTGGTAGACTTCATAGGCTCTTTGCAGGCACTTGTTGGTTTTGGCTAGCATAAAGAGTTCTACCTAGAAAACGAACACTACATTCCGGTACTACGCTGATCAAGCTCGATCCGGTCTGATACTTCATCAATACTCTATGGACGATGGACTGATATAGGTACAGATTGGCGAGTGCAGGCAGTGCTACGATAGAGACTTTCAGAATCGACACATACTATTGAAGAGAATGGGAGAGCTTTGCTATATTCAGACTCATGACTTGCCGCCTCTTGACATCTAGGAGTGTCGAACTGTTCGAGTTCCAAGACACACATCGTAACGTTTATCAATCTACTAGACTCGTGTCCCGCCCAGATTAATCATTAAGCAGTTTCTTCCGTCCTGGAGCGCCCTGTCTCTAACTTGCTTCTACTATGTTCTGTTTGTAAGTGCACTATGACTTGTCCAGACTGCGTGTATTGTCCAGTACAATGATACAGAGGCAATAGAGGCATAATACGCGTAATAGAAATCGAAAAAGTATTGGACATGCTCTGTTTACCTTATCTAAGTGTTGTGTGTGTAGCAAACAGTCTTATCCCATAATAGGGTAGACTCAACACTAGCGCGTCGCACATTTGATATATAAGTAGGTAACTTTCCTCCTTGCGTTCCATCAACTCGACACACACATTCTATCACATATGCCTAGCACGACTTTGTGATATCTGAACTCCTCCATCTTATCTCTCTCCTCTCTTCTCTCCTGTGTGAGAGAAGCTGAGTCTGTTTGACTCTCGGATCCTCGGATCTAAACCCTCACTGCCATTGGTTTCGGCCAAGGTAGTTAATTCAAAAAAATGGCATCTCCACGAGATACCAGCCAACTGGCTTCACAGCCTCAACGGGATACATATTCCCAGGGTTCTCGGACTCTAGGCCGTTCTGTTGTCGCAGCATCCGAGGCGGATTCTTCAGAGATGGGATCTACACGAGATGCCACTCCCCAGGCTTTCGAAGTTTTACAGAGAAAAATCGAACGCCTAGAAAAGAAATTAAAGACCACGGACGAGCGGTGCTCTTATGCGGAAGCGGAGCTATTCAAGTGCCAAGGTGAAAAATTTAGCCTCCACAAGAAACTACGGGAAGCAGAATCAGAGGCTGAGCAGGAGAGAGAATCCCTCGAGCAGGAGGTTATACAGCTCAAGACCCGGCAGCCTACAGAAGACTCCAGCTATACCGCCCAGCTTGTTGCGGGAAACACTTTTCTTCAAGAGCGCACATTGGAGCTAAAGGAAACGTACGAGCGTGCCCTGGTATATCGACGCGGTCGGGATACTAGAGACGACACTTCTACCCAGCGGGTTTTTGAAGCACTTAGGCAAAACAACGATGCCATAGCGACTTTCCAGGAGACTAACAGCCAACTCGTGCATAGTTTCCTGCATAGTCGGGAGGAGAAGAGGGACGAAGATAAGTCTGCTGACGGAGATCTTGAAGAAGAAGTTCGTCTGGCCTTCGGCGACCATGTCCGTGAGGGCCACCCGGAATCCGAGTCTTCAACATTAGCAGAAACGCCATTCCGGTCAAGGTGGGATCCGGAGAATCCAAAATTCCAGGGTACGCTCGAAGAATCTAGAGAGCCTCCTCTGGGATTCGGAAGCTTTTCCGGGGGTAGTTCGTCAAAGGTTATGCATCATGCGATCGAGGGGTCAGTACGACGTGCTATTTCGGAGTTTCCTAACCAATCTAGGTTACCAGGTAGCTCCCCCGTACCAAGAACTCCACCTGTCTCATCGCGAGAGACGGAACCGAATCGTCCCGGTCGGGCCAAGGGTGTTCCGGAGATGGCAGCGCTAGATCTCGGCCTCCCTGCCAAAGAGGAAACTGCTACAATATCGGAAGCTCCCCCTCAAGATAAAATCAAAATGGAGGAAACTACGGAGCCAGCCAAGGTCACGTCAAGGCCTCATGGATCTGAAACGACTCTACAAGCGGACCCTCAACCTGCACTTGTGTCAGTGGATAAAACCATGACTCAAGAAGCGAAAGAAGCCGAGGAACCGATCTACCGGTGGGTTGCACAACAGAGGGCGGAAGCACGAGAGCAAGAATCACAAAACCTTTCGTCAACGGAGAAACCCCGAGCAGCATACTCCGAGGTTGCAAAGACAGAAACTCCACCAGTGAAGCCTACCACAGGCGTCGCTTCTTCCTCCAAGACAGTCCTTAAGCCCGGGACGAATCCTAAGGCGAAGCTATCACCAAGGACTCCAGACCTCCCAGAAGCTACAACCACGCAGCCTAGTCCGTCCGTAACTGGCGGCAAGACAGATATGCCTCTTAGGGAAAAAGAGCCGCAGAAAGGAGACTCGAAACCTTCCAATTCGACTCCCGTATCCCAGGCTATTTCTGAGCCTCCCCAGTACGCTTCCTTACCAGAGCAGACTACAGGGTTTTGGAGACGTGGTCCTCGCTTGGCCGAAGCTAAGCAAGCAATTCCGGAAGATTCCAGAGATGAGGGACAGGCCGAAGGAGCAAAGGGACACGTCGAGGATTCGACTAATGCACCCAAAGCACCTATCGGAACAGGTGGATCCACTGCTGGGATTCCAGCCACTTCAGGAGCTGGTAGGGGGAAAGCCAATAACGGGCCAGGGACTGGCCCACAGAACCAAGGGCACAGGGGCGGCAAAAAAAACAAAGGGCAGAACCCTAGAGGGGCACCCAGGTCTTGATAAACGAGCTTGGAAGAGAGGAGGAGGATATTGGCTGTGCTTTGTTTTCGAGATGCCATGAGTGGGGAGAAGCGGACCTGAATGATAGGTGGTAGATTGTTGATTGGCATAGGGAAGTTAAGCTCTGTTCACTGCTTGGTATTGTGCACTTACATGTACTTGTGTGACCACTGTGTTTTTACTTTTGTCGTAGCCCAATCATGTTGTGATCTGGAAAGAGTTCCCTTCCTACGCAAATATCTAGGTGGTTTCAATTCCTGATGTTAAGTTTTTTATGTCTGTTCCTTTTTACCTATCATATTAACCCTACATTGAAGATCATTGTACTGCATACGGCTCGTGACTATCGAATAAGGACAGCCTGAAAGGGTGAATTAAGCGAGATTTCTCACGCCATAAATTCGACGCACAACTTTGAAATCTTCTTCCCTAATTCATCCTCTCCACTGTCGACAACTCGTACATATCAAATCATCTCTGGTACATCCAGATCTGGGCACTTGAGTTTTGAACCTCGTGTCCCTTGAGATATTTCTCTCGCTCTACGGAGCAGAACAGATACGTCTGTGGCTTTTCAGCCAAATATCGACCACTGCCATTGGTTCCGGCCAAGGTAGTTAATAAAAAACATGTCCCCACCAGACAATCCCCGTATCCTCCAGGATACAGACTGGCAAACACCAGCAGGAGAGATAGTCCAAATACTAAAGGACCGGCTGGATGACATCGTTAACTTTTGCAGGGAAGGTTCCGAAGATTCCGTCAGAGGAATCATCCAGGATACTGCGACTACTTACACGTCCTTGAAAGAGCTCGAGGTACAGCGGTCTCAAATGCTAGAGCAAATAAGGCAACACAAAGAGACTTGGACCAAGGCCATCTCCAGCCGCCAAGGGGAGCTCAAACAGCTCGACGAGAGGTTCGAAACCGCAGCACAAAGAACCAGAGAGAAAGAGACGGAATACGACTTGGCGGACAGTCAAGCCCAACAGAACAAGAGTATTTTGGAGGTGAGAAATAGGGCGCTAGTCGACATTGGCAAGGTCTTGTGTCAGCGTCGAGAGGAACAGCAACAGGCTACCAAACGTCTGACGGATACCAACATCGAGATTGAGTCATGCAGAGAAGTGCTTGAGGTCGAACAGGCTGACTTTGCGCAGGAAAAGCGGTTGTTGGAACTGGAAAAGAAGAGACTGGACACAGAAGCTCAGGCCAACCGCGATGCCAAGGTTCGGATGGAACGATGGGCCCGAGACTTGAGGGACAGAGAGGCTCAAGAGGTGGCAAACAAAGTCAAAAACGAGAGAGCTGAAGCCGAAAACGAAGACGACTCCCGCAGGTTGTCGGCTGCAATTTCGGCATTACAACAAATCTTCTTCGTCACAGATGTCGCCGTCAATCCGACTGCATCTGCCCCGGAGTCTCTGGCTGCCATAGAACCCCTGGAAAAGGCCATCAGGCAGCAACACCAACGCTTGCTCGATACCAAGGTACGGGCAACCGATGCCCTCACAGCGCTGAACGATAAGTTCGACATACAGAGAGATGAGTTGAACAGCACGAGGAGGGAGCTAGGTGCCGCAACATCGGAGAATAAGAGACTTACCGACGACCTTATTCGCCAAGACCACAACGTGTCGGACCTGGAAGCCTTCGAGAAAATGGCACAACCAATAGTTGCCGGCGAGGCTAGACTCAAGGAAGAGGAGCGACTATGGAGGGAGGAAGCTAATCGGCTATCCGGTAAGGTTGAAAATATCAACAAGGGGCTGACGATTGCACAAAGAGATAGAGCGGCTTTTCAAGCTCGTAGCGAGCTGCTTCAGGCGAGCCACGACACTCTACAAAATAAAGCCGAGGACCAAGCCCAACTACAGCGAGAGTTGGCAAATACCCAAGCCCAACTACAGCAAAAGTTGGCAGATACCCAAGCCCAACTGGCTTTCAAGAACAAAGAGTCCGATGCCGAGATCAGAGCTCTTAATGGCAAGTTCAAGTCGTTGCAGTCCATAGCTTCGGAACGGCTAGCTATGTTAAGCACACTTAGCGGTGTCTACGAGGAAAACAAACAACTCAAAGAGAGTGAAGTTTCACTACAGAGCAGTCTAGAAGCCAAGTCTTGCGAATTGCTTGCCAAGTCGTCTCGGTTGATTGCTGTTCAACAAAGCCTAACCTCGTCACGCCGTTCGATAGACGGCCTCAGGGACTCTATTAGGTCGTTCGAGGGTACGCTCAAGACGTCAGAGGAAAACAACGGTAGCCTGCATAAGGAAACCAGAGAACTGAATCTGCAGGTATCTGACCTTCATAGACAAATAGCAGAGAAGGTGTCTGCCACACAGGCGCTTGCGAATCAGCTCGAAGACGTGGAGATTAGCCTTGTTACAGCTGAAAGAGCTCAAACCCATCTGCAATCAGAATTGGACAAGCTCAAAGATGAGCAGAAGGACTTGGAGGAGGAACAACAGGAATACTACAGTACCAACTCCCGACTAGGAACCGAAAGGGATGAGCAGGTTGCCGCCAATAAAGACTTGCAAGACGAAGTATACGATCTGCGCAAACGGATTCGAAACATCAATCACAGGCCATCAACCGTGGCGGACCAGGCACGAATCGAGCCAGTTTCGACGGATAACCAACAGGTCATCGGTAACCTGTCCCGAACTTCTGAGCCTCTCAGCAATACCCTCTTACATGGGAGTGAGGCCGCTGGACCGTCAAACATTGCAGTTTGGCAGCCTGCGGCGAACCCTGCAGCAGTCATACCGAATAAGCGTGGCTTCGACCAGATGGCTGCACCAGATACGCTCGCACAAACGGTATCCGCGGGCCGCTCGTATATGGGGACCAGTCGAGAATCGACAGTGCTGCCCAGTATAGAGATTGGGGGTCATACAGCGGGGCTTGCAATGAACGTTGCAGCTAGAAGACTTAGGACCCCGAGGACACCAGGGCTTGCAGTTGGGCCTGTGTTAGCCATTGGCAGCATACGGGACCCAATGTTTACCACGTCTTCGGTTCCTGTGCCTGTGTTAGCCAGATTAAGAGCCCAGATACAGGACTGGGACGCTGTGGATACGATTTGGGAGTCCAGCAACCCCAGAGGCCGCAAATGCACCGATGCCAGGATAAACCGACGCGGGTCGGATTGGTATGACGGGGATGATAAGCATGCATGTAAAACATGCACAGAAGCTGGCCATGTCTGTGGAATTGCGAGGGATGGCGGGATTGAGATCCTACCTCTACGGGGTGAAGCGGCGCAGGCTTTGGGACCTCTCGAGGTCGGGTATTGGATGCTGGGTACTTTGGCTTAGATAGCACGATTAAACACAATCTACTGTTATCTTTTTGGCATCTGGACTTGTCGTAACTGGCCTCGATCACTCTTCATGCCGTAGCTTGTCAATGCCTCTACCGACATAGATTCAAATGCTTATACTTGAATGGTTTGGGACTATCAGTGCTTCCAGTGATGTCTCTGTATATCAAGTGTGCCAAGCGCCTTGTAGACAGGTAGTAACCCAAGCTTCGTATCAACAGCGCAGGTAGCTCATAGAAGGGCGATTCTCGATACTGAGGTATTTGGGATCTCACCAGCTGAAGCAACGAAACAATGCTTACAAATACAGATTGACTAACGTGATAGATATGTACGGATGATGATCACTGATGGCTTGTAGAAGACTTGGACCAGCACATTTTTGATGCCTTCGAGATTACCACTGGCCTAGGACAAATATCAGACTCGCCTTCGCCGTGCTTGACCAAGTGGTAGCCTCACTCGCCACGTTTCTGCAGCTAGAAGGTCTTGTCAGCTAGACAACCCTGGCTTTTGTCCTTCTTGCTCTCTTACATGGCATATACCTTGGCCAGAAACTGCTAGGCGCGTTGCCTTCCACCTCATTCGGCCTTGTACAGCCTAGATTGACCAGCTTTCCTTTGAGTCTTGGGCCGCCCACACCTAGAGCTATGAGACATCACACCTAGTCCAGAATTTCCTATCCTAAGGCGATGCTTCTTGTCAATTGAACGCGCGGTATTTGACAAAAGATCATTCCTAGGAACATTACAAAGGTTCTGCCCTACAGTGCTGAATACGCGAATACTCGCCGAGTACGCGAATACTCGCTGAATACGCGCTGAATACGCGAATACTCGCCGAGTACGCGAATACTCGCTGAATACTCGCTGAATACGCGAGTACACGCTGAATACTCGCTGAATACGCGAGTACTCGCTGAATACTGTTACAAGTGTGTCGGGATTGAATAGGGCCTAGCCAATAGGCTCTAGGGATTTCGGTATGTGATCAAGGAACAACGATGTTTCGAAGCCTTTCGGCATCTGCTAGAACATTCCCTCTATCCGAGCACTTTCGGTACCCGGAACCTGCTCAGCCCCTTTGTCCGCCCTACTATAATTACAGCTCGGATTTCGCTTGATTCCTTCTGTATTCTTAGTATTCTAGTTATAACTGTCTCTATAGATCAAACTTTCTACCCACTACACGCTCTACTGGTTAGATTCTAGGCACGGTCCCAACATTGGGTAGAATTTCCTAGTCAATAAGCCCTAGGGGTTTCGGCACATGGTAAATCTCTAGCCCCGGCAATCTATCTGAATCCTTCCGATATCTGTACTCAGTCCTCTTTGTCTGCTCTACTATAAATACAGCTCGGATTTCCCTTCGGCTCTTTCTTCTGTATTCTTAGTATTCTAGTTATAGCTACCTCTATAGATCGAACATTCTATTCACGCTCTCTGATTAGATTCTAGGCACGGTCTCAACAAATACTCCTTCAATACGCGAGTACACGCTGAATACACGACATCGCAAGGTGTTGAAACCGTGCCTAGATATTCAACCTGTGGTGCCGTGGTGAAATGTTTGATTCTATAGAGGTAGCTATCACTAGAAGTTTAAGAACGCAGAAGAAAGAAGGTATGAAGAGCACTATGTATGTAATGCTCAGAGGCTGCGCTAGGCCTAAAAGGAAGATGTTGTGACACGAGAAAGATGCTGTACTAACATAAGAAAGATGTTGTACCGTCGTCGATCGACCACTTGCGCTCATTCTAATCTATCAATCGAATCACTGTTTCTTTTAAGAATCATGCAACACCTATCTGCCCTTCTCGTTCTGATTTTCCTTGCCTCACTCTCACGACCTCAGTTCCTGCATCACAGACCGCAACTTCTGATACATTCTTCCTCTCTTGATTTCTTATATGAATAGCTGTTGAGCTTTCCGCAGACATTTCGATGATCGCAATGATCGATGCCAATGAAAATATTGTGTCTTTTGATCCTACGGCTGTTGTCACCTATATGTACGCTTCTTTCTCGATTCAGAATCGAAAGAGAAAAAAGAGTGGTATTTGTGAATGTTTTTGCGCTTTGAATGCACAAGGCAAGATAGTAAAGAAAGAACCACAAGAATTATAGTCAGCGATTTAGTGTTGAGATCGTGCCTAGAAATTCAACCTATTAGTATGTCGTGAGTGAAATGTTTGATCTATAGAGATAGCTATAACTAAGACTTTAAGACTACAGAAGTAAAAACGTAGAAAGAACACTCTTTATATAGCAGTGCTCACAGTGGCTTGCGCTAGTCTCAAAGGGAACGTGTTGAACACAAAGAAAGATGTTTGCTCAGAAGGCAATGAAAATCGGTTAGAATATGTTAGAGCTTGATAGAGCGACGGACTAGATCTGAGCTGAATCTGAGCCATATCTATGCTAGCTATTGTTGAAACCGTGCCTAGAATCTAACCAGAGAGCGAATCGTGGGTAGAATGTTTGATCAATAGAGATAACTATGACTAGAATACTAAGAATACAGAAGAAATCAAGCGGAATCCGAGCTGTATTTATAGTAGGGCGAACAAAGGGGCTGAGCAGATTTGCTCGGGTATCGAAAGAGTCCGGATAGAGGGAATGTTCTAGCAGATGCCGAAAGATTCCGAAACATCATTGTCCCTGAGTCATGTACCGAAATCTCTAGAGTCTATTGACTAGGAAATTCTACTCGATCCCGACACACTTCGTAACAGCTATCGACTAGATCTTAGACAATCCCGTAGAGCTTTATCATTTAGTAAACTCTATTCAAGTCGAGCACATTCATAACATTTAGCTGACTCTACGCTTTCTGAATAGAGTATCATCAGCGGTTCTGCAACAAGCAGCTTGATGTTCACCGAAATTCTGCTCTACAGTGCTGAGTACGCGAATACTCGCTGACTACGCGAATACTCGCTGACTACGCGAGTACACGCTGACTACGCGAATACTCGCTGACTACGCGAATACTCGCTGACTACGCGAGTACACGCTGACTACGCGAATACTCGCTGAGTACGCGAATACTCGCTGAATACTCGCTGAGTACGCGAATACTCGCTGAATACTCGCTGAGTACGCGAATACACGCTGAGTACGCGAATACACGCTGAGTACTCGCTGAATACGCGAATACTCGCTGAGTACGCGAGTACACGCTGAGTACACGCTGAATACTCGCTAACTACGCGAATACTCGCTGACTACGCGAATACTCGCTGAGTACGCGAATACATGACGCTTTCGCAACAAGAATAAGAGACAGAGGCTGAAAAGCGAGAAGCAGAAGAGAAGAAAGCAAGGATTGAGACACGAGTCAAGAAAGAAAAGTTGAACAGTAATAAGAAGCTGAGGCAGAAAGTCAATTCTATCGAGCATCAACTTCGTTTAGCGATAAATCTATACACTTGTTTGGGCAAACTCGGGCCAAATTTTGGCCTAGAAGCCGCCCAGAGATGTCAAGCACTCTGTTGGAAACGGGGTACGTATGCACATACGTATGCACATACGTATACCCCGATGGTTAGTTATTTCCGCTCCGGCCGAAGCCGGCTTGGCGCTAGGGGTATTTATCCTTCCTCTCACTTCTTTCTTACTTCATATGTTCTACCTATTAGATAGTTCAGTCAATACATCATACATGCCTCTCTACCCTCGTGTTCTCGTATACCAAGACAATTCCTTCATCTAAGCGACCGAGTCTATGAAATGAGTGGGTGGGGCAGAAGCGCGTTTTTGGCTGAATCCGAAGAGATGAAGAGAAAATATGAAGAAGGATAAACTGCTTTCCCCATGTCCTTCACCTTGTTGCTGGGGCTATTAGTAATGGGTGGCAACGAGGTGGCAATTGCCACCTTCTATGCCTTACATGCCCCCCTTTGCTTGCCGATAGTCTCCAGTCAAGCTGACCCTTATAGACATTGAAAAGAAGAAGTGAAAGAACAAACAGCAGGGCGAAACAGCGAGATCGGAAATATCGTGAAGGTAATCGAGATAAGCAGAAGAAGAAAATGGCTACGGAAGATATAGGGCAGAGCGAGAACGTCTGAAAAGTCAGTGCGCTTCTTAGCTAGTATATTCGTGTGAATGTTCTTCTCATTCATGGTTCTCAGTTGGTTGAGTTCTAAGGCAGGTAACTCAAAAGAACGAAAACTTCTATCGATGCAGATGCCATGCCGCTCAGCCATATGATGGTTAACAGAACAAGCCGAGTTTTTGCTTTTCGCTCGATTTCATATATCTGTTTGCCTACTGCTGCTTCTCGATACCTTCTAGTCAACCCAAATAAGACTGAACGCACTATCACACGGATGGCTCTCTCTTCTTTTAACCAACAAGCTATGACTTCATCATCAGATATATGCTTTGTGTTTTAGTTTATTCGACTTTCTATGATAGTCTTCGAGTCATATAAGTTATCAATATACGATTTCATCAACCTCTATTCGCTTCTATATATTCAGAACATTCCGACGTTTCCCACTGACCTTTAGAGAATTCAAGAGCTGTCGTGCCACGCCTTTATTACTTGTTCATGTTCTTATAGAGATCTACTCGGCGTTGCCTGAGAAGATCGAAGACCACGAAAGCTGAAGCTACTTTGTTATAATATCTACGCTTACATGTGAAACCTTGTTTAGCCTGCAGAAGCGTCATAGATCTTCATAAGATGTCGATAGCTTTCTTTGATCGAGTCATAAGTGGTTAGAGGTACAAAGAAGGGGAAAGAACCGGATAAAACTACATCTATGCTTCTGTTCCTGATACATTAATTATCAAAGTGGCCAGTCTCATGTGATGTTGTCAGGCTTCAAAATTGTGTATTGCTACATAGTTCCATGTGGTTTCTTTGACCTGCAAGGCTCCCACTGACAGTCTACGGGGCCTACAGCATCCGGAGAAGCCGTCACAAGATGTCGAAATCCATCCCCTGTATGCAACGAAGCATTCAAGTGTTGGGCACGGTCAAAGTATATCCGACTAAGTTGAAGGAGACAGAAGGTGTTACGGGTGTGTCGGGATTGCGTAGGGTTTCCTAGCCAATAAGCCCCAGGGATTTCGGCACATGTTAATCCCTAGTCTCAACACTCTATTCGAGCATTTCCGATACTCGAGCAAACCTGCTCAGCCCTTTTTGTTTGCTCTACTATTAATACAGCTCGGATTCCGCTTTGCTTCCTTCTGTATTCTTAGTATTCTAGTTATAGCTACCTCTATTGATCAAACATTCTACTTCCGATCCCATCGGTTAGATTCCAGGCACGGTCCCAACAGAAGGCGGGAACAGGAGAATGAAAGTCCTTGTCATGCTCTGCTTACAAGCTACCGCCTGCTATGACTGAACCTAAATTGATTACTGTGCCACCTAATCGATTCTTGCTGTTTCATTCCTCTAGAGATGACGAGGATCAAGCATGGAACCTGCTCTTGCGAGTCTCATATCACCTCGATGCTTTCAGCTGTCTCTTCAACGGGTACGCACTGATGGTTACGCGAATACTCGTCGAGTACGCGAATACACGCTGAGTACGCGAATACTCGCTGAATACTCGCTGAGTACGCGAATACACGCTGAGTACGCGAATACACGCTGAGTACTCGCTGAATACGCGAATACTCGCTGAGTACGCGAGTACACGCTGAATAGCAAGATAGTAAAGAAAGCACCACGATAATTATAGTGAGCGATTTAGCTGACTCTACGCTCTCTGAATAGGGTACCATCAGCGGTTCTGCAACAAGCAGCTTGGTGTTCATCGGAATTAGGATGAAACACTTGACATTGTGCAAGATTACGCGCAGTACAGCGCTACAACGTGTGCTTCACATCAATTGAATTGCAACTACACACTTCGTTCTGCCTGTATTATGGCATCTATGGTTTTTCATAGGCTGAAGCCTTGGGTTGGCAATCAAAGTCACTGCGCCAAAGCTCTGCATCGAGCGACCTGATTCCAATGGTCTTTCATTCCTGCAGCGCAATCTCTGTTGCTGTATCTATCCTTGAGTTGGCTGAAAACACACTGGGATGTATGACTTCAAGGGCTACCCACCCTCAGCGAGACGGCGGAAGCACCATGGCGAATACTGCTGTCGCATGACGCTATCTCTATCTCCATACCCGCTTGTATGGTAGCCCTGGCTCCAAGCCTTAGCCTTCGGTTGCTCCATGGCTCGATAGTTCAAGGTTTAAGATGGAGCACCAACCCTCTGGGCTGTTTCACCAGCTAACCCCCCACAGGTCTCCGTTTCTGCCGTCTTTTCTTCCCAGTCGACCGCTTCTTGCATCATAGCAAGCTCTCTAAGCATGTCATCCTTGCTAACAACCATCGGAATCGAATCGGGAGTCTGATTGTCCATTCCGCATTACGAGGCACGAAAGGAGAGCATATGGG
>JAABUV010001677.1_pt1 | contig 31716 bp, 40 predicted proteins | sample 5559971 | NCBI WGS metagenome assembly JAABUV01 (sample SAMN10711881, study PRJNA513362) | rock metagenome | isolation source: Antarctica rocks | place: Antarctica: Victoria Land, Knobhead nord | collected 2015-12-19
AATTTATAATTATGATCTACGGCGTACAGTTCTATGAAATCATAATAATCTATCATCGCATCTTGCACATCGAAGACTCATGCTCTGTGATCAATCAGACGTTGGCGCCACTCACTTGACCCTCAACCGAATTTTGGACTTATTGATCTGGCGGCATCGAAGGGTCACGGTTATGATAGCCTTTTGAGGCACGGCAAGCTATACAGTAGGCCAGAGGTTGAGACAATCAAATAAGCCAATGAGAAGTTCGAATCCAGAGTACCATCGATATCAGTCTCTGTGTACACTTACCTGACATTTTGCACTCTTTCACTCAACTGAACGTTCTTTGTTCGTCTCCAAGATCTTTGAACCCATGTCGCTTATCCCTGTAGGATTCGGCCGGTGTTTGTTTCATGGAACTACCCTAGCCTCTTAAGAAGAACCTTAAATCACCATGGAAAGCAAATAAGCAATCATCAAGAATCATCACCTTTACAATACATACACCCCGTAGCAATGCGAACTTGCTGCTTGATTGCTTCAATACCTGTGCCTTCACGCATGGTCGGTTCGGGAACATACGCGCAAAAGTACTGCATGCATGTATACGGCAGACCATATCGTGCAAACTGAAATAACTCGAAACGTCGAACGTCGAACGTTGAACGTCAGGCGAGCGAAGTCGTGAACCCATCTCAAAATTCAAAACTCATCTCATAGATGTTAACTTGATGTTCATTGTAGTTAGTAATGTAAACTGTAGTACAATCTTTAGATCAATCTACACTGTGTAGAAGCATTGTTCTAGTATTGAGTGACACATTGAATATGAGCAACAGCATGAAATGAGTGATGAGACATCATGACTATGAACTACACAGTGAATACAAACAACATGAAGCAGAATACACATATCAGTATGACTACAGCGTGAGTATGAGCGACAAGCAGAAGAATACAAGAAGCAGAATATACATATGAGCAATATCAAGACTAAGATGACGTGATCTCATAGCTACAGACAACACAGTGACTACGAATGACACAGAGCAGAATACACATATCAATGTGACTGCAGCGTGAGTATGAGTGACAAGCAGCAGAATACATGAAGCAGAACATAAGAAGTAGAATACAAGAAGCAGAATACAAGAAGTAAAACACAAGAAGCAGAATACAAGAAGCAGAACATAAGAAGTAAAATATAAGAAGCAGAACACAAGAAGCAGAATACAAGAAGCAAAACATAAAAAGCAGAATATAAGAAGCAAAACATAAGAAGCAGAACATAAGAAACAGAATACAAGAAGCAAAATATAAGAAGCAGAATACAAAAAGCAGAATACAAGAAGCAAAACATAAGAAGCAGAATATAAAAAGCAAAATATACATATGAGTGATATTATAATTAAAATGATGCAATCTTGTGATTACAGACAACACAATGATTACAGACAACATGAAACAGAATACATTGATATGATTGCAACATAAGTATGATTGACAAGCAGCAGAATACAAAGAGCAGAATATATGTATGAGTAACATCATGATTACAGATGATGCAACACAGTGAGTACAAGTAACATGATGATTATCAATGACATGAAGCAGAATACACATGTCTGTAATTTAAAGCAATCATGACTCATTGATTTGTTTATTATATGTTGAAAGTTTCTGTTCTTATGCAAATCTTGACTAATTCTTCTTGCTTTGATTTTACTTCTGTTTGATTATTCAAATCTTATTTACACTCTTTTACTTAAATCTTGTTTATCATTAAATTCTTGATTATATTATTGTTTAAATCTTCTTGCTCTGTCAACATTTGTTGCAATCTTCTTGTTTAAATCTTGCTTATATTTCACTCAGCTCTTCTTACTCAAATCTTACTTATATTTATTTACTTTATTAATACTTGTTGACTTGAGAATCTTCTTGCTCAGATCTTACTCAGATATCTTGCTTAAATCTTGTTTAAATTTATATGTTCTATCAATACTTGTTAACTTGAGAATTTTCTTACTCAGATCTTGCTCAAATCTTGCTCAGATCTCACTCAGATCTTGCTCAGATTTATATGCTTTGTCAAAACTTGTTGACTTGAGAATCTTCTTGCTCAGATCTAACTCAGATCTCGCTCAGATATCTAGCTCAGATCTGAGCAAGATGTTGATGATTTGATTTGTGAAAGTATTAAATCTGAGTCAAATTATCTGACTCAGATATCTTGCTCAAATCTTGCTCAGATTTAATACTTTCACAAATCAAATCATCAATATCTGATCTGCTTGACTCATGCTGTGAAAGATGTATCAATCATAAGATCTTTAATGACTTTCAGAGTTTACAGCTCTGCATGTTCTTGCTTTGTCAGAAAATGAACTTCACGATCAAGCATCTTTCAACAAAACTGATAAGTATGCTTGAGCTCATTATCAAGCTTACTCAATGATAGATCGTAGTATGATGCAAAGCGTTGATGTTAACAGTCAGCATGAAGAATGTGAACAGCAGCATAAATCTGATGACAGATGTGATCATATTTCAATCAAAATTGCAGTCTTTTTTTAGAATGTTTTTTCACATACAAAGTCTTGCGCTTTAAACATTTTCATAATTCATGTCATTTACAATTTGCATGTGCTTTGTAAATTTTAAAGATTGATGAAGCTGCTGATGATGAAATGATTGAAAATGTTGATGTACATGATTTTCAATGAAATGAAATGAGTGAACTAATAGTTTCTTGACAAATGCTCTTTAAATTCAAACATTTCAGACGTTCATCTTCGCTCGCGAATACTAATGTATCTGTCGATCATGTGACTATGTTGACTTAAGAGAGATATTGCATTTGACTGTTTTCATTGCTAAACTTGTATGCAGAAACTTGCTTTGCATCATTGATTAATGCATCGAAGCTCTCACATGATGATGATGAATGATAGAAAACATACTTCTTGTATTAAGTACTATTCATAATATTTGAATCTAACGAAGATTTTAAGTCTCAAGAGTTTATAAGACTAAATGATAGCAACTCACTGTTTGTTAAAATGCTGCATTCATCTTAAGTCTTAACAAACTTTCAATGAAATTGAGAACATAATCTGAGTAGCTGCATTCACGTAAAGAAACTTTAAACTGATGAATTTTGATCTGAAATAAAATTCAGAGCATTGAGATTTCTCATCAAATGCACTTGAAGACATGTTGCATTACTCATCATTAGAAATACTTGAGAGTGATTAAGACGAGAGAATCTGCTTCATCTTGCGTCAACGTGATGTCTTTAACATAATGTCATCAAAGAGAAGAAATAGCATCAGACAATTATAAATTCAATGTTGAAAAGTAATGCAGAAGATATAAATTTGAATTGAATGCGTCTAGTGAATCAACGATTCAGAAACATTTAGTTCATATTGAGTCAAGATCTTCTTATGTATATGTTCTTGCTCAGATTTTGCTTATCTTCTATTTATATATTTTTACTCAGATGTTATTTATGTATTCTTGCTTAAATCTTGTTTAGATCTTCTTGCTCAGATATTATTTAAATCTTCTTACTCATATATTGTTTAAATGATCTTCTTGCTTTGTTAACTTAAGTAATTAAAAATTAAATATATGAATATGATAACGCAAAAGTACAGAAATATTTTCAATAATCATGAAATCAAAGAAACTAAATTATAGAAATCAATCTCTTAAGTATGAACTTCTTTCTACATCGTTTCATCTCTTTTTTTTTAAGTAACATGAAAATAAAAACTCTGAATGCAATTCTGAAATGCATCATGTAAATCTCAAGTAGATTAAATATGTTTAATATGACTAGCACTCAAGCTTTTAAATTCTAGTCTTGTCTAAATATCGCGTAGATTTATGTTATGATAAATTTAACTCACTGTAATTAATCATCTTGTTTACATTACATCTATTATTTTATCGTTGTTCTTGAACTGATCTTCTCTATAAACTCATCATCATTCATCAACATGATTTTACAATCTTTTATGACTGAGTTTTTGTACAGTCAGAATTCGAAGAAAAGTAGCTGAACTTCAACATATATGAAAGCTGCATTCGCAGATACTCATTATCTCATCATCACACATCTCTTCAAGCGAGCTTTCAAGCTTGTTGTCGCTTATAATCTTATCTCAACAGCATTTAAGAATCATTTTAAATCTAAAGATATGCTGAGCATCAAACGATCACAGTATATCAATCAGCTTGTGACTGAATTTGATGATGATATTCAAGTTAAAGAATATCTTATGTTCAACTCTTGACTTGTCAAAGATGTGCTGATTTATCAAGTGAGTTCTGAAGCATCAAACAAAATCAAGAGAAAGACTATCAGCATGTCATTTTCTGACTCATCAAGTCAGAAAGCAGCAGCAGCAAACTTGATTTTTTTCAAAATCATTTCTTCAACAATAATAACTTTTAACACTTTGTCTGATTGATTTCTTAAAGACTTTGAACTCAATTGTAGATCTAAACAAATAATCTTACGCAGACTGATCTGCAAGCTTAAAGTTATGCAGATTGCACAATCTCAATCAAATAAAGAGCTTGAACTGACTGATCTGCAAGTTGAGATGCTGTAAGACTTTCTTCAAATTCGTCATTTTGTTAGCAATCAGAAATATGAGCAGCTGACATATGATTTCAAAGATGAGAGATCATTCAACATACTTAATGATGAAGATTTACAAAACGCGATTCATCACTATCACGCTCAAGACTTGCGCTTAATGATGATTGTAGTGATGACTTTCAATGATTTTGATTAGCTCAATTTCTCAATCTCAATTGCTTGATCTAATCTGTGAGATAGAATTCATTCAATCATCTTCATCAGCATTCTTTCACTATCTCTTATCTTCTCTCATGCATTCAAGATCTTCAATTCATAGTAAAGACAGTGATAGTCTGTCACATTACTCAATACAAGAAATACAACAAAAAAGCTCATTGCAAAAGCTATGTTTATATACTATTACCTCTTTTCTTCTCTTTTTTCACAATACTGATCTGTTTTAGCAGTTTTAAAGCATTCTCTTTCTGACAATGAATTTGAAGATGATTCACAACAGTATTCAAGTAAAAGAAGAAGAAGAAGCAAAAATCAAAATCAGCTTTCAGACTTTGAAAAGAACATAAATGATTTAGATCAACATTTCTCATTATCTGAAAAGCAGCATGAGAAGTCATCATCAGTTGTTAAGTCATCATTTGATGCTTATAAGTTTAATACTTTTCTTCAATTTGACAAATTCATTGCATCATCATTATCTGATCTCAAATCAGATTCTGAGATTGAAGATGAGTAAGCAGTGATGAACATGAAGAAATGATCAGTCTGCATCTTCTTCATCAACATAATAATAACTGATCTTCTTTCTAGCTTTTGCAAAATTAAAGATAATCAATTGTGTGAACATGTACATGATAACATGTGATCATGAGCTGCTTGATTTGTCAAGATTTTAAAACTTGATAAAATCACTGATAATAGTAAGATCTTGATCTCTGAAATGCTCAAAGTCGTGTATCATTGATAATGACTGTGCATCTTTATAGTGATGCATTTCAATAGTGAACACTTGAAATGATATGATGCTTTTGTGAGCAATAAGATGAGTCTAGAAAAAGTAAAATCTACTGACTTATTATTTGATCTTTCATGCTGACTTTGCTTATGTGTAAACATATAAGACTATTGATGTCATCATCTTTCGTCTTTAACTGTATAAGAGATGAGCGAAGATTTTAAAGAAGTGAAATGATTAGTCAAGCATTCAACGTCACTGTACAAAAGATGCTTCTTAAGACTCAACTTGTCTCATGAATGATTGATTCTGCAAATGCTTTTGTCAGTCAAATTTCAAATGTTTCAAGATGAGATTAATCAATGAATTGACTCTGTTTCTCGTCTTTCTCAGCAATGTAAACAACTGATTTAATGAACTGAAGATCATTGTTGATCTTAAAGCTTTGAAGATTGAACTTACAGTCGTTCACAATGTTATTGTAGAACTCAGTCATATTATGATCATCATCAAAGTCAATAGAATCAGAACTATTTGTGACAACAGTGATGAAAATATCAAGCTGTCAAAGATCAAATCTTGTGATTGATCAGAGCAACACAGCAAGTCAAGCAAGAAGAGCACTTTGATGTTTATACTAACTACATGACAATCATGACATGAAATCTTCGATGTTGTGAACGAGCAGCACAAGTATGCTTTCAAGCAAGAAGAAAAGAGAGTAACTCAAACTGAGATCATTCATTATTTTCAGTGCAACTTTGTCATTGTTGATGAATTGCACACAGTAAAGAATATAGAAAAGAATATGTGATGTATGTTAAAGAAAATGAGAATGAATCAATCATAATATCATTTCTGACTTATGATTATGTCAGAAACTATGATAAATTCTGATTCGCTCGACATCTTGATCTCAATGAACATCTTGAGAAATTTCTCATGAGAGAGATCAGATCATCAATATCATCACTTTCGCTCTGTTGAGCTTAAGATCATAATCAGAATCATAATCAGATGTATGAATACAAAATTAAACTTCAAGACACAAATTGAATTAACTCAAGTCATTGAAATCTTCATGAACATACTTTCTAACTTTCTGATTCATAGATGCAAGAAGAGTCTGTGATTTGAGTATGAATTGATGAAGCTTAAGAAGCTTCATCAGTTCAAACATACAGATCAGTTTTCAGTATTGTACATGTTTGCATTTGAAACTATCACTATCAATTGATAATAAGTCATCTTGAAAAAGCTTGAGAAACAGCAAGAATATTGAGATAGCAATAAGCATTTTGTCAGTTTCATATGCATTCATTCACAACATTCAACTGCAGTCAATTTCAATATGACATTTATCTCAGCATGATTTCTTCGTTTATGTAGCTATCTATCTTATCTCATCATCTTCTCACACACTCATAATCAGAAATATACTAACAGTGCAATTGAGACTACGTGTATGAATATGAAAATCGATTGAATGAAGAATGACTGTGTGTTGAATCATGATTACGCAATTTTCAAGAGTACTTCATTTAAGCTTCGCGTCATCGCTTGCATTCTTAAGAGTCATGAAGATGTCAATGTGTTGATAATGTCTTCATTTACTGAGATGACTCTGATGATTGAACGCGTAAGTCTTTCTTCTCTTCAAGATTTTCAATGAACAAGTGCTTAAGCTTGTCTCATTCTATATCACAAGCATGTTCTTTTCTTCTTTAAGTGTTATGCTTGCTGCTGACTCTTTTCTTTCGTAGTACATTTGAGAGAATAACGAGCTGAGATGATACATTTGCATGTACTTTGAGAATGTCAAGAAGAGAAAGAACGCAGAATATGCATTTATGCAAAAGATCGATGATAACAATTATCTTGAGATAAAAGACAAATTGAACTGTCTGATCAAGTGCATTGACATCATGAATACAGAATTAAATCTAACTTGAGCTATCATGATAATTCTGTGCAAACTCATCTATGATCTCAAGTTGTACAAGCAGACGTCTAAGAGAGCTCATTGTCTCGATCAGAAAGAGAAAATCTTTCTATATACATTGTTTTCTGATATGAGCATAAAGAAGTATGTGAATGAAAGATGAGTTACATGATCAGATTTCAAAATCGACGCATTTAAGATTGTAGATGCAAAATCGATTGAAACTATAAAAGCTGTTAATGATTCTGTAGAAATTTAAGAAGTGATGTACTTAGATGAAAAAACAATCATAACAGTCGTGATCATAAAATTCAATCACTTGTTGCAATCGTGATTTAGATCAGATCAAATTCAGTTTAACTGTAGATCAGAAGATTTACAATGCTATTCTAGAGAATGACTTGACATAAACACGTTGCATCTGTAAACATTCTTGATCAATCATTCATGATTTCTATCATTATCAACGATATATCTTACATTCAACTCTCAACATGTCGAAAACATGCTCATCTATTAAATCGACTCAGAAGTGACAGTGACAGTCAAGAGAAAGACTGTCAGCGTGTTATGTTTCAACTCACAGAGTCAAAACACTGCAGTAGTAAGCTTAATTCTTTCTAAAGTTGTTCTTGCTACAACTAAATCTTCTAATTCTCTATTTCATCAGTCTCTCAAGAACTTTGAAATCAATTATAGATTTAGACAGATTGTTCTATGAAGATATGTAAGCAAGATCAGAATTTTGCAGATCTTGTATCAACAACTTAATAAAGAGTTCATGTTGAATAATCTGCAATTTGAAATGTCTTGAAACTTTCTCTGAGTCAATCATCTCATCAATGATCAGAAATACAAACAGCTTGTATATGAGATCATTGAACATTCTCAACGATGAAGATATACAAAACGCTGATTATCACTATCGCGCTCAAGACTTGCGCTTAATCACAATCATATCAGTGTTGACTTCTGATGATTTTTGTTGACTCAATTTCTCAGTTTCAATTGCTTGATCTGATCTGCAAAATAGTATTCATCTTGTTATCTTCATCAGCATTTCTTCTGCACTCGTTCTCTTCTTTTGTTTATTCAAAATCTTCACTTGATAATAAAGACATTGAAAGTTTGTCACATCACTCAATGCATAATACACAAGCTCACAACGCGCACTGTGTTCATATTTTATTACTCACAACCAGCTTCTAGATTTCAAAGATGACATAAACAACACAGATTTACATCTTTCATCATTCAAGAAGCAGCATGAGAAATGATCATTAATGAACAAGTTTTCGTTCAAGACTTTTAAGTTTGATACTTCTTTTCAATTTAACTGATCAATGCAAAAAACAATGAAGTTTTCTAAGCTCAATCAACAAATATTCAAAGCATAAGATCTTCATACATTGATGAATTAAGCAGTGCAAAACTATATCAATGACAATGATAATCATTCTTATGATCAGCTTTAAGATCATCAGACAATGATTCAACGACGTTGAAAGAACTTGAACTGCAAGAAGAGTAAAAGAAGAACTGAAAGCACATGTTGATGCTCTGATTTCATTAACAGCAAAGATCATGTCTGTGCTATACAAGCTCATAAAGAGAATTTCATGATCAGCGAACGAAAGTTCTATTAATTTTTGAATCAACAATATTCGCAACGTTTCAGTTCTGAAGCAAATCTTTGATACATCGTCAGCGAAAACTTGCTCTTTAGCAACGAAGATTTCGTGAAGTGAATCTTTCTTTATTATTCATTGAGCAATGAACTGACTGCATTCAATGAATAAACGTCTTGTTATCTCATAAATAAAACTTGCGCTTTGCTATGACATCAGATGATTTAGAACACTATGTGAAAATTCTGAAGTGATCTGATGAATGAAAAGATGAATACATTCTCAGATCAAGCGTGATGTCTGCTTTACAGACTCTTCATTCAAGCACGACTACTTCTTTGAACGAAGATCGCAAGCAATTTCGTCAACGAAATGAGATTTCTGTCAATGTTAGAGAACTTAGATAAATCAATGCTGTCGTGAAATAGATTGATCTTCAACGCTCTAAAATGCAAGCAGAATGTTAAGATGAATGATGATCTACAGAAAATCATCAAAAGATTTGATAAATTTCTCACTGTGCTCATGATTCAGTGACTATCAGTCTTCAGATGAACTCTGAGTAATCAGCTGTCTTTATGTTTACTGCAAAGAGTGTCTTAATGCTCTCATTTATGAAGTCATCAAGCGTGATGAAGAGCAAACTGCATGTTTAAATTGTGACAGCATTACATCAAGTTTCAATCATGCAACAAGTTAAAAGAATTGCAGATGAATGTTGAAGACAGTGAGAGAACTTCTTCATGCACTCGCAAAGATCTTGAACAAGATCTCAAACGAATCAATTTCAACGACTTGATTCTTTCATCTTTGAAAATAATGATAATGCAAGCGCAGATTAAGCTGTGATTGATGAAGAAGTTGAACAAGAAGATTATTGTTTTCACTCAGTTTCACATGCTGTAAGCTTTCATCGTGTCATGAGTTCTGACTTGAGAAGAAGCTAATCGCAAAACAGCATGAAAGTGCTGAGTCATTTCTTTCAACAGCGTGACTGAGTCTTTGTCAACTATCACGACAAAATGACTCACGAAGCTCGTGACAATATCATCATCATGTTTCGCGATGATTGAATCGCGAAGATCATGATCATCTTTCTCAAATGCAATAATGTTGAACTTACTCTCATCATAATCTCTTGCATCATCTGCATTGATCTGTGATGAAACAGCAGTGTCAAGCAACAAGTCTTCTGTCACGTCTGTATGTCAAAGACACTTTTCAAAAAGTGTAAATCTTTCTTTTTTTCAAGATTTTCAATGAACAAGTGCTTGAGCTTGTCTCATTTTATATCACAAGCATGTTCTTTTCTTCTTTGAGTGATATGCTTACTGCTAATTCTTTTCTTTCATAGAATATTCAAAATAATTGTAAGATGATGAGATTTCTTTACGTGAAACTGCGTAGTAAAAGATAATAAGATAGCACTCTATTGATGATAAAACTAATTGTTAAGAAATGAATGCAAAAGCTCACAGAGTTTTCATCTTCTGTCAAGTTGTTATTTCTATTCACTCATTAGTTTCTTTGATCTAATCTCGTAAGCTAGTCTTGCAGACATGCATCATTCATAGTTGATGAAATGTGTTTTTACAATTGCATCTTTTCTTAAAGACTTGATCTCTGAATCTTCATAGCATCATATTGTTTTCTTGCAGCTGACAGTGTAGTAATGACTTTTTCAGCGCTTTAACATCTGTGTAGAAGTGTCGTGAGTTGATCATGCTAATGAGCATAAGCAAAGCTAATGCAAGATTGTTGATGTTAATCATTCTTAAGTCTTCATAGCATCATTATGTCTTTTGATAACTGATAGCGTAGCAACAATGTTTTCAATGCTTTAGCATTTGTGTAAAAGTGTTGTGAATTGATCATGTTAACAAGCGTAAACAGAGCTAATGCAAGATTGTTGATATCAACTTTTCAGCTTTGTTTTCTTTCTTTCTTTCTTTTCTTCTTGTCTCATCTCAGCATACTCTTTCATGAGTATTGCTCTTTTGAATTGATGAAGCATGAGATTTGCTATGTGTATCTTACATAGCTCGCAGCTCATGATATAAGCTTCTTTCGTTGCAACGTTGTTGTGATGCAAGTCAGTTCATGAATTAACATGAATGACATAGCAGTATCAACATCATCATCATCATCATCACTATCATGATAAATAGCAGCATTCACGCTCACTGAGATCATGCTAACATGCTCGCGAAGTCTGCTTGTTTTCTTGAGATGTACATTTCTCTTCACATTGTTATCATTACAACGTTTATCATGTTTGCTTCTTCTGCTCTCTTTGCATTTGTTGCGTTGATGACTGAACTCATGATTTTTGATAAACAAATCTATCTTTGCATGTTTTGATAAATGCTGATGTATATTAAATCATCATGATCAGAAGATCTGATGCTGTCGCTGCGTTTGTCATCTGAGCGTAGTGATGATTCACACATGTTATGCTCTCATTGAGCGTGCTTGCAAATGCAAGCATTGCTTTGAAGAAAAGCATCGTTACATGATGAATTTAGCTTCGCGTTTTCTTCAGCTAATGATGCATCATGCTGCACAAGCAATAATTCAACACTTCATTGCTTACACTTGAAATTATCTTACTCTTCATCTTCGACAATGAAAGAGTGAGTAGTTTTTCTCTCAGCATGTGAGATTGTATTTAATAGTTGAGTAGAGATTCTCATTTCTCTTATCTTCATCACTTCTTGTCATCATCATATTGCTTCATATTTGTCTTGTAAATATTGACTGAAGCAAGCAGTGTATGACGAGATTCACTGATGAATAAATAACTTTCTTCTTCACTTTGATGTTCTTGCTTGCAATCATTGATTGCTTCTTTTCTTTGCTCTTTTGTAATGTTCATCATCTTTTTTTTAGAAAACATATGTTACATGAGATTTTATAATTGTAGTTTAATATCAATTTCTTAAACTTACGTTTTTGCGCTTTTGATATTTTTTCAATCATGATTCTTACATGATCTGTTTCTCTTTTTTCTCTTTGACTTTTTTGCAGTTGACTAATGTACTTGTCTTTCTGTCTCATAATTCTCAATAATCTTCTTCGCATTGCTAAGATTTTTCATTGATTTTCATTGATTTTCATAGAAAGATGAATCAGCTCATTGAACTAAATACTCAATCTTTTCTTTCTTGATTTGCTGATCAAGTATCTTCTTTATCTTTCATTTCTCTTTTTCTTCTATGAGAATGATCTGCGACTTCAAATTCTCGTCACGCAAGTGTCAGAATTTCAATAAAAAGACATGAAAAATTGAGTGAATTGCATCATATTTCTCAAATAGTTTAAGCTTATACATTTGCATGTTAATCTTCTTCAATATTCTGAATGATTTCAATTATCTGTGATCAATCTTTTTCTTTGAATGAAGTGTATAAATGTTTATACTTTGCAGAAGCACTTTGTCTTTCATCTGAAAACTCACAGCTTTATGATGAGCATTATAATACTTTGCTTGCTGCTGTGCTATTCACTTTCATAGTTTCATTAGATGTTCTCTGATACTTCATAATCATTCTGCTCACTTCATAGTCAAGAATGTCTTTCTCTTTAGAACTTTGTTCTCAGATGTCTCTGCAAAGCTTGCAATGTATTTCTTTAAAAGCTTATGTGAAGTTTTTTCAGTACTAGCGTGTATGCTGTTATTATATGCAAACATCATCATTGACAAAAGCTTTGATCAATTATTCATCTTATAATTGAAATACACTTGCAGATAATGCTCAAGCATCTGATTCTGTATTTCTGTTTGATCATCGATTTGCGAATGAAACGCAATGCTTAGCTTTCGCTTCGCTTCAAGATGTCAACATAAAATGATTTAAAAATGACTGATAAACAGTAAGTCTTGATTCAATATAATGCTTCACATCATTTCATGCTGAGATATGAATTCTCATTATAGCAGATTCACAAGCTTCTCGATGTTCAGATCTTTGATTGTTGAAATATAAATTGCATGCTTGATTAACTTATTTATCATTATCAATATAGCATCACTTGTTTTTTCAATGTATAAATTCTTTGCAGAAAGCATGTTTATTATGAAATTCATGATCATCATGTGAAATGAATTCACGCTCTCTGAAGATATAAACATCAGCTTCTCATAGAGCTTATGATGATGCACTTGCACTCGCTGATAGTCTGAACAGATGCAAACATATTTCGTCATCTCTTTGAGCATTTTCAATCAGTAATATTTTCTTCTTATTGCAGTCTCAGTACAAGCGTGTGTGAAATAATCTGCTTTGAAATCATCATGATTTATATGCAGAATCTCATCTCTTGTAGCAGAGTCATTGAGTACATAAACTATGAGATCACGACGTAGCAGTTCATCATTCTTCATACTTTATTTTGAAAGCTCATTCTTTCTAGATGTGAATCGTTGACATCACTTCTTATTTGCAACAAAGATGTCTCTTTGTTGTAACTTCAGTAGTCACGCAGTCATTGATTCACTCATCTTCAAATAAAATTTCTTCAACTTCATAATCTGATGAATCAGAAATCAAGATGACGCAGTGTTTAGAATTTTGCAAGATCTAGCGAGTACTTTCTCATTTAAACACATGACTTAAGTATCTGCAATGACTATGTCATTCAGTTGCATCGTCAATGCTGCAAGTTTAATCGCTGTCGAAACTTCTTCATTCTTTAGCAGCTCAGATTGACATTTCTGATTATGAAGTTTATTTTGCAGAGTAAATAGAAAATAATCATTATTCTTCTCACTATCATTCAATTTCATGATGTTGAGTCTTCTTGACAACGTATTTGCAAAGTTTAATTTGTCTCTGCGATATTTTATATGAAAGTCAAACGCAGCTAATTTCTCAGCTCAGCGCATCTATCATGCGTTGAACTTCTTCATCATCATAAAGTAACAAAGATTATTGTAATTTATTATCACACATATGAATTACTTGCTACTCTGAAGATAGTGTTGTCAGTTTTTAAAATCGAGAACTATAGTGTACAGTTCTTTATCATGCATGTCTCATCATACTTCAGCTTCTTTGAACTTATAACTATAGTATGCAATGAAATGTCATTGATCAGTCTTGTTCTTCTGACTAAGCACATCTTCAATTTCATGATTTGATGCATTGATCTTCATGCAAAGATCTGCATCTCAATTGTAATGTTTCAAAATTAGAGCATTGACAAAGACTGTTTTCAATCTTTTAAAAGTTTTTCTTGCTTTCAACATCATTGTGAAGAGTGAATGCATTGTCTTTTTCTTCGCATTCTTGATTAAATCTGTTAAGAGTGTGATGATTTGAAAGAACTTTCTTATAAATCATTGATAAAATCTTGCAAATTTCAAGAATACAAGAATGTTCTTTGCAGACTCAAGCTCAGATCAGTTAATGATTGCATTAATACAAAACTGTTTCATCTGAATATTTCTTCATTTTATCACAAATCTCAGAAAGATAACTTCATCACGATTGAAAGTGCATTTCAACAGCTTGATATACAGTTGATATTTCAGTAGCGCGCGAAAAATCTTGCACATATGCTCTCAATGCTGCTTTTTCATCTCAAAGTATACTAAGATGTCATTCAAATATATCACGCAGCAAATATTCATGAATGACTTAAGCATGTAATTTACATAGAATTAAAAGATTGTAGAAGCATTTGTCAATTCAAAAAGTATCATCTGATACTCAAACTGATTGTAACGTGTATGAAAAGTCGTTTTTCATTCATCGCTCTTGCAAATTTGAATGCAATGATAAATGTTGCAAATATCAATTTTGATAAAGTTTCTTGCATGAGCAAAGCAATTCAGCGTCTCAGACAGTAAACACAATGAGTAATTGTTCTTTACTGTTATTTCATTGAGATCATGATAGTTCATGCATAAATGAAGACTTTCATTCAACTTCTTTACAAACAACACAGATGCTTCTGCAGAACTACTTGATGAATGAATTCATTTCTTCTTTAACGCGCTGTTTAAATAGTCTTGTATCACAGCGAGCTCATCTCATGTCATCTTATAAATAAACTCAATGCAAAACATTTTGCTCTTCATCAGATCAATGAAATGTTTCATCTGATCATGCATGTTTAGACTATCAGAAAGAATCTCAGAAAATACTTTCTTAAAATCTTGAATAGCAAAGAGTATCTCTGATTCTTTCACTTAAAGCGCATTGCATCTCACAGTCTGATGATCTGCGTTCTGTAATAAGTCATTTGTAAATAGCAGTTGATAAGACAGAGCTACATAAGTCTCTTCTCTTTTCTTAGCTGCAAGCATTATCAGCTTAACAAATTTTAATGTCTTGCACAGATTAACTTGTATTCACTTTGCACGCTGAGTGCTGTTTTCTCAATATGATCAATGATGCTTGCATCAGCAAATATTCAAGTTGATCTCATCTAATCACAGATAATCAAGAATCATATCATATTCTCATATGTTCACAGCATGAAACTCAATGTTTCAGCTTTTGCAAACTTTCTTGTGATTAATCAACTCAATATTGATCTGATGCATATCATAGTAGAAAATTCAATGATCATTAATTGTCTGAATCTGTTTCAGAGTTGCATGATTCTTTGATAACTTATGCTCTTTTACTCATGATTGCAATATAAAGTTTTGCTCAATCTCAAAGTCAATAAGACAGTGAGCTTCACGCACTTTCTCAGAAACATTTGTCAGTACTGATATCATCAATGCATGTGACAATCATCTTTTTGTAGTTATATTTAATGATTTAATGATGAACATTAAACTTTCTCTTTTTTCGTCTCTTCATCATGATTGCAAGTCTCTTGTCTGAATGCATAGTTAAAACACATTGAATTATCAATCTTGTGTCTCAGCTTCTTGCATGATCAGCATGTAAGATTGAATGAAGCAGCATTTTGCTTGAACTCACTGAACTTGAATGTTGCATCATCTTTAGACTGTGTGCTTGAAGCAGAGAAGTTTGAATTCTCTGTTACAGCGATAGACTTCATCTTCTCATGCAAGAATCAAAAACTTTTCTGAAACACTGCACTTTCACTTTGCTGTGAATGTAACTTCAACAATGCATCAGTGTCTTGCAAATGCAAGTCAATGTTTATAAGATGCTTTAGCAGATCGACATAATTAATAAAGATGTATGAGATGCAAAGAAACTCGTTCATGATGATTTTATTAATCTTCATTCACAAGTACATCATGCAAGTCTTGTTAAATATATGATAGTTCAGATTTGTATACAGTCTGATGAAATACTGTTTAAAATTCATGATGCTTTGATTAACTCATTACTTTGCAACTTTAAGTCAATGTTTTGTTTGAAAATTATGAATTTCAGAATTGCTAAGTCTAGCATGCAAGTATTCAATGTAGTACTTTCAGTTGAGTTTCTCATCATAATTGCACATGCTCATCACATGATCTCATCACTGATTGCAAGACTTCTTTGACAAGTATAATGCAGATCATTGCAGCTTCTCTTGTTTTATGATGAAATCAAATGATGTCATGACTATGAAGTCTTTGCAGTCTCGCAGTCAGAACATCAAGAAGTTGTAGTTCATGATGCTTTGCTCTTTAAACTTGTGAGATCAATTAGCATGCTTGCGTGCATTACTTCAATAGTGATCATCACTATGTTGACATTAATAATCAGAAATTAATTGAGTCTCTCACTTGAGTTTTGATATGCAAAGTTGCAAGATAAGTAGTATGTTCTGCATCTTCAAATTCTTTAACTGCTTGCATACTTCGCTTGTTGATCATCGAAAAATATGATCTGTCTGTTCATTAAATTCTTGCAACTTGAACTTCTCATTTGCATGTTTAAATGCGTGATTCTCAGATCTGTTCTGATAAAATAATGAATTCTCAATGTAAAAGAAGTTATTACTTCTTTTGATCATATGATTTCTGATGAGTCGCTGCGTGTTTGACATCTCTTACTGAGTGTTATGAGTCTGCATAGAGCAAATCATATGAGTGTATTCTAACTAGAAGTTCAAAGCTAAAGAAGAAAGAAGATGCAACACGTCGAAGATCTTATACTCACGAAGACACGCTAAATCACTAGCGTGTCAACATCAGCTCTATACTAGTCTATGATAGTCTGACACGATCTATGTTAGACTAACTCGAAGTGCATGCTTGCAACATTACTCTCTTTCTTCATTTAGCAATGTTCTCATTGCTGCAGTTCAATCAATCTTTCTTGAGTCGATTTTTATCTTGACTTGTTTGAATAACGTTCATGAAAGTCATTGATGACTTCTGAGCAATCTTCAAATTCACTTTCATCGACGTTGTATCAATGTAGATCGACGTTGTATTCTTTTCAATTGATATGATATTATAATCGTTTGTCTCGTTCATAGTGTCTGAAGTTCAATATGTTCTTCACTTCTTATTCATTTTCGTCTTCAATCACTATAGAATCAAACGACTCATTTCATTGTTCTTCTAAAGCGTCTCTTGAATTTAGTTGCAGCAGATTTGATAAAAACTTCGAATGAATCTTCATAGTCAATGACAGTTTCAATTGATATGCATGTTTGATCTCAGTCAGAATCTTGAAGAGTTCTAGCATCTTATCATCTAGTTTCTTTGATGATCATGAGATCATTATGTTTCTAGAATTCAGAAACATCATGTCATTTATCTTGTAAATCATTTTCTTTCAATGCTTGTCAATCTGTTCTTTCATTGTGATTCTGACTCTTGTTAATGCTTGTTTGATCAACGCTAGTGATCATTTCATATGTTTGAATATATTCTCTGCTTTGCCTGCTTCGATTCTAGCTCGAGTGATTTCATATTCGATTGAATTCAAATCGAAGCTCATATGAGAGTGAAAGTTCTTATTCAGAAAGAACGTTGACTGTTCAATTGACAGCGAAATAGCATTGTTATTGATGAATTCGATCATAAAAAATCAGGCGAATCAATCATCTTGCATATATGAGCAGTAGCTTTGTAGATATTATTCTACATTTTGATTCGCTCTTTCTGTCTGATTATTGATCTGAGAATGATAATTGATGAATAGTTTCATCTTGATGTTTAGTCTCAGACATAGAGACTTTCAGACAATTGATATGAACTGAGAATCTCGATTAAACATTATTGACCTTGATAGTTCATGAGTTCTAAAGACTCATATCAACAGCAGTTTGACTGTTTGTTCTGCGAAGGTTTCTTCGTTTTCTGATCAATATGATATATAATGTCGTTTCTTAGACAATCGATCTATGACTGTCAGAATCGCGTTGCTTTCGTCACTTTCTGATAGATCTGTAATGAAGTTCAAGAATATGTTCTGTCATCGTTGTTCAAGTATGAGCAATAACTTCAGCAGTTCATTGATTCAATCTCTCGATGCTTTTGATCTACGACAAACGTAACAGTTTTAAATGTAGCGTTTGATCATCGTTCTCATCTTCGATCAGCAATATGATTATCTCAACAAGTCTAACATTCAATTCATATCAGAGTGATCACTGACTGAAAGATAATGTGCTTCTCTTATCAATTGAGTGATCATTGACTGAGACACTCATAATCTATCATCTTTTCAGAGTACTTCAACAAGCACTCTGCAATTGTCTAAATCAATATCTTGACAAGTTCTTCTGTTCTGTTTCATGACTGCTTGAATATCAATACATAGTTGATTCATTTGATTTTCAACTATAATCTGATTCTGAATAGAAATCATCTCTTTGATTGAATCTTTGTTAGCGTTCGATTCTTGTTTTGACTCTGAGTCAGATCTGAGCAAGATCTGAGTCAAATCTTGATCAGATTTCTGATCATCTTCTTGATCAACTTCTATTGACTGCAATTCAAATTTGCTTTCTGACAATAGCATCTGATGCTGATATAGCTTTCGATCATTGTTTGCTTCAACTGACTTAACGTTCAACATTTTGATCAGCACGTCGACTTTCAGATTCTGTTTTTCTGACTGATATATGATCTTGAAGTTATATTCAGATAACTTCTCAGCTCATTTAGCTTGTTGTCTGATCAGTTCTTTGATAGTCATGAAGTACTTCAAATTCAGATGATCAATGAAGATCTTGATCAAAATATCAGTACATTTCAATTCAGAACGTCAATGCTTCAAGCAGCAAATAATGATCAGCAGTTCTTTGTTGTAGATTTCATAGTTGCATTCTGCGAAAATCATGTTCTTACTATAGAAGATCATTGAATGTAAAGTGTCTTCATCGTCATACTGAGACAATACTTCGTCGTTGACATAGTTTGAAAAGTTCATTTTCAGAATAACTTTTCTGATCAAGTCAAAATGCTTCAGAACAAGAGTTGTCATCATTTGTTGCTTCAGTTCTTCAAAGATCATCTGACAGATCTCTGTTCATTCAAAGAGATGATCTTTTTGAGTCAGCTGCATCATGAGTCAAGCAATCTTTGAGAAGTTCTTTATGAATCGTCAATAGAAATTGCAGAAGTCAATGAAGATCTGCACATGAGTCAATGATTGTGACACTTCTCAGCTTCGAATCACATCTACTTTTCAAGAATTCATTCGTAGATCATTGATGAATATCAGTAGTTCAAGAAACGAGGTTTTCTGAATCTTGAATTCACACTTGTCAATGTCTATCTGCAGATCAGCTTCACGAAGCTTGTCTAGCACTTCTTTCACATGAGTTCTATGTTCTTTCAAGATCTTACTATAGATGAGAATATCATTCAAGTATGTCTGACAAAACTTGTGCAGACAGTCAAACAATACATCGTTGATATAATGCTGAAAGAACGCGAATTTATTGATCAATTTGAAGAGCATTATTCTATACTTGTAAACATTGAAGAAAGTAATAAAAGTAGTTAAATTCTCGTTTTCTGAACTCATGCGCAGTTTATTGAACGCAGCGATAATGTCGAGTCAAGTCAGATACTTACTGCCTTGAATTCGAGCTAGTACTTCGTCTATCAAGAGTATTGAATAACGATCTCTTTTGATCAGAGCATTCAGTTTTTGATAGTTCATGCAAAAGCAAAGACTATCATCTTTCTTTTCAACAAATAGTATTGACGAAGCAAAAGAAGCTTTGCTGAGTGTGATGAACTTCTTCTTCAAATTCTCTTCTAGATACTCTTTGATCTTCTGCAACTCGTAACTCAACATGAGATACAATCAACTTCTAGAAGATTGACTCTCATCTTCTAATTCAATCTTATGATCGTATGATCGATGCAGAGACAACTGCGTTGTCTTTTCTCTATCAAAAACATTCAGAAAGTCATGATAAACTATCAAAAGCTTCTTCTTCAGTTCATTTAATGACATGACAGAGATCATTTCATTTAGTTTCGCGAAATCTTCAACTGAGCTAAGCGCTTTGTTGATTTCACTAATGATCAAAAAGAAAATCTTGATCTTCATATTCTTGACTAGAGTTTGATATACAACGACTTCGATCATAATAATATTGACGAGTTTCTTTTTCTCAGTTGACTGAAAGAAGTGAAGTTGATCGAGATCAACTTGAGTGCTTTGCTTTCATCTGAGTACAAATTCAATGAATCGATTCACTGATTTCTGATTCGTGAATCTCTTCAAAATGATCGTTAATGTAACAATCAAGTTCAAGTTCTTTCGTTTCATTTTACAGATTTCGCTTGATTCAGATCTGTGAAATGCTGATTGACTGCTTGTCTTCGAAACGACAGATTTCGATGTTCAAATATTCAATGAGAATATTAATTGATCGTTTGCAGAGTTTATCAAAATTTGATTTCTTTTCAATCAGAGATTTTCAATAATTATCTTGTGCTGTTCTAAACAAGTTATCAATAGAGACATCATTTCATTCTTGTGTTCTTGTATCATGATCAATGTATACAGAGTGTGTGTAATCAACTTTCAATCAGAGATTTCATCATATGATTGAATCAACTTTGATTTTGACAGCGATATTGACTGAATATCAAAGCATTCACATAGCTCTGACATCAAAGATTCATCGATGAAAGTCATGTCAATGACTTCAGTATTTATCAGAGCGAGAAATCTGAATATCTTTTCTAGACTATTCAAGATGATGTCAACAGTGAACGACTTGAAATCAAATGAATCGTCAGACATGCTGATGAAACAGAATATGAGTATATTGTTCTCAGTCACTACTTTGACGAGAGCAGATCATTTTTCGAATTCGCAGCGATCTTGTGCACTTGAGTCGCTTTGAGACAGTCATATGCTTTATGTTTTGACTTCTTGCATTTGAAGCAAAGTTCTTTCTTAAACAACTCTTTCTGAATAGAGTTAAGATTCAATCTTCTGAATTTCTTTCATAAAGAGACTGATGACGTGAGTCGAGCAGTCAATGTGCTAGAGACAGAGCGAGCAGCTTGAATCGCTGATACTTTGACGACTGATCGAGCGTTCAATTCAGTTAATCTAATATTGACTTGCATGCAGATGTTGATAAACTCATTCAAATCTATGATTCATTCATTGAGCGTTACTCATTGAAGATCTGAGCTGATCTTGTGCTGAAAATTATCTAATAGAATCTTGTTATTGTATTCTAGTTCTGCATTAAATCTCTGAAATTTCATTCAAAATTCATGAAAGAAGATCTTGTTCTGATACAGCTTCAAGTACTGTCGTTGAGTCATGTGATGATGATTGAGATCATCGTACATCTTATTAATCATCGATAGTACTTCTTCGACTTTTAGAAACGAGTTCAAGAAGATATTTTGCATGCAAGATGCAATATGTTTGATCGCAGCTTCACTGACTCAACTTTTGATGTATGCAATCTTCAACTCTTCGATAGAAAAATAATTCTTGTTTATCTTCAGCTTGTTTCACATTCAAAACAGTCAATTGTTTACATTCTGCGTCGAATCTTCAAACAGAGATGAGTCAAGTAACTTGATTGACTTCAAAGATCAATCTTCAGAAATCAAAGTGCTTTGTTGACTTGATGTAGCTTTTAGATGATGTATAATCACGTTCTTGTTTCTATTCTCTTTCTGCAGACGCGTCTGTGTAGAAGTATTCTCGACTCGATGCATGTTTTGATTTCGTGCACATCTCACTTTACTACTTTCATCTTTCTTCAAAAATCAATTACAAATTCAATATGACTTCAATTGAGACAGCGCTTGCAGATCTAGCTTTGCAAGACTCATCTAATTACACTGCAACTGCAAAGAAATTCAATATCAATCGAAGCACGCTGTCGCGACGACATAGGGGTAAAACGATCTTCGTGAAGAAAAGCAAGCAAACGACGTCAATTCTTTCGAATCAACAAGAAAAAGAGCTTATTCGCTATATCAACAAGCTTATCGAGCGTGATATACCTTCTTTCAATGTCATGATTCGCGTTTTTGCGTATAATATATCTGGAAAACAGTCAGGCAAAAACTGGTCTTATGAGTTCGTTCGACGTCATTCAGATATACTGCAGTCAAAGTTTCTACAAGACGCTGATCTAGAGCGAAAGAAAGTCGATAATGCATATCAATATAAGCTTTATTTTGACCTTGTAAATGCCTTCATTACGTTTAGTTTCATACTAATATAAGGGTAGATAAAGCAAAAAATCGAAGAATATGAGATTCTTTCTTCAAACACATACAATATGAACGAAAAGAGCTTTCTACTTGAACTTCTTCAAAAGACTCGAAGAGTCTTTAGTTTAAAGCATCTTGACAGTGACAAATTGCTGAGTGCTGATCAAGACAACAATAGAGAATGAATTATCTTGATTGCAATCATTTGCATGAATATGACTCATATATCTTCTTCGATCATTTATCAGACGATATCAGGCAATATTCAGAACAGCTGACTTACTGAATATGATCTCAAAGAGCAATTCTGCTTCTTTGCTTTCTTCGCTACTGACTGAACTAACGATGAATTGATCTACTCTTGACTCACTATCGTATTTGATCAAAATACAAGGTCAAAAGCCAGAAATTCACGCGATTATCGTCTTCTATTCGTTGACGAGCATGACAGTCATATCAACATGAAGTTTCTTGACTGATGTGAGCAGAACAAGATGCTCGTGACTTTATATTCTTCTCATTCTACGCATTGTCTTCAATCTCTGAATGTCAGCTTATTCAACTCTTTGATCAATTACTACTCGCAAAACCTGAACGACTGAATCTTTAAGAGTCAAGAACTTTCTCGAATATCAAAAAGAGACTTCTTTGATCTATTTTGACCTGCATATCAAGCTGCTTTCACGTCTGCCAACATCAAAAGTGAATGAGAAAAGACAGAATTGCTGTCTTTCAATTCGTCACAGATCATAAAGCAGATTAAATCGAACGCTAGACCTGTTTCAAGTCATTTTTCTTCTTCAGCATTGTCAAAAGCTGATTGAAGAAAGATTCGATGATTAATGAAGTCAGTTGTAGAAGAAGCAATTGATTCGCAAGCTCGTAAGTTGAACAATACGATTGAAAAGCTTACTACAGATGTTGCTCTTCTGAAAGCAGAAAATGAAGATCTTCGATGAACAGTACGTATTGAGAGAAGTTGCAGACGACGTGAAAAGTCTTTATTTGACAATTTAGAAATTAATGATGAGGCAAAGAAGATGTTCATCGATTATTTGACGAAATCAGCTAAAACTGACTACAAGCTCATCAAGCTAGCATCAGTCAAAAATATCTGTTTAGTTGAGCTTCTAGCTCACAAGCTCTAATAATCACTCATCAACAACTAATAGCTAGCTACAATCACTTGTAGCTCTTGATGACAGTCATTTGCTTTTTATGCTCAAATAATACAATGCGCAATGTGTGTCATCTGATCAGTGTTCACATTCAGCGCTCGTTATTATCAGTATGTGAAATTTGTAATCTGTGCACGTTTCTTGACAAATACTTATCACGTCATTATTTCATGATAGGTAAATTGAGGTATTTTACCCAGATTTACCTCGTTGTCGCATTGAAACATAATGTCGTGCACTGCTCAAAAGTTTTAGTTTCTTGAAGACAAGCTTGTGTATTTCATAGTGTCTTGTACGATTCTTCATTCTTGCAAGCACGTTGTATAAGTTACTTGCAATCAATAGAACTAAAAGCATCAAAGCAACTCACGATTGTGTTCATTGTTCATATACAAAATATTCTACTACTATCACTTGAGTTCTATATAATTGCTCTTACTTTCTCGTTGAACGTCAACATTGACATTCAATTTCTTCTTTACTCTCTTCAGAAAAATCTGATACTCATCTTCAAACATCAGTACACATTCACTTTCATTTGCTCTTCGATAATACAGAGTCTTAGTGTTTATCTTCAGCTGCTTACGAAAGTTGTTGAACGATCAAGCGTAGCTCATCTTTCGACTATCTTTCATCTTCAATGTTCGTAGTCGATATGTATCTCTGACTTCGTCGAGCGAAATCTGATCAAATTCGACTTCAGTTGTGTCTTTGAGTTCTTCAGACATCTATCTTGCATTAGTTATCGCTCATTTCTATAGCTGAAAAACGAACGCTCACATCTGAATCGTTCTTCTGACCTTGATTCTGTTCATCATTCAATATTTCTTGAAGTGTTTCATGTTCATCACTATTCGTCGATTCTGATTGATTTGTTGTATTCTTTGTCTTTTCTGCCGCGATTTCTGTGTTGTTTGACTTTTCGAGCTGCGATGTTCGATTTCTTATGAAACTAGAGATCTCATTCACAGAATACATCGACGAGTACTTCAAATCAGTGAAAGAAGAGAAAGAATGTTCACTGATAATTTTTCGAGACGCGTTAATAGTCAGTAAATCATCTATCTGATTGCAATTGAAATTATACGTCGCAGAGATGCTGTTGAATACGTCGTTTTCATGATATTCAACATGACTTACGACACATTCATGCAGCATGCTCAATATCAAATTTCTTCGAGTCTCAATTTGCTTTCATCAGCTCTTGATCATTCGCTTATGTGTTACTGTCGCATGTTAATCAATCATTGTTCAATCGTTTTAAAGATAAAGCACAAGAGAACATTGACAGTTGAGATGTTATACTCTCTACTGCAATCTCTTTTCATTTCTCGATCTTCTTCTGATCACTTGTTTATTCGCTGATGACATGTTGAATCACGATTACTATGAGTATCATGATTTCGTCTTTCAGCTCAGCAAACATGATTCTCGTGTTTAATAATTGATCAAGACTACGATCTTCTTGATTGAAAAATGAGACAGCAGTGATCTTCATGATCACAAGAGCTAGAAAACGACATTCTTCAGACTAAGTACATGTCAGTCAACGCATCACGTCTGTGAAAATGTTTATCTTTTCAATATCAGAACTGATGAAGTTATCATTAACTAACAATCTGACGACATAGTTCGATGTATTGACTTTCTCATAAAAGACATAATGATTCTTCACTACATCTCGAATCTGAAACATTATTTGTGCTCAATATTGTTCAATAGAATCATATAACTGTGTCTGTCAATCTATTGATGATATGACAAGATTTGAGTTGCACATTATCTTTTGAGCTTCGTCTATTGTTGATCTTTTTGCAACAAAGTAGTTCATTCGTGATCTGTGTTTTAATTGATGTGCGCGATCTCTGTTTCAGAGATTGCACATGAGATTGCTCAAGAGAACTTATTGCAGCTCTGATCATGACGTTATGCTCTTCTCTACTTCACACGTCATAATCGTTGTCAGTAGAATAAGTTCTATGTATCTAAGCACATCGACATGAGCTGCAGCAGAGACTGTTCTCGATCATCGTCTGAATTCTGCTCAAAGAATTTTCTTAGAGTTGTCATCTGAATCATCAATCTGTGCTGCGTTGTATCATGAACTCAATGCAAAAGAACTTGACGAAAATTCTGTTGATCTTTGAAACTTTGAGATTCGCTCATTGAGCTGAGAAGATGACGAGATTGATAACGACGAGTGAGAATGCTGTTTACGCTGATGCATCTTTTTCTTTGACAAGATGTTCTTGAAAAATCGAATGATTCTAGTGAACTATGTTGAGATCATATTAGCTGAGAACATACATGATGATATTGACATTGATTTTGCCTTCTTCTGCAGTCATTCTGCAAATCACTGTTTTTGAGATGATAAATCATCATTCAAGCTGTTCAACATATTGAGAAACTCGCGTTCTTGTTTTTTAGATCTGAGTTCTGATTCTTTCGATGATATGTCGAGATTGTTGCTTGCTTTCTCAACTCTTCTTTTGACATCTCGTTGATAGATGAACTAAACATGATTATTGAGTCAGTTAACTGCATGTCAACAATTCATAATACATGCTACGCATCTGACTATCAATCGCAGTGTTCGAGTTCTTCTTGTTCTTATTACTTGTCATGACAGTTCACTTAGAAGACGACGCGAAATAATGATTGATACACGATGAACTGATGAATGCGATCGAGTTCTGAAATAAAAGAAAAAAAGAGTGAAGAAGAAAAAGACACGACACGTACTTGAAGATATGCGATCTCTGAAAGCGTGTAACTCTGTTGTTGTTGACATTACTATGTTCAATTATTGATTAAGAACAAATAAATTAACATCTTAATGCTCATCTACTCTGTCAGATTCATGTTCTAACTTCGTTGCATCGAGATTGTGATAATGTTTTCATGACTTACTCAAAAGTGTAAATAGATTTGAAAATTTGCGATAATTTATCATCGCACATGCAAACTGAGAATGCGAATTGCGAATCTTATTGTCGAAGAACTCTGAGCTCAAGCTGACTATCAAAGATAAATTTAAGAGAAAATTCGATAAATTATCTTCGCACATTATGCAAAGTGAGAATGCGAACTGCGAATATTATTGCTGAAGAACTCTGATTATCAGAGGTAAATTTCGAGTGATTTACGATAAATTTATCTTCACATGTGTGAACTGAGAATATGAACTGCACATTTTATTGCTGAAGAACTCTGATTACTCGAGATAAATTTCGAGAGATTTACGATAATTTGTCTTCGCATGTGCGAACTGAGAACGCGAACTGTGCATTTTATTGCTGAAGAACTCTGAGTCTCACTCGTCACATGATTGAAACTCGATGTACATGATGTCGCAGTTAGATCTAAACATGCAGTTTGCTCTTCATTGTGCTTGACGACTTCGTAGATGAGAATGATGAACGAAGATGTACGAGAAGAATCGTGATATCTTTCATCGAGTTCATTTTCATCGTATCATGCTTGACGAAGCTCAGATCATCAAGAATCATCTGTTTCAGAACTCTATAGTCTGCAGAGATCTGATGAAAAAGCATCGTTGAATGATTAGAATTGAGTAGAAGAATTCTTCTCATTCTTCAAGTTTCTTTGCGTTTCACGTACAGAAACTGTCGAGATGTTCAAGAAGAATTTCATCGATTTGAGTAAAATACAAAATAAGATGAATAATGTCGTCTATGTGAATGAAGTTGAATCAGCTGAGCTGAGTGCGTGCGTGCGTGCGTGCGTGCAGTGTGCAAACGACGTGTTCGTTGCTGATCAAAAAGTACTAGAGAGCGAGAAAAGAAGAAAAGCGAAAAGAAGATAGCAATGTGAAAGAAACGATGTGTCAAAAGAAGAAAAAAAGAAGAAAAAAAGAGCTTAGATTCATGAAATCACAATCAACATCTCTCTCACTCTCAACTCACAATTTCTCATCGCTGACGCTGTCTCATTAACATTTTCATTCTCTTCGCTCTCATTCATCAGAATAAATGACTTCTTATTCTCTTCGATGCTCATCGACTCAAACAGTCGTATCAGCTTTGTCAAGCTCAGCTGATTCAGCATCTTGATGTCGTCAATGATGACATCAATGATCTCACGCTTGCTGTTCTGCAGTGTCTGCAATTTCTCGTCGATGCTGTTCTTGACAACAAGACGAGTGATGAAGATTTCGAAGAATTGATCAATGTAAAAGACGTGACAGAAGACTTGTTGTTTCACGCTGCTGTTTCATCACAGATTGATACAGATGACGCGCAAGATCAGTTTCTCATTAACGCTGTTTTAAATGACATGACGAGTGATGAAGATTTCGAAGAACTGATCGATGCGAAAGACGCAACAGAAGACTTGTTGTTTCACGCTGCTGTTTCATCACAAATCAACGCAGATGACGCGCGAGATCATGATGAGATTGAGCTTGATGTCGTTGCATTTGAGAAAGACGATCATGATCTTCGTGATTGAATCGTCGCGAAACGTGATAATGACGTGATCGCGAGCTTTCTGACTCATTTTGTCGTGATAGTTGACAAAGACTCAGTCACGCTGTTGAAAGAGATGACTCAGCACTTTCATGCTGTTTTGCAATTAGCTTGTTCTCAAGTCAGAGAATTCATGACATGATGAGAGCTTACAGCATGTAAAACTGAGTGAAAATGATGATCTTCTTGTTCGACTTCTTCATCAATCACAGCTCAATCTGCATTTGCATCGTTGTCGTTTTCAAAGATGAAAGAATTGAGTCGTTGAAATTGATTCATTTGAGATCTTGTTCAAAATCTTTGCGAGTGCATGAGAAAGTTCTCTCACTGTTTTTGACATTCATCTGCAATTCTTTTAACTCGTCGCATGATCGAGACTCAATGTAAATGCTGTCACAATCTAAACATGCAGTTTGCTCTTCATCACGCTTGATGACTTCGTAGACGAGAGCGTTAAGACACTCTCTGCAGTAGACATGAAGACAGCTGATTACTCAGAATTTATCTGAAGAATCGCGACATTTGTGACAGAGACTTTTATTCTTGAGATCATCGTTAATATTCAAATTTGATTCTCAGTCTATTGTTGAGTATGCTCTCACACTTGTAGTTCTGTTCTTGAGTTCTGCTTGCATCTCTCTATACTTTGCGACAATGAGACAGTTCACATTTCGCACTTCATGAGAAGATAGCTTCGTACACAGCGTGTCAAATCAATTCATGAATGATAGTTGTTGAATCATGAGCACAGTGAGAAGTTTATCAAATCTTCTGATGATTTTCTGTAGATCGTCGTTCATCTTAACACTCTGCTTGCGTTTTAGAGCGTTGAAGATCAATTTACTCATGACTGCATCAATTTATCTAAGCTCTTTAACATTGACAGAAATCTTGTTTCGTCAACAAAATTGCTCGCGATCTTCGTTCAAAGAAGTAGTCGTGCTTGAACGAAGAGTCTGTAGAGCAGACATCGCAGATGACAATCTCATCACTGAAGATCTTGACAAAGACTGAGCAATGTCTATTGAGAGATCTCTTGACGATCAAGTGTCTCTTTCATGAGTGTCAATCACTTCTTCTTCGCGAAATCTTTGTTGCTAGAGAGCAAGTTTTCGCTGACGACGTATCAAAGACTTTGCTTTAGAACTGAAACGTTGCGAATATTGTTAGTTCAAAAAGTAATAGAACTTTCGCTCATCGATCATGAAATCTTCTTTACGAACTTGTATAGCACAGACATGATCTTTGCTGTTAATGAAATCAGAGCGTCAACGTGTGCTTTCAGTTATTCTTCTACTCTTCTTGAATTTTCGTTCTTGAGTTCTGCGTGCGTGTAGTCTTTCTCAATCTAGCTATTGCATCTCTTTTCAAGATCTTTCGTGATCGCAGTTTGCAACGTTTGATTGATGACTCGAGTGTATTCTCAGATGTTGAAGTAGCGAAGATTGATTCTACTACTTTCAAAGTCAGTGAATGAATTAATATAGTCTTTATAATTTTCTAGTTACTGATCTGAAGAGAGTCGATCAATGATGAACTGAAAGTGACAGCAGCTCTTTGCTGTCATCTCTATCAGCGCAGTCTGTCAGCATCGCTCATTTTCAATCTCAATTCGCTTCATATCTTTATTATCGTAAAGAATTCTATTCTTCGTCACGTCGTAAATTCTCTTCTCGATCAATAATCTTTTGTACTCTTTGAATTGCATGTTCAGCAGATTGATCTCTTCTTGTCTTTTATTCATAGTTAAGTGAATAGAACTCATCAATGATGTTTGATTATCTGATTTCTTCATCGTCAGCAACGTTGTAGCATTTCACGACATCAACGATAGTTGATCAGCATTGTCATCTCTAATCTCTTCTTGCGACTTTCTTTGACACTGAATTTTTTCATGTGTTCATTCTTGATGTTGTGCTCTTTGTCTTTCGTTGTTGTTCAGTCACTGAGTCATGATCATCAATGTCTTGTGCAGTCAATTCTGTGATATGCTTTCAATCTTTTTGTCGAAGATGATGATAATCTTTGCAGTCATCATTTGAAGCTTTTTCTTTGTCAGCTCACTATCAAGTTTTATGTCATATATTTTCAAAGATATCATCTTCTTCTTCATTGTCATTACGATCTCACTTCATTTGTCGTCATCGATCATTAAGTCTTTCTGCATCATCTTTCTGATTCAGTTATGTCGCTGCAATTCATTGTAAAAGATCATCGAAGATCTCATACTGAACATGTTGATTTTTCTTATGCAACAGAATCGCAGTAAGTTTTGAAGAGCATCAAAGACTTAGAAGAAACACGAATGCAATACAGATGCGATGTTGTCTATGCAATGAAGAATGCGCAGAAATGAGATGCTGTTATTTCGATTTCAAGACAGACTAATGATTTCTATTACACTTGAATTCTATGACTATCACAGAATGTGATCACGAAAGCTGTGTTGATAGTTGAAAGACTTGATGATAATAATTTGATGAATACAAAGAGACGTAGCTTTAGTTTTGTTACAGTCGCGTCGTAAGTCTTGCGTGAGTTTGATTCTAATGATCTCTAGAATATCTAGAAAACACATTGCTAATGTAAAAACAGAGTAAGAAATGATAAATTATCATCTGTTAGAGATCTGTCTAGAGCGAGTCAGATAGAGATGTCATTTAACTAGAAGATAAATGCTAAGAAAGAAAGATAGCTACGAAAAAGAAGCTGACTACATATGTGTGTTTCTCAGTCGACGCTAGACTTAATAGAAACTAGTCAAGATGACGAAGCGAGAATAGATCTGATAAGACTAGAAGACTGAGTCTGACAAGACTAGAATCGTGACATTATTTCTTCTCTTCGACGATTCATATTCACATGAATGTATTTTCTGCTCGACTTGATTGATTGCTTAATCATGATTTCACAGACTCAGATCTGTTAAATCGTGATTGATTGAATTGTCGATTAGCGCGATTTGTTCGAATATCAAATATGAAAATCATCAACAATCTTCTGAGCGTTCATAAATTCATCGTCATCAGCGTTGTATCAATTGAGATCATTGTCATAGTCATTTCATTTGACTCTATACTGAAGTCGTCTTCGATATCGACGAAAATTCAATATATCATCGATTTTTCACTCATCTTCGTCGTTTATCACTATTGAATCTGAAAGTTCGTTCTTTTGATCAGACAAGAGATCGTCAACGACAGAGCGAAGCAGGTCAGAATGAAATACATCATGAACATGCATAGACTCTGATAATTTCAGTTTATATGAAGAGTCGACGAAATCTAGATTGATGAAAGAATCGAGCATTTTGTCATCTAGCTTCTTGAAAGATCTCGCTG
>JAABUV010001678.1_pt1 | contig 31702 bp, 29 predicted proteins | sample 5559971 | NCBI WGS metagenome assembly JAABUV01 (sample SAMN10711881, study PRJNA513362) | rock metagenome | isolation source: Antarctica rocks | place: Antarctica: Victoria Land, Knobhead nord | collected 2015-12-19
GGATGCGACCATAACGAAAGCTCCTCGCGCGAGCAGGCCACCTACTCCCGCTTTTGCTCATGCACCAGAGGTTCCCAGCCCCGTCTCCCCGTGCCGACCTCACCACCCCGGAACCCAATAAGAGCCATGTCCGTTACCAAATGGACCAAGACGTGGACCGGCAAAACCTCGTCATGCCGCCACGGTGAATTTGGGGGACACGGTGCGAGCCGCAATCCAGGCCGTAGACCCTTCGATCCTGGTTGGACTCAGCGCTTTCACGATATCCGAGTCGCTCGCGGGCCTGCAGCCAAGCCTGCAATTCAACGGAGTTCGGGGCCGGACCGCCAGTTCGTTCGAACGCTAACCCTGTCCGGCTCTATGTTTACCCGGCCGGGTATGGGTGGAATCTCGCCGCCGAGCTTGCCAGCGCGGAAATCACCGTTGGCCGAGTTTTCGCCAAACCCATCATCATGGGGAATTTGGGCTCGCTAAGGCAAGCTTCACCGAACTGCAGCACGCCACCACGACCCTTGAAGACGAGCAAACCGCGAGCTGCAGTTTCGGCTTCGTTGGCTGGGCGCTGTGGACCTGGGACACGATCAGCCAGACGCCCCCGCTGTGGACCGCGACAGAATTGAGCGGCGCACTCAACGGGGTTGTCGCTCCCAAGGGGCGCCCGCAAGTCTGCGCGCCGGTTTCGGCCGGCTTGTTCCAAGTGCCGCCTGCCGTCGCGTACTCGAACGGCAGCCACTACTGCATCTTCGCCAGCCCGGCTGACTACACCGCCCTCACCGGCCGGAGCGACTTCGCCAACATCGCCACCCTCTCGCGCTTCCCACCTCTCATGCCGTTCGACGGGGATTGCTCCTAGCGGCCGGCTAGTGGCTTAGGATTTTCGACAGGAACTGCCGCGCCCGCTCACTTCGCGTCCGCTCGAAAAATGCCGTGGTCGGGGCGTCCTCCACGACCTCGCCGGCGTCCATGAACACCACGCGGTGCGCGACTTTGCGGGCAAAGCCCATCTCGTGTGTGACGACCATCATGGTCATGCCGGAGCGCGCCAATCCGACCATCACGTCCAGCACCTCGCTGACCATCTCAGGGTCGAGGGCCGAGGTCGGCTCGTCGAACAGCATGACCACCGGGTCCATGGCCAGCGCCCGTGCGATGGCGACGCGCTGCTGTTGGCCGCCGGACAACTGCCCAGGATACTTGCGCGCGTGCGCGGACAGGCCCACCCGCTCTAGCAGCGTCTCGGCTCTCGCTACCGCATCGGCCCGCGTCCGGCCAAGCACCCGGCGTTGCGCGAGGCACAAATTCTCCAGCACCCGCATGTGCGGGAACAGCTCGAAGTGCTGGAACACCATGCCGACCCGGGCCCGCAGCCGGGGCAGGTCCTTGGCCTGGGCGCCGAGCCATGTCCCATCGATCGAAATGCGCCCCTTCTGGAACGGCTCCAGCGCGTTCACGCACTTGATCAGCGTGCTCTTGCCGGAGCCGGACGGGCCGCACACCACCACAACCTCCCCGCGCGCCACCGCCAGCGTGCAGTCGCGCAGCACCGGGACGCCGGGCGCATACCACTTGCTCACGCCGTCAATCTGAATCATGGGATCGGGCATGCCTGCTCAGCCGGGAATGGCGATGCGCGCTTGCAACCGGCGCACGCCCTGGGAGGCGAGGAACGACATGGCGAAGTAGATCACGGCTGCGAACGAATACATCTCGACGAGGCGGCCGTCGCGTTGCGCCACCTTGCTGGCGGCGCCGAAAAAATCCGTCAACGAGATCACGTAAACCAGCGACGTGTCTTGAAAGAGCACGATCGTCTGCGTCAGCAGCACCGGCAGCATGATGCGAAACACCTGCGGCAGGACGATGTATCCCATCACCTGAAGCTGTGTCAGACCAAGCGCTTGCCCCGCCGCCGCCTGCCCGCGCGGGATGCTGCCGATCCCAGCGCGCACGATTTCCGAGAAAAACGCCGCCTCGAACACGACGAAGGTGATCAGCGCGGACGGGAATGCGCCCACCCGGACCGGGCGCACGCTCCCGGTCAGCCACTGGCCCACATACGGCAGCAGGAAATAACACCAGAAAATCACCAGCACGAGCGGCAGGGCGCGCACCAGGTTGACGTAGCCCGCAGCCACGGTCGCCAGCACCCGCCCTCCCGACAGGCGCAGCAGCGCGATCCCGGTCCCGAACACGACTCCGCCCAGCGCCGCCAAGGTCGTCAGGGTCAGCGTGAAACGCATGCCGTCGAGGAACAAATACGCCAGGTTGCGCCGGATGACGTCGAAGTCGAAGCCGGTCACCAGGTTATTCTCGCCGGTCGGGCAGCGGGAACAGCAGATCCTGCTGTGCCGTCGGCGGCTTCTTGCGCGGCGCGGCCGCGGCGGCGCGCAGGCGCAGCAGCTCGTCCATCATCCGGTCCATCGTCTGCCAGATCGGCTCGTCCCCGACGCGTTCCTTCATGATCAACCGATGCGCGGCGAGCGTCACGTTCAGCGTGCCGCGCGTCGTCTCGGGCCGTGGCGAGCGCATCTGCACCAGCGCCTTCTCGACCTCATCAAGTGGCAATCCCATCGCCGCGGCGATGACGTCCGGCTCGGCCCCGGCCCGGCGTTGCCGGCGCGCCTCCGTCACCTGCTTGTCCGAGAGCGCGATCGAGGGCCGCAGCAGTTGCGTGCGGCGCGACATCTCCCCCGACCCGCTACCGGGCGCTTTTCCCTTGAACGCCATCAATCACTCCGCATTACCCGACGCTAGACCTTATCCTCCGGCTCGCAACCGTCAGCATGGCGAGATCCGGGGGCGATGTGCGAGCGATCTCCAGCAGCACGTCCCCCAGCGCCTGACCCGGCGTCAGCGCCTCCCCCGCCATCGCCCGGCGCACGATCTCGCGCTGCTGCGCGTAGGCGTCGTCGATCAGCGCGTCGGCGGCAAGAACCTGCCATTGCGTCCGCGCCGGCATCGAGCGTGCCTGCCGCCGCAAGGTCAGCAAGCCAAATTCCACGCCCGCCGTGAAGTAGCAGCGGGCGACCTCCGCCACGTCAGCGTGGATGTCGTCGGCGATTTGGACGATGTCCATCGCGGTGCCGAGCGTGTGCAGCCCCACGATCCACCGGGCAAGACCGGCGGGCGCGCCGGCCTGCTCGTGCGCTGCCACGCGGCCGGCGACCACCACGCGCTCGCTGTCGGGCAGCAAGTCCTCCAGCCGGCCCACGAGTTCCTGCACGCCGGGCGCGAACTGCCGGATGCGCGCGCTGGGATCGAGCGGCAGGTTGGACATCAGGAACCAGCGCACCGCGTGCTCCACAACCACTGCCGTGGCGAGGAACAGCCGCGTTTGCGTGGCGGCCGGCACCCTGTTGTCGAGCGCCTCGATCTCATCCCAGAGTGCCGGCAGCCCGAACACGTCGCGCACGATCAAGTAGGCGCGCAAGACCGACGGGGCGTCGCGCCGGGTCCGCACCTGCGCGTCCTCGACGAAGCTGGGGCCTAGCCGGTTGACGAGATCGTTGGCGATCGAGGTGGCGATGATTTCCCGCCGTAGGCGGTGCGCCGTCAGCGCACCCGGCGCCAGGTCGCGCAGTTGCCGGGGGAAGTACCGCAGCAGCTCGGACCCCAGCTCCGGCACGTCGGGCAGGTCGGACGCGAGCACCTCGTCGTACAGCCCGTTTTTCGCATAAGCGAGCAGGATGGCGATCTCGGGCCGGGTCAGCCCGCGTTGGGCGGCCGCTCGCTGGGCGATTGCCTCGTCGTCGGGCAGCAGCTCCACCGCACGATCCAGGCGCCCCTGCCGCTCCATCGCGCGCATCAGGCGGACATGGCTGTCCAGCAGGCGTGGCGCGTCCGCTTCGGCCAGGGTCACGGCAAGGGTCTGCAGCGTGTTGTCCTGCAGCACCAGGCGCTCGACGTCGTCCGTCATGGATGCGAGGAACGCCGCGCGGCCGTCCGCCGCGATGCGCCCGGCGGCGATGGCGTCGCCCACGCCGATCTTGATGTTCACCTCGTGGTCCGACGTGTCGACGCCCGCCGAGTTGTCGATCGCGTCCGTGTTCAACCGCCCACCGCCGGCCGCGTACTCGATCCGGGCGCGCTGGGTCATGGCGAGGTTGGCGCCCTCCCCGATCACCTTTGCCCGCAGCGCCGCCGCGTCGATCCGCAGGCTGTCGTTCGCCCGGTCGCCCGCCGCGGCCTGGCTTTCGGCCGACGCCTTCACGTAGGTGCCGATGCCGCCGAACCACAGCAGGTCGACCGGTTGCCGCAGCAGCGCCTGGATCAGTTGCGCGGGGCTAAGCGGTTCCGGTGGCAGCCCCAGCCGCGCGCCAGCTTCCGGTGAGAGCGTCACCGACTTTGCCCGGCGTTCGTAAATCCCGCCACCGCGGGACAGCGCTGCCGGGCTGTAGTCGGCCCAGCTGGAGCGGGGCAGGTCGAACAGGCGGCGGCGCTCGGCCCAGCTGCGCGCCGGGTCGGGGTCGGGGTCGATGAAGATGTGCAGGTGGTTGAACGCCGCGACCAGGCACGTGTGCCGCGACAGCAGCATGCCGTTGCCGAACACGTCGCCCGCCATGTCGCCGACGCCGACGCAGGTGAAATCCTGCGTTTGGATGTCCGTGCCGATCTCGCGGAAATGCCGCTTCACCGCTTCCCACGCGCCCTTGGCGGTGATGCCCATCGCCTTGTGGTCGTAGCCGACCGACCCGCCGCTCGCGAACGCGTCGCCGAGCCAGAAGCCGTACTCGACGGCAACGCCGTTGGCGATGTCGGAGAAGGTGGCGGTGCCCTTGTCGGCGGCCACGACCAGGTAGGTGTCGTCCCCGTCGTGGCGAACCACGTCCGGCGGCGGCACGACGGCGTTGCCCACGATGTTGTCCGTGAGGTCCAGCAGGCCCGACATCAGCGTCCGGTAGCAGGCCACGACCTCGGCCATTAGCGCCTCGCGGCCACCCTCGGCCGGCGGCCGCTTGACGACGAAGCCGCCTTTGGACCCGACCGGCACGATGACAGCGTTCTTGACCATCTGCGCCTTCATCAGGCCCAGGATTTCGGTGCGGAAGTCCTCCTTGCGGTCCGACCAGCGGATGCCGCCGCGCGCCACCTTGCCGCCACGCAGGTGGCAGCCCTCCATGCGGGGGGAATAGACGAAGATTTCCACCAGGGGGCGGGGCAGCGGCAGCAGGTCGATCTCGCGGCTGGCCAGCTTCACCGCAAGGTAGGGCAGCGTCCGCCCGGCCGCGTCGCGCCGGTTGTAGTTGGTCCGCAGCGTCTTGGCGATCAGCAGCAGGAAGCTCCGCAGGATGCGGTCCTCGTCGAGGTTCTCGACCTGCTCCAACCCGTCCAGGATTCCCTGCTGGATGGCGGCGGCTCCTGCTTGCAGCGCCGGGTCGGCGCGCGCCTCGAACAGGTCCACCAGCAAGCGGGCGATGCGCGGGTGGGCGTTCGCGGTGTCTTCCATGTAGGCCTGGCTGAAGCTGCTGCCGGCCTGGCGGATGATCTTGCAGTAGGTCCGCAGCACGACCACCTCGCGCGCCGACAGCCCGGCGGTTAGCACCAGCCGGTTGAAGCCGTCGCTCTCCAGCGTGCCGGCCCAAACCTGGCAGAACGCGTCCTCGAACCGGAGGCGCAGCGCGTCCACATCGACGGGTGCGGCGGCGAGCAGCTGGAACTCCTGAATCCACACCGGCGCGGCGTCGCGCGGCACTACCTCGAACGGGATTTCATTGAGCACGCGGAGGCCGAGGTTTTCCAGCATCGGCAGCACGTCCGACAGGGCGACCGGCTCGGACTGGTGGAACGTCTTCAACCGCAGCTCCCTTCCTTCGCCCGCCAGTGCCACAGCGATCGGCCGGCCGGCCGCGACGGCCTCCAGTTGGTCCATGTCGGCAACGGCGGCTTCAACCGGAAACCGCTCCACGTAGGCAGCCGGAAAGGCGGCGCTGAAGCGTCGCAGGCATTCGGCGGCAACGGCATCGCCTCGCGAACGGGCCAACGTCTCGCTCAGCCGGTCCGCCCAGGTCCGCAACGCGTCCGTCAGACGCCGCTCGACTGCGGGCACGTCGACGACGCCGGCTTGATTGGGCGTGAGCGTGATGACGAACTGCAGGCGCGCGAGGCCAGCCTGGTCGAGGTCGGTCGCCTCCGACGCGATGCTGCCGCCGAACGCCTGTTCCAGGATCGACGCGACCCGGCGGCGGATTTCGGCGTTCATCCGGTCGCGAGGCAGGTACACCAGGCAGGTTGCGAACCGCCCGAACGGGTCCCGGAGCACGAACAGCGCCACGCGCGGGCGCTGCTGGAGGTGCAGCACGCCCAGCGCGGTCTCAAGCAGCGGCGCCTCGTCGATCTGGAACAGCTCGTCGCGGGGGAAGTTGTCCAGGATGTGCTGCAGCATCTTGCCGTCGCGGCCGTCGGCGGCGAAACCGGACCGCTCCTGGCAGCGCCGGACCTTCTGGCGCAGGACCGGGATTTCGTGCGGCAGCCGAAAATATGAATCGGTGGTGAACAGCCCCAGGATCAGCCGCAGCCCGATTACCTGGCCCGCGGCATCGAACGTCTTCACCAGGATCGTATCCATCGGGACCGGGCGGTGCACGGTGGACTTGCGGTTTGACTTGGAGATCATGGTCATCTGCGGGCCACGCAGGAACGCCTGCACGTCCGGCGACCCCCGGGTCAGCGCGCGCAGGCCGTCGAACACCAGCACGTCGTCGCTCCGCAGCAGCCCGCGCCCGGCCCCGGCGACCACCGCGAGTTCGCTGCCCTGGAAAGTGTAGGCGCGCGTGCCGAGGAACAGGAAGTTCCCCTCATCCAGCCAATGCAGGAACGCGGTGTCCTCCGCCGGGTCAGTGACCGAATGCGGAGCGGCGCCGGCCTTGATCGCCGCTGCGACCGCGTCCACGGAGCTGCGCATGACGGGCCAGTCCGCGACGCAAGCGCGCACGTCGCCCAGCACGGCCTGCAGCCGGCCGATGATTGCCGCCTGCCGCTCCGGCCCGAGATCGCCCGCGACCTCGAACCACATCATCGACTCGCGCACGCCGTCCGCGAGTTCCGGCGCGCAGGCGATGCGCTGTCCGGCTGCGTCACGCTGGACGGCCAGAACCGGGTGGACGATCAGGTCGACCATGAGGCCGAAGCCGACCAGCGCCGCGCCGACGCTGTCCACCAGGAAGCGCATGTCGTCGGTGACGACGTGCACGGCACTCCGGCTAGCGCCGGTCAGGACCTGGATCAATGGCTTCCCGGGCGTCCGCCGAGCGGCGAAGCGCCACAACGCCAGCGCCGCGTCCGCCAAATTCGCGGCGGACCGGGCCAGTACGTCGGCCGAGGGCACATTGCGGTAGAAAACGTGCGTGAACGCCTCGGCCGGCCCAGCGAGGGCAGCGGCTGCATCGATCCGCGCCTGCTTGGGCTCGTCGTAGTGGTTCAGCATTGAAATCCCCTTGGGCCGCCGTGGCTGCCACGACGAACCATACTGCGCGCGGGCGGCTCACCCAATCGTTAAGACGGCGGAACCACAGACCGCGCCGGTGCGGCTTATCGAAGTTGGCTTGGGAAGGAACGTCCATGCCTTGCCGATATTTCGGACGGCGGCCGAACCTCGCTCAGTCTCGCCGTGTCCCTACACAACCTCCCCGGCCACGAACTTGCGTCGCACCCCTGCGTCGTCCAGCAGCAGCGCCCCGGACTCGTCGAGGCCGCCGTATAGGCCGCACCACTCGCTCGCCCCCACCCGCACCTTGAGCGTCGCTTTCGGTTCGGGGCCACGCGCCATCCAGGCCTGACGCGCCGGGCCGAAGCCGTCGGCCTGCCAATCTACGACGCGCCGGGCCAGCGCACCTGCCAGCGCCTGCAGTGCCGCACCGACCGTCACGTAGGTGCGGGCACAGAGGCAAATGGCCGGATACGGCAGCCCATCCGGCGCCCATTCGACGTTCAGGCCGATGCCCGCAATCACGGCGCCGTCCCCCGTCGTCTCGGTCAGGATGCCGGCCAGCTTCGCGCCGTCCAGCAGAACGTCGTTGGGCCACTTCAGGCTGACGCGTTGCTCAGCCGGAAGCAGGGCGTCGCAAGCGTCCATGACTGCCAGCCCGGCGACGAACCCCAGTTCCGCCGCGCGGGCAGCTGGCACGCCGGGCCGCAGCAGGAACGAGGCGTAGAGGTTGCCCGGCGGACTCGACCACCGTCGGCCGAAACGGCCACGGCCTTTCGTCTGCTGCCGGGCCGTGACGACGACACCGGGCGGCGCACCCTCGGCCGCAAGCCGCCGCGCCTCGTCGTTGGTCGAGCCGAGCGAGTCGTGGGCATGCAGCGTCCAGCCGCCCGCCAGTTCCGCAGTCGCGTCTGTCGTCATGGAGCGTCCGCACCGCTTTCCGGGGTAGCACGAGAACGGCATACTGCCGGAGATTTACCCTGTGGGCCAAGCCTTCCTGCCGGCCTAGGCACCCGCAGATGCCCGGCCGGCTTCTCTGCTTCCCGCCCCACTGCCGTAAGAGCGCTCCAGAAAACGTGCCTTGTCGGCATGTTCCTACCCCGCCCGGACGCCACGTTGACCGCACCCGGAAGGCAGGCGGCTGGATATTCGGCTGCAGACGGCCGGTGGCGCTATGGCGAAAACGGGTTTCCTAGACATCTGACTGAAGCTCTCTCGCGCAGGTGGGCTCGCTGGCGGGAAAAAGCGGCGATCAAGGCAAGAAAGTAGATTAGGCATGGACCAGATTATCACCACCACGGCGCCGGACGCGCCCTTCACTCGGGCGCAGACCCGCATCGTGCTGCTCGAAGGCATCAGCGCCCGGGCGGCCGAGCTGTTCACCCGCGCCGGCTACACCAACGTCACCCGGCATCCGAAGGCGCTCGACGGCGTCGCCCTGCTCGACGCGGTGCAGGGCGCGCACATCCTCGGCATCCGGTCGCGCACCCAGCTGACGGGCGCGGTGATGCAGCAAGCGGCGCCCCTGATGGGCGTGGGCTGCTTCTGCATCGGCACCGACCAGGTGGAGCTGGACACCGCGCGCGACCGCGGCGTGCCGGTGTTCAACGCCCCGTTCAGCAACACCCGCAGCGTCGCCGAGCTGACGATCGGCGAGATCGTGATGCTGCTGCGCCGGATTCCATCCCGCTCGAACGCCGCCCACGCCGGCGGCTGGGACAAATCGGCGGACGGCAGCTTCGAGGTGCGCGGCAAGACGCTCGGCATCATCGGCTACGGCAACATCGGCACCCAGCTCTCCACCCTCGCCGAGGCGTTCGGCATGCGCGTGGTGTACTACGACCGCACCGACAAGCTGCGGCACGGCAACACCGAGCCGGTCAGCACGCTCGCCGAGCTGCTGGCGCTGGCCGACGTCGTCAGCCTCCACGTGCCGGACCTGCCGTCCACGCGCGGCATGATCGGCGCGGCCGAGATCGCGGCGATGCGGCCGGGCGCGTACCTGATCAACAACAGCCGCGGCACCGTGGTGGACCTGGACGCTTTGGCCGTGGCGCTGCGCTCCGGCCACCTGGCCGGCGCCGCGGTCGACGTGTTCCCAACCGAGCCGCGCTCCGCCACCGACCGTTTCGCCTCGCCGCTGCAGGGCCTGGCGAACGTCATCCTCACCCCGCATATCGGCGGCTCCACCGTCGAAGCGCAGGAGCGCATCGGCGAGGAGGTCGCCCGCAAGCTGCTGGATTTCGCCGAGACCGGCTCCACCGCCGGGGCAGTGAACTTCCCGCACGTCCAGCAGGCGCGCGACCCGGCGCTGACCCGCTACCTGCACGTCCACCGCAACGTCCCCGGCGTGCTCGGCCGCTTGAACGCCGTGTTCTCCGACCGCGGGCTGAACGTCAGCTCGCAGCAGCTTCAGACGGACGGCGAACTCGGCTACGTGATGGTGGACACCGAGCGCCAGGCCGACTCGCAGGAAGGCATCTTGAACGCCCTGTGCGCGATCGGGGGCACGATCCGCGCGCGGGCGTTGTTCTAGCCCAACCTCCTTGGCGGCTGGCGTTGCGCCGGCCGCCCGGGGTCGCGGGCAGCGCCCTTGCCTGTTCGCTTGACCGCGGCGCTAGGCTAGCATCGGCGGCGACACTTCAGGGAGCGCTCCATGGCCGACGTCAACCATCAAATCCTCCTCGCCTCCCGTCCCGACGGGGAGGTCAGCGCCGCCAACTTCCGTATGGTCGAGACGCCGCTGCCGCCGCTGCAGGACGGCCAGGTTCGGGTTCGCAACCACTTCCTGTCGCTTGACCCCTACATGCGCGGACGCATGAACGACACCAAAAGCTATGCCGTGCCGCAGCCGTTGGACGAGGTGATGATCGGCGGCACCGTGGGCGCGGTGGTGGAGTCGAGCAACCCGAAATGGTCGGTGGGCGACAAGGTCGTGGCGATGTTCGGCTGGCAGGAATACGCCACCACCGACGGTTCGGGGATGCAGAAGGTCGATGACGCGCACATCCCGCTCTCGGCCTATCTCGGCAGTGTCGGCATGCCCGGCGTGACGGCCTGGTACGGCCTGAACCGCATCTGCGCGCCCGAACCGGGTGAGACGGTGTGCGTCAGCGCGGCGAGCGGGGCGGTGGGCAGCGTGGTGGGCCAGCTGGCGAAGGCGAAGGGCTGCCGTGTGGTGGGGATTGCCGGGGGGCCGGACAAATGCCGCTACGTGACGGGCGAGCTGGGGTTCGACGCGTGCGTGGACTACAAGGCCGGCCGTCTGCGGGCCGACCTGAAGGCAGCGGCGCCGAGCGGGATCGACGGGTACTTTGAGAACGTCGGCGGCGAGATTTTGGACGCGGTGATGGCGCGGATGAACGCGTTCGGGCGCATCGCGGTGTGCGGCATGATCGCGGGCTACGACGGCCGCCCCATGCCGATGCAGGCCCCGAGCCTGATCCTGATCTCGCGGCTTAAGGTCGAAGGCTTCATCGTGTCGGAACACATGGACGTTTGGCCCACGGCCCTGCGCGAACTGGGCGGCATGGTGGCGTCCGGCAAGCTGAAGTTCCGCGAGAGCGTGGCGGAGGGGCTCGCGAGCGCGCCCGAGGCGTTCATGGGCCTGCTGAAAGGGCGCAACTTCGGCAAGCAGCTGGTCAAGCTGGTTTGACCGGCGCGTCCGGATCGGTGGAGCTCGCCATCGACCTGGACGCGATCGCCGCCAACTGGCGGATTTTGTGCGCCCGGCATCCCGGGCCGGTCGCCGCGGTCGTGAAGGCGAACGCCTACGGGCTGGGCGCGGCGCAGGTTGCGGCGCATCTGCACGCGCAGGGGTGCCGGCACTTCTTCGTGGCGCATCCGGCGGAGGCGCTGGCGCTGCGGCCGCTGCTGCCCGGCGCGGTGCTGGCGGTCCTGAACGGCCTGTGGCCCGGCGTCGAGCACGACCTCGCGGCCGCCGGAGTCGCTCCCGTGCTGGGCTCGCTGGACGAGATCGGCCGGTGGTCCGCCCTCGCTGCCCGCCTCGGCCGCGCGCTGCCGGCGCTGCTGCACGTCGACACGGGCATGAACCGGTTGGGGCTCGATGCGCGGGAAAGGCGCGTGCTCGCCGCCGAGCCGGGCCGGCTGGCCGGGATCGACCTGCTATACGTCATGACGCACCTGGTCTCGGCCGAATGGCCCGGTGACGGGGTGAACCACCGGCAGCGAGACCGTTTCGCTACCGCCTGCGCCGGCCTGCCTGCGGCCCCGCGCAGCCTGGCCAACTCGTCCGGGCTGTTCCTGGGACCGGGCTTCGCCTCCGATCTCGCTCGCCCCGGCGCCGCGCTGTACGGCGTCAATCCGACGCCAGGCCGGCCGAACCCGATGCGCCCGGTGGTGCGGTTGCGCGCCCGGGCGCTGCAGGTGCGCGCGGTGGAGCCGGGCGAGACCGTCGGCTACAACGGCCAGTGGACCGCCCGGCGCCCCACCCGGATCGCCACCGTCTCGGTCGGGTACGCCGACGGCTACCCGCGCTCGCTCTCCAACCGCGCGACCGCGTTTTTTGACGACTGCCCCGTACCGCTGGTAGGGCGTGTCTCCATGGACCTCTCCACCCTCGACGTGACGGACGCGCCCGGTGTTCAACCCGGTGCCTGGCTCGACCTGATCGGACCGCATCACGACGTCGATGCGGCGGCCTGGCAGGCCGGCACGAACGGCTATGAGATCCTCACCTCGCTCGGCGCGCGCTATCCCCGGACCTACCGCGGCGCATGAACCCGCTGGACCTGCTGGCCGCCGTCGGGCGCGGCGTCATCGGCGCGTGCCGTGCCACCGGCGCGGTCGCGGTGTTCGCGGGCGTCGGCCTCTCGCATGTCGTGCGCCCGCCGTTCTATGGCCGGATGTTCCTGCGCGCCTTCGTGGAGTTCTCGTATTTCAGCCTGCCGGTGGTGGCGCTGACGGCGATCTTCTCCGGCATGGTGATCGCGCTGCAATCGTACACCGGCTTCTCGCGCTTCAACGCCGAGAGCGCCATCGCCGGGGTCGTCGCGCTGTCGGTGGTGCGCGAGCTGGGCCCGGTGCTGGCCGGGCTGATGGTGGCCGGCCGCGTCGGCGCGGCGATGGCGGCCGAGCTCGGCACCATGCGTGTCACCGACCAGATCGACGCGCTCGGCACGCTCTCGACCAACCCGATGAAGTATTTGGTGGCGCCGCGGCTGCTGGCCGGCACGCTGGCCCTGCCGCTGCTGGTGATGATCGCCGACATCCTGGGCGTGATGGGCGGTTTCGTCATCGCGGTCGTCAAGCTGGGCTTCGGCGCCAAGGGCTACCTCTCGGCGACGGTGAACCTGCTCACGACCGTCGACGTCGTGTCGGGCCTGGCCAAAGCGGGGGTGTTCGGCTTCCTGATCGCGCTGATGGGCTGCTTCCACGGCTACAACAGCCGCGGCGGCGCGCAGGGCGTGGGCGCTGCCACGACGGCGGCGGTGGTGGTGGCGTCGATCCTGATCCTGTCGTCCGACTACGTCCTGACCGAGCTGTTCTTCGCCCGATGACCTCCCCCAAAATCCGCGTCCGCGGCTTGTCGAAGGCGTTCGGCGACAAGCGCGTGCTGGACGGCGTCGATCTCGACGTGATGCCGCGCACGTCCATGGTGGTCATCGGCGGCTCCGGCAGCGGAAAGTCGGTGCTGCTGAAGTGCATCCTGGGACTGATCGAGCCGGACGCTGGGATCATCGAGATCGACGGCCGCAACGTGCTGGCGATGGACCGCCGCGAGCGCGAGGCGGTCAACCGGCGCATCGGCATGCTGTTCCAAGCCGGCGCGCTGTTCGACAGCCTGCCGGTGTGGGAGAACGTGGCATTCGGCCTGCTGGCCCAGGGACGCATGAGCCGGCCGGACGCGCAGGCGCGCGCGGGCGAGGTCCTGGCCCAAGTCGGCCTCGCGCCCAGCGTCGGCGACCTCTCGCCGTCCGAGCTGTCCGGCGGCATGCAGAAGCGCGTCGGCCTGGCGCGGGCGATCGCGTCGCAGCCGGATATCCTGTTCTTCGACGAGCCGACCACGGGCCTCGACCCGATCATGGGTGCCGTGATCGACGGGCTGATCGTCGATTGCGTGAAGCGGCTCGGCAGCACGGCGGTGGCGATCACCCACGACATGGCGAGTGCAGCGCGCATCGGTGATCGCGCCGCGATGCTGTTCCAGGGCCGGATCGTATGGGAGGGCCCCGCCCCGGCGCTGCTCGACAGCGGCAACACGGTGGTGGACCAATTCACCCACGGCCGCCGCGAGGGGCCGATCCAGATGGAGTTGCGGAAGTAGGGGCTACGAGGCGCGGTTGCGACTGCAGCTAAGCAGGCATCCAAGCATCGTTGAGCACCTCAGCGAGCTGCCAAGGACACGACTCGGGAAACGCGTCGAAGCCCGTCTCGCCGATCGCTAGGGTCACCGCGTCACCCCAGACGCCCTCGCTCCATTCCGGATCGCCCAGAAGCGGGGTGAGGCTTGGGGTCTCCTTGAGCTTGCGAAGGACCTGCTTGCGCTGCTCGCGCATGGTGCGTTCCCAACTGGCGCTCCGGTGCGTGGGCTGGAATTGCCACTTCAGAAGGTGAGCTAGCAAGACAGCCATACGGCTCGCCAGCTCGCGCTTCTCGCTCTTGCCCACGTCCTCGATCTCATCCGCGATGTGTTCGACGTCGAGCTTGTCGAACTGGCCCGCGCGCATCAGGCGAGCCTGCTCGGTTGCCCACGCCATCACGTCTCGGTCGTAACTGACGGGCTGAATGGGGTTGTGGATCGACATCGGGCGATAGTAGCTGGGATTGGACGAATATGCCTGAGAAAACGGTTCCCATCGCTTCGATGACCACGCGACGATGTGCCCGTTGTGTATTTCGTGAGCATCGATAGTTTGCCGGCGTGACCAACGTCCCCGGCTGATACCCCGCTTGGCAAAACCCACCGCCCGCTACGTCTGCCAATCCTGCGGCGCCGTGACCCCGAAATGGGCCGGGCGCTGTGATGTGTGCGGAGAGTGGAACACGATCGTCGAGGAGCCGGTCGAGGCCGGGCCCAGCGCCGTCGCGAAGGCGAGACCCGGGACCGCCCGCATCGCCTTCGTCGGCTTGGAAGGCTCGGCGGCGCCTCCGCCGCGCGCCCAGACCGGGATCGCGGAACTGGACCGCGTGCTCGGCGGCGGGCTGGTCGCCGCGTCGGCGGTGCTGGTCGGCGGCGATCCCGGCATCGGCAAGTCGACGCTGCTGCTGCAGGCCGCGGCCTCGCTCGCGCGGGCGGGCCGCCGGGTTATCTATATCTCCGGCGAGGAATCGATCGAGCAGGTGCGCCTGCGGGCTCGGCGGCTCGGGCTGGCCGACGCCCGGCTGGAGCTCGCGGCCGCCATCAACGTGCGCGACATCGCCGCAGCCCTGGACGCCGCCAAGGACGCCGCGCTGGTCGTCATCGACTCGATCCAGACCATGTGGCTCGACACCATCGAGTCGGCACCCGGCAGCGTCGCCCAGGTGCGCGCCTGCAGCTTCGAGCTGATCCGGCTGGCCAAGTCGCAGGGGTTCGCCCTCGTGCTGGTCGGCCACGTCACCAAGGACGGCGCGATCGCCGGGCCGCGGGTGCTGGAGCACATGGTCGACGCGGTGCTGTATTTCGAAGGCGACCGCGGCCACCAATTCCGCATCCTGCGCGGGGTCAAGAACCGCTTCGGCCCCACCGACGAGATCGGCGTGTTCGAGATGACCGACAGTGGCCTGGCGGAGGTCGCCAACCCGTCCGCGCTGTTCCTGGCCGAGCGCCGCGGCAACATCGCCGGCTCCGCCGTGTTCGCCGGACTGGAGGGCACGCGCCCGGTGCTGGTGGAGGTGCAGGCGCTGCTGGCGCCCAACGCCGGCGGCTCGCCCCGGCGCTCCGTGATCGGGTGGGAGCAGGGGCGGCTGGCGATGCTGCTCGCCGTGCTGGAAACCCGCGCCGGGCTGCGGCTGTCGGCCAGCGACGTGTATCTCAACGTGGCCGGCGGCCTGCGCGTGGGCGAGCCGGCGGCCGATTTGGCGGTGGCCGCCGCCCTCGCCTCGGCCGCCACCGAAACCGCGACCGACGCGGGCACCGTGTATTTCGGCGAGGTCGGCCTGTCCGGCGAGGTGCGCCAGGTCGCCCAGGCCGACGCCCGGCTGAAGGAGGCGCAGAAGCTCGGCTTCTCGGCGGCCTGCCTGCCGCGCCGGGTGGCGCGGGGCGACCGCAAGCTGGCGCCGCCGCCGGGGCTGCGGCTGAACGAAATCGGGCATCTGTCCGACCTGATCGCGGCGTTCACCGGCAAGACGGCGTAAAGCAAAGCTTGGCGACTCCGGCCAAGCAGCGGATATAGCGGGAATGACCGTCATCGGTAGACCGGCGTGGTGAACTGGGTGGACGTGCTCGTCTTCGCCATCGTCGCCCTCTCCGGCATGATGGGCTTCGTGCGCGGGATGGTGCGCGAGGTGCTGGGCCTTGCCGCCTGGGCCGGCGCCCTGTTCGTCGCCGTCACGTTCTTCGGGCAGGCGCAGGGCGTGCTGCGCCGGGTCATCGCCAACCCCGACATCGCCGACCCGGTGGCGTTCGGCGCGCTGTTCCTGGTGGTCCTGATCGCGTCGTCGTTGGCGGCGCGCGCCGTCGGGGGCGCCATCCGCGGCTCGGTGCTGGGCGGGCTGGACCGCACGCTCGGCCTGGTGTTCGGCCTGGCGCGCGGGGCTGTCCTGCTGATGGCCGCCTACGTCATCGGTGGCATGCTCATGCCGGTGGACCGCTGGCCGGGGGTGGTGTTGGAAGCGCGCACGCTACCCTCTATCTATCTCGGTGCCGCATGGGTCGCGGAGCGCGTTCCGCCCAAGTATCGTCCGCACCTGACGCCGCCGCCGGGCCGCACCGCCACAGCGGCGGACTTGCTGCACGCCAATCCGGTCGGCCGGGCCCTTGGGGTCTCGCCGGCCGCGCCGAGGGAGACTGCTCATGCCGTCGCACGATGACGATCATTTCCACGAGGAATGCGGCGTCTTCGGTCTCTGGAGCGTCCCAGACGCCGCGGCCGTCACGGCACTTGGCCTGCACGCCTTGCAGCACCGTGGCCAGGAGGCCACCGGCATCGTCACCTATGACGGGCAACGCTTCCACCAGCACCGGGGCATGGGCCTGGTCGCCGACAATTTCGGCGACGCGCGCGTCATCGCCTCGTTGCCCGGCGGTAACGCGGTCGGCCATAACCGCTACGCCACCACCGGCGACACCGTGCTGCGCAACGTGCAGCCGCTCTACGCCGACTTCGAGTTCGGCGGTTTCGCAGTCGCCCACAACGGCAACCTCACCAATGCCCTGACCCTGCGCCGCGCCCTGGTGCGCCGCGGCTGCCTGTTCCAGTCGACCACGGACAGCGAGGTGTTCGTGCACCTGATCGCCATCAGCCTGTATTCCACCGTCGTGGACCGGCTGATCGACGCGCTGAAGCAGGTGGTCGGCGCCTACTCGCTGGTTGCGCTGTCCAACGAGGCGCTGATCGGCGTGCGCGACCCGCTGGGCGTGCGCCCGCTGATCCTGGGGCGCATCGGCACCGAGGGCACCGGCGGCTGGGTGCTCGCGTCCGAGACCTGCGCCCTGGACATCGTGGGCGCGGAATTCGTCCGCGACGTCGACCCCGGCGAGATCGTCGTGATCAACGACCAGGGCGTGCACAGCGTGAAGCCGTTCAGCGCGCAGGCCGGGCGGTTCTGCGTGTTCGAGTATATCTACTTCGCGCGGCCGGATTCGGTCATGGAAGGCATGCCGGTGTACGACGCCCGCAAGCGCATCGGCGAGGAGCTCGCCCGCGAGAGCGCCGTCGCCGCCGACGTGATCGTGCCGGTGCCCGATTCCGGCGTGCCCGCCGCCATGGGCTACGCGGCCGAGAGCGGCCTGCCGTTCGAACTCGGCATCATCCGCAACCACTACGTCGGCCGCACCTTCATCGAGCCGTCGGACAGCATCCGCAACCTCGGCGTGAAGCTGAAGCACTCGGCGAACCGGACGGTGCTGGCGGGCAAGCGGGTCATCCTGGTGGACGACTCGATCGTGCGCGGCACCACCAGCCGCAAGATCGTGGAGATGGTGCGCCAGGCCGGGGCGGCGGAGGTGCACATGCGGATTTCGTCGCCGCCGACCACGCATTCCTGCTTCTACGGCATCGACACGCCGGAACGGGGCAAGCTGCTCGCCGCCCGGCACGACGTCGCGGAAATGGCGCATCTGATCGGCGCTGACAGCCTCGCCTTCGTGTCGCTGGACGGGCTGTACCGCGCGCTCGGCAAAACGCGGCGGGCCGAGCCGCGGCCGCAGTACTGCGACGCCTGCTTCACCGGCGAGTATCCGATCGGCCTGCCGGACCTGCAGAACGACAGCGACCGGCAGCTCAGCCTGCTCGACCACAGTTGAGCCGCGTCGGGCTGGTCACCGGGGCGAGCCGGGGGATCGGCGCCGCCGCGGCGGTGGCCCTCGCGCGCACCGGCGTGCACGTCGTGATCACCGCGCGGACGCAAGGGGGGCTGGAGGAGACGGACGACGCGATCCGTGCCGCCGGCGGCACGGCCACGCTGCTGCCGCTGGACCTGATGGACGGCGCCGCCCTCGACCTGTTGGGGCCGAGCTTGCTGGAGCGGTTCGGGCGGTTGGACGTGCTGGTCCACGCCGCAGCCGCGTTGGGACGACTGACCCCCGCACCGCACATCCTGCCGAAGGATTTCGAGACGGTGGTCGGCGTGAACCTGGCGTCCGGATGGCGGCTGATCCGCAGTTGCGGGCCGTTGCTGGCCGTGGCGCCGGCGGGACGCGCCGTATTCGTGACCGACTCGCTGGCTGCCCGCCCCCGCGCCTACTGGGGCGCTTACGGCGCCACCAAGGCCGCAATGCAGCACCTCGCGCTGAGCTGGGCCGAGGAGACGCGCCAGAGTGCGTTGCGGGTCAACCTGTTCGACCCGGGCGTGGTCGGCACCCGGCTGCGGTCCGAAGCGATGCCGGGCGAGGACCGCGCCGGGCTGCGGACGCCTGGCGACGTTGCGGACGACCTCGTGGTGCTTTGCGGCGCTGGCGAGCGTCGCCACGGCCAGATCGTGGTGAAACCCGCTCGCGACTGAGCGTGGCGCTCGATTGGCGGACTGCCTTGGTGCTGGCTACCCGGCCCGCCGCATCAGGAACAACGCCTGCTCGCCGAACAAATTCGCCAGCCGCGGAAACCGCCGCCACGGCGACCGCCGCCCGGCCTCGTCCACCGCCAGCCAACGCTCCACCGCATACCCCTCGCGCGCGCACAGCTCGAAGAAGTCCCGGATCGTGCACGGGTGGATGTTGGGCGTCTCGTACCACGGCCGATCCCACACCGCCGTCATCGGCATCCGGCCGGAGCGCAGCAGTTGCCAGCGGACCAGCCAGTGGCCGAAATTGGGAAAGCTCACCAGCGCGCGCGTGCCGATCCGCAGCATCTGCCGCAGCACCTCGCGCGGGCGCTCCACCGCCTGCAAGGTGCGGCTGAGCACCACATAGTCGAACGCCGCGTCGGGGTAGTGCTCCAGGTCGGTGTCCGCGTCGCCGTGCATCACCGGCAGGCCGTGCGCCACCGCGTGCGTCACCTGCGCCATGTCGATCTCGATGCCGCGCGCGTCGCAGCCGCGGGTGCGGAATAGGTGCTCGATCAGGCTGCCGTCGCCGCTGCCGATGTCCAGCACGCGCGAGCCGGGCAGGATCATCTCGCTCATCAGCCGAAGGTCCAGCCGCATGTTCTTGGCGACGTAGCGGACCGGCTTGTGCCTCACGACGCCAGCCCTGCGTGTTCGGCGCACCCGGCCAGGAAGCCGCCGAGCGTGCGGTGGAAGTCCGGCTCGTCCAGCAGGAACGCGTCGTGGCCCTTGTCGGTGGCGATCTCCACGAAGCTGACGTTCGCCGCCGCCCGGTTGAGCGCCCGGGCGATGGCGCGGGACTGCGCGGTCGGGAACAGCCAATCGCTGCTGAAGCTCACCACGCAGAACCGCGTGCGCGTGCCTTGGAACGCCGCCGACAGGTCGCCGTCGTGCTCGGCCGCAAGGTCGAAATAGTCCATCGCCCGCGTGATCGTGAGATAGCTGTTAGCGTCGAACCGGGTGACGAAGCTGCTGCCCTGGTGCTGCAGGTAGCTCTCGACCTCGAACATGTCGCCGAACAGGCTCAGCGCCTCGCCGCTCCGCAACCGGCGGCCGAACTTGCGGGTCAGCGCCTGCTCCGACAAATACGTGATGTGCGCCGCCATCCGCGCCACCGCGAGGCCGCGCGCGGGGACCCGGCCGCTCTCCCAGTAGCGCCCCTCCAGGTAGTCGGGGTCGGCGTAGATCGCCTGCCGGCCGACTTCGTGGAAGGCGATGTTCTGCGCCGAATGGAACGGCGCCGTCGCGATCGGCACGGCGGCGAACACGGCTTCGGGGAAGGTCGCAGCCCACTCCAGCACCTGCATCCCGCCCATCGAGCCGCCCACCACGGCGAACAGCCGCGCGATGCCGAGATGCTCCACCAGCCGCTTCTGCGCCCGCACCATGTCGCGGATGGTGACCGGCGGGAAGTCCGTGCCCCAGGGCTCGCCCGACCCCGCCCGCAAGCTGCGCGGCCCGGTCGAGCCGATGCAGCTGCCCAGCACGTTGGCGCAGATCACGAAGAACCGGTCGGTGTCGAGCGGCCGCCCTGGGCCGACCACCGTCTCCCACCAGCCGGACCGGCCGGTCATGGGATGCCGGTCCGCGACATACTGGTCGCCGGTCAACGCATGGCAGACCAACACGGCGTTGCTGCGCTCGCTGTTCAGTTCCCCATAGGTACGGAACGCCACCGTCATGCGGTCGAGCGAGAGGCCGCAGTCGAGGCCGAACGGCTCGGCGAAGGTGACGTGCGCGTGGGCGACGTCCGGCAGGGTGTGTGGCTGATCCATCCCGCGCCCTGAATAGGCCCCCGCACGGCCCGGCGGCAATATCGACGGAGCGCACACGTTTGCAGATGGATGCGCAGGCGCTATCAGTAACAGCCCCTTTCCGGCGGATCGAACCGCGATGTCCAGTATGCTCCAGACCATCCCTGCCCCTGAAACCGACCTGGCGCCACTGCGGGCCGAACTCGACCGCTTGGACAATGCCGTGCACGACCTGCTGATGCGCCGGGCGGAGGTGGTGGGCCGCATCGCCGCGACCGGCGCCAAGGGCCGCGTGGCGATGCGGCCGGGGCGCGAGGCGTCGATCATCCGCCGCCTGCTCGCGCGCCACGCCGGCAAGCTGCCCGCGACCGGCATCGTCCGCATCTGGCGGGAGCTGATCGTCGCCAACACCAGCCTGCAGGGGCCGTTCTCGGTGGCGGTGTGCGACACCGACCCCAGCCTCGCCTTCACCGCCGTGGCGCGCGAGCATTTCGGGCCGCTGACCCCGTTGCGCGTGCATGGCAACCCCGCCCAGGCCATCGGCGACGTCGGCGCCGGGCGTGCCACGGCCGCCATCTTGCCTTTGCCAGCCGACGCGGAGCCCGACGACGACGCGTGGTGGACAGCGCTGCTCCACCCCGGCGACCCCCGCATCCATATCGTCGCCCGCCTGCCGTTCTGGGCGCCGCGGCCCGATGGCGCGCCGGACGTGCAGGCCCTGGTCGTCTCGACCGCCGCACCGGACCCGAGCGGCCATGACCGCTCGCTGCTGGGCCTAGAGGTCGCGTCGGACACCGGCGCGGCCCGCCTGGCGGCTGCGCTGACGACCGCCGGGTTCGCGCCAGGTGCCACCCTCTTGTGGCGCAGCCAGGGTTCGCCGGTGACGCACGCGCTGGTCGATGTCGACGGCTTCGTCGTCGATGGCGACCCGCGCCTGGCCGCGCTGACCACGGTGTTGCGGCCCCCACTCGTCCTCGGCGCCTACGCCGTTCCCCTCACCGGAGAGATCGCGTGAGCCTCCAACCGCGCCCGGCGATCCTGAAGGTATCTCCCTATGTCGGCGGCGAGGCCGGGCTGGAGGGCGTCAACCGGGTGGTCAAGCTGTCCAGTAACGAGGGCGCGTTCGGACCGCCCCCCGCCGCCATCGAGGCCGCGCGCCAGGCCGCGGGCGAGCTGCACCGCTACCCGGACGGCGGCTCGACGGCGCTGCGCCAGGCGATCGGCGCACGTTTCGGGCTCGACCCGGCGCGGATCGTGTGCGGCGCCGGGTCGGACGAGCTGCTGGCGCTGCTGATCTCGGCCTATGCGGGGCCAGAGACCGAGATCGTCATGACGGCGCACGGCTTCTCCATGTACGCCATCGCGGGCGAGGCGAGCGGGGCGCGCGTGATCAAGGCGCCGGAACGGAACCTAGCCGCCGATATCGACGCGATGCTGGCCGCCGTCTCGCCCGCGACCCGCATCGTGTTCCTGGCCAACCCCAACAACCCGACCGGCAGCCTGGCGCCGGAGCACGAGGTCGCCCGCCTGCGCGCCGGCCTGCCGCCGGACGTGCTGCTGGTGATCGACGCCGCCTACGCCGAGTATGTCGAACGGCCCGACTACGACCCCGGCGTGGCGCTGGTCGACGCCGGCGACAACACCGTCATGACGCGCACCTTCAGCAAGATGTTCGGCCTGGGCGGCTTGCGGCTCGGCTGGTGCTACGCGCCCCTGGCGGTGGCCGACGTGTTGAACCGGCTGCGCGGCCCGTTCAACGTCAGCCTCGCCGCCCAGGCGGCCGGGATCGCCGCGCTGTCCGAGCGGGGCTGGGTCGAGGCCGGGCGCGTCCACAACACGGCGCAGCGGGCCAGGCTCGCCGCCGCGCTGACGGATGCCGGCATCCGGGTTTGGCCGAGCGAGGGCAATTTCGTGCTGGCCGACTTCGCCACCGCCGGCCTCGCCGCCGCGGCCGACGCCGCCCTGCGCGCGCGCGGCGTGATCGTGCGGGCGATGGGCGGCTACGGCCTGCCGCACTGCCTGCGCATCACGGTCGGCACGGCCGAGGAGGTCGCGACCGTGTCCGACGCGCTCGCCGCCTTCATGGCCACCCAGCGCGTTGATGCCTGAACCGTTGTTCCAGCGGCTCGCGCTGATCGGCATGGGGTTGATCGGCAGCTCCGTCGCGCGGGCGGCCCGCAAGCGGGGCGACATCGCTGCTGAGATCGTCGCCAACGCGCGCACGCAGGCGACGCTCGGCCGGGTCGTCGAGCTGGGCATCGCCGACCGCTGCGAACTCGACCCGGCGCGCGCGGTCGCGGGCGCGGACTGCGTCATGCTATGCGCCCCGGTCGGCGCGTACGCCGAGCTTGCCGCCGCCATCGCGCCGTATCTGGCACCGGGCGCCATCGTGACGGATGTCGGCTCCACCAAGCAGTCGGTCATCCGCGATGTAGCGCCGTTGCTGCCCGCCGGCGTTCATTTCGTGCCGGCGCACCCGATGGCGGGCACCGAGTATTCCGGCCCCGATTCTGGTTTCGCCACCCTGTTCGAGGGCCGCTGGTGCATGCTGACGCCGCCGCCCGGCACCGACGAGGCGGCGGTGGAGCGCGTCGCGGAGCTGTGGCGGCGCTGCGGGTCGATGATCGAGTTCATGACCCCGGCGCACCACGACCGCGTTGTGGCGATCGTCAGCCACCTGCCGCATCTGCTCGCCTTCATCATCTGCGGCACCGCCGAGGACCTCGCGGGCGAGAGCCGGCAACAGGTCCTGAAATACGCTGCCGGCGGCTTCCGCGACTTCACCCGCATCGCCGCCTCCGACCCGGTGATGTGGCGCGACGTGTTCCTCAACAACCGCGAGGCGCTGCTGGAGATGCTGGCCCGCTTCACCGAGGACGCGCAGGCGATGGGGCGCGCCGTCCGGTGGGGCGACACCGCCTACATCGAGGGCCAGATCGAGCGGGGACGGCAAATCCGCCGCAGCCTCATCGAGCTGAACCAGGCCTGATCCGACCAGGGCTCGTTGAACACCGCCTTCGACCGATAAGGCAGTAGCGCGGAAACCTCAGGTATTCATGGCGTCGAAGAAGTCCTGGTTGGTCTTGCTGTACTTCAGCTTGTCCAGCAGGAAGTCCATCGAATCCGTCGGCCCCATCGGGTTCAGGATGCGGCGCAGCACCCACATCTTGGACAGCATGCCGCGTTCGACCAGCAGCTCCTCCTTGCGGGTGCCCGACTTGGTAATGTCGATGGCCGGGAAGGTGCGCTTGTCCGACAGCTTGCGGTCGAGGATGATCTCGCTGTTGCCGGTGCCCTTGAACTCCTCGAAGATCACCTCGTCCATGCGGCTGCCGGTGTCGATCAGCGCGGTCGCGATGATCGTCAGCGAGCCGCCCTCCTCGATGTTGCGGGCGGCGCCGAAGAACCGCTTGGGCCGCTGCAGCGCGTTGGCGTCGACGCCGCCGGTCAGCACCTTGCCCGAGGACGGCACCACCGTGTTGTAGGCGCGCGCCAACCGCGTGATGCTGTCGAGCAGGATCACCACGTCCCGCTTGTGCTCCACCAGCCGTTTGGCCTTCTCGAGCACCATCTCGGTCACCTGCACGTGCCGGGTGGCCGGCTCGTCGAAGGTGGAGGCGACCACCTCGCCCTTCACCGTGCGCGACATGTCCGTGACCTCCTCGGGCCGCTCGTCGATCAGCAGCACGATCAGGAACACTTCGGGATGGTTGGCCGAGATCGCGGTGGCCATGTTCTGCAGCATCACGGTCTTGCCGGTGCGCGGCGGCGCCACAATCAGCGCGCGCTGGCCCATGCCGATCGGCGCGATCAGGTCGATGACGCGCGGCGTCAGGTCCTTGCCGGGCCCCTTGGCGACCGACTGGAAGTTCTCGACCTCCATCTTGAGGCGGCGGTCGGGGTACAGCGGCGTGAGGTTGTCGAAGTTGATGCGGTGGCGCACCGCTTCCGGCGGCTCGAAGTTGATCGTGTTGACCTTAAGCAGCGCGAAGTAGCGCTCGCCGTCCTTCGGCGCGCGGATCTGGCCTTCGACGCTGTCCCCGGTGCGCAGGGCGAAGCGGCGCACCTGGCTGGGACTGATGTAGATGTCGTCGGGACCGGGCAGGTAGTTCGCCTCCGGGCTGCGGAGGAAACCGAAGCCGTCGGAGAGGATTTCGAGCGTGCCCTCGCCATGGATCGCCTGGTCGTTGTCGGCCAGGTTCTTGAGGATCGCGAACATCATGTCCTGCTTACGCAAGCTGGACGCGTTCTCGATCTGCAGCGACTCGGCGACGCTCAGCAGGTCGGAGGGGGACTTTGCCTTGAGTTCGGCAAGATGCATCGGGGGAGCCTTGAGAGATGAAAGTCAGGAGAGTGGGACAGCTGCCGACTTGGCCGAGGCCCGGGCCATGGTGGCGTCGCGCCGATGTCCTGAAGATCGTTGGGTGGTCACAGGCGGCCGGAGCGGACCATCTGGAATGCCGCTAGTTACGCGCGGGCTGCCTTGCGCGTCAACAGGTACTTAAAACGGCTGCACGATCGCCATGATGACGATGATCACCATCAGCACCGTCGGCACCTCGTTGGCATACCGGTAGAAACGCTGCGGCTTGGTGTTGCGGTCTTCCATGAAGTTCCGCTGCCACTTCGACATCGCGCCGGTGAAGCCCGACATCAGGATCACGCCCAGCAGCTTGGTGTGCCACCAGCCGGCGTGCCAATCCACCGCACCCGGCGTCAGGATCAGCAGGATACCGAACACCCAGGCGATGATCATCGCCGGCGTGATGATCTGCTTCAGCAGCCGACGCTCCATCACCTTGAACCGCTCGCTCTCGGTCGAGCCGCGCGGCACCTCGCAATGGTACACGAACAGGCGCGGCAGATAGAACACCCCAGCCATCCAGGCGATCACCGCGATCAGGTGGAACGACTTGGTCCACAGCAGGAACGGCGCCAGCGCCCCGATCGTCATGCCGCGTGCGCCATCGCCGCGCGCAGGATGGACGGCAGCTCGTCGAGCGAGCGGATCAGTGCCGCCCCGGCAGCCCGCAGCGCCGGGTCGTCGCCGCCGGGCGCCAAGCCGATGCATGCCATCCCGGCCGCGCGGGCCGCCAACGCGCCGGGCACGCTGTCCTCGACCACCAGGCAGGCGCCCGGCGGCACGCCCTCGGCGGCGGCGGCGGCCAGGAACACGTCCGGAGCCGGCTTGCCCGCTGCCACGTCCCGCGCGCTGTGCAGCCGGCCGGCCACCAGCGCGTCCAATCCGGTGCGGCGGAATTTCACCTCCATCTCCTCGTGCGACGAGTTCGAGGCGACGCGCAGGCCCAAGCCCAACGCCGCTGTCGCGCGCAATGCGGCCTCGGCGCCTGGGATCGGCTCGGCTTCCTCGGCCAGCATGGCGATCAAGCGGGTGCGCAGCCGCTCGACCCAGCCGTCGGGGACGGGTCGCCCGATATGCGGCTCGATCGCTGGCGGCAGGTCGGATAGGCGGCGGCCAATGAAGCGCGCGCAGCTTTCCGAGGTGGTCATCGGCCAGCCCAGCGCGGTGACTTCCTCCGCCACGACGCGGTTAGAAGGGCCTTCGCTATCGATCAGCACCCCGTCGCAATCGAAGATCACCAGCCGCAGCGGCAAGCGCGTCATGCAGCTTCCAACGCGGCGACGCCGGCGCGGGCGTGCGGGCAATCGGTGTGGGCGCGTGGGCAGGTGCGCCCCCCCGCCCAGCTGCACAGGCCGGGACCACGGCCGCGGGCCTCGCGGACCATGTCGGCCAGCGCGCCGATGAAGCCAGGGTCGGAGTTCTGCGCAGGCGCCCGGAAATAGCCCGGCACGCCCTTGTGCTCGGCCAGTTCGCGGTACTCGACATCCAGTTCGACCAGGGTTTCCGAGTGCTCCGACACGAAGGCGATCGGCACCACCAGGATCGCCACCTGGTCGCGCGCGGCGTCGTTGATGGCGGCCTCCGTACTCGGGTCCAGCCATTTCTGCGGGGTCGCGCGGGACTGGTAGCAGATCGACCAGTCCAGCTCGTTGGCGCCCATCGCCTTCACGACGGCGCCGACCGTGCGTTCGATCTGGAACTGGTACGGGTCGCCGCGCTTGACGATGCTCTCCGGCAAGCCGTGGGCGGAGAACAGGACGCGCAACGGCACCCGGCCCTCCAACTCGGTCAATGCGGCTTCATACGCCCGGCGCACCGCAGCCGCGGTCGCGGCGACGTAGCGCGGGTCGGCGTGGTAGCAGCACAGGGTGGTCACCGGCGCCACCAGCCCGGCGCGGGCCGCTGCCTCACGCCAGGCCGACAGCGAACTGCCGGTCGTGGTGGTGGAGTACTGCGGGTACAGCGGCAGCAGCACGACCTCGTCCGGCCCCCACGCTTTGACCTCGCGCGCGACCGGCTCGCTGAACGGGTGCCAGTAGCGCATCGCCACGAAGCATTTCACGTCCAGCTCCGGCAACGCCGCTTCGAGCGCGCGAGCCTGGTCGTTGGTCAGGCCGAGCAGCGGCGAGCCGCCACCCAGGATCGCGTAGTTCTCCGATGCCGGCTTGGTGCGGGCAGCCGCGATGATCCGGGCCAGCAGTGGGCGGACAAAGAAAGGCACCCGCAGGATCGCGGGATCGCTGAACAGGTTGAGCAGGAACGGCTTCACCGACTCGATCTTGTCGGGGCCGCCGAGGTTGAACAGCACGACGGCCAGCTTGGGCTTTGGCATGTTCCCTGAAGTGGCCGGTGCCGACCCTACTTCAAGCGTCCGATCGTGTGGGGGCAATGAGTCAGGCATCGCGCAACTGCCGGACGAGGGCGGCGACATGGTCGGGCGGGGTGTGCGGAACGATGCCGTGGCCCAGGTTGACGATGAACGGCCGCCCTTTCCAGGCGTCCAGCACCGCTTGCGCCGCGTCTGCCATCGCAGCGCCGCCCGCGACTACCGCGAGCGGGTCGATGTTGCCCTGCAGCGCGGTGCCGCGCGGGACCATGCGGGCGACCTGCACCGGGTCGGCGGCGGTGTCGACGCCGACGGCCTGCACGCCGGTGACGGCGGCGTATTCGGCCAGCATCGCGCCGGCAAGCCGGGGGAAGCCGATGACGGGAGTCGCCGGGAAGCGTTCGCGCAGGACCGCGGCGATGGCCCGGGTCGGCTCGATCACGTAGCGGCGGAACTGCGCGGGGGGGAGCACGCCGGCCCAACTGTCGAACAGCATCACGGCGTCAGCCCCGGCTTCGATCTGCCGGATGAGGTAGGTGATCGTGCTGTCGGTCACGGTGGCGATCAGCGCGTCGAACAGCGCCGGGTCGCGGTAGGCGAGTCCGCGCACCTCGGCGAAGTCGCGGGAGCCCTGGCCCTCGACCATGTAGGACGCGACGGTCCAGGGGCTGCCTGCGAAGCCGATCAGCGCCGTTTCCGGGCCGAGCGACTCACGCACCCGGCCGACGGTTTCGAGGATGGGGGCGATCCGTGCCTCGACCTGCGCCGGGTCGAGCGCCGCGAACCCGGCCGAGTCACGGATCGGGGGCAGCATCGGTCCCTCGCCCTCGACGAAGGTCAGGCCCTGGCCGAGCGCGTAGGGCAGCATCAGGATGTCGCTGAACAGGATGGCGGCGTCGAACCCGAAGCGCCGGATCGGCTGCAAGGTGACCTCGGCCGCCTTCGCCGGGGTCAGGCACAAATCTACGAACCCGGCCGTGCTGGCGCGCACCGCCCGGTATTCCGGCAGGTAACGCCCGGCCTGGCGCATGAGCCACACCGGGGGCGGCCACACGGCCTCGCCCGCCAGGACGCGAAGGAACGGAGATGTCATGCCCCTCCCTTAAAGAGAGATAGAGAGAAAAGAAATGTTGAGGTGGTAGATGATCCCTGTGGATAAGGGGGTACCCCCGCCTTCGTGACTCACGCGGTGAGTCGCCCACAGGCGTCGAGGATCGTAAGCTACTGAATTTTCAAGCCCGATTCCCGTTTCTCCCGGATTGCGCATTCTCGCGGACCGCGCTGTCCCGGAATCCGCAAACGCGACTCTTGTCCCCGCAAGCCTGAGTCGCCGACGCAGGTTTCCCCTGGCACCCCCAGTTATCCCCGCTATCCTCACTCCCATGCTCACCGAACGAATGAACCTCCACCTGGTCTCGGACGCGACGGGAGAGACGCTGAACTCGATCGCGCGCGCCACCGTGTCGCAGTTCGAGGGGGTGACGATCCTGTACCACCGCTGGAGCCTGATCCGGACGCGGTTCCAGCTGCACCGGGTGCTGGAGGGCATCGAGGCGGAACCCGGCCCGGTGCTGTCCACGGTCGTCGACAAGGCGTTGCGGCTGGACCTCGAGACCACCTGCCAGCGACTCGGCCTGTCGGTCGTCAACGTGCTCGACCCGGTGCTGTCGCTGCTGCAGGAGCAGATCGGCGAGCAGGCCGCCGCACGTCCGGGGCGGCAGTACGTGCTGGACGCCGATTATTTCCGCCGCATCGACGCCATGCACTTCGTGCTGGCCCACGATGACGGGCAGGCGCAGGCGGGCATCGCCGAGGCCGACGTGATCCTGGTCGGGGTATCCCGCAGCTCGAAGACGCCGACGTCGTTCTATCTCGCGAACCGGGGGGTGAAGGCGGCCAACGTGCCGCTGGTGCCGGGGCTGCCGGACCCGCCGGGGCTGGCCGAGCCGCGCTGCCCGGTGATCGGGTTGACCCTGGACCCGGCGGCGCTGATCGAAATCCGCCGCCACCGGCTGCGCATGATCGCGCATGGCAGCAACACCGGCCCGGTCCGCACCGACAGCACCGACTACGTGGACCAGGAGTCGGTGAAGGCCGAGCTGCTGTGGGCGCGCCGCCTGTGCACGCGGCGCGGCTGGCCGGTGATCGACGTCACCCGCCGCTCCATCGAGGAGACCGCGGCGACCGTGCTGCAATTGATGGACGCCTGGCATCTGCGGCAGCGCCAGCAGGCGCCCGCTTGATCCAGGCCGCCGAGCCCAAGTTGATCCTTGCCAGCGGATCGGCGACTCGCTACGCGCTGCTGGCCGCGGCCGGGCTGGGCTTCACGGCCCAAGCGCCGCGCGTGGACGAGCAGGCGATCAAGCGATCCGCTCGTGAGGACGGGGCCGACGCTGGCGAGGCGGCCTTGCTGCTGGCCGAAACCAAGGCGCGCCGGGTCCGGGCGCCGGGCGCGCTGGTCATCGGGGCCGACCAGATCCTGGTGCACGAGGGACGCTGGTTCGACAAGCCCGCGGAGCTGGCAGAGGCGCGCAGCCATCTCCAATCGCTGCGCGGCAGCACGCACAAACTCGCGACCGCGGTCGCTTGCCTGCGCGACGGTGTAACCATCTGGCACTTCGTGGCCCGCCCGGTCTTGACGATGCGGGCGTTCTCCGACGCTTTCCTCGATGCCTATCTCGCGGCCGAGGGCGAAGCGTGCCTGGCCAGCGTGGGCGCCTACCGGCTGGAGGGTTTGGGCGCGCACCTGTTCGACCGCGTCCACGGCGAGCACGCCGCGATCCTGGGGTTGCCGCTGCTCCCGCTGCTCGGATTCCTGCGCCAGCACGGCGTGCTGCTCGCCTGACCGATTGCGGGCGCGCGGCAACGATGGCAGCTTCGCCGCAACAACGGGGGGATCGGGATGGCCGTCGGAAAAATCTACAGCGATGCGGGCGCGGCCCTGGCGGACGTGCTGAAGGACGGCATGACCATCATGTCCGGCGGCTTCGGCCTATGCGGGATACCCTCGGTGCTGATCGAGGCGATCCGGGCCAGCGGGGTCAAGGATTTGACGGTGGTATCCAACAATGCCGGCATCGACGACGCCGGGCTCGGGCTGCTGCTGGTGACGCGGCAAATCCGGCGCATGATCAGCTCCTACGTCGGCGAGAACGCGACGTTCGCCCGGCAATACCTCGCCGGTGAGCTGGAGATCGAGTTCAACCCGCAAGGGACGCTCGCCGAGCGGATCCGCGCCGGGGGGGCCGGCATCCCCGCCTTCTACACCGCCACCGGCGCCGGCACCCAGATCGCCGAGGGCAAGGACGTCCGCGAGTTCGACGGCCGCAGCTATGTCATGGAGCGCGGCCTGCGCGCCGACCTGGCGATCGTCCACGCCTGGAAGGCCGATCCGGAGGGCAACCTTACGTACCGGATGACGGCGCGGAACTTCAATCCGATCATGGCGACCGCGGCGGCCGTGACGGTGGCGCAGGTGGAGAAGATCGTCGGCCTCGGCGACCTGGACCCCGAGGCCATCGTCACCCCCGGCATCTTCGTCCAGCGCATCGTCGCCGTGCCCGGCGTCGAGAAGCGCATCGAGCAGCGCACCACCCGCAAGCGCGCCTAGAGCGTCATCCGTGCCGATAGGCGCACGAAAGATGCCCTAGGTCTTGGTTTCAACGAGCGTCTTTATCGAACGGGTGATCCCGTTCGATCGGATGACGCGCCAGAGGAGAGCACCATGGCCTGGACCCGCGACCAAATGGCTGCCCGCGCCGCTCAGGAATTGCGGGACGGCTTCTACGTCAACCTCGGCATCGGCATCCCGACCCTGGTGGCGAACCACATCCCCGAGGGCATGTCGATCCAGCTGCACAGCGAGAACGGCATGATGGGCATGGGGCCGTTCCCGTACGAAGGCGAGGAGGACGCCGACCTCATCAACGCCGGCAAGCAGACCGTGACCAAGCTGCCGAGCACCAGCTTCTTCGACAGCGCCACCAGCTTCGCGATGGTCCGCGGCGGGCACATCCAACTGTCGATCCTGGGGGCGCTGCAGGTGGCCGAGAACGGCGACCTCGCGAACTGGATGATCCCGGGCAAGATGGTGAAGGGCATGGGCGGCGCGATGGACCTGGTGGCCGGCGTCCCGCGCGTGGTCGTGCTGATGGAGCACACCGCGGGCGGCAAGCCGAAGCTGCTGAAGCAGTGCACCCTGCCGCTGACGGGTGCGGGGGTGGTGAACCTGGTGGTGTCCGACCTCGGCGTGTTCGACGTCGGCCGGCCCGGCTTGACTTTGGTGGACTTGGCGCCTGGCGTGACGATGGACGAGATGCGCGCCAAGACCGAGGCGGAGTTCGCCGTCGACCCGGCGTTCGCCGCCCGGGTTTGAGCCATGGGCTTGATCCCGATCGGCAGCGGAGGCTATATGCCGCCTCCGCGCCGAGCGCCGGCGGGGCCATAGCTCAGTTGGTAGAGCGCCTGAATGGCATTCAGGAGGTCAGGGGTTCGACTCCCCTTGGCTCCACCACCTCCGATCAATAGGTTAGCGGGCCATATTCGCTATCAACGACTAAGCTCGATGGCTCTTATTGGGTTCCGGGGTGGTGACGGGTCTATCATGCAACCAGGCCTGCGATGAGGGCGCCGAGCAAGGCTTTGCCGCGTCGGCGTGCGTTGTGCACGAACTGGAAGAAGCCGAGGTAGAG
>JAABUV010001679.1_pt1 | contig 31674 bp, 25 predicted proteins | sample 5559971 | NCBI WGS metagenome assembly JAABUV01 (sample SAMN10711881, study PRJNA513362) | rock metagenome | isolation source: Antarctica rocks | place: Antarctica: Victoria Land, Knobhead nord | collected 2015-12-19
GACTCGCCGCTCAACCACGCGGTCACGCGTTCCGCGGACCAGCCCAGGGCGTGCAAACGCCACGCGGCGCCCGTGCCGATCCCCGAACGGTAGCGCGACATCAGGGCGGCGAAACGGTCGTCGTCGCCGTCCAACCAGTCCAGCACGCGCAGGCCGTTGTCGGCGATGCCCTCGAACGTGCAGGAACTGGCTGAGTTGACCACCGAGAGCAGGCCGTCGGCCGGCGCCGTACCGTCCTTGTACCAGGTCTCCCGCAGCTTAAATTGCACGTAGTGGCCGGGATAGCACTCGTGGACGGCCAGGTGTTTCAGGGCCGGGTGCGTGAGCACGGGGTCGATGTTCAGCTCGACGGTACGCCTCAGGTAGTCGCAGCGCGCGTTGAAGGCGACGCCGGACACCGTGCTCACACGCATGCCGTCCGCGCGCGGCGCGGGCAGGTCCATCCGCGCCGCGGCCCGGTCCCACGCTTCGACGAGCAATTCGTCCAGCACACCGGCGACCTCGTCGCGCGGGACGCGCGTGCGCCCCTCCCAGGCCGCGCACTGCGCCGCTAGATCGCCGTCGTACCCCATGCTCGTGAGCAGGGCGCGCATCTCGCCACGCAACGCGTCCAATTCCTCGTCCGAAACCGGCCGCGCCGGGACGTGCAGGAAGCGGCTGAGTTGATCGGTGAATGATAGACCGTGTTCGCGCCATTCGACGAGGGCCAGCGTCGAGTCGCACAGCTGGCCGTAATAGACGCGCCGGTCCGGCTCCGGCAGCGCCTCGGCCCGGCGCGCCAACTCGGCCAGACGCGCCCGCGCGCCGGCGTACGTCGCGAAGCGCTCGGGCTGGTGATCGGGTGCCATGTTGACCACGACCAGCCCGTCGTCCTGCTCACCCTGCGGCGCCAGTGCGCGGTAGAGCGCGTCGACGCCGAGCAGCGCGCGCGCCATGTCCTCCCCGTACGCGAGCGTGGTGTCACTGAGCGGTAACATCGTCGTTCTCCTTTCTCATTGCCGCGCCGATCAACGACACGGGGACCGACCCATACGACAGGAAACGGTCATGAAAGCCGCATAGATCGAACGCGTCGCCGCGCCGCGCCGCACGCGCGGCAAGGTCGCGGCGAAGCTCGTGGATCGCGCCGGTGCCCATCAGATAGATGACCGCCGCGCCGGGGAACATGCTGTTCTTGACCACCTCGGCCTGGCTGGCCTCAGGCGACATACCGACGCGGTCGCGGTAGATGGCGGCCGCCTCGTCGACTCTGTAGCGGCCGCAATGGAGCCCGACGTCGACCAGCGCGCGCGCGGCCATGCGCAGGCGCGCCTGATAGCCCTCGTAGTGTTCCAGCGGGGTCAGGAAGCCGGCCTCGTCCATCAAGTCGGTGGCGTAGCAGGCCCAGCCTTCGGCCATCGTGCCGCCGCAAAACATACCGATGCGCGCGGCGCAGTCGACCGCCGCCACCTGTCCGATGCGCGATACGGCGCGCGCGGCGTGGTAGTTCTGCGCGTGGTGCCCGATGCCACCGTGGTGCACGACGTGATTGAGCTTGATCACGCTATCGTTGGTCATGCGCAACAGGCGCTCTTGCTCCGGCAAAGACGCTTCCGGCTCAAGCGGCGCGACCAGGTAGTCCAGCGGCCGTACGTCATCGAACGGGGCCGGCGAGCGGTAGAACAGAAAGTAGAGGGCCGGCGCGGCGGCGCGCGCCCAGCGCGGGCGCGGGATGTAGCGGATCGGGAAGTCGGGCCAAGTGAGCAGCCGGCGCTGTTCGGCGACGGCGCGGGCGGCGTCCCACAACTCGCCGTAGCGCGCGTAGTAGCCCGCGGCCGTGGGATGCGCGTCGTCCAGCCGCGCCAGCGCCTCGCGGGGAGAGTCTGCCCCGACATCGGCCGCGTGCGCGTCTAAGTAGGCCGCGCACACGGACATCTGCTCCTCGGCGTAGGCGGCGATGGAGCCGGCGTCGCGATCGAGCGCGTGGCCCTGGCGCAGCAGCAGCGCGAACGCCTCCTCACCGCAGGCATATCCATCGGTCGGGCGCCGGCGCAATTCGGTCTCCAGGTAGCGCTGGTAGGCGGCGACGGCCGTCGCCGCCGTGTCGGCGGCGGCGCGCAGGCGGCGATCGGCGATAGTCTCGTCGGCGATCAGGATGTCCACGCCGTCCCGCAAGAAGACCAGTGTTCCCGCGCATTCGCGGATGGCGCGCTCGGTCCAGGCAAGCGGCGCCTGGCGCACGTTGTCGCGCCCCTGCTCCAGCAACGCCGGCAGCACCGTCAGGCGGGCGATGGCGCTGTCGACCCGTTGCGCCAGGGGGGCAAAGGGGCGGAGGAACAGCGCCATGACGCCGAACACGGCCTCGCCGATGTAGAGGCTAGGATTGCCGCGGTGGAAGTGGGTCGAGCTATATTCCCACGACTGGATCTCCAGGAAGCCCTCGGCCAGACGCCGGTCCAGCGCCTCCGCCGCCGTCAGCGTTTCGGGCGGCAGTGCGCGCAGGCGACGCAGCAGCGTGCCCATCTCGGAAACCGTCTCGTCCATCCCCCGCGCTGAGTAGTCGGGCCAGCGGTCGTCGAAGTGGTGCACGCCGGTAAACGTCGCGTTGACCGGCCGCCGCCGGTAGTACGCGTCGAAGAAGTCGTCGAGCCAGGCGCCCAGGGCGGGGGCGCGCCGTTCAGAATCCGTCTGTTCCATCGCTACGTCGCCTCGTCCTAGCGCGGCAGCGGCAGGTCGACCCACCGCCGCTCGTGGTGTGACAACTCCACCGCGTTGATGGTCTCCTGGACCCAGGCGCCGTCGTCGAAGTTGCCCTGGTTGCGGTCGCCGCCGTCCAGGATCTCCCCGATGAAATCCTTGACCAGGTTGGCGTAGAAGAGCGAGCGCCAGGACTCGCGCGGGCCGCCCCCCTCGGGATAGAAGCGCTGCGGGATCTCCATCTCCTTGAACTCGACCGCATCGGGCCGCGCGATCTTGATCGTCTCGGCGACACCGAATTCCTCGACGAGGCGGCAGATAATGGCGCCCTCGCTGCCATAGAGGCGCGCTTCGATGCCCGGATAATTGCCCACGGTGACGAAGCTCGTCTGGATCGAGCCGATCGCGCCGTTGGTGTACTCGCCGATATAGATGTCGCCGTCGTCGATATTCATGCGCATCATTCGCCCGGTGGCGCGCACCATGCGCTCGGGAATGAAGTTGCGCATGACGCCGGTCACGCGCGCGTAGTCGGCGCCGACCCACCAGTGCCCGATGTCGATGATCGGCGCGCCGTACCCTTCCAGCGACGAGGTCTGGAGGACCGACTGGTCCGCGTCGGGGTCGACCTGGCGCAGCGGATTATGCGGGTCCAGCCACTGCGAGTTCTGCTCGTAGCCATTGAAGATGAACGGCGCGCCTACGAACCCCTCGTCGATGAGCGACTTGGCGTACTGCACGCCTGGGCTGTAGCGAAAGGTGAAGCCAAGTTTGGTCTTGAGCCCCTTGCGACGGGCCAGATCAGCCGCGCGCTGCGTCTCACGGAAATCGAAGGCGACGGGCTTCTCGCAGAGGACGTGCTTGCCGGCCTCGAGGGCGGCCCAGGCCAACTCGAAGTGCGTGTGCGAAGGCGTCACGACATCGATGACATCGATATCAGGCCGTGAAACGAGCGCCTGCCAATCGTCCGTGACCTCGGGGATAGCGAACTGCTGGCCGAAGTCGCGCGCCCGCGCGACGTCCACGTCACAGAGGGCGACGACCTCGCAGCGCGGGTCGCGCTGCCAACCGGGGATGTGGGCGAATTGCGCCCACGCTCCCGCGCCGAGAACCCCTACCCTGAGCTTGCTCTGACTCATGCTGTATCCCTCCATATTCCCCCTCACCCCCAACCCCTCTCCCGCGTCAGGGAGAGGGGTTGGGGGTGAGGGCCGTGACCGCCTCCCGCGCGGACTGGCGGTACCCTTGTCGTCGCGACACAGCCGCGGCGGCCGTGACCACGGCGGCGATGAGGTCGGGCAGCGTGCCGGCGTTGACCCTGAAGGCGGGGCCGGACACACTGATGGCCCCGACGACCCGTCCGCCGTGGTCGTGGATCGGCGCGGCGATGCACTTGACGCCGTAGGCGCGTTCCTCGTTGTCGATGGCGTAACCGCGCTGCCGCACCTGATGCAATTCGGCCAGCAACGCATCGGCCGACGTGATGGTGTGCTCGGTTAAGCCCGGCATGCCGGCCTGCTCCATCAACACGGCGACGTCGTCGTCGGGGAGATCAGCCAGCAAGACTTTGCCGAGGGCGGTGCAATGCGTGGGGTGACGCGTCCCGATCTGCGACTGGATGCCGATCTCGCGCTGGGCGTGCTCGATGGCGATATAGACCACCTCGCCCTTACTCAACACACCCAGGCTAGCCGTTTCGCCACACGTCGACGCCAACGTTTCCAGCGCGGCGCGCGCGTTCTGGGGAAAGTCCAGGTGCGCCAGGTAGGCCGCCCCGACCTCGAAGGCGGTGATGCCGAGGGTATACGCGCCCGCCGCGTCCTGCTCCAGGAACTCGGCGGAGCACAGGCTTTCCAGCAAGCGGTACAGCGTCCCTTTTGGCACGTTGACCTGCTTGCTCAACTCCATCAAGGTATAGCGCGTCTTTTCTGGGGTGAAACAGGCCAATACAGCCAGCCCGCGCGCCAGTGCGCGGACCTGGTAATTGGCGTCCGGTCCATCATCAGCCATTGATGATTCCTTCCACATCCCACGTCATTGTTCAATAGAGGAGGCATTTGTCGAGGACGTTGCGCAGGGGCTGACCATCCAGGTAGCGGCGCAGGTTCTCGCGAAACAAGTCGACGATCTTTTGATTCTCGCCGCTCGCCGTACTGGCTGAGTGAGGGCTGATCAACACGTTCGGTAAGCCCCACAAGGGACTCTCCGGGGGCAATGGTTCGCGCGCGAACACATCGCGCGCGGCGCCGCGCAGCCGGCCAGACTGCAGCATCGCGGTCAACGCCTCCTCGTCCACCACGGCCCCCCGCGCCACGTTGATCAAGACCGCCTCGGGCTTGAGCAACGCCAAGCGCGCGGCGGAGAGCAGCTGGTACGTATCGGCCGTGTGCGGGAGGCAGAGCACGAGGTAATCGACCGCCGGCAGCACGTCGTCGATGCGCTCGACGGGGAATAGCGCGTCCATGCCGAGATCCGCCGCCCCTCGTCCGTCGAGCGCACGCACTACCCCAACGGCGCGCGCGTCGAGCGCGCGCGCCACGCGCGCCACCTCGCGGCCGATACGTCCGGCGCCCACGACGCCCACCGTTTTGCCGGCGATCTCCCCGCCGGCATACCGCTCCCAACGGCGCTCACGCTGATCGGCGAACAGACGGAAGGCCCCTTTCTCGAACATCAGCATCGCCATCAAGACAAATTCGGCCAGGGGACGGGCGTGCACGCCGCTGGCCGTGGTGACGACGATTGGACTCCGCGTCAAGCCTGTGCGTACCGCGAACTGCCCCACGCCCGCGCTGGTCGCCTGTATCCAGCGCAGGCGCGGCCACGACGGCAGTCGCTCCGTCAGGTCGCGCGGGCCAAAATCAAACAGGACATCCGCCTCCTCCAACAGGCGCTCCCAGCGGGCACGCGCGCGGGGCGAAGCGATCGACGGCAGGGTGTGATCGGCGGGATAGCGCGGGACGGGCACGAGATCGCGTTCGTAGACCACATCCAGGCGCGGATCGGTCGCGGCGATAGCCTGGATCAGGCTATCGTCAAGCGGGCTGGTGATGACGACCCGCACGCTATCGCCCTTTTCGCCCATGTACCGATCAACCCTTTCATAGATAGCGGTGCGAGAAACTAGAAATCATGGATTAGTATTCCATTATTTGCCATCTTAGCGGGCAAGCGTGGCGCTGTCAAGTAGCCCCCACATTGGCAGGGCCACGTACTTTTCCTCCTCACCCCCACCCCATGCGGATTGGTCTCTCTCCGCTGCGCTCCGACAGCCCACCCGGCTCTCCCTCAAGGGGAGAGGGTGGCGCCACGCGCCACGACAGGCGGCTCCCCTCTCCCGCGTCAGGGAGAGGGGTTGGGGGTGAGGGCCGTGCCGTCGCCATGAGAACTACATGACCCTGTGCACATTGGGCTGCTACTTGACAAACGACCGCGTTCCGTCGTATGATCCTGCAACAAGAGTCCATGTTTTTGGGGCTCCCCCGTTGCAGCGTCGCTACGAATACGATATCTGTGGGAAAAGTAGATGATTACCTATATCGTCCGGCGGGTCTTGATCTCGATCCCCGTGCTCTGGGGCGTGTTGACGCTGGTCTTCATTTCGATCCACCTGATTCCCGGTGATCCCGCCCAGGTGATGCTTTTCGGGCGTGGGCATCCGGCGGACATCCAGGCGTTGCGCCATCACCTCGGGCTGGACCAGCCCCTCCCCGTACAGTACTGGACGTTCGTGACGCACGCCGTTCGTCTGGATTTTGGCACGTCTATCATCTCCCATCAGCCCGTGATGCAGGAGATTTGGGACCGCTTCCCCTACACGGCGGAGTTGGCGGTGAGCGCCATGGCGTTGGCCACGATCTTTGGCGTCATCACCGGCATATTCTCCGCCACACACAACCGCCGCCTCTCGGGCACCATCGTCACCGGCCTCGCCGTCCTCGGTATCTCCGTCCCCGACTTCTGGCTCGGGACCATGCTGGCCGTCGTCTTCGGGGTCAAGCTTGGCTGGCTCCCGGTCGCGGGGACCGGCGGGATCGCCAATGCGGTCCTGCCCTCGGTGACGTTGGCGACGGTGATCACCGCGACGCTCACCCGGCTGGTTCGCTCCTCGATGGTGGATGTCCTGGGCCGCGAGTACGTGCGCACGGCGCGGGCGAAGGGCATACGCGACCGCGCCGTGATGTATAAGCACGTCATGCGCAACACGCTCATCCCGGTGGTGACGATCTTTGGCCTCACCCTGGGCGGTCTCCTGGGCGGCGCCGTCATCCTGGAGAACGTTTTTGCCTGGCCCGGCCTGGGTACGCTGGCCGTAACCGCGGTGACCAACCGTGATTTCCCGGTCATCCAGGGGACGACTTTTTTCTTCGCCGTCATCCTGATCGGCGCGAATCTGCTCGTCGATATCTCGTATGCCTTCCTCGATCCCCGGATTCACTATTCATAAGTCCCGCTATCGCGTTCTTTAAGATAACCCTGCTAGTCTTCATGAGGCCCGTGTATGGAAGCAGTTGAGGTAAGCGAATCAGTCGCCGGACAAGTCCTGAGTGAGCGCCGCAGCACGTTCACGCGCCAAATCATGCAGCGGCTGCTGTCGGACCCAAGCGCGATCGTCGGCGCGGCGCTTTTCGGGCTTATGGTCATCGTGGCTCTGATAGCGCCGTTGATCGCGCGGTATCCGCCGAACGCCTTCGACTTCAGCGCGCTCAACCAGGGCAGTTCCGCGGCGCATTGGCTCGGCACGGACTACCTGGGCCGCGACATGTGGTCCCGCGTTATCTACGGCAGCCGCATCTCTCTCCCGGCAGGTCTGGGCGTGGTGGCCATCGCCCTGGGGATAGGAGGACCCCTTGGCCTGATCGCGGGGTACGCGGGCCATCTCGTCGACGACGTCATCATGCGCTTCATGGATTGTTTGCTGGCTTTTCCGGGCATCCTCCTGGCTATCGGTATCGTCGCTATTTTGGGTCCCAGCCTCACCTCCTCCGTCATCGCCGTGGGCGTCGCCTTGATTCCGGGGTTCGCCCGCATCGCTCGCGGGTCGACCTTGCGGGCGCGCGAACTGGAGTACGTGGAGGCGAGCCGGGCGGAGGGCGCCGGGAACGCGCACATCCTGATCCGCCATATCCTGCCGAACATCATAGATCCCCTCATCGTGCTCGCGACGTTGAACCTCGGTTCGGCGATCCTCGCCACGGCGGCGTTGAGCTTCCTGGGCCTGGGGACGCAGCTGCCTACCTCGGACTGGGGCACGCTCTTGAGCAACGGCTACGAGCACATGTTCCAGTCATGGCAAGAGGTGACCTTCCCCGGCCTTGCCATCATCATTTCAGTCCTTGGAGTCAATCTCCTCGGGGACGCGTTGAGCAACGCGATCGATCCGCGGCAGTGGTCGCAATGACATGGACATAAGGGGGTACGCCGGCAAGAGAGAGCGGTAAGGTCCAGCGGAGTGGAGCACACCAGTTGAGTCACATGGAGTATGGAGTAGTGAAGGAAAACATCATGCGCCCTATCCGAAAGCAACGAGCGCGCGTCTCCAGGGTCACGGCCTCGGCCGTGATTTTGACCGCCCTAACGGCCGCGGCGTCCGCGCCAGCGGCGCTCGCCCAGCATCAACCCCGGACGCCGGCCGCGCCGGCCAGTGGCGGGACCATCAACTACCGCGACATCAATATGCCAACCTGCATCGATCCCCTGATCGCCCCGACATCGGCGGAAGGACTGGCCGATTACCCAACCTTCGACAACCTGGTGCTGCTTGATGGCCGGGGTATCGCCCGTCCCGATTTGGCGACGAGTTGGTCGTTCAGCCACGGCGGCCGTTGGATGACCTTCCAACTGCGCCACGGCGTGACATTCTCCAATGGCGACCCTTTCGACGCCAGCGTCGTCAAGTTCAATCTACAGCGCGTGCTCGGCCCTGTCGGTCAGACAGCCGGCATGTCCAGCTTCCTCGGCCCGCTGCGCTCCGTGACGGTAGACAGCACGTACCAGGTCACACTGGTCTTCGCCACCCCTTTCCGGCCCGCGCTGCCGAATCTGGCCAACGACTCATTGGGCATCGTCGACCCCATCGCGCTCAAAAAGGAAGGCGCGACCAAGTTCTGCCAGTACCCCATCGGCACCGGCCCCTTCAAGGTCCAGACCTACGCGTCCGGCGGCACCCAGATTACGCTGGTAAAGAACCCCCTGCATACCTGGGAAACCCCCTGGGCGCAGCATAACGGTCCGGCCTACCTGGACAAGATCGTGCTAAAGCCGATCGTAAGCGACTCGACCGCCGTGAGTGAGTTACTTTCGGGCGGCGTCGACATCTCGCAGGTCGCCGGCAGCCAGGTTAATCGCTTAAAAGGGAACAGCAGCATTCAGCAGTACCGCGTGCTGGGCCAGTTCCTGGTTAGCTTAGGGTTCAAGACGTCGCAGGCGCCGTTCGACAAGGTCGAGGTGCGCAAGGCCATCGCCGAGGCGGTGGACCGCAACGCCCTGATCCAGGTGGCGCTCAACGGCCTTGGGGTCCCGGCATCCAGCCCGTTGGGTTCCAACGTGCCGTACTACGATCCCGCGACCAAGAGTCTGACGCCCCAGTACAACCCGAACGACGCCCAGCGCATCCTGAGCGCCAATCACGTTACGGGCCCGTTCACGCTCCTCTCCAGCAACTCCCCGGCCATCCTGGCGGCCGACGAGATTATTCAGGGGGAGTTGGCCAACGTGGGCATCAAGGTGAGCATCGTGAGCAAGCCCACGGCGGACTATATCCCGCTGGCGCAAAAGGGCAACTTCGATCTGATCGTAGACAACTTCTACGCGCCGGACGCCGACGTCCTGTACGCATTGTACAACTCCACTCAGGAAACGGGCGGCGGCCTCAACTTCACCTTCTATAAGAGCACGCAACTGGACAACCTCCTCGTCGCGGGGCGCAGTACCACCAACACCAAAGACGCCGCGGCCGCGTACTCCGCAGCGCAGCGCTATATCCTACGGAACGTTATCACTGATCCGCTGTGGACCCCGGAGGTTGTCTATGGCGTGCGTAAGAACGTGCAGGGCTTCCACACCGACGTCACGGGGCTGTGGCCGCTCTTCCAGGATCTATATCTCACGAAGTAGCGAGACCACATCTGGGGCCCGGCTGCTGGATGGCGGCCGAGCCCCAGACGTGACACGTATAATCGCTGTGAGCAGGAACGCATACATCCAGACGTAACATAGGCAGGAAAGGAGAAAACAGGCATGACAGACGCACAGGATACGCTCACCGTCGCGCGCTCCTATAGCGAGTCCATCAACGCGCGCGATTGGGATCGGCTACGCAACGAGGTGTTGGCTCCGGACGTGGAAGCGTGGTCACACTCAGCACAGTATTTGGAGCGCGGGCCGGAGGAGGTCATCGCCGCCCTGCGTAAAACGTCAGGAGCCGTGGCCGATACGCGTTTGGAGATCGTCAACGAGATCGCCGGAGCCGATCAGGCGGTGTTAGAACTGCGCATTGTAGGTACGGCCTATGGAGATCCGAACGCGCGGGACGCGTCGGCGGCGACGCCGCGGGGCGAAGGTACGCCGGTTGCTCTCTCGACCTGCCATGTGTACCGCGTACGCGATGGGAAAATCGCGCATCTGACGACCTACAGTGACCGCACATGGCGAGCCCGATCGTGACAGGGGGCATCCGCTGGGGTATTCTCGGAACGGCGAACATCGCGCGGGCGTCCTTCCTGCCGGGATTACGCGCGGCCGGCGGCATATGCGCCGCCGTGGCCTCTCGTGACGCGTCGAAGGCGGAGCAATGGGCCGTGCGATACGGTGCCGAGCGAGCGGTCCAGGGCTATGAGGCGCTACTCGCCGATGACAGCATCCAGGCCGTGTACATCCCGCTGCCCAACCACCTGCACGCCGAGTGGGCCATCGCCGCCTTGCGCGCCGGCAAGACGGTGCTGTGCGAGAAGCCGCTCTGCACATCGGTGGCAGAGACGCAAAAGGTCCTGGAAGCCGCGCGGGACACCGGCGGACTGCTGTGGGAGGCGTTTGTCTTCCCGTTCCACCGCCAGATGGACCGGGTGCGTGAGTTGCTGGCCGCTGGCGCCATCGGTGAGGTGCGCGAGATCCAAGCCAACTTTTACTTCCAACTGCGCGATCGTCGGAACATCCGGCTATCGCGGGAGATGGCCGGAGGCGCCCTCAACGACGTCGGCTGCTACTGCTTGCGTCTGGCCGAGATCGTCTTTGGCGGCGCGGCGGACGCGGCGGTTGCCCTGTCCGTCTGGGCCCCGGAAGGCGTGGAGGAGGAGATGTCGGGGGTCGCCAGCTATGGCGATGGACGCCGTCTGGTCTTCTCCTGTGGGTTGATGCGCCCCTACGACACGTTCACGCGGCTCATCGGGACGGACGGGGAGATTCGGCTCGTCAATCCGTATCACCCGAGCCAAGCCGACCACATGGAGCTTCGGCAGCCGGGCCGGGAGACGATCGAGCGCCCCACCGGCCCCGCGCCGTCTTTCACGCGCGCCATCGAACACGTACACGCGGTCCTACGCGGAGAGGAGCAGCCGCGCCACCTGGCGGCGCACGATTCATTGGTCACCGCCCGCGACCTAGCCTTGCTGCATCGGGCGTCGCCCCTTCTCGACGACAGTGAGAGCATTGTCGTCGAGTAAAGGGTCAACGATAGGGTATCGTCGCTATTAACCTAGGAGAGCTTCCATGATTACAAACGAACGACAGTATCGCATCACGAAGGGATGGCTGGAGCGTTTCGCCCAGGCGCAGTCCAGTGTCGACGCGCAGAGCGGTACCCTGCATCCACGTGCCGCACAGGCTCTACACGATCAATATGAGAGCCAAATTGAGGAACTCCGTGCCGAGCTAGCGGACTATGAGGCGCTGCGCCAGGGTGAAGTCATGGCCCTGACCCTGGACTCACTGGCGGAGTTGCCGGAGGCCCTCATTCGCGCACGGACAGCCGCACGGCTCTCCCAAGCAGACCTCGCTGCACGCCTCGGCCTCAAGAAGCAGCAAGTGCAGCGGTATGAGGCGACACGCTACGCCGGCGTGAGCCTCCAGCGTATTCAGGCTGTCGCTAGTGCCCTTGGGCTGACGATTCGCGAACGGGTGCTGTTCCCGGCGAACTCTGAGCATGGGACGAATGCTGGGGAGGTGATATCGGCATAGCAAGTGTCCCGCTCTCGCCGCACCTGACAATGCAAAGAAGGAAGCCATCGGCGTGGCCTGGTGGCGTGCAACGTGAATGCTCCACTGCTTTCAAGTGCCGTAAGAGGCACAGTTCCTTAGCCGCTCACAATTGATCGCCTGTCACAAGTTTGCCCCCAGTTGTAGCTATAGACTTTCAGATAATGTTTCAGACAAACGGCTCGTTCTATGAGCGTTAACACCACCCTTGGACTCTGATTCTTTATCTGAAATGCTATAGAACAGCAAGCGCTACGCTTTATTGCTAGCTGCAGAAATTGGTGGCAGCGATCGACTAAGCACTCACGACAACATCTGGATATAATTCTGCAGAGGTTAAGGTGAGCACATTACCAGTAAACCGATCTCTTAAATCAGCAATGCGAGCGAGTGTGCTAGATGCCCATTCCTCCTGTGCTGTCGCGAATACAATACCGTCTACCTCTACCCTTTCGCATATGTTGCGGTAGAAGGCAAATTGGTTCTCGTCGATGGCGTCGTTGCTCTTGGCTTCACCAACGTACAACATCCCGTCGCAAATGCACAGCAAGTCTACATTTCGGTGCAGGTCTTCACGAGAGCCACCCTCGTAAATATCGGAGTCAGGCACCCATTCGAAATGATGCACACTACTGCGTCGCAGGAAGTTCAATGCTAACAACGGAACCTGCATGTTATCCTCGAAGCCCTGAAAGACCACCTCTCGCAACTTGTATAACCACAAGGGGTTCGTCTTATATATCTGAACCTTTGAACATCGTGTGCATCGAAAATCCTGTCCGACGGAGTCTGCGGCGTACCACGACTTAAACGAGCAAAACGCACACGGCAATAGGAAACCTCGCTCTAAGATGCCTTTCTCCAGTAGTTCTACTGCTTCAGGCGGTAATTCGTCGGAGACGGTATTGAAGTAATCCTGCGTCGCTGGAGGCGTCTGATGCCCTGTGACAGAACGAAGTTGCAGGTGGTTCAAAACCCGTCTCTTGGACGGATTCTGCACGATCCATCCAGGGAGCTTGAGGGCGGTATTGTTTGCAAGCACCTCAAGCAGGCCACGATATGGCTGCACGGCGAGATAGTAAGCGGCGCTCTCTAAGCTACCCGCATGTTGGACAAAACTTGCATGATATCTCGCCGCACTGCTTGGCTCGACTCGAGAATATTTGGCGGAAGTAAACATGCTGCCGATGACTTGCTCAGGCGCCGGCCGATTGAACTCAACAGGGTTCGCGGTGTGGACTTGCAAGGCAAGATATCGCTCCGTCGTAACCCGGAAGCGAGGAATAGCGACCGGTTCCTGCGATATTGCAAAGATGTACTGGAGATCAACCGTATCCGGCGACGCGAGCAAGCGCGCTTCGTCGGTTCTGGGAAGCATCAAGCGGCTCCACTTAACACAAACGTTAATGCGCCAGTGACTTGGGGTATCACGGGCACAAAGGCACAGGCGCCGTCGTCTTCCGTCACGCTTAATGGTTCGGACGTGATAGCTGGCCTGCGCAAATGGTAGGCAATCAGGTCGGCACGCGAAACGATAGGAAAGGCTGGAACATAATCGGGTAATGCGGTGTACAACTCCTGCATGATCGGTACAAGTCGGTCAGCAGCATCGTTCGCTGGCGAAAAGACAATCCCTGACGGTTTCAGATTTCCGTAAAAAACGCCGCCATAATCGGAGCAGAGCCATGCCGCAACAACATCCAGTTCAGCTTCCAGTTGGACGAACGACAACCAAGCGGCGGACATACCACTGGCTCGCAAGTTCCAGAATAGCGTTGCTTCCTCGAGACCAAAGGTGTCTGAAACAAGGACCGCAACGGACGGCGCCTTAAAGTTGATAGCATGGCTGGCAGTGGATCCACTCACCTGCTTATAGTCGGCCGTCCGGCCAATCATGCTCCTCGAGTAGCTGTACATTTGCTGCAACGAGCAACACTTCTCCAAGATTTCTACTGCATTGAAAAGAGGAAAGGAGCAATCCCTTGCAACGAGATCTGCTAGCTGGTAGCGGTCAGGCGCCTGGATAACCTCCAAATCATCGCTGAGGCGGGAGCAAAAATCCTCAATCCTATGCTTACTCTGATCGCTTCCATTCCACAGGAAATGCTCCCGATAGCCGATTGCAATGCCGTCAACTTCCCCATATCAATGAGGAACTGATCGTACCTATCATCAACCAACAAGTCTTTAGAAACCGGAATGATGACATTAAAATAGCCGCCCAATATAGCACAGTTATATTTGATAATACGCTCGAACCGCTTCCAATCATTAGGCCTGACCAACCAAGCAATACTGCGAGGAGATATGCTGCCAACCGCGAATCGTGACATGATCCGTCCCTCTCATCAAGCTCAGGACCATTCGCTCACCATAGCATGATCCCCAATATCTCGGTCACGGTACGGCGCGGGTACTTGCACAAGGAGTAGCCTCATCACCTCCAGGATCTCGCTTGGGCACGTTTTGGCTTTCGGAGTCTCAGAAGGGGCTATTTTACGGCAAATTTACGGGTGGGCCCACAGGGATTCGAACCCTGAACCTCGGGATTATGAGTCCCTCGCTCTAACCGTTGAGCTATGGGCCCGCGCCTATGTGTAGTGTACGGGCCAGCGCGCCCGGCTGCAATATGTTACACTGGCGCCATGAACGCCATGGAAGATGACATGAGCGCCATGACTAAGATACAACAAGGGCCGGCGTGGCGCGGCGCCGCGCGCAAACTGCTCGATACGGTTTTCCCGCTGGCGTGTGTGGAGTGCCGCGCGCGTGGGAGCTGGCTGTGCCCGGCCTGTCTCCGCGCGATCGAGCGCTTGCCGCTGCCGCTCTGCGCCGTCTGCCGCCAGCCGGTTGACGAGGCCGCGCCGCACGGCTGCCGCTCCGGCGCGACCATGCTCGCCTCGGTCAGCGCGATCGGCGTCTACGCGGGCCCATTACGTGCGGCCGTGCGCGCGCTCAAATATGAGGGCCGTCACGCCGTCACATCCGCCCTCGCGCCCTTATTGGCGGAGCGCGTGGCGCCGCTGCTCGCGGCGGACGACCTGCTCGTGGCAGTCCCCCTGCACCCGACGCGCCAGCGTGAGCGCGGCTACAACCAATCCGCCATCGTGGTCGCGGAGCTCGCGCGCCTGCTGCCGCTGGAGCTCGCGCCCACGGCACTCCAGCGGACGCGCGCGACGGCGGACCAGACGCGGCTCTCGGGCGAGCGGCGCGCCGCCAACATGCGCGGGGCGTTCGCGGCACGGCCACAGGCGGTGCGTGACCGTCGCGTCTGGCTGCTCGACGACGTCTACACGACCGGCGCCACGCTCCGGGCGGGCGCGGCCACCCTCCGCGCGGCCGGCGCGCGCGAGGTGCGCGGTGCGGTCATCGCCGCGACCCTACGTAAGTCGTGAGTCGTGAGTTGTCAGCAAATTTTCGTAGCAGTCTGACCATAGCACGGTACCCATGCTCTCCACGTACGAACTGACAACCCACGACTCACGACTCACGGCTCACGACTCATTACAGTAAGAGGAGTATCATCCCCTTGACGCAACCGACGCAGCGCCAAACGATGGTTGTCGCGATCGCGCTCGCCGCCGTCCTCGACTTCACCGCCAACTACCTCGCCCAGTTCTTCGTGCACATCGGCCCGTTGATGGACGACGCCGGCACGCTGACCTTCGCCTTCAGCTTTGTCGTCTACGACTATATCCGGCGACAGTACGGCCGGCGCGCCACGGTCGCCGCGATCCTGCTGGGCGCCACGGCCTCACTCGTGTTCGCGCTCATCCCCGGCAACGGCGGGGTTGGGCAGATCACGTTCGCCAGCCTCGGCGCGCTGGCCTGCTCTGGGACGACCGATTTTGTGATGCAGACGCTCACGTTGCGCTGGCCCATCTGGCGTTACGTGCTCGTCTGCAACGCGGTCAGCCTCGCCGTCGACACGTTCGTCTTCTCGCACTTCGCCTATGCCCCGCCGCTGGTGGGGACCGCGTTGGTGCAGCTGATAGCGGGTCAGTACCTCAACAAAATGCTCGTTTCGGTCGCGGCCATCCCGCTCGTGTACGGCGCGCGGGCCTGGGCCGCGCGCTACACGCGGACACTGGCGGCCTGACATGCGTATCGCAACTAAAGGCTTCCTGACAGAAAGTGCGGTATGGCGAAGCCGGAGCCTGCGGCTGCGGCCGCGGGAGCGCGCAGCCGCCTAGAACGCGCCGGTTGCATCCCGCATATGCTCGTCGGAAGCATTTAGGCCGCGCGCTGCCGGGACGGCAGGGCGATACGCGTCCGCGCCGGGACCAGCGAGGCGAGCCAGAGCAGCGCGCCCACGAACACGAGCGCCGCCGGCTCGGCGTCGGCCAGGTTGTCGAGTTCAAGCCGGCCTGATACGTCCTCCGGCGGTCACCAGCCACTCACCTGTTTCCCACGCGGGGATAGATCCAATCCCCTTGTAGCGCATATCCACGCGGATCACCAGTCCCACCCACGGATGCGCCACGTACACCGTCCGTTGGTAGTCCCCTAAGCCGGGTAGGGCAAGCCCCTGCGGCGCGGGGAAGCGCGCCTCCAGCTCATCTCGCGTCAACCCCGTCTGCACGTCCACCTGCACGACCGGATGGTCGAAATCCCGCATGTAGCACAACTCAAACTTGGGCTCACGACCGGGTGGGAAGTGGCGGATGTCGTCCGTGTATTCGTCTCGCGTAGAGGGCAGGACAAAGGGCCACTCCTCCCCGGTCGGGTAGCGGTACAGGGGCGAGGCCTGCGCGAGCGCGCCGATGAGCGCTTCCCACGCGTGGCGCGCGACGAGGCGCGTGGGGAGATTCACCCCGAGATGGTCGACACGCAGGACGTGCCCTTCGACGGCCGGGAGGATCTCCGTCAGCGGCAACGGATGCGCGCCGGGGATCGTCGCGGCGTCCCATCGTGCGGCCCCTGCCTCCGCGCCCTCCGCCGGGGACCGCGTGTCGCTCGCGATCGTCGGCGTACTGCACAGGCGGAGCGGACCCACGGCGAGGTCGATCGGCCCTTCCATGCCGAAAATGATCGTGGGCCGCGCGACAGCGGTCGCTTCCGCGCGCGTCAGCGGGAGCGCCTCGTCTGGGGCCGGGGGGGCGAAGATGAGCGCGTCCCCGTCCAACGTCGTGGGCACAAGGTGATGCAGCGCTTGTATGAACAGACGACCTGCCTCATCGGCGGGGACGGCCAAGGTGATAGTCCGAAGGCGCTCTGTCTCTGTCTGCATGGGCTGCCCTTCCCTTTCTGTGACGTTCCGCATCCTTTGTGCAGTCTACCCTGCCTGCAGCCATAGTTTGGGATGAAGCAGTGGTTAATGGACAATCTCGTCCGCTACGAAGGCGCAATGCCTGACAACCTGTTGTCGGTCGCGGGTGGTAGTATGTGGATCACCGAGGTCTTCGATTAACCGTCGAGGGATGGGTCTGCGACTGGTTCGGGCGGGCATTTCCTGGGGCGCTCGTAGAGTGGGTCGGGGGCGTCGACGAGTGCGCCGATCAGCCAGCGCCGAGCGACTTCGGCCCGACCGCGGCGAGTCGGCGGGAAACGGTGAGCTGGCGCGGCCACCGGCTTCACGTCCCACCCCTGGATTTGCAGCTCACGGTGAGCGAAGCGCGCGGGCGGACGGAGCAGGCCGCGCTCATCCGGGGCGCGCTGCGGGGAGCTAGACGGTAGACGCCTTGCGGCTTGTGCGGGCCGACGATGATACCCCATACAAGATGATACCCCATACAAAGGGAAGGAGTAAGCCGTGCCGCGCGACTGGTTCACGATGGTCGTCGCCGTCCACCTGTTCTTGCTCCGCGACGGCCTGGTGCTCCTCCTCCGGCGTTACAACACCGGCTATGAGGACGGCCGGTACAGCGTCGTCGCCGGGCATGTGGACGGGGGCGAGGAGATTAAGGCGGCCATGATTCGGGAGGCGCGCGAGGAGGCGGGCATCGCGATCGCACCAGAGGACTTAACGGTGGTCGGTGTCATGCACCGCCGGTCGGCCGAGGAGCGTATCGACTTCTTCCTGGCCGCGCGGCGCTGGACGGGTGAGGTCACGAACCGCGAGCCGGGCAAGTGCGATGAGTTGGCCTGGTTCGACCTGGATGCGCTCCCCGCCAACGTCATCCCCTACGTGCGCCGCGCGTTCGACAACTACCACGAGGGTCATTGGTTCGATAGCTTTGGCTGGGGCGACGCGATGCCGTAACGAGGCGGGCGGCAGCACGTTGTGGACGCGGGTGACGGAGGCGTAGCCACGCACCAAGGCGCGCCGTTTCAAACGGTACGCCTCGTTTTAATCGAACGGCATTGTATCTTGGACATGCGCCTATTTACTCGTGCAGGACGAAGGTGGGGACGGTCGAGCCGCCGCCGGCGGTGACGTTGAGCAGCGTCGTGCCGGCGACGCGCGTAAGGAAGCCGTCGGCCGCGCCGTCGACGATAAAGGGGTCCATGTCCACGGAGAGCTCGCGGAACTCCAGCCGCCCGTCGACGACGGCGGGGAATTGGGCGCGCGCCACCGCCACGCGCTCCTGCGCCACGTAGTCGCCCCGCAGCGCCTCGTCCAAGGCGCGGTCCCAGTCGCCCGCGCTGCCTTCCCAGCCGACGACGACGCCTTTGCCGCCGTAGTCGTCGTTGGGCTTGAGCACGAAGCGCTCCCGTTGCGTCCGCAGCAGCTCCAGCAGGTCGACCTCTTTGTCCTCGAAGGTCGCGCCCACGTCGGCCACGCGCCGCGTCCACGGCACATGACGGCGCACGGCCTCGCGCTCCTCCGGCGTGAAGTCGCCCTGGTAGGCCGCGTCGGTCAGCAGCGCGAAGATGGCCTTCTTGTGGAACAGCTTGTCGCGCGGGCTGTTGACCATGCACACCGCGCCGTCCGCGTACGCTTGCAGCAGCGCCGGGGCTTCGCTCTCGCGCGCCAGCAACTCATGCACTAGCACGCGCTTGTAGACGAGATTAATCACGGTGTCGCCGTGGCGCAGCGCGCCGCCCGCGTACTCTAACGCGCGCGGGTCGACGATGACCACCGGCAGCCCGCGCCCCGCGAAGTGGCGGCGATAAAGCTCGTGCTCGTAGGCCGTCGGCAGGCCGGTCCAGTCGACGATGCCAATGCTTGGCCTGTTCCCCGCGCGCCCGGCGCCCGTGGCCCACGATTGGTAGCAGCGCAGCAGCAGGTCGGTCAGCCCCGCGCACGTGTCGAAGGTCTGCAGCGTGTAGCCGCCCGCGTCGAGGAAGCGCCGCACCACGGGCAGGCGCAGGAAGACGGACGTCAGCACGTCGGTGTAGGCGCCGCCGGCCGGGGTCTCGGCGTTGTACTCGATGAAGCTCAGGCTGTCGCCGGCCAGGAAGGCGTCCAGGCGCGAGATCGCGCTGACGGCGTCGTAGCCGGGGTCGACGCGCACGAGCTCCCTTTCACGCGGGCTCAACCGCAGCGGCTCCATCAGGCGCTCGTCCGCCAGCAGGCGCGCGCCGACCTTGATGGTCGCGCCGATGACGAGCCGGCAGGCCTCGCGTACCCGCGCATATTGCCCGCTGGTGATCATGTGCGGCCGCAGCACGCCGCACAGCGGACGGTCGCCGAAGAATAAGTTCTCCTCATGCAGGCCCGCGTCGAGCGCCTCTTGCGACGCGGCGGCCAGCGCGGGGTCGGATTGGAGCAGGCCGTGGTAGCGCGCGATGGCGTCGTCGATCATCGTACACCCTGCTTCCGGCCCATGTAGGCGGCCTTGCCCAGCAGGTTGTGCAGCACTTCGTCCCAGGTGTACTGGCGCGCCGTCGCCGCAGCGCCCGTCCGCAGGCGCTCCACCTGGTCGGGGTGGTCGCGCAGGTAGGTCAGGTAGCCCGCGATCTCGCCGGGGTCGTCGGTGTCGACCACCACGGCGTTCTCGAAGTGCACGGCATAGTCCTCGCCGGTGCTGCCGGTCACAGCCGTTCCGCCCGCGCCCATCACCTCGAGCCCGACGAGGCCGAAGGGCTCGTGGGCGCTGTTGGCGAGCACGGCGTCGGAGGCGCGGTAGAGCGCGCGCACGAAGGCTTCGGGCAGGAAGAACGACAGGTTGAGGATGTCGGCCGGCGGCGCCTCGCGCAGGGCCGCGACGCAGTCCTCCATGGAGCGGCTACGCGCCTTGACGTCGGCGACGGAGAGCCCCAGCATGTGGGCGCGCGCGATGACCTCGGTCCCGTGCGGCTCGATGCCCCCACGCATCAGCAAGTGCGCCGGCACGCCCTGACTTTTCAGGACGGCCAGCGACTCGACGGCCATAACCCAGCGCTTGTCGGGGTCGAAGCGACCGATCTTGAACAGGATCATACCCGCCTCCCCGTCCGCGCCGGCGCTCGACGCGGCGAGGGCGTCGCGGCAGGCGGCGACGTCGGCCGCGTCGGGCGCCTCCAGGAAGCGCGCGGGGATGCCGTTGGGGATCACCAGCGGGTTCTGCCCGTACGCCCACATGCGGTGCTTCATGTACTTGCTGACCGTGGTGATGGTCGACACGAAGCTGAGCCGGTCCCAGTCAATGCGCCAGAAGCCGTAGAGGTTGTTGGCGTTCCAGGAGAGCACGGCGCGGTCGCGCAGGCCCAGGGCGTGCAACTCGTCGGAGAGGCGGCACAGCGACGCGGCGGTTTGCCATTCCTCGGCGATGACGACGGCGGTCTTGCCCGCTTGTAGCGCGGGCGCCAGCAGCGTACGGGCCACGAATGACGGCACGCTCTCGTTCCAGTCGGCCAGCTTGGCCTCCTCACCGTGGTAGACGCCGTTGGGGTAGTACTGGCTGATCCACTGGCCCCAACGGTGCAGGGTCAGCCGGCCGTCCTCACGCTCCTCGCGCCCCGGCAGGGTGGGGTCGCCCACGAAGACCAGGTGCGTCTCAAAGCCCTGCGCGGCCAGGGCGGTGTCCAACTCGGCCACGCGCACGCCCAGCCCGCCGGCCTGCGCGTACTGGTCGGGCCCCTCGAACGAGAGGCTCACGAAAACCGTATTCTCCGGCGTCAGTTCCCCTGGCATAGGCCATCCTCCTCTCAACTCACTGTTATCATGATCTGTTCTTGCTCATGATACAGCGGGAGCGGCCTCTTTGTCAGTTGGGCCCTGCCCGTACTCGCGAGATGAGCCGTCCGGGATGCTTGCATGAGAGGACCATGAGCGCCAGCGCGCCCACAACGAGGGTGGGGCCGATCAAGTTACCGATGGTAGATAGGGCGCCGGTCGTCTCGGTCGTAGCGATGGTCATCGAAAACTTTTCTATCAAGCCGTCCTGTGTGCGTCGCGGCGCGACGGCGCCGATGAACTGTCAGCGTGAAACGCGCATGAGTCGAGCGGTACTGTGACGCGCGTGGCGGGCCATTACGGCGGCAACAACGGCGACGGCGCCGATGGGGAGGGACCAGGCGGCGAGCGGCGGCGACCAGCCGAGTGGTCTGATGATGATGACGCCGCCGCAGAACGCGATATCGAGGACGAGCATGTACGCGTTGCAAGCCCAGAAGCCCGTATCGCCCAAGGGCCGCCAGTGGGCACGCGCACCGCGCTGGTCGACCCACTTGACCCCGAGTATTGCTTGCCCCGGCGTCTGGCCCGCCCAGGCGAGCAGGAAGGTAAGAGCGAGCCATAGTGCGCTCGGCACGGGCCAAAGGGCGAGGGAGATCTTGGGAAACGTCGTGTGAGGCATCAGTGTTGTTTCGGCGGCGGCCAAGTAGCACAGGGACAGCGGACCGATCGCGATATCCAGGGCTTTGGCCGCGTGCCGGCGCGGGAGGCTAGGCAGTGTGGTCATGATACCGTTCATCGAAGGGGTTCCTTGTCGCTCTAGGTCGTGGGGGAGTATCACCTTCACTTTCATCGCATCGCTCCTCCCCCTCACTCGTTATCGCGCCGCGCGGATACATGCGACGCGACTATCGTAGGCGAGCTTGATGGCAGCGGCAAGAGGCGCTTTCGGGTCATCCCCGCTAGGACCTCACGCGCCGTGACCGTCCTGCCCCCAGGGGAGCGGCTACGACCGCTGGATCTTCGGCATGCGCCGGTTGCAAGCGTGGGTGCTATAAAGAGAGCATGACTTGGTGAGTAGGAGAGGACAATGGAGATTCTACGCACGCCCGACGAGCGCTTCGTCGCTTTGCCTGACTACCCGTTCGCCCCCCGCTACGTCGAGGTCGACGGGCTGCGCGTCCACTATATCGACGAGGGACCCCACAACGCCACCCCAGCGCTGCTGCTACACGGCGAGCCGTCGTGGTCGTACCTCTACCGCACCATGATCCCGGTCCTCGTTGCAGCCGGCCATCGCGTCATCGCCCCCGACTTGGTGGGCTTCGGCCGCTCCGACAAGCCAGCCGCGCGCGAGGACTACACCTACGCGCGCCACGTCGACTGGATGGCCGGCCTACTGGGCGCGCTCGACCTGCGCGACATCACCCTGTTCTGCCAGGACTGGGGCGGGTTGATCGGCCTGCGCCTGGTGGCCGCGCACGGCGACCGCTTCGCCCGCGTCGTCGCCGCCAACACGGGCCTGCCGACGGGCGACCAGTCGATGGGCGCGGCCTTCGACGCGTGGCGGCGCCTCTCACAGGAGGCGCCCGACCTCCCGGTCGGCCGGATCATCCAGAGGGGCTGCGCGACGGACCTGGGGCCCACGGTTGTCGCGGCATACGACGCGCCGTTCCCCGAGGAACGCTACAAGGCGGGCGCGGCAGTTCCCGCTGCTGGTCCCCACGCGGCCCGACGACCCGGCGTCGGCGGCCAACCGCGCCGCGTGGAAGGCGCTGGCGCGCTGGGAGAAGCCCTTCCTGACCCTGTTCTCCGACGCAGACCCCATCACGGCAGGGGGCGATCAGGTCCTGCAACGAGCTATACCGGGCGCGCGGGGGCAGCCGCACCGGACCATCACCGGGGCGGGCCACTTCCTGCAAGAAGACAAGGGCCCCGAGTTGGCCCGACTGGTCGTCGATTTTATCGCGGGGGGACGACAATGAGCCGGGTTTCCGATGCGCGTTACACCAACGCTACGCCCGCCCAGGTCGAAGAGGACAGCGCTATCGAGCCTGCCGGCGATGAGTGGGAGCGCGTCCGGCGCGTCCGCGTGGCCATCGTCGGCGCCGGGTTCTCGGGGTTGGGCATGGCGATCCGGCTCAAGCAGCAGGGGATCGACGACTTCGTGGTGCTTGAGCGCGGTGAGGACGTCGGCGGGACATGGCGCGATAACACCTACCCCGGCGCCGCCTGCGACGTGCCCTCACACCTCTATTCGTTCTCTTTCGCGCCCAACCCCCACTGGAGCCGCACGTACTCGCCCCAGCGCGAGATCCGGGACTATCTGCGCCGGACCGCCGACCGCCACGGCGTCGGGCGCCATATCCGCTTCGGGCACGAGGTGAGCGACGCGTCCTGGGACGAAGCCACCCAGCAGTGGCGCATCACCACCACACAAGGCCAGTTCGCCGCCCAGGCGCTCGTACTCGGCAATGGTCCCCTCGCCGAGCCGTCGGTCCCGGCCATCCCCGGCCTCGACCGCTTCGCGGGGACGCTGTTCCACTCGGCGCGCTGGGACCACGGCCACGACCTGACGGGGCAGCGCGTGGCGGTCATCGGCACGGGGGCCTCGGCGATCCAATTCGTCCCCCATATCCAGCCGTGTGTCGGAAGCCTCACCCTGTTCCAGCGCACCCCGCCCTGGATCGTACCGCGCCTGGACCGCCCGATCTCGGGCCGGCGCCGCGCACTGTTCCGCGCGGCGCCCATCGCCCAGCGCGCGCGGCGCACGGCCATCTATTGGCAGCGCGAGATCGGCGCGCTCGGCCTGGTCTACCGGCCACATATGATGAAGGCGGCCGAGCGCATCGCCCGCGCGCACCTGGAGGCGCAGGTGGCGGACCCGGCGCTGCGCGCCAAGCTGACCTCACGCTACACGATGGGCTGCAAGCGCATCCTGCTCTCCGATGACTTCTACCCCGCGCTCACACAGCCCAACGTCGAGGTGGTGACCGACCGCATCCGCGCGGTGGGGGAGCAGAGCGTCGTGACCGACGACGGCGTCGAGCGCCCGATCGACACGATCATCCTCGCCACCGGCTTCCATGTGACCGACAACCCGATCTACCGCTGCGTGCACGGGCGCGACGGCCGCGCGCTTACCGACGCCTGGCGCGACGGGCCACACGCCTACCTGGGCGCCACCGTCGCGGGCTTCCCCAACCTCTTCATCATGGTCGGGCCGAACACCGGGCTCGGCCATACCTCGATGGTGTTCATGATCGAGTCGCAGCTCGCCTACATCCTGGACTGCCTGCGCGTGATGGACCGGCGCGGCCTGGGCGCGGTCGACGTGCGGCCGGATGTACAGGACGCCTACAACGACGAATTGCAGCGCCGCATGCGGCGCACCGTGTGGGCCTCGGGGTGCGCTAGCTGGTACCTCGCCGCCAACGGCCGCAACACCACCCTCTGGCCTGGCTTTACCTGGGAGTACCGCCTGCGGACGCGCCGCTTCGACCCAAAAAACTACAACGTGACCCCGCAGACGGCGCTCACACGATAGAGTTAAAGTCATGTTCATGCAATGAAAAGGGGCTGTCGAGATATGGAGTTGGATCCCAATCAGGCGCTTATAACGACGATTAGGTCTTTCAAGGACCAGGGAAGGCACAGTGCGGAGATTTTGCGGTACCTCGCCAAGCGCGGTTTAACGCCGATGGAGATGATGGTCCAGGTGCGAGAAGCGTTTGGGCTTCCCTGGGCGGACGTCAGTTGCATCCAAGGTTGGTGGTTGGATGAGGGAGAATTGACGGATAGCGCGATCAACGCCCTGCTTGATCCAGTCATCGCGGGGAGCGCCACCCCCACACGGTAACAAACAGTCGTGATGCTTTAATACGCTGCAGCCCCGATAAGGGCGAGAGGAGAAACGACATGGCAGGGAAACTAACGGGTATGACGGCGCTGGTCACGGGGGCGAGCGCGGGGATCGGGTGGGCCAGCGCGCTCGCGCTGGCCGGTGAGGGCGCCAACGTGGTGCTGACGGCGCGCCGGCAGGGGCGGCTGGACGAGTTGGCGCGGTCGGTGCGCGCCGCCGGCGGCCAGGCCGTGACGGTCGCGGGCGACGCGCGCGACGAGGAGACGGCGCGGCGTTGCGTCGACGCCGCGCTCGATAGCTACGGCAAGATCGACATCTTGATCAACAACGCCGGCGTGGGCAACTACAAGAATATCGTCGAGACCAGCGCCGACGACTACGACGAGATGATGGACAGCAACGTCCGCTCGACCTTCCTCTTCACCCGCCACGCCGTCCCCTCCATGGTCGAGCGCGGCGCGGGGACCATCCTCATGATCTCGTCGATGGCCGGCGTCTACGGCTTCCCCGGCGAAGCGGTCTACTGCGCCACTAAGTTCGCGCAGGTCGGCTTCGCACAGGCGTTGGACAAAGAACTGCGTCCGCACGGCATCAAGGTCGGCGTGATCTGCCCCGGCGGCGTCAAGACCGAGTTCGCGTTGGGCAAAGGGCGCACCGTGGAGAGCGTGGCGCAATCAAGCATGCTCGATCCCGAGGATGTCGCCGGGGCCGTGCTGCTGGCCTGCACGCAGGCGCCGGGCTCGCGCATCATCGAGATACAGATGCGCACCATGGCCGAGCCGCTAGCCTGAAGGGGCGACGGGCGACGGGCGACGGACGACACGCCTGATGCTCTCGGGCGCGCCACTTTGTCGCGCTGGTCGACAAGACGCGTGGGGTAGCGTGGGGCGCGCCACTTTGTCGCGCGCGCCGGTGGTCCCAAGGGGCACGACAAAGGTGAGCCCACTTGCGTTACAATATGCGCACGCAGGCCTGAAAATTGCGGCTAACCGAAAAAAAAGGCGTGCGGCGATACGCCCATGCAAGGCGTCAGCTGATGGCCGGGCGTGTGGCGATACGCCCTACAAGAAGGAGGCCCTATGAAAGCGGTCGTTATGGCGGGTGGTGAAGGGTCGCGGCTGCGACCCCTGACGATAGGCCGCCCCAAGCCGATGGTCCCGATCGTCAATCGCCCCGTCATGGAGCACATCCTGCTGCTGCTCAAGAAGCACGGTATCACCGAAGTCGTCGTCACGCTGCAGTACCTCGCCAACGTCATCCAGGACTACTTCGGCGACGGCGAGTCGCTCGGCATGACGCTGCACTACAGCGTCGAGGACGTGCCACTCGGCACGGCCGGCTCGGTCAAGCTGGCCGAGCGCCTGCTCGACGACACCTTCCTCGTCATCAGCGGCGACGCCCTCACCGACTATGATCTCACGTCCATCATCAAATACCACAAAGCCAAGAAGGCTGTGGCCACGCTCACCCTCACCCATGTGGACAACCCCCTCGAGTACGGCGTCGTCATCACCGACAACACGGGGCACATCCAGCAGTTCCTCGAGAAGCCCTCGTGGAGCGAGGTCATCAGCGATACCATCAACACGGGCATCTACGTGCTCGAACCCGAGGTGCTCAAACGCTGCCCGCCCGGCCAGCCGTTCGACTTTAGCCAGGACCTCTTCCCCGGTTTGCTCGCCGACGGGCGGCCCATCTACGGCTACGTGCCGACGGGCGGCTACTGGACCGATGTAGGCACGATCGAGGAGTACATGCGCGCCTGCTTCGACGCTCTCGAAGGCAAGGTCGAGATGTCGATTGGCAATCCAGGCGCGCGGCCGGGGTTGTGGTGTGGTCCCGGCGCCACGACCTCGCCCGCGGCCACGCTCAACGGCCCCGTCTACATCGGGCACGACGTCACGATCGCCGCCGGCGTAGTCATCGACGGTCCCGCCGTCATCGGCGACAACTCCAGCGTGGAGGCGCGCGCCCACATCGCGCGCAGCGTGCTACAGGGTAGTTGCTACGTGGGTGAGCGCGCCGAATTGAACGGCGCGCTCGTCGGCGAGGGCTCCGTGCTCAAGAGCGGCGTGATGCTGATGGAGGGCGTGGTCGTCGGCGATTCCTGCACCATCGACGAGGGCGCCGTGGTGCAGTCCAACGTCAAGATCTGGCCCAACAAGGGCATCGAGGCCGGCGCGACCGTCTCCTCGTCGATCGTGTTCGGGCGCCAGGGCCAGCGCATGCTGTTCCGCCGCCACGCCGTTTCGGGCCTCGTCAACATCGACGTGACCCCTGAGTTCGCCGCCAAGCTCGGCGCGGCCTACGGTGCGACCCTGCCGCTCGGCGCGACCGTGGCCATCAACCGCGACCTCTACCGCACCTCGCGCATGATCAAGCGCGCCCTCATCTCGGGGGTACCCTCGGCCGGTGTCAACGTCTCCGACTGCGAGTCGCTGCCGCTGCCGGTGTTGCGCTACTATATCCGTGCTAACAAAGAGATAGGCGGCGGCGTGCATGTGCGCGTCAACCCCGACGATGCGCGCGTGGTGGAGTTGCGCCTGATCGACCGCAACGGCCAGGAGATGTCGCGCAACGCCGAGCGCAAGATCGAGACACTGTTCTTCCGCGAAGACTTCCGCCGCGCCCAGCCCGACGACGTAGGCTCGATCGACTATGCCGCCGATGTGGTGGGCCGCTACAGCCAGGGATTCCTGGAGCAGGTCGAAGATATCGCCCGCGTACGTGACCGCCGCTTCCGCCTCGTCGTCGACTACAGCCACGGCCCCACCGCCGGCGTGCTGCCGGGCCTGCTCGACGCGCTCGGCTGCGAGGTGCTGGCCATCAATGCCACGGCGCCGGACAACCTGCCCGGCGGACCGGCCGAGGGCGACCTCACGGAAAACCTACGCCGCGTCGGCGCGATCACGGCGACGCTTGGGATGGACCTCGGTGTGGTCATCGACAGTTCCGGCGAGATGATGTTGCTCACCGACGAGCACGGCCACGCCGTGCCGCCGATGTCCGCGCTCGCGGCGATGGTCGCGCTGGCCTTCCAGGGGCAGCAGGGCATCGCCGTGGCCGTGCCGGTCACGGCCTCGCGCGTGCTCGAGCACATCGCGGCGGAGCACGGCGGGACGGTCGTGCGCACCAAGGTCGACCCGCAGGCCCTGATCACAGTCGGCGCCAACGTACGCTTCGGCGGCGACGGCGCGGGCCGCTTCATGGTGCCGCGCTTCCAGCCGACCTTCGACGCCATGATGGGGTTGGCCAAGCTGCTCGAAGTGCTCGCCGCGACGGGCTCGACGTTGGCCGCGGCCGTGCACACGCTGCCTGCCTACTATATGGGCGCGACCGACGTGCCCTGCGCGTGGGACCGCAAGGGCACGGTCATGCGCGTGCTCAACGAGCGCTATGGCAACGGCGCGGGCGGCTCCATCGACGGCATCCGCGTCGACGAGAACGGCGGCGCGGAGTGGGCGCTGATCCTGCCCGACGCCGACCGCCCGCTCTTCCATGTCGTCGCCGAGGGCGACTCGCAGTCCGCCGCCGACACGCTGGCCGAGAAGTACGCCGGCGTCGTCGGCGCCATCCAGCGGGGGTAGTCGGAGGCTATACCTGTGATAGTATAAACACGCGTGGAGATAGAGGAGCAAAGGGAATGAGCGCAACAGCAACCAGCGGGCGCCGTCCGCTAACCGAGCAGGATGTCATTAGTTGCGATCCCGATGTCGTGGGGGGGATACCCGTTTTTAAGGGGACGCGCGTCCCGGCGACAACCTTGTTCGACTACCTTCTCTTGGGCGGGTCCCTGGACGAGTTCTATGACGAGTTCCCCACGGTGACGCCAGAACATGTGCGCGGCGCCTTGCAATTGGCGCGGGACCATGTAGGCCAATCCATCTTCCCATCGCGCGATAGCAAGGCGCCCGTCGAGTAAGCGCGCATGCGCATCTTGTTAGACGAGATGATGTCGCGCAAGCTGGGGCGTGAGTTGGCGGATCATGAGGTATCGACCGTCCAGCGCGAAGGATGGGCCGGTCTCACGAATGGGACGCTCCTCGACGCGATCGCGTCCCACTTTGACGTCTTCATCACGATGGACAAGGGGATGCGCTATCAGCAACATCTCACCGATCGTCCGTTCGGGATCATTGAGGTACGTGCCATCAGTAATGCCATGCGGGCGCTCCTCCCTGCCGTGCCACGTATCCGTGCCGCGATTCAGACGATCCAGCCGGGCGACATCGTGACGATCAGTGCGCTTGACGAATAGACGAATAATGGGCGTGTTGACAACCGACTATGCCATTGCTAGACTAACGCTGTGCTATCTTGCACGATAGTGTGTCTCGGGAGGCAAGAGCTATGAGCAATCCAACAGTATCGTGGTGTGATGCCGCGCGCCGTACAGCGGATCTGCCTGGCCGCGTGACCACCGGGACAATGCTGGGGAGCCTCCCGACACAGACGTGTCGTGGGAGAGGCGCGCCCGCCTGAGGGCATCCTGTTCGTGCCATGAACGATGGCCGTGGGCGCGCCTCTCGCGCCCACGGCCTTTTTTGTTGCCGCGCCGCCGCGTCGTAAACGATGGGTGAACCGGCACGACGCCCCCGGGGTCTCTCGACATCCGCCACGAATTCTTCCGTCTCTTTTTTATGCCCCATGATTTGCCGTTCGCGGCGAGACGAGGAGTTCCTCTTTGCACCCTTTTCATGTACTGAACCGCTACTGGCGGTTGTTAGCCTACTATCTGCGGCCCCAGTGGCCGCGCATGGCCCTGCTGGCCCTGATCCTGTGCGGCGCCATCGGTGTGCAGGTGTCCACGCCGCTGGTGGCGAGTCGCTTCATCGACCAGGCCACTTCCGGCGGAGCTCTGCGCGATCTGATCGTCCTGGCGCTGTTGACCATGGGTCTGGCCCTGGCGGGACAGGGCCTGGCGGTCGCCGAAACCTACGTGGCCGAAAATGTGAGTTGGGCGGCCACGAACGCGCTGCGCGCCGACCTCCTCGCTCACCTGCTGCGACTAGACGCCACGTTTCACACGGCTCATACGCCGGGCGAGTTGATCGAGCGGGTGGACGGTGACGTGGCCACTCTGGCCCGCTTCTTCTCACGGTTCGTGGTCTATGTGCTCGGCAACGGCATTTTGATGCTGGGTGTGCTCGGGCTGCTCTATCATGTGGACTGGCGGGTGGGCCTAGGGCTGAGCGCCTTTGTCGCGCTGGCCTTGACCGCCATGCTGCGCATCCGCGCCGTGGCCACACCCTCCTGGACCGCGGAGCGCCAGGCCAGCGCCGATTTCTATGGCTTCCTGGGCGAATACCTGGCCGGCCTGGAGGATATCCGGTCCAGCGGGGCGGGCGCGTTTGTGCTGCGCCGCTGCGCCGAGGTGATGCGGCCGTGGCTGGCCGTGACGCTCAAGGCGGGGACCTGGGACTACACCATGGGTGCCAGCACCCAGGGACTATTCGCGCTCGGTACGGCGGTCGCCTTTGCCCTGAGCGCCATGCTGTTCAAGTCCGGCACGCTGACCATCGGTACGGTCTATCTGATCTTTCAGTATACCGAGTTGCTGCGCCAGCCGACCGAGCGGATCAGTGACGAAGTGCAGGACCTGCAACAAGCGGACGCCAGCATGGGCCGTGTCGAGGCGCTCCTGGAGACGGCGCCGCGCCTGGCCGATGGCCCCGGCGTCGCGCTGCCGTCGGGCCCGCTGGCGGTGGAGCTGGACGGCGTTTCCTTTGGCTATGCGGAGGACGCCCCGGTCCTGCGCGACGTCAGCGTGCGCCTGGAGTCGGGCCGTGTGCTGGGTGTGGTGGGGCGCACAGGCAGCGGCAAGACCACGCTGACGCGGCTCCTTTCGCGCTTCTACGACCCACTAGCCGGCGTGGTGCGTCTGGGAGGCGTGGACCTGCGGGCGGTCCGCCTCGCGGCGGTGCGCGCGCGCATCGGCCTGGTCACCCAGGAGGTGAACATCTTCAACGCCAGCGTGCGCGACAACCTGACCCTCTTCGACGACGGCGTGCCGGATAGCCGGATCAACGCCGTGCTGGACACCCTGGGCCTGACCAGGTGGCTGCGGGAGCTGCCGCGCGGGCTGGACACCCTGCTGGGGTCCGGCGGCGCCGGACTCTCCGCGGGACAGGCTCAGGTGCTGGCCTGCGCGCGCATCTTCCTGCGCGACCCCGATGTGGTGATCCTGGACGAGGCGTCCTCGCGCCTCGATCCGGCCACGGAGCGGCTGGTACATACGGCGTTGGGCCGGCTGCTCGACGGCCGCACCGGCATCATCGTGGCGCATCGGTTGGCCACTATGGCCTACGCCGACGACATCCTCGTCCTGGAGGACGGGCAGGTGCGCGAGCACGGGCCGCGGCTTGCCCTCGCCGCCGACCCCGCCTCGCGCTTCGCCACGTTGCTGCGGGTCGCCGCGGAGGAGGTCTCCCCATGAGGCCACTGCCGACCTGGCGCTACCTGGTGAAAATGGCCCGTTACGCGCCCCGGCTCTACCTGCCCCACGCGGCGTTGTTCAGCGTGTGGCACGCATCGCCGCTCCTTTTTGGGCTGATCGCCCGCGCCTTCTTCGATACGCTCACCGGGAACGCACATCTTCCGGTTGGCACGACGGGGCTGATCGTGCTGTTGGTGGTGATCGCCGTGGGCCGTTCGGCCCTGCTTATGATCGCTGGCATTTATGAAATCCTCTGCCGGTTCACGATGAGCGGGCTGCTGCGCCGCAACCTGCTGCGGCACGTTTTGGATCGGCCGGGCGCCGATGCGCTGCCCTTCTCTATTGGCGAAACCATCAGCCGCTTTCGCGACGACGCCCACGAGCCCGAGGACAACCTGGATTGGACCAGCGATATTCTGGGCACGGGGTTGTTTGCTCTGGGAGCGTTCCTGATCCTTCTGCATGTGAACGTGCGGATGACCCTGGTCACCATTCTGCCGCTGCTCGTTGTCGTGGCAGTGGCGCGGC
>JAABUV010001681.1_pt1 | contig 31647 bp, 22 predicted proteins | sample 5559971 | NCBI WGS metagenome assembly JAABUV01 (sample SAMN10711881, study PRJNA513362) | rock metagenome | isolation source: Antarctica rocks | place: Antarctica: Victoria Land, Knobhead nord | collected 2015-12-19
GGGGCGTCAAGCATAGGGTGTCCTCAGTTCCAGGGCAGTCCTTCCGCGTCGTGCTTAAGTCTACCACCGGCTACTCCTCCGCGCCGACCCTGTCTTCCTGGCCCCGGCTTTTTGAGAAGATACGACAATCGCGCCAATCCACACGTTCCAATGCAAGCCCGTGTTGACCAGCCACGCTGTATAAGCAGCCAGGGTCATCAGGTCGCCGAAGGCGAAGTTGACGACGCCCGTGACGCTGAACTGCAAGGTGAAGCCGACGGCGGCCAGGGCCAGGATTGACGCTGTCACGATGCCGAAGCCAATAGTTGGAAGCAACAGATTCATGACGTTCCAATCCTCCGAGGCGGATGTCTTAACCCTTTGTCATCAGTAACCGCATGGTCTGCAGATGCTATCACAGGCAGCCCCCAAAGACAAGAGACAAGCCGGAACGCCGGAACCGATGTTCTTATGGGGCGGCGCCGAGGTCACCGTGGACGTCGCGGGGTTAGGCCGGCTGACCAATCGGGTCGCTGTGGACCAGGAAGATCATTAGAGCGAACGTACGCTGACCAATGAGGCCACCCGCGCATGATCTGGCCGCTACGACTCAGGGCGTCGGTGAGACGTCGCGGAGGCTGGCCCGCGCTCGACGCCCTGGACCGCCATGGCCGCGGTCATGCGCCGGACAGCTTCCTCCAGCAGGGCGCGCGACGTGCCCATGTTCAGCCGCACGAAGCCCGCCCCGTTCGCGCCGAAAGCCAGGCCGGGGCTGAGCGCGACCCGGCCCTCGGCGAGGAAGTGCGCCGCCGAATCATCGCCGAGGCCGAGCCCCGCGCAATCCAGCCAGGCCAGATAGCTGGCCTCCGGCCGAACGTAGCCCACCGCCGGCAGGTGGGCGGCGAGCAGGTCGCCGAGCAGCCAGCGGTTGCGGTCCAGATGGGCCAGCAGGTCCGTGAGCCAGGGCCGCCCCTCACGGAAGGCGGCGATGGCCGCCAGCACGCCCAGGTGGCCCGCCCGCGTCTGGACTTCGTGCGGCAGCGTCGCCAGCCGCGCGCATGGACTCCGAGCCGGCCACCACCACGGCGCACTTCAGCCCCGCCACATTCCACGCCTTGGCGGCCGAGATCACGGTCACCGCCTTGGGGACGATCTCTTCACCGAGCGACACGAAGGGCGTGTGGACCACTCCAGGCAGCGTTAGCGGCGCGTGGTTCTCGTCGGCGACGACCACGACATCGTAGCGCCGGGCCAGCGCGGCGACCCGCTCCAGATCGTCGCGACCAAAAACCCGTCCGGTGGGATTGTGCGGGTTGCACAGAAGGTACGCGCGCGCCCCGGCCCGAAACGCGCGCTCCAGTCCGTCGAAGTCCAGGTCCCAGCCACCCGCGGCGCCCCGCAGCGGGACGTCGACGACGCGCCGCCCATACTCGGCGATGGTCGGGGCGAACGGTGGGTAGGCGGGGGTGTTGATGACGACGCCGCTGCCCACCGGGGTAGTCAGGCGCAGGACTTCGGCGAGGCCGACCGTCACGTCCGGCACGAGGACCACCCGGTCGGGATCGACCGTCCAGTCGAACCAGGCGCGCGCGAAGTCGGCGAAGGCGGTGGCCAGCCCAGCGGGATGCGCGTAGCCGGTGTCGCCGCGCTCGATGGCGTCGATGAGCGCCCACTTGATGGGCGCGGCGAGTGCGACATCCATCTCGGCCACGAAGGCGGGCAGGACATCGGCGGGGTACGTGGCCCACTTCTCGCTACGTCGCGTACGCAGTTCGGCTAGCGAACAGTTGTCGAACGGGTCAACCACCTCACTACTCATGCTCTCCACTCCTCCCTCCGTCCAGACACACGCGCCCTATTATCGTGAGCGCCCACCGCTCCAGTATCCATGAAGCCGTAGTCTCTCGCTAGGATAATCCGGCCACTCGCATACCTCACCCCACGTATCCGCCTGGAATATCGAACGCGATCCCTCCGCGTTCTTGGAGCGTCAAGAGTTGGCTTTGTGTTAGCAGCGGCTCGCGCCGAAAATAGAGAACGAAGCCGGTTGATTTCAGGCTTATCTGTCCATGGGGTCCGTCGATTGCCGCTCGCTACGACCAGCCGCCGCTGTCGCCGCCCGAGTTGTCCCAACCGCCGCTGTCGCCGCCGCCCGAGTTGTCCCAACCGCCGCCGGCGTTGGGGTCAAATGAGGCGTCGTTGCCGAAGCCCTGGTTGTCCCCTTGCTGCTGCTGGTAATCCTGCTGCGGCTGGCCCTGATCGCCATAGTAGTTGTTGACGATCTCCTCACGCGGCTGATCCTGGACGCCCTGGACGTCTTGCCCCCGGTCGTCGTGGTGATCGAACAAGGCGTTGCCGATCAAATCCCCCGCGAGACCGCCGGCAAGGCCGCCGGCAAGACCACTCGCCAACCCGCCGCCCATGCCACCGAGTCCGCCCAAGATGCCTCCATGTTGCTGCGGCTGACCTTGCGGATAGCCTTGCTGGTACCCTTGTGGCGGATATTGGTTATAGCCCTGTTGCGGCGGATACTGCGGATATTGGCCCTGTGGTTGGCCATAGGGGGGCTGATAGCCCTGCTGCGGGTAGTGGGGCGGACCCTGATAGGACGTCTGCTGCCCCTGTCCTTGTTGCTGGTAGGGGGCGCCTTGCCCATAGCCTTGCTGTTGATACCCTTGCCCTTGCTGCTGGCCCTGATAGGGCGTCTGCTGAGGATAACCTGGCTGGCCCTGCTGCTGGTTATAGTAGGGGTTCGGAGGTATCGCGCCATGCGGCTGCGGCCCCTGCTCGTAGCCCTGTTGGGGATTGGCCGGCTCACCGGGGTAATACTGTTGCGGTTGCTGCTGCCACTGGGGGTTCTGCTGGTAAGGCTGCCCACCGAGTTGCTGCTCGTTGGGCTGCTGCTCCTCGTCGCCGTGTAAGAAGCGCCGCGCCATGTCGCCGAGATTTTTCATCGTTCTGTCCTCGCCGTGTCCCGCCGCACATCGTACAGCGGCGGGTCTACCGCGTCTTGTAGGGACGGCCTTTGCTATGTATCCGTCCCTATTCACTAATAGTAGCCAGATTTGGACCAAACCATAACCAGGGCTATACCGCTATGTGATTAGCGCGGTGGGCGCACAGCACGCCGGCGCGCCTCCTCCAGCGCGTCGAAGGCGTCCTGCTCCTCGCGCTCGCCTTTCGCGGCCGGCTCCTTGACGCGCGCCAGCACGGGCAGCTTGACGAACTGACCGGATAGGATAGCCTCGCCTACGTCAAGGTCAGGCAGCATGCGCGCCTCGTCTTCACCCAGCGTCTCGATGACCCGCCGTACGTAGTTCTGGTCGGCGGGGTTAACCATGCGCATGATGACGTACGAGTTACATTGCGAGAGCGTCGTTTCGTCGAGGCGCGAGGGACGCTGGCTCACCAGGATCAGCCCGACGTTGAACTTGCGCCCCTCCTGCGCGATCTGCCGCGTCGTCACGACGGCACGCTGCTCGGCCGGCGTTTCGGCCCGCGCGGGGGCGAACTTGTGCGCCTCCTCCAGCAGGAACAGCACAGGCAGACTGTGCTGGTCGGCAACGCGGGCGCTGAAGATAGCGTTGGCGACGAGGTCGTAGATCATGGCCTGGAAGTCGCCGGTGTAGCCGGCCAGAGCGACGATACTAATGCCGCCATAGCGGATGAGCGCGGTACGGTCGGCCGGCAACACCTCGCTCGTGCGCGCGGCCTGTTTACTGATGTCCTCCATGCGCTGCAACCGTCGCGCGCCGGTGCGCAGGTTGTTGGGCAAGCCTTCGAGCCAGCCGGCCTGCTGCCGCGTGAGCCGGAGTTCCTGCCCGCTCCACTCAGCGATTTTGTCCAATGCGTCGCGATCGTCGCTTTTGGCGGCGGCGACGACCGCTTGCACGACATCGGCCATCAGGGCGAGGTCCGCCTTGGTCCCGACGGGACGGCCAAGGTAGCGCGCCAGCCACTCCATGCGCTCCCGGCGCTCGGCCGCCCTCTCGGGGAGGGCGACGAAGGCGCGGGCGCACTCGAATAGGAGGTCAAACATGGCGCGGTGCGTGTTGGCCAGCTTCCAACCCAACGTCTCCACGATAGTGACGACTGTTTCCGGCGCCTCCTCGAAGATGGGGAATTGCGCGTAGTAGCGGCGCACGCGGTCGCGCAGCGCGGGCACGTCGGCCAGCCCGGTGTAGTCGCCATGCGGATCGAAGATAACGATGGGGTAGTTCTTCGCCGCCAGTTCCTCGACGATGCGCCGCGCCGTCCAGCTCTTGCCGGCGCCGGTCATGGCCAGGATGGCCAGGTGGCGCGTGACGATGGCGTGGCCGTCGACGCTGACGTCGACCTCGCGCCGGTTGGAGAGGGTCGCGATGTCCAGCGCCCGCTTCGGCGGCAAGTCACCCAGCACGACGCGGGCGATCGACGCTGCGTCGGGGCGATAGGCGCTCGACGCGGGCCGCGGCGGGTAGCGCAGGTGGTCGAGCGCGCCGGCCCTCAAGCCATCCATGGGCTCCGAGCCCAGGATCTGGCAGACCGCCGTCACGATCTCGCGGCTCATCGACAGCACGGTGTCGAACGGGTCGATACGCGAGGCGGCCACCTCGTGCCCGGCCTCGCCGGGAAAGAGTGGGTTGAGACGCTCGATGCGCTGTACCTTGGCCCAGACACGGGTTCGCTCGGGCGGCAGGGCGCCGTCGGCGGGGTGGACCTCAGCGTCGACGACGATGATGTCCTGCTCGCGCACCGTATCGTGGGCCACGGCCAGGCGGAACTCGCGGCTGGTACTCTCGCCCACGAGTGTACCGACGTAGCGCGCCGCATCCGGGTCCGTCTCGACTGAGTGTATCGCCATGCCTGCCCCCTCTAGCTGATCGTACTGCTCGGCCTCGCGGGCGCGGTCACGGCGTCAGCCCCAAGCTTGCCCGTGCGCGCTGGCGCACGGCGCGGCAAATAGCGATGGCGTCGCGGGCATTTTGCTTGGTTGCGTAAGCGCCGGGATAACGGAAGTCAACTGCGTAGGCCGTTAGCTTGTCGAGGTCGTCGTGCATCGTCGCCCACAACGGATCTATCGGTAGTAGCGGCTTATACAAAATTAGCAGGTCGTGCGTCTTACCGAAGGCGATGCCATTATCCTGCAATAGCGCCTTTAGATATTTCTCCGCGCACTGCTGGGCGTGGAAACAAGCCCCATCGTAATTCGGAGCTTTGCGCGCCCGGTAATCACGCAGAGCCGACGCGAGATCGCCTTCCGCTTTGGTTATCCACTCGGTCGTAAGAGGATTCATACAGCACTTCGCCTTTTTGCATGATCTCGCGTAGGAAGAAGTCGCCTTGCTCGACGCGCCAGCGCACCTGCTCAGGTGTGCGAGCCAGTAAGTCCATGGGGAAAGTGACCTTGATACGACGTCGAATCTCAATCGCTTTGTGCGTGTGATTACCCTCAAACGGCAAGATGACAAGCAGGTCGACGTCGGAGTCCTCGGTCGGCGCGCCGTAGGCGTAGGAACCGAACAGGATGATACGTTCGGGCGCGAACGCGCGCGCGATGCGCTCGGCCACGGCTACGATGTCCTCTCTGTCGATCATCTCTTGCGCCTCTTCAGTTTCGGTTTCGGCATATAGATAATTCTACACCGAATCAACTCTCTCTCAGGTGAATTAGACCACGAACACACGCCCTTTGATCCCTTTGGTCCCTATAAACGGGTCGGTGCGTTTCCTGAATTGGCGTTGCGCCTATGGGTGACAGGCAGGGTCTGTGAAAAGTCCTGGGAGCGCGGGCGTCTCGCCCGTCCCCGTATCTACTGGGAGCGCGGGTGGACGCTGGAGATGGGTGGCAACGCGCGGCCCCTGCGGGGATGGCCGACCCACGCCTACAGACGCCGGGACGGGCGAGACGCCCGCGCTCCCAGGGGGGGCCGGCCGACTTTTCACGAGCCCTGGGGTGACAAGTCGGTGAAAGTGCAAGAGGTCGGAGCGGTGCGGTAAGCTGTCAGTGTTTCCCTTACATCAATGCCTCAAGCGAAGGAGTGTCCCCGCGTGCCGTCCATGCTCCTGTTGCCCGAGCGATCCTACCGCTGGAACTTCGTCGTGATGGGCCTCGACATCAGCCTGTTTACGCTGGCGCTCACGTTCGCCTCGGTCTACGGCGTCCTCCCGCTCTTCGTCCACCACCTCACCAACTCGAACGTCGCGCTCGGCCTCATACCCGCCGTGCGCGCGCTCGGCACGCTCTTGCCGCCCATTCTCGTCGCCGCCTACGTGCAGCGACTGCGCCGCCGCAAGCCCTTCGTCCTGGCCTGGACCGTGTTCGAGCGCCTGCCCTACCTCGTCCTGGCCGTCCTGACGCCTGTACTGGCGGGCGCGCACCCAACGCTGCTGCTCTGGCTGTTCTTCGCCATGATCGCGGTGGGCACCTGCGCCGGCGGGATTACGTCGCCGGCGTGGCTCGATCTGGTCGCACGCGTGCTGCCCGACGATTGGCGCGGCCGCTTCTTCGGCCTGTGGTCGGCGCTCGGGTCACTACTGGGGCTCGGCGGCGGCGTGCTGACGGCCGCGTTATTGCGCCTGCCCGACTGGCCGACCGGCTTCGCCCTGTGCTTCGGCTGCGCGTTCGGGTGCCTGATCGTGTCCTTCGTCTTCCTCGCCACCACACGCGAGGGCGCGCCCACGGAGCGGATGGCGCCGGCGACGAACTGGCGCGGGTACGCCGTGCTGGTGCGGCGCGACCGCAACTTCGCGGGCTATCTCACGGCCAACGGACTCGTCACGCTCGCGGGGATGGCGACCGCCTTCTACGCGGTCGACGCCGAGCGCGCGCTACACCTATCGGACGCCGGCGCGGGGCTCTACGGGGTTGTCCTCCTTGCCGCCTCACTGGCGGGCAATATACTCTGGGGTTACGTCGGCGATCACACGGGACACAAACGGGTGCTCGAACTGGGCGCGCTCTGCACGGGACTCGCGGCCGGCGTCGCCGTGGTGAGCGTTGCCGTGGCAAGCCACGCCCTCTTTGGCGGTATCATCCTCTACGGTGCGGCCTTCGCGCTGGTGGGCCTGGGGTCGAGCGCGGTACAACTGGCGGCGCTGACCGTCGTGCTCGATTTCGCCGCCGCGGAGGACCGGCCAACGTACATCGGCATTGCCTCCCTGGCGCAGGTCCCATTCGCCTGCGCGGCCCCGGTGGTCGGCGGTGTCATCGCGGATCGCCTGGGCTACGGCGCTGTATTCGTCCTGACCGTGCTGCTTGGCCTCGCGGGCGCCGCGATGGTCGTCAAGAAAGTGCGCGACCCGCGGCATGCGGCCGCGGTCACGGCGCCAGCCCCAGGCTTGCCCGCACGCGCTGGCGCACGGCGCGGCAAATAACGCCCTCCGCTTTAGCTACTCACTCAGTTGTTGGGTACGCGACGGAGTGGTCAGTTCGCGCAAAATCGAGCGGGCGACCTAGGTCAGCGAACCGTCCGTTGAGCATGGTGAGAGCGGCATGGACGGAGTTGGTTGTCGCGCCAGGCTCACCTAGCCGCGGCTGGCCCGCGGGATGGCCTGGGCGCTAACAGTGTAGGGCTGTAGTGAGACGCCGCCGGTGAGGCCGCCGTCGTGGCCGCGGTTCCACACGGCGAGGGCCAGCGTGTTGCGGCCGTGCTCGCGCAACAGGCCATCACGTTCGCGGTGTCACTATCCCCGACGTTTCCGCGCATGCCATAGGGGGCGTTCGTTACAGGCGCGCGGCGTCGAGGGCGCGTACCGTGTTGGAGCGATTGTTAGCCACGAAGATGCGCTGGCTCGACGAGTCCAGGCCCAGCGCCACGTCGCCCGTCTGCCCGCGCAGGGTACGCAGGGTGCGCCCCGTGCGCGCGTCGAGCACGGTCAGCGCGGCGGGGCCGCCCGGCGTCCCGTTCAGGTCGACGATCGGCTGCGTCAGGATGAGGATATGCCCGGTTGGCGCGTCGATCGCCACGGAGGCGTAGTAGCCGTAGCCTCCCTGCGCGCTCTGGTCCTGGATCGCCTCCGTGCGCAGCACGCGCCCGCTGCCCGTGTCGACCACGCTGGCGACGGCGCCCCCTCCGGTACCCGCTCCGATCCGCTCCGCGCTCGCGACGCCGACCACGACGGCGCGCCCGGCCGTCACGCTCAGGGCGAAGGCGCCGATCCTTGATCCGTACGGGTCGGTGCGCGCGCGGTGCACGAGCGCCCCCGTGGCGATGGCGAACAGGGCGACGTAGGAAACTTGCTGGGCGGGGTCGGAGGAGCGGGTCCCGTCCAGCGTGGCGACGACGCGACCGCGCAGGTCGTCGACGCCCAGGGCCCCGACCGTCTCGGAAAGGGGCACGGAGCGCAGGAGGCGACCCGTACCATCGTCGTACACCTGTAGGCAGTCGGGGTTGGCGTCGTCCTGGTTGGTGGCGGGGGGGCAGGTCTCGCCTAGGGCGACGAAGAGGTGTCCGGCGCGGGGACTCACGGCCAGCGTCGCGCTGGGCGCGACGGCCACGCGGCGCCACACACGCAGCAGCCGGCCCGTCACCGCGTCGAGCACGTCGACCCCGCCCTGCTGCGTGAGCGCGAAGACACGCCCCCGCCGATCGTCGACGGCCATCCCCATGACGCCCACGCCCACCTGTGTCGTGCGCACGAGCGCGCCCGTGGCCGCGTCGAGCACGCTCACACTGCCCGGCCCGACCGCGTTGTCGTTGACATCGCGCCGCTGGCTAAGCACGTAGAGGCGGTTCGCGGACGTGTCCAGCGCGGCTTGTACGGGGTTGACGCCAACCCGAGCGGTGCGCAGCAAGCGACCGGTGGCGGCGTCGAGCATATCCACACTGCCCGGTCCGATGGGCTGCGGGTAGGGTTTCGGGCCGAGCGGCCCTTGGGAGAGTACGAAGGCGCGGTGGATGCGCTCGTCGACCGCAACCGCGACGGGATTGGTCACCACATGCGCGGACCACACAGCACGCGGCGCATTGCGGGCTTCCCCGAGTACGGGCATCGCGTGCCAGGGTAGTGGCCGCGTAGACGCGAGCACGGACGCGCTGGCCAGAATGCAGGAGAGGCCCCCGACCAGGCAAATGAGGCGGTGGAATAAACTAGGGCATTGAGACATGGCGACTTTTCCTTCGATCCTTGTGAGACCCCCACAGTATCATCATAGCAGCGGCGCTTTGTCGTTATGGCACAACTCCCTGGTTCAACCGTGCTCGATAGGTCAAGCCCTTAGCGGGCGTCGACCTATCGAACGCGACCGAACTATGTCCATCGGTCTCACTGGTAACACCGTGCGTCGCGCAAGCGGTAGAACACGTTGTCCTCGGTGGTTCGACGGACGGGATAGAGACCCCCACTAAGGCGGGGCGAGCAGTAGCGCCTGACGAAAAAGATTTTGTGTTGCCCCCCTTGCTCGAACAGCCCAATGTGAATTTTCGGACCGCCCGGAACGGTGAAATCGGCTATGTCGGCCCAGAAGACCCGGACCCGATCGTAGCTCGGGTCTATCGAGGGCGTGGACACGCCGTCGGATTGCTGGCTCCGCGTGTCGTAGAGGTAGGTGAACAGGTCGACGAGGTAGTTCCCCTGCTTACCGTAGTAGACCGACTGCGTGTTGCCATGCTTGCCGTAATCGCCACCGGTATCGAAGTTGATCTCCGTGTAGACCAGGGGCAGGTGCTGGAAGGCCGGCCGTGACAGCCACGCCGTGTTCATCGAGCCGAGGTTGCGGCAGCCCGTACCGTTGCTCACGGTACCGCCTGCCACGCGGAAGTCCCTGAAGTTTGTGGTCGTGTAGCCATAGGGGTGGACGGCGACGCCCAGGTGGCCGTTGAGCTTGGGCGTCATTGACTTGGCCATGGTGACGGCCTTGTCGATCCCGACGATGAGGTTGCTGTTGGACGTGCACCCCTTGTAGCCCTCGGGGTCGAACACACCGGCGGTAAGGATGCGGTAGTAGGAGGGCAGTCTCCGCCCCTTCGGACCCTGCGTGTTCAGCCCCTGGTACAGACCCGTAGCCGCGTAGGCGAACGGCGTCGGATAGCCGGTGATGCCGCCGAAGACCCGCTGGTCTTGATTGCCCTGGTTGGGCTCGTTCCCGACCTCGAAATACGTTGGAGGAAGAGAGGTGTATGCGTTCTGGAGCGCGGAGCCCGCGTCCGACATATGCGTGATGAAGTACCTGCTGTTGGCCTGCCACTGCTCCTTCGTGGGCTGGTGGCCGTTGCACAAGGAGTTTTTGTTGTTCTTGACGTCGAAATCGAGCACCACGTCGGGGATGAGCTTGAGCTTGTAAACAGAGGCCATCAATCCGTACGTGGCGTTGAAGTAGCGCGCGGGACGGTCCCCTGCTGCGCACTGAAAGGAAACGGCATTGATGCGGACGAACTGGGCGCCGGGCCCCTTCGGCTCGGGGTTGTTCTGGCCGCGCGGGACTATGTTCATGTTGAACGCCCCGTTGCAAGTGAGAGCCGGCAGGTTGCACGCGACGACGTTGCCGTTGACGCCGTAAATGAACTGGGCCTTATCCTGATACGGGCCGGAGCCAGCCGCGACTGCCGCAGGCGCTGCGGCTCGATAGGGGCCGGAGCCGGAAACGGACGCCCCTGTGGTCCCGTAGGTGATCTCCAGGTAGGGCGTGGCCGCGGGCGCGTCGGCCCCAACGGTCGCGGACGCGGCGAAGCGCACCGGCGTCCCGTCGTTGGTCAGGGTGAAGCCGCCGTTGGTCCCGGAATCCGTGGCCCAGCCGCGCACGATGTCCGTCACGTCCCAGGACTGCCAACTCCCGTCGCTCGCGCTTTGGTCGATCCCCGGCGCGCCCGCCAGCACGGGCAGCGCCGTGTTCCAACTTGCCGGTTGGTACATCGCCTCGGGCGCGACCGGCCCCACGTTGGGGAAAACCCGCACACTGGTGGCTCCGGTGTGACCGGGAGTGTAGAGGTGCAGCGTGGCCGACAGGATAGCGGGCGTCCGGAGCGCGCCCGTGTCGAAGTATGCCTGGCCATTGTAGGCGCAGCCTCCCGCGACCCCGACGACCATGCCGGTCGGCGGCGCGGGCACGTCCGGCGCACAGCTGTTGACCGTACCAAACAGGCCGGTCTGGGAGTAGGCGTCCTCCGTGATGATCGGTAGGTCGATGCCGATGGCGCCGTCGTGCGCGTGGCGCGCCAGCCAGGCGGGATCGACGGTAAGCGCCAGCGTGTGCGCGCCGGACGCGTCGACGCCCAGGCTCATGTCCACGGCCCCCGTGTCCACGGCGCTCGTGGGGCTGCCGTCACTCACGGTGGCCACGGCCGGCTGGATCAGGTACTCGGTCTCGGTCATGACGTACGGAGTCACACCGTCGGCGGCGTAGGAGGTGATCATCTGCGTCGCGGTGATCGCGCCGGAGGCGGGGTCCTGGGCGAGTTGCAGACGCGGGTCGGGCGCGAGGGTGAGGGCCACGGGACCGCTCCCTTGGGCGCTATGTAGGGTCACATGCGCGTCCAGGCCCGAGGCGGTCGCGCGCAACGCGAGGTCGCCGGTGGCCGTGGCCGGGCCGGAGGGGACGATCCCTGGGTAGGTGACCGCGTTGTCGCTCACCCGTCCCGCAACCGTGGCTGCGCTCCCCGTGAGCCCGAGGCCGAGCGTGAGGCCGCCCTCAACAGTGAGCGTGGCCAGGGTGGAGTCGCCGGCACGCGGCGCGATCCGCAGCCCGTAGGGCGTCAGCGCGGGGGACAGCAGCCCCGTGGCCGGGGAGATGGCGAGCGTGAGGTCAAGCGGGCTCCAGCCGTTCTCGCCGGGCACGCCGGCGGGGCTGTTGTAGAGTTGTAGGGTGATGGGGTTGCCGAGGTCGCCGGGCTGTTGCGAGTAGTGCTGGCTCTCCGTGTCCAGCGCCGACAAGTCGGCGTTGCCAGCGGGCGTGGCGGGCGGCGCGAGGGTGAAGGGGGCGGTGTCCGTCACCGTGGCGGTGGCTGTCACAGCGGGCGTGGCGGTGGCCGTTACAACGGGCGTGGCGGTGGCCGTCCCGGTGGCGGTCACGGCGGGCGTGGCCGTGATCGCGCCGGTCGCTGTGAGCGTCCCGGTGGTGGTGACGGAGGGCGTCGCGGTGGCGCTCACCGGCGGCGCGGCGGTATAATGGTCGCGGGCGCCGTCACGGACGCCAGAGCGGTGACGGTCGCCGTCACGGAGGGCGCGGCGGTGATGGTCACGGTAGCGGCGGGGTCGGCCGTTGCCGTCGCCGTCGCGGGTATGGTCGATGTGATCGCGGGTGTGGCGGCCGAGGCCAGGGCGTACGGTCGCGCCCCCGCCGAGTCACCGCTATCCGGTGGGCGCTCAAGGCCGGAGGCGCGCCCTCCGGCGAACGAGGGTGTCAGGGCGACAGCTATCGACAGCAAGCCAAGTGCGACGGGTCGTGCGATCATAGGGCTCCCCTCACGTGTCCGTGGCGACGCGCGGGCGTCGCGGATGGTTCCACGCCGCATAGAGGCGCGCTAACGTTGTTCAGCGGCCACCGGCGTATGTCCATTGTCTCATGGGGTGGGGCGGAAGGCTATACCCCAAAACAGGTGTTTTTCACCGCACGTCTCACCTATTTGAGGGGGTGATGGTATCCACGGTCGGTGAGCCGTCCGTCCCTCACTCGGGCTCAGATCACACCTACTCAGTCTGCGCCCGCCAGATACGGCCCAAATCGCGGCGCGACGAGACGCCGAACTTGCGCATCATGGCTTGCACATACCCATTCACGGTGTCCTCACTAAGGTTGAGCTTGCCGGCGATCTTGCCGGTGGTGTAGTTGTCGGCGAGCAGCGCGATGACATTCCGCTCACGCTCCGTGAGCGGGGGGCGCTTCGCTTGCGTCTGGGCGTCGGCCGCAGCCAGGGCGCGCAGCGCGTGCAGCTTGTCGCGCAGGACGGCGACGGTAAGGTCGGAGGGCAGCCAGACCAGCGGACGGCCCACTATGCCGCCCAGTCCGCGCACGACGTCCGCGTTCGGATGCACGATGTAGATGGGAAGCCTCGTCCGGGTCGCGACATCGACGCAGCGGTCCGTGTCACAGGGCTTCCCGTGGTAGCAGTCGATCACCAGGATGTCCTTGTCGCTGGCGCGCCGCGCCCGTGCGGCAGCGGCCAGTAGAGCTTCTTGCGTGTCTACCACGTTCAGTGGGATACCGGCCAGCCCGAAGATGGCGCGTAAAGTCTCATGGACAATCTCGCTCTCCTCGCCCATGCCTTGCCATAGTGTCGCGCGCATCATCGCTCTTTTCTCCGGCGCCTCATGACGTGTGGTTGCACGACGGGCGGCAGGGCGGCCGGGAGACCTGCCCGCGTGCGTGACCCTCACTATTCATGGTACCGTGAGCGGATGGGAGTTTCATGTGAACGTGGTGAGAGCGGCGTGGACGGAGTTGGTTGTCGCGCCAGGCTCACCTAGCCGCGGCTGGCCCGCGGGATGGCCTGGGCGCTAACAGTGTAGGGCTGTAGCGAGACGCCGCCGGTGAGGCCGCCGTCGTGGCCGCGGTTCCACACGGCGAGGGCCAACGTGTTGTGGCCGTGCTCACGCAGCAGTCCCGCCGGAAGGTAGAAGGTGTGCTGTGGGCCAGCCTGCTCCCAGTACTGACCGATCAGCAAGCCGTTGAGCCAGATCAGCACTTTGTCCGAGGCGTGTGGAATGGTGAGCCCAAGCGGTGCGTCGACGCTCGCCGGCAGGTCCAGGCTGAACGACGTACGGTACCAGCCAATCCCCTGTAGGCGCAGGCCGCGCGCGGCCCAGTCGTCCGGCGTCGTCACGACCGGCCACGCCGAGTCGTCGAAGCCCGCGCGGTACCAGCCGTTGCGCTCACCATAGAGTCCGCCGCCCGCCACGCCGGGGTCGGGCTGCAACCAGCGCCCCAACACCGGGTTGTAGGAGCGCAGCGTGACCCAGTACCAGCCCAGTTCCTTGTCGTACCAGTAGCTGGCGTAGCGGAACGGCTGCGCCACCGTTTCACTGGTCTGCGCCGCGATGGGCGTCCCCCACACGTCGTAGCCGTAGCGGTCCACGACATTGCCGCCGCTGTCGGTGAGCGCGACGACGTTGCCGCGCCCGTCGAGCACGTACCAGTAGCGGTGCAACGACTGGCCGGCGGACTGGCGCAGCAGCTCCAGGGGCGCGCCATTGAGCCCATAGAGATAGGTGTCGGTATAGGGCGTGGTGACGCCCGTTCCCGTCACGACCGCCTGCCCCAAGTCGTCCTCGCGGTAGGTGAAGGTCTCACTCAGGCTGGGCGTGCCCTGTTCCAAGGGTGTTACGATGTAGCTGGCGCGCTGTCCTTGCGCGTTGTAGGCCATAGCGACGTGCGTCCCGTTGGTGAGGGTGACGCCGACGAGCCGCTCCTGTTTGTCGTAGCTCAGGCCAGTCGTCGCGCCTGCGGTGTCGGTGATGCTGGTGGTGTTGCCATGGCTGTCGTAGCCGTAGCTGGTGATGGGCTGGCTCGGCGCGCTCACGCTGGTCAGCTCGTTAGCCGCCGACCCAGTGTAGGCGTAGGTGGTGGCGCCCGCGCTCGTGGTGATCGCCGTGAGGTTGTCGTTGGCGTCGTAGCCGTAGCGCTGCGTCCCACTTGGCCCCTGCACGCTCGTCACGCGGCCCAAGGGGTCGTGCGTGTAGGTCTGCACGACGGGCTGGCCTCCGTTCACCGTGTTGACGGTGGTCGTGGTCGCGTTGGTCCAGCCCAGCGCGGTATAGCCGTAGCTGTAGCCGCTATTGAGGGGATTGGTCGCCGTGGCCGGACCCGTCGCGCTGACGGTCCTCAACCGGCTCCCTGGGTCGAACTGGGCCAGTTCCCGCACGCCGCCGGGGACCGTCACCGTCGTGGGCTGATCGTCGGCGTTGTAGCCAAAGGTGGAAGTGTAGGCGGTCGTCCCTTGGGCGCTCTCGCTGATCGCCATCGTGCGGTCCTCGGCGTCGTGCTGCGTGGTCACCGGCACGCTCCCGTTGTAGACCGTCCCGCCGCCGCAACCCTCGCTGAATCCGCAGCTGGCCCCGCCGCCGAGCACGGCGATCGTGCCATCGGGCAGCGCGACTGCCGCCCCCTCGCGCATTACCGGCATCCACCCTGCTCGCGCCGCTTGGCCAAGAGTCGATCACTCCGCACAAGATCCTCTATCTCTTCTCTAGCGACCTCGACGATTTCGCGGTCTGGAGAGGCAACTGCGTGTTCCAGTGGACCCCGATCGTTCTTGCTCAACCGCAGAGCCGCTGCCGCAGCACACCTTTGTGTCACCGGATCATCGTCGCTCAATCTCCTGACAACATCCTGTGTATCCTCGCTGGTATTCCCGAGGTGTAGCAGCCAAGTGAGCAGTTCTTTCAAATGGGTATCACCGATGTACGGCACCGCGGCGGCAAGCTGCTCCGTCGTTGCTCTGCCCAGAAAATACATCGCCTTCCGGCGCACGGCCGCGTCTGAATCCTCGATTAACAAAACCGCACGCGCTATGGCGTCCCCATCACGACTGGTGGCGCCAACAAGTATGGCATCAAGGGCGAAGAATCGTACATAGCGCGCTGGATGCTCCAACAGTGGGGCGATCTCTCCGACGAGCGGACGGCTCCCCCCCCCCAATTCTGAGGAAATCCAAGCCGCGTGTTTGAGAACTCGTTCGTCATCACTGTTGAGCAGAAGGCGCAATCGCTCGATCGGATAACCACTATAAAAGGCGTCGACGAGCCCTTGTGCCGCTACACCATCACCGCCAGCAAGAAGCTGCTCGATCAATTGATCTCCATCAAGTTGCATGTTCTCTACCTGCACCTATACCTGGTCTGGTTCTCTCAAGAACCGCTAAGTTTCTTCTGGATCTGCCGGAGCAGTCTCTCTTCTTGCCGAATTCGTTCCCGATGTCCGCCTTCTTCGCCTAGCGCAACCTGCTCGCTCTGCCTCCTAGCAATGCTTCGCTCAAGATCCACCTCAAGCTCTTCGAGCTCTTCACGAGTCCAGCTAGCCGGAATGTAGTCAGGAATCGGACCATGTACCTTCCCCGTATTATCTAACCTTGGTAAGGGAAAGCTCGACGCCGAATGATGCGTGGGGAGGGGTATCTGGCCGGGGATGGTGGCGGTGGTGCCGCCCTCTACGGACGTCGCCTGGATGTCGCCGGGTTGGGGCAGGTAGGCGGGAATGGTGACCGTGCGCGGGTGGCCGAACTCGATGCGCGAGACGTGATAGACGACCGCCCCAATCACCACGGCGGTCCCCACGCCGAGCAGCACCGCTCCCCCCACGCTCAACGCCGCCGGCGCGACCGCCAGGAGGACGACGCCCGCGAAGACGCCCCCGACGATGAAGTTGAGGCCGTTGTCGCCCGGCAGTCCGGCCACCTCGTCCAGTCCCGTCGGGTCGATGGTGTCGACAGGGGCGTCGTTGACGTAGACGTAATCGCGCTCACCGTCCCGCGCACTGGGGTCGGGCTGTAGCCAGCGCTTGAGGCCGGGGTCGTAGGAGCGCGCCCCCACCCAGTACCAGCCGACCGCCTGGTCGTACCAATAGCCGGCGTAGCGCAACGGCTGCGGCACGCTCTCGCTGGTCTGGCTGGCGAGGGGCGCGCCCCAGGCGTCGTAGCCGTAGCGGTCCACCACGCTCCCGTTTTGATCGGTGAGCGCGACCACGGCGCTGTGCCCGTCGAGCACGTACCAGTAGCGGCGCAACGACTGGCCGGCGGACTGCCGCAGCAGTTCCAGCGGCGCACCGCTCAACCCATAGAGATAGGTGTCGGTGTAGGGCGTCGTGACGCCCGTCCCGGTCACCACGGCCTGCCCCACCTCGCCTTCGCGATAGGTGAAGGTCTCGCTCAGGCTGGGCGTGCCCTGTCCCAGGGGTGTTACGATGTAGCTGGCGCGCTGTCCCTGCGCGTTGTAGGCCATAGCGACGTGCGTCCCGTTGGTGAGCGTGACGCCAACGAGCCGCTCCTGCTTGTCGTAGCTCAAGCTGGTATTTGCGCCCGCCGTATCGGTGATGCTGGTGGTGTTGCCCATCCCATCGTAGCCATAGCTGGTGATCGGTTGGCTCGGCGCGCTCACACTGGTCACCTCGTTGGCCGCGTTGGCCGCCGTGCCCCTGTAGGCGTAGGTGGTGACGCCGCCCGCGCCTACCGTCTGGGTGATATTGCCGTTGCCATCGTAACCGTAGCTCAGCGTCCCACTCGGCCCCTGCACGCCGGTCAGCCGCCCCAGCGGGTCATGCGTGTAGGTCTGCACGACGGGCTGGCCCCCGTTGACCGTGTTGACGGTGGCCGTGGTCGCGTTGGTCCAGCCCAGCGTGGTGTAGCCGTAGCTGTAGCCGCTGGTGAGGGGGTTGGTCGCCGTCGTTGGCCCCGTTGCATTGACGCCTGTGAGCCGGTTCCCTGCATCGTACTGAGCCAACTCCTGGACACCACCTGGTACAGTAATGGTGGCCGGCTCACTATCGGCGTTGTAGCCGAACGTGCTCGTATACGGCGTCGTGCCCTGCGCGCTCTCGCCGATAGCTGTGGTGCGGCCCTCGGCATCGCGCTGCGTGGTCACCGGCACGGAGCCGTTGTACACCGTCTGGCTGCGCTGGTTGCCCGCCGCGTCATAACCGTACGTCGTGCGCACCCCATCCTTGGTCGCGCTCGTCAGCCAATCGTCGGCGTTGTAGCCGTAGGCATCGGCGTGCGTCTGCGGCGACGGCTGCATCTCCTGCACGGTCTGCGTCACCACATTGCCGTCAGGGTCGAAGCCATTCGTGGTGGTGATCGTCTGCGTCCCCGCCTGCTGGTAGGTCCGATCGAATGCCTGGTACGCGCGGTTATCCGCGTCGTAGGCTTGCACATGCTCGAACGTGTTGGCGTCGGCGTCGGCGGTCTGATTGCCCGCCGCGTCGTAGCTGTAGGCGTCCTCGACGGTGAAGGGACCGCTCCCCAGGCGCGCCAGGTCCGTTTCGACCGGCTCGTCGGCCAGGTCATAGTTGTTCAGGGTCACGTCGAGGTCGGGGTGCTGCACCTCGGACACGTTGCCGTCGAGGTCATAGGCGGTCCGCGTGGTCTGCGTCATGACGCCCGCGCCGCCCACCGTGTCGGTGATCAGGTGGCCCAACCCGTCGTAGCCCTCCGTCTCCAGCTGGGTCGGGGGGGCGCCGGACGCGCCCGACGTGATGGCGATGGTGCGCCCATCGCCATCGTAGTTGTACTGGACGGTGCCCGAGACCGGATCGGCGACCGCGGCTAGCTGGCCGCTGCTGTAGTAGGTGTAGCGCGTGACGTTCCCCCCTTCGTCCTGGGCCGCCGCCTGGCGCGTCGCCGTGTAGGTGATCAGCTGCGTGCCCGAGACGGGGTTGGTCGTGGCGATGAGGCGGCCCAACGGGTCGTACTGGCTCGTCGTGACGGCCCCGTTGGGGTCCTGCGCGTAGACCGCGTTGCCGTCGCCGTCGTAGCGCGTGAGGGTGGTGGGATTGACGCTGCTGTTGTCCCACAGCGGCACGCGCGGGTCGATCGTTTGCACCACCCGGCCCAGGTGGTCGTACAGGGTCGTGCTCGTATTGCCATTGCCCGAGGTCGTCGCGATCGGGTTGCCGTCGGCGTCGTAGCCGGTGGTCGTCGTGACCGGCGTGTTAGCCTGCGTCTGTCCACCCGGCAGCGTGGTCGTGATGGGCGGCGTGCCGCTGGCCGTCTGGTCGCCCTGGGCGTCGTAGGCGCTGTGGCTGGTGTAGAGCGGCCCCAGGGCAGGGTCGAGGCCCGTCGTCGGCGTCTGCCCCGTCGTGGCGGTAATGTCTACGCCGCGCCCGTCCGTTGTGCCCGTCAGTTCGCCGTATTGATCGTATTGGTTGACGCTGCCCCGGTAGAGGGGCGTACGCTGGCAGACACCGTTCGGCGCGATCATCGTCCTGCGCACGAGAGCGTTGGTGCATTGAGAGTAACCCGTCAGCTCGATGGTCGTCGAGACAGCGTGATGGCCGTCGTAGGTATAGTAGAGCTCGCCGCCGTTGGGCTTATCCTCGCGCAGGCGGTCGTAGGTCACCGGATCGTAGGCGTAGGTGGTCGTGACCGGCGTCGCGCCGTTGTCGATCGTGTTGGCGCTGATGGCTGGCTGCTGCTCCTGCGTCAGGAGCCCGACGCTGCCGGTCGGGCCGGCGTACGTATACGTGTAGAGGGTCGTGGCGCCGAGGGCGTCCGTCCCGCTGATCACATCGTGGTCCACGTCGAAGGTGGCGGTGCGCACATGGCCTTGGCCTTGCACATCGGTCATCTGCGGCGCGTTGCCCTGGGCGTCGAGGGTGTAGGTGTGTGTCAGCGCCCCGCTCACGCTCACGCCCTCCACGACGACGGTCTGGCTCATCCCGTAGGTGACCTGCGTCGTGTACGCCGGCGTGTACCCTGCCTGCCCTTGTTGCCCTTGGCTCGGACTGGTAATGCTCGTCACACGTCCTTGGGGGTCGTAGCCCAATGTCCAGGTGTGCGGCGACTGCGTATAGGGCGTCGTCGCCGTCACCAGGTCCGTGCCGCTGTAGCCGAACGTGGCGGTTAGCGCATCGCTCGTGCCCGCCCCGCGCGTCACGCTCGTCAGCTGGTTGCTGGCGTTGTACCCGTACGCGACATGCTGGCTGCCCGCCGCACTCGCCCCGCCGCTCTGCCACAAGGGGCTCCGCGCGTCGGCCAGTAGGCCGTTTGCGTTGTAGGTAAAGGCCAGGGAGCGCCCCGTCGTGTGGTCGTTGACGTTGCTGTTGGTCTCGGTGGTGGGCGTGTTCGTCCCCGCCATCAAAGCATTCTGGTTGCCATAGGCGTCGGTATCGGTCTGCAAGCGCCCCTGTGCGTCGAAGGTCATGACCTCGCCGGTCAGGATATTGGAGAGTGTGTAGCCGGTGATGGGCGCAGTGGAGAGCGCCCAGGGCTGTCCCGGCGGGATGTCGTATTGGCTATACGGCCCGCTCCCGCTCGTGCTGCCATAGTAGGGGAACAGCCATCGCGTGCCCGCGCTGTCGGTGAAACTCACCGTCTGCGTCAGCACCCCGCCCATCGAGGGCGTCAGGCTGTCGCTCCAACCCTGCCCCGCCGCCGTCGCGTCCCCATTCGCCGCCCGCTGGCTGTCCCACGTATGATTGAGCGCGAGGTCGGGTCCTCGCGCCGGGATCGACAGACCACTCGCTGACACGTCCACATGCCCATCGAAGAGATCGACAGTCGCCGCGAGCCCATCGCTGAAGCGCACGCTCTGGTGGGGATGCCAGGGGATGGCGCTGCCCCCGGCGAACGCGATCGTCCCTATACTGACCTGCGCGCTCGCCGTCCCCCGTTGCCCTCCGTCCGCCCCGCCCAACACGATGATCTGCGCGTTGCGCGTCGTCACCAGCCCCATCTCCCCGACCGACCCAGGCAGCGACGTGGCGCGGTCCCACCTGTTGGCGCGGGGATTGTAGGCGTCGACCTCCGCGTACCAGCCGGTCGCCAGATTGAAGATGCCGTGGTAGCCGCCGATGACGTCGATCCGCCCGTCCGGCCCCAACGTGGCGTTGAATTGCGTCACTCCGAGGTTGACCAGCGCGTTCGGCAGCGGCGGTCCCGTCCGCCACGTCGCGCCATCGAAGATGAACAGGGTGTTGTACGCGGTTATCAGGCGTCCGTCCGCGCCGGCCACGCCCCCGCCCGCAACGTAGATGCGCCCGTCGGGTCCGGCGGCGGCGCCCATCGCCTGCTCCGCCCGCGGCAGGCTCGGCGCGACGCTCCAACTATTCGTGGTCGGGCTGTACACTTCTACACTGGACAGGTTCTGGCTCCCGTCCCACCCGCCGATAGCGTAGATCTGCCCGTTGAGCACGATGGCGGCGAAGTTGTCGCGCGGGCTGCTCATGGGGGCCAGCGCGATCCAGGTGTTGGCGCGCGGGTCGTAGGCATTGACGGCGTTGGTGACGCCGCAGGGGGGATGGCCGAAGAAGCAGCCCGTCCCTCCGCCCAGCACCACGATGCGTCCGTCCGGCAGCGTCACCGCCCGCGCCCCCGCCACGCCCACCGGCATCGGCGCGCCTGCGGTCCAGGTGTCCGAGGGCGGGTGGTAGATGTAGGTCGTGGCGTAGTCGATGGAGGCGCCGTCCGTCCCGCCGAAGACATAGATGTTGTCGTCCAGCCCTAACGCAGCCATGGGCGCGCGGCGCGCGCCCGGCAACGCGGTGAGCGTGGTGTTCCACGTCAATCCGCCGCCCGCGAAGCTCGTCGTGACCGGGTAGCTCGCGTTCACATCCTCGGCGGTGAGCGTGTTGTCGCCCTGCGCCGCGCCCACGGGGATCGTGATCGTCTGTGTCACCGCGCCGCTGCCGTCGGCTGTGGTCCGCGCCAGGGCCGGGCCGCCTGCGCCCCCCAGGTCACGGCGACGCTCCCGCCCGGCGAGAACCCGCTGCCCACCAGCGTCGTGGTCGACCCCGGCGCGCCCCCATCGGGGGTGAGGGCCACCGTGGGGCCGTAGATGGCAACCTGCGTGCTGGTGTAGTTGCCGCCGATGGCGTAGATCTGCCCGCGGGGCGTGCTCACGGCGGCGAGGCAGCCAACCGCCGTGGGCAGCGGGGTCGCGGCGTCCCACCGCGCGTAGGGGGGATTGTAGGCCTCGACCGTCGCCAGGAAGCCGCCGGCTTGATTGTACCCGCCAATGGCATAGATGCGTCCGTCCGCCCCCAGCGCGGCGCTCAGGTTCGCGCGCGCCGTCGGCATCGCCGGCCCCGCGCTCCACACGCCTGCGTGGTAGAGATACATTGTGTTGCGCTGCTTGGTCGTCGCGTCGTAGCCCCCCACCACGTAGATCGTCTGGCCGTCGACGGCCGCGCCCGGGGCCTCCGTCACTTGCGGCAAGCTGGCGTCCGGGCTCCAGGTGTTGCTGCTCGGGTCGTACCGCTCCATGCTCGCCAATTCGGCGCTGCCGTTCCATCCGCCAATGGCATAGATGAATCCGTTGAGCACCACGGCGGCGAAGTTGTAGCGCGGACTCAGCATGGGCGCCAAGGCGCTCCATGTATCGGTCCGGGGGTCATAGGCGTTGACGGCGTTGGTGACATGGCACGGGTTGCTGAAGTAGCAGCCGGTCCCCCCGCCGAGGACGACGATGCGCCCGTCCGGCAGTGTCACGGCTTGGGCGCTGGCGACGCTGATGGGCATGCTGGCGCCCGTCGCCCACGCATTGGACGAGGGATGATAGCTGTACGTCGTGTTGTAGTCGATGCCCGTGCCGTCGTCCTGCCCGCCGAACACGTAGACGACGCCGTCCAGCCCCACCGCAGCGGCCGGTCCACGACGCCCCTGGGGGAGAGCGGTCAGCGTGCTGTTCCAGCCGAGGCTGTCATTCACACTAGCGAAGGGGGCGACAGAAGACGCGTGCGTCGTCGTCGTATGGGGCGCGACCCACGGGTAGTAGAGCGGGACGCCATGCGTGGGGGCGCCAGTCCCTCCCACGGTGGGGCTGGGAGTTATGGAATGCGTGGCCAACAGGGTGGACACGCTGGTCGGGCTCTGGGCAGGCCCACTGGCATGCGTGATAACCGCCGTGGCGGTCGCGCGGAGGGTGACAGGCGCGCCGCCGGACAGCACAGTGGGGGTCGCCAGCGTCGTGGCGGAGGCCGCCACGGTCGCCGTCATGGTTGGCGAGAGTGACGCCGTCGCCGTGGTCGTCGCGGTCGGCGAAAGTGGACTAGTCGTGGCGCTAGGCGATGTCGTGGGCGTCACTGCCGGTGCGGTCGAACCGGATGAAGCAGCGTGCGCCGCTCCCACGCCGAGGGCGGGCGGGAGAGACGAGAGGAATAAGAGGGCGCACAGGACCAGGTGAACGGGTCGTACGCGCAACGTCAGACTCATGGGGCAGGAGTCCTTTCTCGAACCCCGATGCAGTCGGGGCGTCGGTCATCGTCGTATAGGATTGTGGGGAGCGAAGAAAGGGGGCACACCGCGCAAAAAGGGGCTCTGAGCCGCAGCGCGCGTCGATCACTAGCATACAGGAAACACGCGGCTTTGTAAATATGTCTTGCTATCAGTAGCTATTTTGCGAATCATCGACATAGAGCAAGAGGCAAGAGGATGACGCGCGGACATGGCGCAGGAATTGTGAGACGCTACACCAATGCGGCATGGCGAATCACAATAGGCGCTATGGGATACGATGCGCGGCCTGTAGCGTGGCCTGGGCGCTGACAGTGTAGGGCTGCAGTGAGACGCCGCCGGTGAGGCCGCCGTCGTGGCCGCGGTTCCACACGGCGAGGGCCAACGTGTTGTGGCCGTGCTCACGCAGCAGTCCCGCCGGAAGGTAGAAGGTGTGCTGTGGGCCGGCCTGCTCCCAGTACTGACCGATCAGCAAGCCGTTGAGCCAGATCAGCACTTTGTCCGAGGCGTGTGGAATGGTCAGCCCAAGCGGTGCGTCGACGCTCGCCGGCAGGTCCAGGCTGAACGACGTACGGTACCAGCCAATCCCCTGTAGGCGCAGGCCGCGCGCGGCCCAGTCGTCCGGCGTCGTTACGACCGGCCACGCCGAGTCGTCGAAGCCCGCGCCGTACCAGCCGTTGCGTTCGCCGTAGAGCCCGCTGGCGTTGAGCGGCGTCGCCCCATTGCCGCCGCGCAGCTTCCAGGCGATGGTAGGGGCGACGAAGCCGGCGCCGGTTCCGACCAGCCGCGCCGAGAGGATGCCCATAGGCGAACGCGTGAGTTGCCCGTTGGCGAACCCAATGTTGTGGCCGAGGCTCTCCACCAGGACGGCCACGGTGTTGCGCGCGCCGACCTTGACCATGCCCGGCGCGATAGGAAAGGTCAGGCCGTCGGCATAGGTCGCATTGGTGGGGGGCTGCCCGGCCACGGACAGCTCATCCGTAGCGTCCTTACGGTCGTTGTCGAGCGACGAACTACCCAGATAGCGCCCGTTGAGCCACACACTGTAGCTGTGGCGGGCAAACAGCCGCACGCCGTTCTCGGTCCCGGCGCCGGTGAACGTACCACGGTACCACACGAAGCCGTAGTGGTATCCGTAGTCGTCGGCCAACAGCGTGTCGGTCGGCGGCACGTTGGGGTTGCTGGTCGCGCGCTCCGTCGCCGGTGTCCACGCCGCGTCGTTGAACGAGGGGCGAGACTCCGGACTCTCGGGCATGAAGCGCCAGCGCGTCAACGTGGGTAGGCGCAACGCCGGCGCCGGGCTGGTCAGGGTGGAGAGGATCGCGCCGGTCGACACGTCGTAACCGATGTCACGTTGCCGTACCAGCGCCGTCCCCGTCTTAGTCCCTGCTGGACTGTCGACGATGGTGAAGGCGCCTACCCGTGGCGCGGCCGCGTCGGCGTGCACGGTCCCGCTAGACTCAATGGCCGGCGGCGCCATCAACCCCTGCGCCGACCACACGCGTAACGGCGTGGCCGCTCCCAAGGGCGCCTGTACCTGCAACAGCCCACCCCGCGCCGTCACCATGGACGGGCCGGCGACGAGCGCTGGACCAGCGCCGGTCATGGTCCGCCACATGTGCGCCGCTCCGTCCGGCCCCGTCAACAGCAGTGTGAGCCGGCGCCCATTGCTCACGAGCGTGACGTAGCGCGTGCCCTCGGTATGGTGGTAGCGCAGCAGCAACTCGCGGTGGCCGGCGTCGTAGCGCGCCGTGACGCCGGCGTCGAGACGCGTGATGGTGGGCGGCCGGGCGAAAGAGAGCGCGGTCTCGCCGACCGTGCCCGGCGCGCCGTAGAGGACAGCCATCTCGTCCCCGCCGATGGTCATGTGCGTGAGCGGCCGGCTCGTCGAGTAGCGCAGGTAGAAGGGGCCCAGGTGGTAGCGCGCCACCAATAGGGAGAGTGAGTGCGGCGGCAGCACAATACTCCCCCCCTGCGGCACGGCGCCATTGCCACCTGGTAGGCGCAGGGTCAGCGAGGTCGCGCTGCTGTGGGTGGGGTCGGTGTTGCGCAGCACGATGAGCTGGGCGCCGCGCTGCGGGCCGTCGACCGTCTGGCGCGCGGCGTAGAGCAGACGCGGATTCGAGGCCGTCACGGATGCGGTACGCTCCGTCGCGCCCAATAGGTCACTGAAGGCGTCGACGAACATACCGGTACGCTTGAGCGCGGCGTAGGCTGGCCCCGGCGCGCCCCACTCATGGATGGGCGCCGCGTAGTCGTAGGAGGTCGCCGTGTTGGGTCCGCCCAGGTAGCCCCACGAGGTCCCCCCTGCCGCCATATAGATAGAGACCAACGTCGCGCCCTGGCCCAAGACCGAGCCGTCGAGCACCTCAGAGAACGCGGGGCCGAGCGTAGCGCTGAGTTGTCCGTATGACTGCTGCCCCCACCCCGTGAAGTAGCCGCCCTGTAATTCGGCCTCGGCGACCGGGGCGCTGGTTACCCCGGCGGCGCGCATACGGTTCTCCAGACTGTCGACCGCGACGAAAGCCGTCTTGTCCCATAGGGGCGTACACAGATTCGTGCACGGGTAGTCGTCCTCGGCCGGGATATCGACGATGGGCCGCCCGTCATCTCCCGGCGTACGCCAGGCCCCGGCGGCCACGCAACACGCGTTGTTGTTGGAGATCAAGGGGACCGTGATGCCCGCGTGGCGAGCCAGGTCGTGCAGGTCGCGCATGTAGCGCGCGCTGCCGCACGATGGGTTGTATTCGTTCTCGATCTGTAGCGCGACGACCGTGCCACGTCCACGCGTGAACTGCCGCGCGGCGATGATGGGCAGGACATGGTGGTACCAGTCGGTGTAGGCCGCCGCATAGGCGGGCGAGTAGTCGCCGGCGCCACAGTAGCCATGGCCGCTATTGGCGCGTAGATCAGGCGTGCGCGCCAGGAGCCAACCGGGCAGGTTAGAGGCGTTGGACTCGGCGTCGTAGGCCGGGCCGGGGCGCGCGATGACGTAGAGCCCAGCCGCCGCCGCGTCATCGAGGAAGCGGCCGAGGTCGCGGATGCCGGAGAAGTCGAACACGCCGGGCGCCGGCGAGTGGTACTGCCAGCTCACCCCGACCGAGACGGTGTTGAGGCCCGCGGCGCGCAGCTCAGCGAGGACGACCGGCCAGCGCTCGGGCGACGGCGTGCGCCAGAATTGGTACTCGCCCCCGAACAGCACGACGCGCCGGTTGTCCAGAAGCAGGCTGTAGCGGTCGTAGCGCACGGTATGCGAGATGACCGCCGGCGGCCGCGACGGGAGATTCGCCGCGGCCGGCGCGAGGGGCGTCACGGTGTAGCCGTCGTGCGGCGTCAGGAGCAGCAAGAATGGCAGGAGTGCGGCAGCGAGCAAAAGAGCGGGGAAGGCGCTACGGCCCCCACCGGCCGAACAGGGGCGCCGCCGTCCTTGTTGCCGCTGGCGTACAGGCGCGCGCATCGTCGCCGACATACGATCCTTTCGTACTCTCCGTCAAGGGCCATTGTAGCATAGGGCTGCCGTACGGACCGTTGTCGTGTGGATATAGTCGCACACGTTGAGTTTGCCCCTTGCGTTTGGGTGTAGTCAAACAGCCCCGCCGCGCGTCTTTATAAAGGGATATTGTTGCTGGGGCAGCGCGGACTGTGGCACGAGGTATGGAAAATGCACATGCCAAATGCCGGACGCTATCGCACGGCCCTCACCCCCAGCCCATACGGATTGGTCTGGGGGTGAGGGGAACCGCCTGTCGGGTCTCGTTACGCACAGGTTGGGTACGGCGCCGGAAATGTGGTGGTACACTGGTGATGCGCCACATGTAGCGCCAACGTGTCCCACTGCCACAACAAGTCTCCTTATGTAAGATAATGGCATAGAAACCAAGCCTCGGTTAGTTAGCAGGACGAAACGTACTTATGAAAGCACAGCGAACGGTTGTTGGAGTCGTCGGAGCAGTTGTCGTCTGTGCCGGCGCGGGCGCGCTCCTCGTGCACGCGGAATTCGGCGGCGGTGTGCTCGTGGCGCGGGGACAGGAACGCCCGCGTGTGGAGCAGGCGCGACCAGTACAGCAGGCGAAATCGCTGCAAGCGCCGCGGGCGCGAGTGATCGCGCCGGTCCACGCCCACGTACTCTTACGCGCGCCCAACGCTCCCCTGGCGTTGCGTCAGCTTGGGGGGCTCGAACCGGCGATGCGGAGCCTCGCGCCGGGCGCATGGACCAACGCGCGCGACGTCACCTTGCTCGTCCCGCTGTCCAGCCCAGCCGGCGCCGCGCGTCTACAGCCACAGGTCGAAGTGCGGCCGGTCGGTCAGCCCTTCACGGGGCATCCCACGGCTAGCGGCTTGGCTCAGACATATAGCGGCGGCGCGCCATTACTTGGCAAGGTGAACGTCAAGGGCCTGCACGATGGCCTGAGCTACCATTGGCAGGCGCGGGTCTACGATCCACGCGGCAAAGCCTCACGCTGGGTCGCGCTCTCTCGTGTGGCGGTGCGCGTACACCTCGCGGCGCCGGCCGCCCCGGCGCTGGCGCTCGTGACGCCCGCGCAACGGGGCAACTGGGTCGCCACGCGCCGGCTGACCCTGCGCTGGTCGCCGCCGAGCGATGTAAGCGGCATCCGAGGCTATTCATACACACTCGCGCGCAGCGCCTCGTACAACCCGTTGACGCGCTGGCGCACCTGGTCGCCGCGCGTCACGATCCAGGCCAAGGGACCGGGGCTGTGGTATTTCTCGGTGCGCGCTCTCGACAACGCCCATTCCTGGGGGTCGCCGTCACGCATACCGATACATATCGACACCACACCGCCGCGCTTGCGCGCGCTCGCCGTCCCGAGCGGGGCCGTTAACCCGAGTCGCACGCGTTCACTCGCGCGGATGCGCCTCACTGAGGCGTCCGCTGTGACGGTCGACGTGCTGACCACCAAAGGCAGGGTCCTGCGCTCCATTTTGACCAGCCCGCACCAGCCTGGGTATGTTCTTCACGTCAATTGGGACGGCAAGGACGCGCAAGGCACGACCGCGGTCAATGGACGCTATCTCCTGCGCATCACGGCGGTCAACCGCGCCGGCGTGCGCTGGAGCGTCACGCGCCCACTACAGGTCCTGAGCAGCGCCCCCGACTTCACGAACGATGGGTTCACGCAACCAGGCGTGAACAACCCATACAACGACGTGCTGGACGGCCCTGAGCAGATCACGGCCACGCTCGACGCGCCCGGCCGCGTGAGCATCGCGGCGGTGCAGGATAACGTGGTGCGTCGTACCTGGAGTTTCCCCAGTGTACAAGCGGGCGAGACCATCACCGCGACGTGGGACCACGCCGCCACGCTGCCGTCCGGGACCTACGTGTTCAGCGCGACGGTGACCGACGCGGCGGGCAACACACGTACGACCGGCGTGGGTTCGCTCCAACTCGACCTGCGCCGCATCGTCGTCTCGCTCAAGCAACAGAAGATGTGGGCGCTCGACGGCCATAAGGTGCTGCTCTCGACACTCGTGACGACCGGAGGCCCCGAGCTCCCGACGCCCACGGGCAACTACGAGATTATCGATCGCGAGGCGCCCTTCACCTTCCACTCGCCTTTTCCGCCGGGTTCGCCGTTCTGGTACGCCGATTCGCCGACCAATTTCGCGCTGCTCTTCCAGGTCAACGGCTATTTCATCCACGACGCTCCGTGGCGCAGCTACTTCGGCCCCGGCAGCAATGTCGTCGACGGCACGCCCGGTTCCAACACGACTGGTACGCATGGCTGCGTCAACACGCCATACACGGCCATGGCATGGCTATATAACTGGGCCACGATGTATACACCCGTGCAGATACGCCAAGACGTCGCCCTCTAGTCGAAGGTCGGAAGTGAAAGTCGAAAGTACACATGTACTTTCGACTTTCACTTCCGACCTTCTTATATGTCGCCGTGGACGTGATCGGGGCCGCTAATAGGTTGGCCGCAAACGTCACAGCGGGGGCGGCCCGCGGCGACAGACTTCTCGATGCTGGCGGCCAGCGTCTGCAACTGCATGCGTGGCAGGCGGCACGAGAAGGTGTGGGGCCCGGTCTCATCGACCTCCCAATCGTGGGCATAGAGCATGAACTCGCTCGTCTCGGCGTCGTGTCCGAGCTCGAAGCGGTCGGCGTGGAACGACAGCGTCACACGGATCAGCGGGGCCGGAGCTGGTACCTCGGGGAGCCCACGCAGGCGGTTAGTCCGCTCCCTATTGACATTGAGCATGTGGCGCGCGGCGATGGCCAGGCGCGCTAGGTGCTCTTTCTCGGTCCAAATGATCGCCGTGCCCGCGTCATTCTCCGCCAACAGACGGAAGGTTCGCTTGCCCGGTTTGCCGATCGCCTCCGCCTCCAGGCGCCGGACCGCACGGAACTCATAGCTCACGACGGCCACGGGCGCGACTCCCTCCCGGACGCTGCTCTCCATCGACATACAGTAGTCTCCCTCAACAAGATTTCACTATCTGTAGGATAGCACAGCAGTTGTTGTGTCCAATCGTTCGCAAGCAATTCGAGGGCGCCCCTTGCGGGGGGCATGGGTGACGGCCCCCTAAGGTACTACCCGCGCTAGCCCATCTGTGCTATCGTTGAGGCGTACACAGCCCTCTTGTGTTCGATTGGAAGGACTCTGTAGCTCCATGGATCGCGCCTTCTTCTACGCCGTCGTCGTGGGCGGTATCTACGCGCTGTGTATGCTCCTCTTGCTCGACAACCAACCCATCGCCATCCTCTCCGGTATCCTCGTCGGCATCCTCGCCATGTTGCGGGGGCTAGTCGTACTACGATAAATGCATTAAAATCAGAGGGGAGACTACCATGAAGCACTCTACGCTTGGAATAGCGCCGTTGAGATTGCGCGAACAATTGGGTCCGCTTCTTGCGGTAGGCACAAGCTAAACGCCGCAGGCCATGAACTAATGGCTTGGTAAGGGGGCCCTGATATGAGTAGGGAGAGACCGAGGGACGGCTGGGATATCGATGTTCCGGTAGTGCGCGTGGGCGACCTCGTGCTGATGCGCGGGGATTCCGAGGGGTCCGCGCGACTCTCGCGCGCCCTGCGTGACGCGCATGCGGCCGGCCCGCACGACGAGCAGCAACTGCCTGGTAAGCAGGCCGGCTTGCTCGCCTTTCTGATGCGCCACCACCAGCACATCGTTAGCAAGTCGCGCCTGATTGAGGCCGTCTGGGGGCCAGAGGGGGCCGCGCCAAGTGTCCTCGATGTCCACATGACGCGTCTGCGCCATGCCCTCCAGCGCCTCGACTCCTCCGGCGCATGGGTCCATATTGAGACGCGACGCGGCATGGGCTACGCGCTGCATGTCGAGGAGGTCGATGGTCGATAGTCGATAAGTTGCCAGTTGCCAGTTGCCAGTTGCCAGTTGCCAGTTGCCAGTTGCCAGTAGCCAGTTGCCAGTTGCCAGTAACAGAGTAGTCGTTTGCGTGATAGGAGCGCATCGCTATCAATACTTACAAAGGTCTCGACAAGCGTATACGGCACAGGTTTTACTGACAACTAGCAACTAGCAACTGGCAACTGGCAACTGGCAACTGGCAACTGGCAACTGGCAACTGGCAACTGGCAACTGGCAACTACCCCAGCGTGGACCATACGTCGAGCTTCGCGCCGACGCGGCGGACGACCTCATTGATGAAATCAGAGGTGGAGGCGTCGCCGCCGAGGTCGGCTGTCTTGACGCCATCACCGACGGCCTCGAACACCGACTCGTAGATGGCGCGCGACGCGATGGACGCCTTGGGATCGGGGATATATGTTAGCAGCGAGGCGCCGGCTAGGACCATGGCCATGGGGTTGGCGACATTCTTCCCGAAAAGCGTGGGAGCTGTGCCGTGTGGGGCCTCGGCCATAACGGTCTTGACTTTCAGCTGATCGTCCAGGGCGAGCAAGAGCGACTCAGAGCCGGCGATCGTGCCGAAAAGTTGCAGCACGAAGTCGGAGAGACAGTCACCGTCGCGGTTGAGCGCGGGGATCACCAACGCGTCGCCGGTCGTGGAGAGCAGCAGAGCATAGGTGGCGTCGATGAGTTGCGGCTCGTAGCGCACGTCGGGGTAGCGTGCCGCCGCGGCGTCCATCTCCTCCTTGAACATGCCCTCATAGACGGGGCTGACGGTATACTTGGGGCCGCCGAACACCTTGGCGCGCGTGCGGCGCGCGTGCGCGAACGCGAACTCAGCGACGGCGCGGCAAACACCGCGGCTGATGCGCGCGGTACGGCAAGCCACCTCATCGTCGCCGCTGCCCTCGCGCCATTCCTCGGCGCCATAGGCGTCACCGACCGCCATGCGCACGACCGAAATGGGCGCGTAGACGCCGCCGAGGGGACGCATACCGGGGATACGCCGGCCCGTGCGCAGGATAACCGTACCGTCGATCTCACGGCGCACAATCGCGTTGGGAGAGCCGACGCTACCCTTTTCCTCCGGCGTGATCGTCGCCGCTTTGAGCCCAAACCCACTTTCTTTCATCGCGCGGGCGGCCTCATGCGCGACACCGTTGTTGGTCCGCTGCCGGTTCTCCAGGCTCAGGTCGAAGCGCGCCAATTCCAACGGGACCCCGGTAACACCCCCGTCGAGAACGCGCAAGGCCTCCTCGAGCAACTCCTGCCCAGTCTGGTCGCCCTCTAATACCACGATACGCGTCATATAGCCCCCAGTCGGTAGTCGGTAGTCGGTAGTCGGTAGTCGGTAGTCGGTAGTCGGTAGTCGGTAGTCGGTAGTCGGTAGTCCTCTAGTTTTCGCTAACAAGGGGGCAATCGGGAGGGCTTTGGTAGGATAGGGGTGCTGACACCATATCGTCCGGAAGGAGCCTCCCGATGCCACCCGCAGTCTATCGCATGATGACCCTCCTGT
>JAABUV010001682.1_pt1 | contig 31616 bp, 25 predicted proteins | sample 5559971 | NCBI WGS metagenome assembly JAABUV01 (sample SAMN10711881, study PRJNA513362) | rock metagenome | isolation source: Antarctica rocks | place: Antarctica: Victoria Land, Knobhead nord | collected 2015-12-19
CTACCCTGTACCTATACCCTAACCCTACCCTATCAATTAGTAATCGACCACGTGCTTCTACGGCTGCTACTAGCCGCTGCTGGAGAACAGCCGCAAAAAGTGGGCAGAGCGCTCCAGTGTCCAAGCTCAAGCAAAGCGCACATGAGGGCTGCAGGCGGTTGGCATATCGGCGCACGCATTGCACAGCAAAGTGGCCTGGCACTTTGGAGAACGACAGCGGTGTCCATGGCCCGCCCATCTGCCGCGCCGTCAGAGGCGCCTGGCACCGTCCCGGCGCCGCTGCGCGACAAGGCGACGCGCGGTTCTGCTCACAGACAGCGCGAGAAACCAGGCACACGGTGCCGGGCGGGGCGGAGAGCCGGCGAGCCTTGCAACATTAGCTTACAGGCCGCCCAGCGCCGATAACGCAGCCGCAAGGCGCCCTGCGCTGGACACCAGCACCGTGCTGCGGCAGTCTGAGTTGTGGGGGTGGACCGGGTCAGAAGACGCGGTGCTCAGCAGCAGGGACCATTGCGCTTCTGCACCCTCAGGCAGGCGGGTGGCAGGTATTCCAACCTGAGACACAGCGCCCGTGCGCCGCAATACACGCCGCACAGGCGCGCCACTTGTCACAAGTGCATTGCCAGGTATGTTTTTTGCGATGCCGCAGCGGACACCAGTGACAGGGACACGGCAACGGCGTGACAGGCCGGCCAAGCGGTGGCACAGGTTGCTGGGTCGGCGCACAGCGCTGCGCCTCGTCACACCTGGAGCGGCAACAGTGCCAGCACACCCCGCGCCTGTTTAAATGGAACGAGAGCTGCCGGGCGCCAGCACCCCGACCAGCGCAGCGATGCCCGCGCACGACCAGATGCTGTCCCAGTTCCGGCTGACGTCGCAGTATATGTTTGCCAGTGCCGCTGCCGCCTGCTCGTGCACGGCAACAGGGCCGCCGGTCGCCAAAAGCCCAACAAGCGCAGCGACGCCCGCGTGCGCTTGGACGCAGTCCCAGATACTTGCCGTTGCAGAGGGCTGCCGAAGCAACAGCAGCGCGCTCCTGCGCAGCAGCAATTCGCTGACGCTATTCTTGCTTTCGGCGACTCTGGGTCAGGTGCACTATGTTGCGCAGCGCGGCCACCCTGGGCTAGCCTCCTGTTCAGCGCAGCGGTGCCCTAACATCCCAGGCGCTGTCCTGGTCACGGCCCAGAGCGCTGTTCTGCTGAACCCGAGAAGCAGCCCACAGCGCTATTTGCAGCCTGCTGGAGCACACCATACTGCTGGGCGCGAGCGGGTCGACCAGCGCCGCAAGGCAGGCACTTTTTGCAGGCTCCTCGCGGCCGTGGTGTCCGTGCCCAGGCCTTAGCCGCAAGCGGCGCACAGGCGCGCTGCTGCTCACGCTCGAGCAAGCAGACGCTTGAGCGAGCAGGAGCAGCCCTCCCCGCCAGCCGCGCTGGAGCTCCGGCCCTGGAGCGGGGCGCGGGGCTGGTGGCCGCATGCTGGTTGCGTTGCTGCGCGGAGACGTGTACACAGGATACAGCCTCAGCCCTGACCCTTACAGACAGAGGAAAATCTGGAACGCAGGCTTCGCGCTGCCTACAGAGGCGGTCTGCAGCGATCAATAACGCTGCTGCTGCCGCACCTGCACGCCGGATCAAGGTGCCCGCATATCAGCAGGCCAGCTGCTGTGCACTGGCTGGCCTGCAGCGGCTTTCAGACAAAGGCTCCAGGCGAGAGGAGCAGGTGGCTGTGACATTTCGAATGCGCCTCGGCAATTCTCAAATGCACCTTTGTTGAGTGGTGCTCTTGAAGCCTCTCCAGTGAAGCTGGCCGAGCCCGTGTGTGGCTGATCCAGGCTGCATTGTAGCTGGCCGCGCAAACACGCAACAAGCTCCGCCACGCCGTGCACAACAACTACGCGGCCTTGTGACAACAGGCCCCCGCCGCCGGCAGCCCCTCCAGCAGATTACGCCGCAGCGCAGCATGAGGACGCGCTCGTCCGCCGCCCGCATGGCCGGCCGGCCCAGGGCCGCTCGCCTGGACGAGCTTCCCGAAGAGGTACGATGTTGAGCAAGTCTGTTGCCTTTTGCTGGAGGACCGGCTCCGCAAAGCCTGCGTGGGAGTCTGGTGCGCGCCGTGACAACCGCCGGCCGGCACACGCAGGTCCTGCAGGCGTGCGCGGTGCAGCTCATCGAGCACTCTTTCCGCTCGCCGCAAGGCTCGACGCAGGCCTTCACGCTGCAGACCGTCTGCCGGTGCGCACATCAACTACAGAGTGACCATCTGAGAGCACAGGGGAGCTGAGCTGGTCGCGTGCCCGGAGCGACAGGCGGTTTAGGCAGGCACTCAAGGCGCCGTTCTGGACGACGCTGCACCCCGACATCACGGGCAGGCTGTGGCGGGCGCTGGGACGGCCCAGTGCGTTCCCCGCGCCGCTCTTGTCTCAGCTACTTCGCTGTGCATGCGCTCACGTCCCAGTGTCTTTGCACTGATGCACGCCCTGACTGTGCCACACCCCTCCACTCTGGCACTGAGGCAGGCCCTCTCGGTGCAAAAACTGCACCAACACCCCACGCCTGCCGCAGGCACGCCCGCCGGGGCCTGCGCCTGGCAGTGGCTCCAGGAGCAGGGCGCCACCGTGACGTGCATCTGCGGCCTGGTGGTCGACGCGGACGCTGAGCGGCTCCAGAACTTGCTGACCAGCCTGCCCGCGCTGGGGTCGATCAGCAGGCTCGAAGAGGTCAGCCGGCTCAGCGGGCTCACTCTGCGCCCACACCCCGGCGCTGGTGTAGCAGCCGCCCAGGACTTTCTGGCCGGGGCTGCACGCGCCATTGGCTGCTGTTCGTGCCTGCGGCGCCTGCATCTGCAAATCGACGTGGCTGACAACCTGGCGGACCAGGTTCCAACAACGGTTTGGCAGTACCTGGCCAAAGCGCGCGCGCTCGAGCACCTCGACCTGGTCATCAGTTCGGGCGGGGCCGACACGCACAACGAGGTGGCCATTCCGAGCGTGGCACAACTGATAGCGGGCTTGGCCGGCCTCTCGCAGCTGCGCGCGCTGACGTTGTCACTGCACAATGTCTGCACAGAGGCCACGCTGCCTGCCTGCGTGTCGCGCCTGGCGCAGCTGACATCCCTGGGCCTGTTCGGCCTGCGCGGCCTGCGCTGCGCGCCCGGCTGGGCCCTGGTCTGCCGGACCTCAACTGCCTGGAATTCCAGAGCTGCGAGTTTGCGCGCGACGGCGAGGACGCGCTGCCGGACATGGACGCGCTGGCGTCCCTCACACAGTTTGAGCTGTTTATTTGCTCGGGCCTGCCTGTGCTGCCCGCGTCCCTGTGGCGGCTCACGCGGCTGCGCAGACTCGGCCACTGGTGCACTATCGATGGGCCGCCGGCCGCGGGCGTGCCCGCCAGCGCGCCCTGCTTTGCGTCCCTGACTAGTTGCACCCTGGCGGGGCACCAGCTGCGGGACTGGCCTGCATGCGTCTTGGGCATGACATGCTTGACCGATCTCAATCTGGGCGGCAACTGCTTCGAGCAGCTTCCCGAGGGCATGACCGCGCTCACCGCTCTCGAGACGCTGTGCCTTGGGCGGCACTCTGCAAGCCCTGACGAGGTCGGGGGCGCCCTGGACGCCCGTGCGCTGGGCAACCTGGCCGGCTTCCCAGCCCTGCGCAGCCTCAGCTTTGTGACCTGCAGCGTGCAGTTCTGCCCGAGCTTCCAGGCTGTCGCCGCGCATCCCTGCCTGGAGAGCCTTGAGCTCTGGACCTCGTACCCTGCGCCCGGCCCGTCGTGCGTGGCGTTCCTGACCTTTGTCGCCGCCCTGCTGCAGCAGGGGCGCGCGGGCGTGCTGCGCCTGCATAATAGCGCCGTGCAGGGCGCTGGGCAGCATGATGGCCAGAACTTCAGGGGCGCGTTGCAGGCCGTGGGCTTTCCGCTGCAAGATGATGACAGTGATGATGACAGCGACAGTGCTTGTGACAGTGACAGTGAACACATAACTGATAGTGAGTAGGCCGCGTGCGCCGGGTCGAGCATGGGCCAGGCTTGGGCGACATTCGAATGTGTATAGGCTACCCTGCAGCATTTTAACAAGAGAGGTTGCTTGACACAGCAGCTCACACACTGCTAATAGAAGCTGATTGCTTGATGAAAAGCGGCTTTGCGGGTCTGCATGGCACGCCACAGCGCACAGCCAACTGCACATTTTCACGGCACAGCGGCGTAAGCAGTATAAAGTCCTGGGGGCGCCTGCGCCGCCGCTCACAGCTCGCTGCGTGCTGGCAGGCGAGCAGACAGGTTCCGCATGCGCGCTGCCGCGGGGCGGGCAGGGCCGGGTCGCGCGCCTGCGGCGGCCCGGCGCTGCGGCCATTAGCTCCAGAGCGAGCCGGCCCAGTACCAGCGCTCGTGCAAACACACGCTACTCGGCCTCCAGGGGCACGACCAGCGGGGCGTCGCGCACTCGGATCCCCGTGTTCTGCGCAGCCTGGACGGCGCTCCGGAAGGCGGCGCGCGCTCGCGGCGGCAGGCGCTCGGGTCGGGGCGTCACCCACAGCCGCAGGAGGTGCCGGCGCTCGTCCAGGGCCTGGCCGGCGCCGCAGCGCCGAGTCAGCCCCCGCCGGCACCGCACTCTGCAGAGCCTGTGGACTCCACAGTGTGGAGGCAGGCGCGCGGCGCCGCGACGCCGCCGCGCCGCCCCACAGAGCCTCCCGTGAGCCTAGCGCGCGTGATCACCTCGGCGTCTGTGTAGGCGGAGCGCGTGTGCAGCAGCGCGCGATTGTTGAGCAGCTGCAGGTCGCCGGGCCGCAGCGCGAGGTCGAGGCGGAGCTCGTCGCCGAGCGCCAGCGCGCCGACCGCCGCCAGCGCCTCGCGCTGCAGCGCGCTCAGGCGCGGCACGCCCGCGTGGCGCTGCGCGAGCTCGTAGTAGGTTCTCTTCAGCGCGGCCGACAGCGCGCCCTGCAGGCGCGCCGACGCCGTGAGGATAGGCTCCGGCGGCAAAGCGGGCGCGCTGCGCACGGCGCCAAGCATGGGGCGGGGGGCGCGCGCATGGTGATAGGTGAAGACCGGCAGCTTATAGAACGGCGCGGCCCCAGCCGGCAGCTCGCCCTGTCGCGGCGCGGCGGGTGACCTCGCATGCTCGCACACAGGCGCCAGGTTGATGACAGAAAAGAAGGCGGGGCTGCACCTTGCGGTCGACGTACCACTGGTCCGCCGCTAGGGACTCCACCAGGTCCTGCGCCGCCAGACCGCAAGCTGATGGGCGTGCCGCAGCGAGTGCATGCAGGGCGGGGCGACGCAGGGCCCGGGGCCCGTGCGCGCGCGCAGACCCACCTGGCGGCCGCGGCGCAGCAGCTCGTTGTGCACGGACACCGAGGACGCCCAGGACGACAGGCCGCCCGCCCGCCCGGCGCGCAGGCAGAGCAGGCCCACCAGGTCCGCGTTGTCCGTGTGCATCGGCTGCGCCAGCCGCGTGGCGTAGATGCGCGTGTCCGAGCTCGTCACGCTGTGGCCGATGTTCCTGCGCGGCCGCGCGGCGCCTGGCTCGACCGCGCTTTAGACAATGCCCCGTGCGGGCGCCGGCGGCCGCGGCCTCGAGGGCCGCACTTGACGTGCCCGACGATGTGGCCCTTGGCGTTCTGGCTCTTCACGTCGCCTGCGCGGGGCACCAAGCACTCGGGCGGCCGCTGCGGCCGCGCGCGTGACGCTGGCGCGCAGGCACGGCCAGGCCGCCTGAGGGCCCGCCGCCGGGGGCAGCGCGCGGGCAGCCCGGGCGCGCACCCCAGTACAGGCCGATGCCCCAGTACGCGATGATGGCCTGCGCGCGCGTGTACCGCTCCACCGGCAGGCCCCTGCGGCCGAGCGGCGAGCATCGCGTCTGCGCTGCATGGACAGGCTGACACGCTGCGGCCGGCAGAGCATGCCGAGCACCGGCCCGCCCGGCGTCGCGCACCTCAGGACGGCAAACCCGCGCCCGGACACCACCTCGGCCAGCATGGCGTCGAGCTTTGCGCCCAGCACGAGCAGCGGAAAGTCCGCGCGGCTGCGCACGGCCTCCTGGATGTGCAGGTGGTTGCCCTGCGGCGGCGGCAGTGCGCTCGGGTCAGCGCCTTGCACAAGGTGCCGGTGCGCGCCGGCGACCTCAGGCTGCCATCCACCGCCCCTGACAGTGCTCTCATCTGAGGCAGCACTGTTCAAACATGCATGACTCGTCTGTGCATGCTAAAAGCAGTGCATGTTGGCGCGCGAGCACAGGCGCGCACGCGGCGCCCGCTCTGCTGCACATGATTGCAAAGCAAGCACCTCCAGGCGGAGCTTCGGGTCGGCCTCCACAGCCCGGACGGCAGCGTCCAGGTCTGCCAGCTCGGCGGGCGTCAGCTCCAGCGCCCACTCGCGCTCGCGCCCGGCCCAGTCGGCCGCGCGCCAGGCGCACGGGTCGTCGACCACCGTGAACGGCTCCACGGCGCCCTGCGTGCCCGAGCGCCTGCGCGGGCGTATCTGGCTGGTTGAGAGAAGCGTCCCCGCAAGTCGGGGCACCGACTTGCGTGCCAAGAGCCCGGCGCACCGCACGGCTGCGTCGCTCGGCGGGGGCAGGCGCTTGCGCGCCTCGCTTGCCTCGCGGTAGTGCGCGGCGACCAGAGCCTGCGCTGGCAGCGCGCCGTCAGGGGCGCTGGCAGCGCGGTACGCTCTGCAACTGGCAGAAGCTGTCGGGCCGCGCGCCTGAGGGCTCAGGTCCGGCAGCGGCTGCTTAAGGATGCCTGGCGCCATGCGGGGAGCTTGGGCGGCGCCTGCGTCCCGTCGTGACACGGGCAGGAGCGTAAACTCTTGCACCATACAGAACTTGGCAATGAAGGCCAGCATCAGAAGGGAGGCGGTGGACACGCGGCTGGCAAGTCAAGCAACACTTGAGGCAGGCTGGACCTGTGAGGCTCGCAAGCAGAGCGCACGCACTTAGCGAGCTGCAGAGGCACCTCGCGGGCACACACTGCTTTGCAGGAACGGCAGACGCAGAGGGTCCTCGGAGCACACACGCTCGCAATGCGGCAACGGGGTGCGCGGGGCTGGCAGCGACACAGTGCCTCACCTGCTGGGTGTCGAGCGAGTGCACTCGCATAAGGCGCACGTGCGGGCACATGCCCCAAGCAGTGCCGTAAGAGGATGCAGGACCTAGCCGCACGTGCCGGCACGAGGCGACACAGTCGCTCGCTCCCACGTACTGCGCGCAGCCGACGGCAGAAACAACGATGGCCGTCAAGCAAGGCTTTGAGGCGTCGGCGCCGCCGAGCAGCCCGGAGGCTCCCGTGCACTGGGGCGGCATCAAGCACGAGGGCCCGGCGTCTGACAAGCTCGATGCCCTGCAGCCGCACCGAGGTGGGCGGGCGCACACTCACCACCTGTGCAGCCTGTGTTCAGGCCTGGTCGCCTGGCGCTTGCATGGCGCGGGCGCGTGTCGCATGGGCCTCGTGCTGTCTGCTGGCCACCTTAGCTCGCCACTCAGGGCCTGCGCTCTGGAAGTGTGCACCGGCGTCCGCCCTGGATACAGGAGCACGGCACCAGGCTGGGGGCGCAGACCTGCACTCATCAAAGCCGCTGCTGACAGCCCGCCCGCGGCGCAGAGCACCCGCCCAGCTGGTCGCCCGCCCCGGGCGAAGGCCGCCTGCGCTTCCTCAAGCGCGTGACGACCGAGGGCCACACCGTCGTGGACGCTTTTCTCACCGTGAGCGCGGCGCAGATCGGGCAGGTGCCGGGGCCCCGCTTCTGTGCGCGCATCACGGGTCGCAGCTCGGGTTTCTGCAATACTGCCAGGCAGCGTGCTGCCGCTGCGCTGCGCTTCCGCCCGGGGCAAGCCGTGAGCTTGCTGCGGAGCGGCCCTGCGTGTTTACTTGATCAGCTGCCCTTTATCTGGAGAGAGGTCCCAATCAAGGAACGCAAGAGCCCCAGGACAGCGACATGACGGGCGCCTGACCACGCGCAGATCCTGCTGACCCTGCCCAACGCGATAAGCAAGACCGGCTTCATCGCCGGTACGACGCTGGCCATTGGCGGCGCTGTCTGCGCCTTGTACACGATGTGTACGCCGCCCCTAGCTTGGTATCGTGTGCGTATGACAGTCCAACACCAACGCATGCATGACTGCGTTGGCATGACGTTGTGTTGACACCACATCAGACGAGCCGGCAGACAGAGATCATGCTGTGACTGTGCTGGACGCGCGCAGACCTGCTAGCGTCGCTCTACCTGGAGCGCAAGCGCACCATGGTGCGCTTTTGCACAGAGCCCGCTCCGCGTCTCGGCCAGCACAGCCGCGTCCTGGCCTGACGCGCGGACCTGCGCCGCCGCAGGTCAAGGCTGGCGACTGGCGAGCTCCCACGCTGACATGCGCTCCTGCTCGCCACAAATCTGGCTCATGTCGGGCGCCGCCTGCTCCCGCACACGAGGCCTGCCCTCTGCCATGCGCCATGCGGCGCAAGTCCCACCTAGCCACAGTGCTGTGGCGGCCGCAGGTTTGGCTTGGACGGCAAGCGCCACGAGGTCACGCAGTACCATGGTGCGCCCGACAGAGATGTGCTGGTTCAGGGTGCGCATGATGCGCCCGGGCTGACCCTGGCCGCCCCCGCGCGCAGACGTGATCAGGTTTCACATGGGGCCGGTGCTCGGCGCGATCGCCCAGGTCCTCGTGGCGCTGAGCATCGCCGGCATCAGCATCGCACAGGCGCGCCGCTCACGGCTCGCCTGCATGCTGGGCCCTGCCACCCGCGCCCGCCGGGTCGCGCGCCAGAGCGTGCTCGCCGCGCAAGGTCAGCACAAACGCCGCGGGCGCGCCGCAGGTGATCGCGTGCGCCGGCAACGCCTTCTCCATCGACAACAGGTTCAGCAAGCGCGAGTACGAGCTCATCTTCGGCGCGGTGCTCATGCTCTTTGCCCTGGTGCCGGTGCGGCCGCGCCCGAGCTCGCCGTGAGCACGAGCTCGGCCACGGCCCCGGCGCCGGCCCGCCATGCACATGGCTGATGCGGCGTGCCGCGGCAGACCTTTCGGCACTACCGCGTCCTCAACGTGATTGCAGTCGTTGGTGCGCGCGCGCTGCAGCGGCGCGCGGCCGTGCAGGGAGCGCGCGGGTCTGACGGCGCGCGCGGCCACCCCGCGGCGCGCGCAGGCACCACCTACACGTGCCTGTTCATCCTGGTGACGGCCTCGCTGTCCGGCATCAAGCCCGGCCTCGCGACAAAGCCGCCCGCCAGCGCGCAGGCGCGCGGCGCACCATGCCCTCTCACTGCAGTGCAGCACAGCCACAAATATCGATAAGCTCCTTGGTTGGCAAGTGCACCATGCACTCTGGTGCGCTGCGGCTCTCGCTGGTGACCCCGCCCCCGGCATGCTACTCTAGGCTAGAAAAGCTCAAGTCCGCACATGCGCAGGGCTTCTTCCTGGGCAGCGCGATCATCCTGCAGGCCATGGGCGCGCACTCCATTGCGCTGGAGATGATGGACGCCATGCGCGACTCGCGCAGGTGCGCGGCCGCGAGCCGCCCTGCCCGGCGCGCTGCCGCGCATCCGCCTTGCGGGGGGCGTGGACGCATGCTTGAGCGCGCCAGCGCGCGCTCATGCCGCGCAGGTACGTGGGCGCCTACTTTGGCGGCTGGCTGTGGACGCTGCTGCTCACGCTGCCGCACTCGCTGGCGGTGAACCTGGCCTTCCCGGCCATCGCCGTCAACGACAACGTGTACGGGTGCGCGCGCGGCGTGCTGGGAGCGCGGACGCACTGCCCGCGCATGAGGCACCTGCCCAGCACAGCAGCAGGCCGAGGCCGACTCTGGTTTTTTTTTCCAATTGATAAAAGCGCTGAGGCCCCCGGCGAGGCCACCAGTCTGTGCGGGCGGCGCGCCGTCAGCGCGCGCGCGCGCGCGCGCCGCCAGAGTGCTGCCGCTCAGCAACTGGATGCGCGCGTCGGCGGCGCTCATGATCGTGCACCAGTTCGTCGCGTTCGCGCTCTACGTCACGCCGCTCATCTTCATGTTCGAGCGGCTCTGGGGCAGCCACAACGCGCGCTGGTACATCCGGCTGCCCCTGCGGCTGCCCGTCGGTGAGCGCCGCCGCCTGCCGGGCTGCCAGAGCTGCTTGCGCGCCGTGCGCGGTTGGCGCCAACCGGGGGCTCCTGCCATAACCCCCGTGCTTTGTACGTTGTAGCTCATATATCCAGCGCGCCCGCCATGCTTTTTGTGTGCGCCACATAATAGTGTAGCCCCTCATAGGAGGCCCAATGGGAGGCCCATCCTGTCGCCTTTGAACGCATGGCGCAGACCTGGCGTGCAAGCTCCCTGTACAGCGCACACTTGGTGCTGAGCCTGGCGCCTGGTCGGCGCAGCGCTGGCGGTGTGGCTGCTGGGCGTCATGCTGCCGTTCTACGGCACCATCAACTCCTTCATGGGCGCCATCGGCGTGCCCACCACCGCCTTCCTGCTGCCGGCCGCCGCCTTCACCTGGCACTTTCGCAAGCGCGAGGCGCGCGACGCGGCCGTGTTCCCGCCGCACCGGTGAGCCCGACCGCTCGCCCAGGAGCGCGGAGGCGGGGTGCTGCCGTGTGCCTCCCTGCTATGCCTGCGCTGCGCGCGCTCTGGACCGTTGGCCGCCTGGTTGCATCTTCAGCGCCTGCGCGCATGACAGCGTGAGCGCCCTCGCTCAGGTGGCTGGCGGGGCACGGCTGGCTGCCCTGCTTCATCCTCAACTTTTTCATCATCGGGGTGTCCTCGGTCTTCACGGTGCGCTTCTTGCGCACGGCTTCGCGCTTGACGCAGCCGCGCAGCCGCGCTTGATGAACTGCCTGCTTGGCTGCCGCAGCGACGGGGGCGCTTGCGGAGCTGCATTCTGGCATGCCTTGCTGTTTACTTTTGCATGTAGCCTGACCTGCCTGATGGCTGCTAGTATATATCTGCCTGTGCTCGCATAATGGCAATGAAGGTCAACCATCATTCACTCGTACGCCGTATGTGCATGCCGTGCCGCGAGCGTGCTAAGCATGCATGCCGCGCGTCTCCAGGTCGGCGGCATCTTCTTCTCCATCCAGCGAATCGTGCAGCAGGTGTGTGCCTCTGGGGTACCAGCGGCCGGGTGTGCTGCGGCTCGCTTGAGAGCAAGCTCTGTGCCAAAGCGCTGCGTTGCTTGCACGCGGACTGAGCTGACTGGTAAGACCTTTGTCAGAGTGAGGCAGCTTGCGCGCCGGCCCGCGCCTTGCGCGACGTGTGCAGCGTGCTGAGCCCCGCAGCGCGTGCGGGCGGCAGTCGTACAGCTTTGGGCTGTTTGCAGAGTGCTACCAGTGCCCGCCGAAAAACCCGGCGACCGGGCTGTGGGGCTGAGGCGCAGCCAGGCTGCCGGACCGCAGCTCTGCGGTCAGCCTTCGCGCCAGGTTGCAGGCCCCTGTGTTGCATTGCAGAGCTGGGCTGTCTGGTACGCTCTCTGGCGTCCCAGGCGCCGGCACCCCGGCCGTCTGTGTTGTGTGAACTCTTCTTTGCCTTTTCAGCGCATGCCTTATTTCTTTGCCTCTTGTTTCTGCTCAGGTTGAAAATGCCTGCGCGCCGGCACGGCAGCATGGGTCGCTTGTGTTCCTTGTTCTGGTAAAAGCGAACAACTCCTGGCAGAAATATTCTGCTGATAGCATGCTCTCTCATACGTGGTGCTGTCTCGATGTTTTTTGGTGTGTTTGTGCGTTGGTACGGTGTAGGCTGGAAGCATGCAAGTGCAAGCAGAGTGACCCATGCGTTGCTGTGACATGCATCGGGTTGCGGCCACTGGTATGCTATGGACAAGCACCAGCAAAAAGCGGTGCTTACTTAGGTGGGCGCCCAAGTGATGTCTTGAGAGCACCGAGTCCCACATGTAAGACTTTTTGGAAAGCATCATGAGCACCAACGACCTCATCCTGAATGCAAACCGGTATAAGGACCAAGGTGGCCTCTCACTTCTAGCAGTGTCTAGCAGTGTGGTGAGCGCGCGCATGCAAGGGCTACGCAGGAGCTGCACAGCATTCAACCGGCGTGGCCGCGCCAAGCCCGGCGGCACGCGCGGGTATGCTAGGCGGGTGCCATGCGCCTAACGCAGCGCAGGCTGCTAAGCTGGGCGTGATGTTCCCTGCGCTGGGCAAGCCTCCGGGCCGTGCCGTCTTTAGACCAGCAAAGCCTTTGGTTCTGCATGATGTGTCATGTGGCAGGCATGACTACCGGCTTGCGCTGCTTTGGTTTATCAGCCTGTCAGCACCTCTTGTGTGCCATGCCAGACACTTTAAGAGTCATTGGCACCTACGGCGCGCATTGATAAGCGCATGCAAGGGCCACGGGCTGCCGCCTCATGTGGAGGGCAGCGGTGCGCGTGCTGAGCATGCCGGGCTGTCTGGTATGTGAGCATTGCAGGCTGCGGGCTGGTCTGTCCGTGTTCTTGCCCTGCATGCCGACACGTCGAGGCTGCCCCGCTACTGTTCACAGCGCTGCTCGGCCTTCGCACAGCGTGTGTTCGCTAAACAGCTGGCCGGGAGCGCCCGCAAGAGCCCGCCCGAGCTGGCAGCGGGGCGCTGCTCGCATACCGGCCTCAGCCCTGAGCAGGGACGCGCCTGTCCGCTATGCATACACTGGCCGGTTCCACCAGCGCTCATGGCAGGTGCGATGCGTGGCCGGGCACAGGCCGCGTTCTGCATGAAGTTGCGCCATGCGACCCAGTGGGCAGCCGGGCATGTCACCGTGTCTGCGTCTACATGACAGCTAGAGCCTGGAGACTGTGCTGAAAACGGGAGTCACATGCTGCGGCATGAGTGAGCAGAGACCTTCAGGAAGGCACAGAGCAGTTGGCCGCTTGCAGCCCAATAGTGGACTTACAAGTCCTACTGACAATCAGCGCTTCTAATCGGGCGCGCAGAACTAGCTGCCAGTTGAACAGTAACTGTCTGCCAGATGGCTTGTGCATCGCCGCACACCTCGGGCAATACGTTGCAGACAACACACTGGGCCACCGCAAACTCCAGCTCATGTGCGCGCCGCACCGCGCAAGCCCGAGCTGCGCGCCATGCGTGCAGGGCGCGCGCCCAGCGCTAGTGCGGCTCCTGCTAAGCACCCTGCGGAGCATGCCCCAGGTCGCGCAGCACCGCCGCCGCCCGCTGGTGCGCCGCTGCCGAGCTGGCGCATGCGAGCACACGCTGCAGGGCTGCAACCGCCCCGCATGCCCTGACTGCTTCCCGGCACAGCCCACTCTCGCTGGTCATCATCGCGAGCGCGCCGGCAGCCATATGATGCACCCCAGCAGGACACGCAGGCGCCAGCAGCCCGACCAGCGCCGCCACGCCCCCGCACTCCCTGACGCTGTCCTTGTTTTCATTGTTGTTAAAGCACACGCTCCACAGCGCCGCAGCAGCCTGCTCGTGCACAGCAGCAGGGCTGCCGGGCGCCAGCAGCCCCACCAGCGGGGCAACGCCCCCGCACCACCGCACGCAGACCACGTTCTGGGCGTTGCTCCCGCACAAGTTCCGCAGCGCCCAAGCCGCCCGCTCCTGCAGAGCTGCAGAGCCGCCGGGCGCTAGCAGCCCGACCAGTGCCGCGACGCCCCCGCACTCCCTGGCACTGTCCCTGTTCTGGGTGTTGCTTACGCACAGGCTGCGCAGCACCCCAGCAGCCGCTCCCTGCACAGCTGCAGAGCCGCCGGGCGCCAGCAGCCGAACGAGCGCCGCAATGCCCCCGCATTCTCGGGCGCTGTTGCAATTCTGCGCATTTTTTAAGCACATATTCTCCAGCGCTTTCGCAGCCTGCGTCTGCACGCCAGCGGAGACGCCGGGCGCCAGCAGCACAACCAGCGCCGCAACGCCCCCGCACTCGCGCACGCTGTCCTTGTTCTGGGCGTTGTCAGCGCACAGGCTCTTCAGCACCGAAGCGGCCTGCTCGTGCACAGCGGCAGAGCCGCCGGGCGCCAGCAGCCCGACCAGCGCCGCGACGCCCCCGCACTCTCTGACGCTGTCATCATTCTGGGCGTTGCTTGCGCACAGGATGCCCAGCGCCGCAGCGGCCTGCTCGTGCACCGCATCTGTCCAGCCAGGCGCGAGCAGCCCGACCAGCGCCGCCGCGCCCCCGCCCGCAATGACGGTGTCCTGGCTTTTGCGCTTGAGCAGAGTCGCCAATGCCACCGCGGCGCGCTCCTGCGCAGCAGCTTTCGCTGGCGCTCTCCTGGCTCTGGGGATCTATGAGTCAGGCACACCCGTGACCTTCTTACGCAGTACAGCCGCGAGCTGCTAGCACCCCATTTAGCGCAGGCATGCCCCCACAACCCCAGACTCTGTCCTGGTCCTGGACCGGGACGTTGGTTTGCTGGACCTCAGGTGCAGCCCACAGCGCATGGGCAGCCTGCTGAGGCACAGAGAAATGCCAGTCGCGAGCAGGCCTACCAGCGCCGCAGAGTAGGGCTCGTGTGCAGGCTCCTCGCGACCTTGTTGTTCGTGCCCAGGCCTCGGCCGCACGCAGCGTACAGGCGGGCTGCCAGGCTCAAGCTTGAGCGCGCAGGAGCGGCCCTTCCCGTCAGCAGCGCTGGAGCTCCGGCCCTGTAGCGGGGGCGCATGGGGCTGGGTCAGCTTACGCCCCCAAGCTGATTGTGTCGCCGCGCGGAGACGAGCAACCAGGACGTCAACCCCAATGTGCGAGAGGAGGACCTCAGCACAGGCAGGCGCTGGCCACGGAGGCAGGGATCAGTGACGCTGCTGCCGCACCTGCACGCCGGCATCAGGTTGCCCGCGCTTCATCTGGCCAGCTGCTGTGCGCTTGCGGGCATGCAGGAGCTCCAGGACAGAGCGGGGCGCTGGCAGTGGCTGCAGGGGGCCTGCATTGACGGTATAGGGATCAAGTCAACAGCCACCCGTGGATGTGCCCGGTCCCGCCCGTTCTGACTCAGCTACAGGGCTCCTGCTCCCAGCAGATCTGCCCAGCAGATGTGCGCCCTGGCCGGCCTGGCGGCCAGGGCCGACGCGCAGGTCGGGGCGCTCGAGGCCGGGGCCCCGGCGCTGGCAGCCGGGGCCACGTGCCCCCTGCGCGCGGCCGACCTGATGCGCCCCGACGCAGTGGAACTGCTGGCGCCCGTGATACACGGCGACCCGATGCAGGCTGTGACCAGTGACGGCGGCCTGGCCCTGCACGAAGCCAGGCTCGTGTACAGGGGCGCGGCCGTCGGCACCTTGGCGAGCATCGTGCGGCGCATCCTCTGGCGCGACGTGCTGGCCTGGCTGGAGCGGGGCGGGGACGACACGGGCCTGGCCTGGGTGTTGTACATACTGCAGGCGCTCTGCACCATGCTCAAGTGCCCCTTCTTCGTGCGGGCGGCCGCCGACCGCCGGACGGCCATCCGCGAGGCCGCCGTGAGGTGAGCGCGCGACGCGCGCGCGCCCGCGCCTGCAGGCTGCGCGCGCGCCGAGGCGGCCAGGCCTGCGCTCACCACTTCGCGCGGCCGCAGGTACGCGGCGTGCGACATGTATGGCCTGGCCGCGAGCGCGGCCACGTCGTGGGCGGTGCTGGCGGCGGGCAGCCCGGAAGGCGGCAATGCCTGCGCTCTGCTCGCCGTGTGCGCACCCATACTGCAGCAGGTGCGGCGACGCCGCGCGGCAGGCCCGCCCCACGCAGGCCGCCGCCCAGCCGCCGCCGCGCCGCGCAGGCGGTCTTACAGTGGAGCAGGGCCGACGCGTTGGAGGCGCTGGGCGGGGCGGCCCCGTCGTCTGCGGTCCCGACCGCAGTCCTGGCGCAGTACCACTGCGGCCTCTGCGCGGTGCTCGCGTTGCTGGCCGGCGCTCCTGCCCTGCCGCCGCGCTCCTCGCCCTTTGCGCCCGAGGCGGCCGTCTTCTCGGACCGCAGGAGCGTCCTGAGCGCCGCCTCCGAGGCGCGCGCGCGCGCGCGACCCGCTGCGCACACTCCCCGCGCCGAGCGTGCGGCTGACCGCGGCCCGCCCCGCCGCAGCACCTGGCCGCCGCGCCGCTGCTGTTCGACGCGGTGCGCGACGAGGCGCCGCGCGCCGCGTACCTGAAGGCCTTTTGCAGCGCGCCCGCGGGCGACCTGCGCATCCGCGTCGTGGAGCAGGGGCTGTGCGGGGGCTGCGGTGCGCGCCCGACGCGCCGCGCAGGCAGCGCGCTGGTTGGGGCCGGGTCGCTGGATGGGCGCGAGCGCGCGCGGCCGTGCACGCAGGCGACCCCGCCGCCGACCTCTGCATCTGCAGCGTGACCCTGCACAGCGCGCGCTGCGCGATCCAGGCGCACTCCGACACGCTCCGCGCGCGCCGGCTCGACCCGGAGGTGGAGCAGCGGCTGCAGGCGCTGCTGGTCGACCGCGTGGCCCCGCTGCTGCTGCGCTACGTGCAGCTGGGCAAGCACGGTGCGCGCCGCCTCCGCACCCCCTTTCCCGCGCGGCTCGCGCGGTGCATCGCAGGGTCGCGCGCCCGCGTCCTCGCGACAGGTCTCTGCCCGTCGCGGGCGCGGCCGCCGCGCCGCGCGGCGCACCGCCGCGGCTCAGGGCGGCGCCGCGCGTCGCAGGCCCGCGGCGCGTCCCGGCCGCGCTCGCGTGCGTGGCCGCCAGCGCGCTGGGCGAGCTGCTGAGCTCCAAGGGGCTGTGCGCGCGCGTGCCCGGCGAGGAGCGCGAATGCGGCATGCGCAGCCTGTACGCCATGCTGCAGTGGGCCTCGCAGCGCGTTGCCGACCTGGTGCGCGTGCGCGGGGCGCGGGCGCACAGGCAGCGCCCGCCAGTGCCAGGTGGCACCCGTGGCGCCCGGCGAGGCCGTCGCCGTGCCGGCCGCCAGCCTGCCGCCCATGCGTGCAGGCGCAGGCCGACGCGCGTCTCGCAGCGCCGCGCGTAGCGCTCTCGCCCTGGCTCGCCGCGGATGCGGGCAGCCTCCAGGGCCGCGTGGCCTGCGCGATGCCCAGCAATGCTGGCCCCGCCGGGGCGCAGGGAGCGCGCGAGGCGAGCGCGCGCGACGCGTCGCTGGGCAGCACCGACCCGCACCTGCTGCAGGGCACGCTCGAGGACCTCGTGCGCTGCCGGCCGCCCTGGGCGCACCTGGTGCGGCCCGGTCGGTGCCCTTGCATCCAGGCGAGGGGCGCGTGCCCGCCGCCGCCGGTGTGACCCCAAGGCCACAGGCTGCCCGTGCTGCTCTGTCGGGCGGCGCACGCCCCGCGTCCCAAGGCCTGCGTGCACAGGCGGCGTCGGTGGGAGCGGCTGGGTCGCCCCACGGCATGCGGCCGTCGCAGCGCCGCCTGTCGCGCGCGCAGGTCCGCGCGGGCGCACCCCAAGAGGACGCCGAGCGGCGCGAGCGCCTGCTGCCGGCCGCGCTGGCGGCGGTGGAGGCCGCGCTGCGGCGCGCGCCAGACGCGCTGGGCGTCGCGGCGAAGCAGGACGCCGGCGTGTCTGCGGGCAAGGCGCGCTCGCGGCGTCACCTGGTCCCCGTTGCCGAGCTCCGATAGCTGTGCAGCGGCGGCGCTGCGCCGGGGCGGTCGCGCATGTCGTCGCTGCACGGCGGCCGGTGCTGTAGCAGCGCCGGGGCTGCGCGCGGGGCGGCCCCGGACCCTGGGCGCGGCCGCCTGCGCGCAGGCGGTGAAGCACGCGGTGGAGCGGCTGCTGGCGGCGGGCGCCGGCGCGGCCGCCCCGTCCGCCGCCCGGCCGCTGCTCGCGACGCTGGCCAAGCTGCTCGCGATCGCGCGCGCGCCGGGCGCCGCCTGGCGCGCAGGGCTCCGGGTGCGCCGCGCCGCCCGCTGCAGCCCCGCGGCGGCCGCGGCGCCCGACGTGCGGCGCACCAGCGCGTGCCCGCGACGCGGCGCGCGGGGGGCGGCAGGGCATGCTCTGCGCGTACGGGCCCGACCTGCTGAGCTGGGGCGCGGAGCTGCGGGCGGCCGGGAACGCGCTGCCGGCGGAGCTGCAGCCGTACGCGGCGGCGCAGCTGCTGCCGCTGCTGCTCCTGCCGCCCGAGAGCGTGCGCGCGCTGGACCTCCCGCTGCCCTGCGCGGGCGGCACCGACGGCGAGTCGGAGTTTTTTTCCAGGATGCTGGTGCGCGCGCGCCTGCCCGCCGTCGCCGCCCGGCCGCGCTGCGCGCCGCCCCCGTGCGCCGACCGGGCGCGCGGCTGCGCAGGTCGCCATCGGCGAGCTCGCGGCGCGCGGCGGGCCCGAGGGGTGCCAGGCGGTCGTGCCGGCGTGCGCGGGCCTGGTGCCCTTTGTCGTGGACGCGCTGCGCGCGCTGGCCGAGCGCTGTGCGCGCCCTGCTGACCCCGCCAGAGAGTGTCAGGGGGGCGCCCGCGTGTGGTGGCGTCGACCTGAGTATGCGTGACGCGCGTGCGCGCGCGCGCTTGAATGCAAGCACGTGCCGGCCCCGCAGCGCGCCTCCGAGACAGCGCTTGCCTCGAGAGCGCTGCCCGGGTCCAGACGACTCGGCGGCGCATGCCGTCGTGAGCGCGTGCGCGGCCCCGCGCGCAGGCGGACCCCCGCCGGGCGTGCACGCCACGGGCAGCGGAGCGGCCGCCAGGCGCGACACGATCAGCCCGTACGGGCGGTGGATGATGGGTGCAGAGAACGATGTCACGTTCGCGCTGGTGGACGGGGTCGCCAAGCAGGCTGGGGCGTCCCGCGCGCTGGCCGCGGCGCTCGCGCGCGGCGGCGCGCTGGGCGCGGCCGTGCGGCTGGCGCAGCGCTTTGTGGACGCGCACGAGGCGCCCGAGCGCGAGCGCGCGGCGGCCCACGCGCGGCGCTGCATGGACGGCGTGCTGCGCGCCGCTGGGGAGCACTCGCCGGAGGTGGTGCGCGCGCGCCCCGCAGCACCCGGGCCGACCTCTGCAGGCAGGCGCTGTCCTGCTGACGCTGTGCGGGCGCGGCGGCAGGCCGCCCTGCAGCTGGGCGAGCCAGCGCTGTCAGAGCCAAGCAGCACTGTTTTACAGCGCCGGCTGGCCGCCATGGCGGCCGCCATCGCGCGCTTTGAGGCCGAGGTCGCGCCGGGCCTCGCGGCGGAGGGCCCGTCGCAGGCCACCCTGGACGACCTGCGCCTGGCCACGCCCGCGCTGCGCCCCGTGGGCTGCTGGTGGTCGGGGTGCGCACCTGCTCCTGCCGGCCGCATCGCCCGCTCGCGCGCACATCGAGGCCCTGACTCGCCAGCGCGGCGTGCGCGCGCAGGTGCGGCAACCTGTCCGGCGCGTCGGAGGCCGGCCTGCAGACGCAGCTGTGCTCCGGCTGCAACACCGCGCGCTTCTGCTCGCCGGCGTGCCACAAGGCGGCCTGGCGCGCGGGGCACAAGGGCGCGTGCCAGCGCCTGCAAGCGCGCGCCTGACAGGCGCGGCCGCGCGGCGCCCGCCTGCCGCGCATGCCCCGTGCGCTGCTGCGTGCAGGCTGATGTGCAGCGTAGAGCTGGTGGCCGCCTCTTTCGCACTTGTACCGACTCACGTCGGTGTGCGCCAGCGCGCCGGAGTGCAGCGGCTCGTCCTGCGCGGCGCAGGCGCACGCTCTGCGGCACGAGCAGTGTGCGCGCGGCCGCTTCCCGCGGGTGCGATGCGCACCCGAGTCTGTCAACGCGCCAACAGGATGTCCTCACATTGCGTGTCTGCTCTGGCGCGATGACCTGTGCAGCCCTGCGCCGCACAGGCGCCTGCAAGGGTTTGGCCAGAAGCGCTGGATGCGCTGCGGTGCTGGCTCATGGGCGCTGGTGCCCGGGCCCTCTTTTGGGAGGCATCGACCTGCAGAGCGTGCATTTTGAGCGTTTCCCAAGCATGCTGCTGTGTGTGGCCAAACAGAGTGAACAGACATGCGTGTACTTGCGTAGAGCAGAATAGACATGTGTGTACACTTGTGTAGAGCAGCATTGTTGAACAAAAGAAAAATGTGTGCGTGCGAGTGGGACGCCTGCGGGGCGTGCTCTGGCGCTCTGCCGCTGCTATTGTTACAGACATGCATGTTTGTATACAAGCATTTTGCTGCGGGCACGATGTCACATTACACTACGACGTTACACTGGTTCATCGATAAAGCCGGGAGCTTGACATTCAGGCACCAAGGGTAATACCAACATGCACCCACTCACAGCCCCGAAGGTGCTCGCGCGCCGAGCAACGGCATGCTGCAGTGCGCATGCAATCCGCCCGCCATGAGCCCGGCGCAGAGCCTGCACGGATGTCCGCCTCTGTTCGGCGCACTACTCTTGACTTGGGCAACAGCGCAGACCTGTCTGCGCGATGCGCTGCATGCCTTCATCAGCTGCACCGGGCGCGCGCGCGCGCACCTCACAGCAGACTGATGTGCGCGTACACACCCCAGCGCCGCGTGTCGGGCGCTCCGCAAACATGCCCCCATCGGCCTCTCACATGCAACCAAGGCTCTGTCAGACCCAGGGTCGGGCCTGTTGCGCCATGCAACGGTTTGCAAGTGTGCATGCACCGCCGCAAGCCGCTTCGGCGTGCACTGCTGCGGCCACCCGCGCCCGGCTAGGCCCTGCAGGGCGCCCCGCATGTATGGCGAGTTAAACATCTCGAAAGCACACCGGCCGCAGCACCCACCACTCGCCGCGCGCAGGCTGCCCGCGCCCACGCCCGCGCCCGCGCCCTCGATCAACCCTAGTGAGAGTTTTGACGCTGTTTGCCGCGGCTAGCATAGCGGGCTGCCGGAACAGGCTCTGCAGTGCCAAGCGCTCGGCCGAGCATAGGGCGCCCGCCTGGGGCCTCGCATGTACAGGCTGCGGACGCACTGCGGCACGCTCACGCTCACCCTCGCGTCGCCGTCAATGCACTTCACAGCCAGGGCGGGACGGCTCGCGAGTCCCCGTAGCAGCGGCAGGTCGTGCGTGCGCAGGTCCATGCATGTCCGACGGCTCCACGCCGTTGGCGCAGCGGCTTGCGGCCGCGGCGGGCGCGCGTCCTGGCGCAGGGCCCGGTGTGCGCCCCACACACACGCAGGGCGGCAGGGCAGGCCGTCCAGCTCTGGCCTCCAGCAGCGCAAGCCAGGTAAAGCCCTGCGGCAAGCAGCCGGGCGCCAGCCAGATGCGCTGCGCCCGACCGCGGCGGAAGGCGCCCGTGGCGCACACAGTCCGACCGCTGTCAGGGCGAGGCCGCGCAGAGGCCCGCCCGTGAAGGTAACAGCGCCGCCGCGCTCGCTGGCGGGCCCAGAGATTAAGCCCTGGCGCAGCGCTGGCACCTGCCGCGCGTGCCAGCAAGGGCCGCGCTCAGCAACTCTGCGAGTCGTGCACATGGCTCAGGGCCATACGGCTACGCTCTGAAACGCGACTGAGCTGTCGCCGCCCGCCATGCACGCCTCGAGCGCGGCCTTATTGCGCCGCTGCAGGACCTCTTCCAGGCGCCCAAGACCGGCCAGCGCGTACGTCGTCGTCGCCCAACTGAGAGCAGCCTGCTGAGTATGGGGCGCTCGGAAGTGCTCCAGCAGGCGCGGCAGCACAGCCTCAGCGAGCGCACGCACAGCCTCGCCTTCGGTACAGGGACCACATCTGCATGTTGTCCAAGTTGTTGTGCAGGCAAGACGAGCCCGTCACAGCGTGCTGGCAAGACAGCAGTCTATTACTGTCAGCCACTTTCTAGCTTGTAAGCTTGAGAGCGCATCCAGCTCGTACTTCCAGGGAGTACTGTGTGATTTTACCCTTCAGGTAAACGCCCTGTATCAGCTGCAGGTGAGTCCAAGGCCTGCGAGCTGGGTGCCAGAGCAGCCTTCGTCCAACGCACTTCAGCGATAGAGCTCTGCCACGCTACCTCCAGACATACAGGCAGCGCACGGCCCTCCGTGCAACTCTTGCAGAAAAGGCAAATTGAAGCCCCTTCCAAACCACGGCGCTTGCATTCGTCGTCAAGTGTACCGCCAGCATGACCTCCCAGCCGCCGGCAGTGCGGCTCGATGAGCTTCCTGCAGAGGTGTGTGTGCTGATGTGTTTGTGCTGCCCACGATCAAGCCGCCCTGTGCCTGCTGCGCTGCCGACGTGCCCTGCTCGGCCTGCGCAGGTTCTGCAGTTGTGCGCGGGCCACATCATGAAAATGCACTCGACAAAGTGTTTCAGGCTGCAGACAGTCTGCAGGTGCGCGGTGCATGGTGTCTGAGCACATGAGTCTGCAACAGCTGTGCACCGGGCCTGAGCCGTGCCGGCAGGCGGTTTCGGGACGCCCTCAACGAGCCGTTCTGCACCACGCTGACCCGCTGCAGCGCAGTGAGTTTGTGGCGGGCGCTGGGACGGCTCAGTGCGCGGCCTCCTCCGGCAGTGCTCTCCTTCTGTGGCCTGGCAGTGGTGCAAGTGCCGCGCGCTTTCCTTGAAGAATGCTGCTCATGTCGTCACTCTGACTCCCAAGCGCATGTGAGCACGTCAGGCACTGAGGCAGGCGCTGTGCTCGCGGCCTTGGCTGCCGCAGGCACGCACTCGGGGGCGTGCGCCCTGCGCTGGCTCCAGGTGCAAGGCGTTGCCGTGAAGCACGTGTCTGGCCTGGAGGCCATCGACAGGGACGCTGAGCGGTTGTCGCTCCTGCTGAGGAGCCTACCTGCGCTGGAGTCTCTCATTGTGGTCAAGCTGCACGCTGCTGCCTCGTGCACATCTCCAGCTGACGCCTCGGACTTCCTGGCCGGGGCCGCCCGCGCCTTAGGCCGCTGCCCGTGCCTGCTGCACCTGAAGCTGACCATCCTGCTCAACACTTGGGAGGACCAGCTGCCCGAGACGGTGGGGCAAGACCTGGCCGGAGCGCGCACACTGGAGGGGCTTGAAGTGGCGGTGCGGTGTTGGAGGGTTGCGGACCTCGACATGCCGCCCGTTGCGCACACAGCGCACCTGGTGGCGGGCCTGGCCGGCCTCTCGCGGCTGCGCGCTCTCAAACTGGAGTCGAATTACGTAGAAGCCCCGCTGCCTGCCTGCCTGTCGCGCCTGGCGCAGCTGACCTCTTTCACGCTGTCTGGCCTGAATGGCCTGCGCTGCGCGCCCGGCTGGGCGCGCCTGCCGTTGCTTGCGAGCTTGAAGATTGAGTGGTGCACGTTTGCGGCCGACGGCGAGGATGCGCTGCCGGGCATGGACGCGCTGACGGCCCTGACCAGCCTCAGCCTGGCGGGGTACAATTCGCCAGTCTTTCCGCTAGGCATCCTGGCCATGAGTCGCTTGAAGCACCTCGACCTAACCCACGGCTACTTTGAGCATGTGCCCGAGGGCGTGAGCGTGCTCACCGCCCTCGAGGTGCTGCGCCTTGGGCGGTACAATGGACCTTGCGAGTGGGGCACATACGGAGTGGGGCATATCGGGGGCTCCCTCGACGCCCGAGCCCTGGGCAGCCTGGCTGGCTTCCCACGCCTGCGCTGCCTGGCCTTCAAGAACTGCTGCGTCTTGCTCTGCCCGAGCATCCAGGCTGCGGCCGTGCACCCCCGCCTGGAGCGGCTGCGGCTGCGCTCCTCGTATCCTGCCAGTGGCCCGTCGTGGCTGGCCTTCCTTGAGCTTGTCGGCGGCCTGCTGCGGCAGGGGCGCCCGGACGCACTTGAACTGCGCAACTGCTACTTTTCTGGCGCGGGGCAGCAAGAGTGCCGCAGCTTCTGCGCAGCGCTGCAGGCTGTGGGTTTTCCAGAAGACAAGATTCCGAGGTACAGTACCTGCTATGACAGCGAGTAGTCTGCATGCGCTGGGTGAAGGTTTCCTCGAGTCTGGGCACTTGCAGTGTGTGTAAACGGGCCAATGGAGGCGGCGTTGCTGCGCTGCCAACGCCATGCGCAACCCCGCCTCGCCCCTCATTGGTGTCCAAGCAGTCTGCGCACGCACCGACACTCACGAACACCGCATCTGCTCGGTACCCGTGTCCATTCTGCGTGACGACAGCCGCGCAGAGGCCGAGCATTTGCTGTCAGCCGCTTGTGGAAGTGCGTGCTTGTGTGCGCTGCGCCAGATAAATCAGCGCTATCTCAGGAGCTTGTGTAATGCATGTCGTTATAACCAATCATTTGTCAGGCCTCAGGAAGCCTTGCACTTCAATATGAGCGCATTTGCCGCCTCAAGAGGCTCAGACGAGCTGCTCAAGCTGACCAGGCAGGCATGCACCCAGCCTCAAAGAGTGCTCATGCGCTGAGCAATGGTTCTCTTCAGTGCACCCGCGGTCTGCTGCACCCGCCATGAGCTCGGCGCAGAGCCTGCACCGGCGCGCCCATGTTCGGCGCACCTCACTGGCTTGGGCAACAGCGCAGACCTGTCTGCGCGGACACGTCGCGCGTCCCCATGAGCTGAACCGGGCGCGCGGGCACAGCCCGCAGCAGACTGCTGTGCGCGTGCACCCCCCCCCAGCGCTGGTGTCTCGGGCGCCCCGCGAACAAGGCATGCAAGCCCCCTCGGCCTCTCACATATGCACCCCAGGCTCTGTAAAGACCCAGCGTCGGGCTCATGGGTCCATGCGCCGGCCTGAGCATGCGCGCGCCGCCCCCCGCCGCCGCGGCGTGCCCTGCTGGGGCCACCCGGCCAAGGCTAGTTGCCACACCGAGCGTGGCGGGCTGCCGGCACAAGCTCTGCACAGGCGAGCGCTCGACCGAGCAGAGGGCGCTCGTATGAGGGCCTGCATGCGCAGACTATGGACGCTGCGGCACGCTCACGCTCACCCATGCTTCAACGTCATTGACAACAAACGCCAGGGCGGGACGGCACGCAAGCCCGTACAGCAGCGGCAGGACATCCATGCATGCGCAGGTCCGTGCACGTCTGCTGGCTGCACCCCGCCACCGCAGCGGCTTGCGGCCGCGGCGGACACGCGTCCTGGCGCAGGGCGGGGTGCGCGCCCCGCTCGATAAAGGGCAGCAGGGCGGACCGTCCAGCTTTGACCTCTATGAGCTCTAGCAGGATGAGGCCCTGCAGCTAGCAGTTGAGCGCCAGCCAGGTACGCTGCGCCCGACCGCGGCGGAAGGGACCGCTAGGTGCACACAGCCCCGGTCAGGGCGAAGCCGCCAAGGCGCACGGACGACTGCCTGCGGCAGCCCGAGCACTTCTAGAGGCCCGTCAGCGCGGCAGCGCTGCCACTTTGCTCGCTGGCGGGCCCAGTGGTCGGTCCCCAGCCGCGCGTGCCAGGACGAGCGCCACGCTCAGGGACTCCGCGAGGTCATGCGATCGGCTCAGGGCGCGCTTTGGCATCGTCCTTTCGCAGGCGTGCAGCACTCTGGCTTGCTCTCAAATCTGACTGAGCTGTCACCTTCCGAAACACGCGTCTTGAGCGTAGCCTTGACATGCCGCAGCAGGCCCTTACCTGAGCGCCCGGAAATGGCAAGCGGGTACGCTGTTGCCGCTCAGCTTAAAGCATCCTGCTCGGTGCGGGCGCTCGGAAGTGCTCCAGCAGGTGCAGCAGCACAGCCTCAGCGGGCGGGCGCACGGCCTTGCCTTCTGTTCTGGGACCGCACCTGCACGGCCCAGGCTGCGCAGGCAAGACAGGCCCACCATAGCGTGCTGGCAAGCTGGCAGTCTGTCACTGCCAGAACTCCTGCTTGAGCTTCAGAGCGCATCCGGCTCGCCCTTCGAATAAGAACTCAGAATTCATAAGGACGCACGTGCACGCCCCCCCCCCCCCCCGGGGCGATCTTGCGCGGTACCTGGAATTGTAAATCCAGGCCCGCTGGGTTCTCTGTCCAACGCACCACATAAGCAACAGAGCTCTGCTACGCTAGATCCAGACATACAAGCGGCGTGTGGCGCTCTGTGCAGACGTTGCAGGACAGAAAGGCCACTTGAAGCCCTTAGATAACCACCACACTTGACCTGCGCTGAAGTGCGCCGCCAGCATGACCTCCCGGCCAACGTCAGTGCGGCTGGATGAGCTTCCTGCAGAGGTGTGTGTGCCGTTACGGTTGCGCTGCCCAGGATCAAGACGCCTTGTGCCTGCCGCGCTGCCAACGTGCCCTGGTGGGCCTGCGCAGGTCCTGCGGGCGTGCGCGGGCCACATTATGAAAATGCACTCGACCCAGTGTTTCACGCTACAGACAGTCTGCAGGTGCGCGCTGCATGGTGTCTGAGCGCTTGAGCCTGCGACAGCTGTGCACCGGGCCTGAGCCGTGCCGGCAGGCGCTTTCGGGATGCCCTCAACGAGCCGTTCTGCACCACGCTGAACTGCTACAGCACTATGAGTTTGTGGCGGGCGCTGGGACGGCTCAGTGCGCGGCCTTCTCCGGCTGCGCTGTTGCAGTTGTGGTGCTGCCTGACAGTGGTGCTAATGCCGCACCGCTGTCCTTGAAGAATGCTGCTCGTGTCGCCACTTTGACTCCCAAGTGCGTGTTCAGCACGTCAGGCACTGAGGCAGGCGCTGTGCTCGCGGCCTTGGCTGCCGCAGGCACGCACTCGGGAGCGTGCGCCTGGCGCTGGCTCCGCGTGCAAGGCGTCGCCGTGAAGCACGTGTCCGGCCTGGAGGCGGTCGACAGGGACGCAGAGCGGCTGTCGCTCCTGCTGATGAGCCTGCCTGCGCTGGAGTCGATCAGCGTGTCGAAACTGCACCGTGAGTGGTCGTGCACTTCTCCTGCAGATGCCCAGGTATACCTGGCCGGGGCCGCGCGCGCCATTGGCCGCTGCCCGTGCCTGCTGCACCTGAAGGTGACCATCCTGCTCGACAACGGGGAGGACCAGGTGCCCGATACATTTGGGCAGGACCTGGCTGGAGCGCGCACACTGGAGGAGCTGCATTTGGCGGTATTGTGTATGGGGGCCGTCAACTTCGACATGCCACCCTCTGCGCACATAGCGTACCTGGTGGCGGGCCTGGCCGGCCTCTCGCGGCTGCGCGCGCTGACCCTTCAGTCGCAGCTCATCCGCATGGCAGCCCCGCTGCCTGCCTGCCTGTCGCGCCTGGCGCAGCTGACCTCTTTGAGGCTGTCTGGGCTCGACGGCCTGCGCTGCGCGCCCGGCTGGGCGCGCCTGCCATTGCTTGCGAGCTTGAAGTTTGACAGCTGCACGTTTGCGGCCGACGGCGAGGACGCGCTGCCAGGCATGGACTCACTGGCGGCCCTGACCAGGTTTGATGTATTGGGGTGTCGGAGCCTGCGGGTGCTTCCTGCGTCCCTGTGGCAGCTCACGCAGCTACGGGCCCTTGCGCACATGGGGAACAGAAGCATGTCCGTGCAGTCGCCGCGCAGCGAGCTGCCAGTTGCGGGCCTGCCCGCGCTCGGCGCGCCCTGCTTTGCCTCTCTGACCAGTCTCAGCCTGGCGGGGCACTACCTGCCGGTCTTCCCCGCAGGCGTCCTGGCCATGAGCTGCTTGAAGCACCTCGACCTTTCCCATGGCTGCTTTGAGCACCTGCCCGAGGGCGTGACTGTGCTCACCGCCCTCGAGGAGCTGCGCCTTGGGCGGTATGCGGATTTCCGCAATGGATTGCAATGTATGACTGGGGGCTCCCTTGACGCCCGCGGCCTGGGCAGCCTGGCCGGCTTCCCATGCCTGCGCCGCCTAAGCTTCAACAACTGCTGCGTTCTGTTCTGCCCGAGCATCCAGGCTGCAGCCGTGCACCCCCGCCTGGAGCGGCTGCGGCTGCGCTCCTCGTATTCCGCCAGGGGCCCGTCGTGGCTGGCATTCCTCAATTTCGTGGGTAGCCTGCTGCAGCAGGGGCGCGTGGACGTACTCAACATAGTCAACTGCAACATTTTGGGGGAGCCAGACCGCGTCACCTTCTGCGCCGCCCTGCAGGCTGTGGGTCTACCAAAGGAGGACTTAAATAAGCCTTGCTTTGACAACGAGTAGGCTGCATGCGTTGGGGGTAGGATGTGCCGGATCTGGGCTCTTACAGTGTGTGTAAAGGGCTCGCGGGTGCTCCGCCGCCCCTGGTCACGCCTCTCACAGGCTCCGCGCTTCCGTGCATGCACCGACACTCCCGCACACTGCACCTGCGTTGCTGCTGTTGACCTGCTGCCAAACAACAGCCGTGCAGAGCATAAGCTTTCGCGGTTGGTTGCTTGCGGAGGTCTTTATGCGTGCGGGCCGCTGCGCAAGCAAGAGCAGCAATGTCTCAGGAGCTTGTGTCACGCATGGCATTACAGCCAATCATTGTGTCAGGCCTCAGGAAGCCTTGCACTGCACTCCAGTATGAGCGACGAGCGCACATTCGGCGCCTCAAGGGGCCCAGACGAGCTGCTCAAGCGAACCAGGCAGGCAAGCATCAGTGGCACGCCGCGCGCGTCAGGCTCGCATCCCGAGAGCCGCAGCTCACGCCGCGAGCCCGGCGCTCACGCGTCCTTGTAGGACGCCAGGTTGTTGAGCGCGACCTGGAGCGCCTCGTCGTTGCCGGCAAAGCGCGCGTCCTGCGGCCCCGCGCGCGGCTTATGGCGGCCCCTGCGCCGGGCAGGCTGCAGCGCACGGGGCAGAGGCGGCCGCGGCGCACGTCCAGGCTGGGGACCAGGAATTTGGCCTCCTCGGCCGTCTCGGGCATCAGGTTGGCCACGCAGCCGACCTCAAACTCCGCGAGCTGCGCGTCCACCAGCGCCCTGCGCGGCGGCGCGTTAGCCCGGCGCCGCGTGCGCGGCGGGGCGCGCGGGCGGGCCGCCGGGCCGCGCACTGCCGCATGGATATCGCCGCCGCGTTGGTGCGCGCCGCGCCAAAGCGCTCTGCGCGCGCGCGCGCCCCGCTCGCCGCCCGCCGCCGACACAGCTGCGCGGAGCAGCGGGCCCGCCGCGGCAACTCACCCGCATACTCCAGCGTCTTCTGCAGGACGGGGTTGGCCGTGTAGGCGGGGTCCGCCTGCTTCCTCTCCCCGAGCACGATCTTCATCACCGCGGCCGCCTCCGAGTTGGACAGCGCGGTCGCGTCGTTGAACACTGCGCGCGGCGCGGCTCAGCGCGCCGCGGGCGGCCGGCGGGCGGCGCCGGGGCGGGGCGCGCACCGCTGCCGAGCTTGAGCTCGGCGGCGTTCTCCTCCTCATCGGGCTGCTGCTCGGCCATGCGGCCGTCAAGCGCCGGCCAGGCTGGCGGTCAGGCGCTGCGCGAGTGCGAGCAGCGCCTGGCACTGCCGCGTCAGGCTCTGCTGCACCTCCACCAGCTGCAGGCACTGCAGCGTCAGGCTCTGCAGCAGCGCCAGCAGCTGGCGGCTCAGCTGCTGCGCGCCGCCGCCGGGCAGCTGCAGCTGCAGCAGCGGCCGGTAGTCCACTGCGGGGCAGCCCGGGGCGCGGCTGTTGCGCGCGGCGCCGTCGGCACGGGCAATGCTGGGCGGCACGGGCAATGCTGGCGGGGCGGCGCGGGCGCACGGGTCAGCTGGTGCACGGTGCCGACGATGGCCGCCGCGCTCGTGCTCAGGCCCCGCAGCTGCGTGAGCAGGACGCCGCACTGCGTCGTCAGGCGCTCCACAACCGGCAGCACCGAGTCCACGTTAGCCACGCTGCCTGGCAGCGCACCGGCGACCCCTCTGCAGCAAGCCCCACCTCCCCTTATACTGAGCTGGCCTGAGCCTCGTTCAAGTCGCGCCTGGCTGAGCCAAAACCCTGTGTGTTTTCTGAGGAGCCGCTTGTGTGCCTGGCCTGGGCCCGTGCCAGCTGCACCGGGACAGGAGGGCATGCTGCGCATCGTGCGCATCCTCAGCTGTGCTGTCGTGGCTGCCGCCGCCTGGCTGAGCGCGCTGCGGCTCGACCATCCGCCCCTGCGGCGCTTGGTGATCCTCTTGGTGCGCCGCCCCGCTCGCCTGCGGATCTTGCTGCTCGCTGGCCGGTCCCGCTCGATCGGGCGCTGACCGCCGGGGCCGCGCCGCGCGGCAGCTGCCCCTGCTGTGCGCGGCAGCGTTCGCGGCCTACCTGCTGGGCGCGCTCGCGTACGGCCTGGCCACCTTCCGCAGCTGCCCGGAGGAGGCGCAGGCGCTGCACCGGGTCCGCGCTCCCGCCTGGCCGCGCGCTGCGCTGGTGGGGCGGCGCGCAGGCCGCGCTGCGGGCCCGGCGAGCGGGCGCCGCGGCGCAGGACATTGCGCTGGCGCGTGCGGAGCTGGCGCGGCGCGGCGTCGCGGTGGACTCGCCCGCCCGCGCGGCGACGAGCTGAGCGCAGCCTCCACTAGGCGGCCCACGGCTTCAGGCTGCCGCCGCCGCCGCCGGCAGAGAGGCCTGCTGAGGTCGCAGGCGCTGGCGGCGGGGCTGGGCCCGCCACGGCGCAACCCGGGCGGCTCCGCGGCGGCCCGGGCGGCCGCAGCGCCGTGGGCGCCGCGCCAGCGCTGTCCCGGCCTTGCAGGTGCGCCGCCCGCCGCCCTGCCGCCCTGCACCGATGTCTGCTATCGTCCGCGGCTCGTGCGAGGGGTGCGACGCTGCGTGAAGTGCTGGAGAGGCTCGCAAACAGGCCAGCACGCGTCACGCTGTGCCGGAGCGGGGCGTGTGCCTGCACGTGGCCACCCGGCCTGCCCATGCGGCTGGCCGGCGCTGTCACGTGGTGCTTTCGTCCGCGGCAAGCGTGCGCTCCTGTGCGTGCAGGCAGCACTGCGCGGGACGGTGGGCGGCATGGGCGGTAGCCCGCTCTAGTTAGCATGGATGTGGGACCATAGCCGCCCGCCGCATGGGCTGCTGCCAGCTGTTGCTGCCCTGCGCGGCGTGTGCTCTGCAATGTGGTCGTACAGACCGCTGTCAGGCGTGCTGGCTTGCAGTGCTCGGTATGCGCGCACCCCCGGGTCATGCTGTGCCCGCGGCGCGGGAAGCCTGCTGAGCGGGAGCCCTCGAGCCGGGGTGTGCGGTGCTCTCGGCACAGTGCGTAGCCACGTGCAGGTGGCAGCTCGCACGGCCGTCGTGCTGTTTGCAGCTGGGGCGGCGCAAGCCGTTCGCCGCACCGTTCGCCGGACCGTGCTGGCGGGCGCGGCCGCCTGTGTGCAGGGCCACGGGCGGCGCGAGCCTGAAGCCTCCCGGGTGCTGCTGGGGCAGAGCGTGCTGTTTGGAACAGGCAGGCTGCCCGAAACGTGGTGACCTGATCATGGTAATGATGTTGCTGCTGCCTCTGCCTATCTGTCTATCTGGCAGGCCCATGGCGAGAACCCGAGGTCCCCCCGCAGAGAACCCGCACCTTTCGCTTTTGAACTTCGTTGCTCCCGCAGTGAACTTACTCACTCGCGGCGAAGAGACCCCAATCAGGCGCTCGGCGCTGCGGGGAAGCAAGACCCAGGACGTCCTCGCGGTGATCCAACACTCGGAGCCCGCCTGCCGCCCCGCCGGTCGAGTGAGCTCGCGCTGCAGGGCGATCGGCAGGGGGGAGGTTGCGCGCAGCAGGGCCCCACCCAGGTGGGCACGACGTCTTCCCTGTTCGCGACCGGTGCTCACCAGCAGGGCAGGGGCTTCTTGTCAGGCTAACTCGTGCCCAGACTCCTGGCACGATGGGGAGGCCGGGGTGCTCGCTCCCTGCTTCTCGTACGACTGCTGGAGATGTGTTTCACTCTGTGCTGGGAGCCTGACGTGCGAGCATGGCTCTGAGCCGCCCAGCTGGCGAGCTCCAGTAGCTGCGCCCGCCCTGGCTGACAGAGCGGGGCGCACGGGTGCGGCCAGGCGCGCGCGCGCGGCCCCGAGTCCGCGCTCGACAAGGGGGCCCGGGCAGCAGCATGGCGCAGGCGGCCGTGCAGGGGCAGCAGGCCGTAAAGGGGCCCGGCGTGGGCGCGCCCGAGGAGCAGCCGAGCAAGGCGCCCGCTGCAGAGCCGGCCGCGCGCGCGCCGGACGGCGAGGCCACAGTGCCCGGCGCGGAGGCCCGGCCGGTCGC
>JAABUV010001683.1_pt1 | contig 31612 bp, 43 predicted proteins | sample 5559971 | NCBI WGS metagenome assembly JAABUV01 (sample SAMN10711881, study PRJNA513362) | rock metagenome | isolation source: Antarctica rocks | place: Antarctica: Victoria Land, Knobhead nord | collected 2015-12-19
GAACGCGGCCTGCCGGCGCACGCCCGGCGCGCCCGGGTCGCTGGCGAAGCGCAGCGCGTCCGCGGCCTGCGCGCGCCGGGCCGCAGCGCCGGCAGGCAGTAAGAAGCAGCCGTGACGTCCCGTACAAGTAAAATATGCTGCCTCAGGACTGCATCACACCGTGATGCTGCGCCATGGATGCATACGGTGTTGTACCGGTTGGACCTTGTGGGGATTGATAAATGTGAGACATGGCAGCACTGGGCGCGTCTCGCGCCTGCGCAAGCTCGAAGCGCAGCGCAGGCGCCAGCGCGGCGAGCGCGGGCGGGTACGCGCGCCCGCCGATGCGGCTGATGCTGGCCGCGGGGTCCACTGCGGGCGCGCCGCCGCGCCCGGGCACCAGCACCACCTGGCCGTCCGCGATCGACATCACCTCCTCCACCACCTGCGCGCGCGCCGCCGCCCCCCCTCGCCGCTCCTTTCTGTTCAAGGTCGCCGGGATGCCGCGCACAGAGCACGCACGCCGCCTCCGCCACCCGCCCGCCCATATCAACTTTACTTTGCACCATTTGTAGGACACAAGCTGGGACTGGCAGCCCCTCTGTCGAGACATATATACTCGAAGACTCTGCAAGCGCGCCAGCAGGCCGCACCTCCGTCCGCATGCAGCCCTCCTGCGGCGCGGCGCCGCCGGGCGCCGCGGCGCTGGCGGCGTCGCCCGCGAGCGCCGCGGCCAGCTTGGCGCGCTGCGTGGCGGACAAGTGGCGGTACGCAGGCGAGTTGGGGCCCAGGGTCAGGATGCGGGCCCGGTCGCCGGCCGCCTCGCCGCGCGCCGGCAGCCCCGGCAGCACGAGCAGCAGCGTCAGGCTGCCCCCGCCCTTGCGCCGGTTCAGCTTGGCGCCGCGCTGCAGAACCGAGCCGAAGAACCTGCATGGGGAACGGTGGCTGTTACTGCCTGCTGTCTTTTTAAAAAGATACCACCGTATCCCAGGAGCTGGCACAGGGGCGGCGCACTCTTTCCACTTTGTGAGGCGCACACCACTCGCGCACCCACACGCGGCGTGTCGGGCTCGCTCTGCCCCACCAATGAATGCACTTCACTACCATGTGTGCCTTTGGCAAGGAGGCGCAGCGCGCAGCAGGCTGGCGCACAGCAGGCGCTGCGCGTAGCGGGCGGGTGGGGCGCGCCGGCGGCGCTGCGCGGCGTTGGCGGAGACGAGCATGCCCTCGTACTCGACCAGCTGCTCGGGCTCCAGCTCGGCCGCCGACGCGCCAGTCAAGCTGTCTGCCTCCAGCGCCAGCGCGGCCGGGCCCAGCGTGGCCAGCGCGGCCGTTATGCGCTCCCACATCGCCACCTGCACGACTCAGGCGATTGTGCTGCTCGCCAGCCATGAATTGCGGTTAGCTAAGTTTAGGGTAGGTAGCTTGATCATCAACCCTGTCACGCCTGGTGTGCCTATTTAAGTGCATCCGGGACGGCGCGTACAGGCTTTTGTGGCCAGGCCACTCATGTACTGCTGACTGCCATGCCCAGTCTGGCAGATCTTTTGCTGGAAGGCAGCGACAGCCATGGGCGGTCCGCAGCAGGCTCTTGTGGTCAGTGCCAACCACCTCAACACCACGAGCAATTGGGCGCCGTGGCAGAGCGCCGGCCGGGCGGCGCAGAGAGGCATGCCGAGCAGCCACACCATGCAGGAGATGTCGTCCAGCACGACCAGCGCGTGCCCGCCCGCGTCGCGCGTGCGCTCGCCCAGCGCCAGCGCCGCCGACAGAGCCGAAAAGCGCTCGCCCAGCGGCGCGCCGGCACTCGCCGCGACTACCGCCGTGTGGCTCATCGCGCCTCCGCCCCGCAGCACAGCCACATTTGCATCCAACTCTTCTGCCCTGCACGCCAAAGCATGTGCCAAGCCGTCAGGATATCCTTATTTGACACCCAGCAGCCTGTGTGCCTAGGATTGTGAAACAGGCGAGTCTGCCAACAGCAGCAGCCCCGAACATGAGGGACAGCACACGCCCATGCTGCTCAGCGCATGCCCTTATACACCCTCGCTGCGCCCGGTCGCCGAATCAAGCGGCCACCAGCGCGGCCCGCGCACCCTTGGCCGACGGCGGCGTAGACGCAGCGCACGTCGGAGCGCGCCTGCGCCAGCACAGCGTCCAGCACGAGCGCCGTCTTGCCGGCGCGGCGGCCGCCGGTCACCAGCAGCGCCTGGCCGCGGCCCAGCGGCGTCAGCGCGTCCACCGCCTGCGCGCGCCCGCCGGCACCCATGAACAGGGTTGAAGCAGGGTCACACCTGCGGCTCAGCCAGCGCCACAGTCAGCGCAACGTTACGCTCCGTCATGATGGCCGCACCGCCTTCAAGCCCGTTGCCGGCACCTCGCAGCACTGCATGTCTGTATCAAGGTGACGCGAACCTTGAGCACACCCGAGCCGCAGCCGCACACCTTCACGCCGGTGACGAGCGCTTCGCAGATCTGCTCGCGCGCGTCCATATCTGGCGCGACGCCCAGCAGCGGCGCGGTCGCGGGTGCGCCTAATCGGGCGCCGCCGCTGCCCGCGCCCGGGCTGCCGCGCAGCGGCCGCAGCAGGAAGTCCACGACCTGGCCGGTCAGCCCGTCGCCGACCGGCACGCGCGCGATCGTGTACTCCTTGCGCGTGCGCGGGCCCTGCTCGTCGTCCACGACCTGCCGCGCGCCGGCGGGCTGGTCGGTCCAGCAGGCCGGGAAGATAAGGTGCGCCGTGCGAGCGGCCCTGCTGTCGCTTGGCGTCTGCCACTTGCGATGACTCTCTCTGGCAAGCACACCGCTGTGCCTGTCCGTTACTGTATGGCTCTGCTGCTGAGCACACCTTTGTGCGTGTCGGGTCATGTATGGCCCCTGCTGCCGAGCGACGCCCTGGCCAAGCAGCAGGCGCGAGAGCTGCCGGACGGGGCGGCAGCACGCCGCGCGGCGTCGGCGCGCGCCTGCAGGATGGCCTTCACCTTGCACTCCACGCCCTCGCCGACCTCCACGCCGGCGCCGCCGCCCAGCAGCAGCGCGAAGCAGATGTTGTCGCTGCGGCGCCACAGCAGCGCGCCGGCCGCGCCGCTGACGAAGGCGAGCGCGCAGCCCACCGGCGCGTCGTTGTTCAGGCCCTCGATGATGGCCAGGCCCTCCTCTACGAACAGCACCTGCGCGGTCGGCGGGTGGTCTGACACAGCCAGGTAAACATCGTTGCCGAAGGCCTGGTGCCACATACACGCCACACGCAGTCTTGACACAGGGGTGGCGGTTGTATATGGAGGCGTTTGCAAGCACGGAGCACAAGGAGTTGTGAGGACAAGCGCGCAGTGTCTGCATGGGCCTGTGGTAGTGCAGTGGAGCATTAGGTGCGACATGGCGGTCCTTCATCTCCCCTCCCTGCGCGAGCACACGCAAGAGGACGAGCGAGGACGCACCCGCCCGACATCCACCTGCGCTTCCAGCAGCCGCATGGTTGCCAATTGGTTGGGACTGCTCAGCCGCTTCCTGAACAGGCTCATCTCTGCGTCCCAGTCTGCGCTGGCGCGTGCGATGCTGTGCTGCCGCTGACGCCGCCTGCCCCGCAGCGCCGGAAGGGACAATGCGACCCGCATGACGAGGCAGGCATGCTGCGCGGGGGCTGCTCGTGAGGTCGAAGGGTGGTGCAGGCCCCGCGGGGCTGCTGGCGCGCTGGACATCCTTCCTCTGAGCGGCATATGTTGTCAGAGCGCCAGGTCATGCAAGTCCGCCAGCCGGCAGGAGTCTGACAGGCTCGCCCATACCATACCAGCCATAGCACCGAGCTGTACTCTGTGTTCCTGTGGGGCAGGAGACAGGCACGCAGCAGTGTGCAGGAGGAGGAGAGGAAACGCAGCATGCCCGATTTGGCTCTGCCCTAGCTTTCGAACTGAGCTGGCGCTTTACTCCGTGCACAACACAGCACTGGAGCAGTCGGGCTCTCAGCCACTCTACTGATATCAACCAAACGCACAGAGGTGCCAGACGCGACGCAGTGCACACATTGCTCGCTGTATATTACAACATGGCAACAGAGGTGGACGTTGCCAAGCGCTTAGACTTTGCCGCTGACTTGTCTGATGCGCTGCCGCGCGCGCCGCAGCGCGACAGCGTCTTGCAGGCGCTGGCGGAGCCCAGCCTCGCCAACCTGCACCAGTGCGCACACCTGCAGGCGCCTCTGCACACTGCCACACACTTATATTGAGTCTTTGGCACTAGTCAGCACCTTACTGTACGCGCCGCTCACACCCACTGCTTCAATCCAGGGCGCTGGAGACGGTGCATGCGTCGCATGAGGCGCGCGCGGCAGCCCTGCAAGCAGCCGCCAAGGAGCACGCTGCCGGCTCGAGCGCGAGCGACCTGCGCCGCCTGCGCCGCCAGTTCTCCAGCCTGAAGAACACCTTCTGCCTCTACGACACCAAGGAGAACTTCATAGACGGCGCGCTGCCGGGGGGGTCTTTCATGCAGCTCGACAGCCATGAAGTGCTGCTTGCACTCTTGCTGAACAAGTGCATGGCGTGCACAGCAGGAGAAAGCGTTGCAAGTACATGGGATTGGGGAGCAGACCTTCTAGTTGCGAGCTGCGCAGGACCTTGTACGTGTCATAGGCACACCAGCTGACTCGTGCACGGCGCCCCGGCAGGCCTGATGCAGGGGCTGCCCGACGGTAGCGAGGAGGCGCGGCTGCAGGAGCTGGAGGCGGAGCTCGACCGGCAGGCCGCCGCGCTCAAGCAGGTCAAGGCGCAGAACCGCCAGGCGCGCGCGCGGCTCGGCAGCCCTGCTCGAGCACCTGGAGGCCTGCCTTCCAGCCGGGCCGCATGCCTCGCTGAGCGGCCTGCGCCTGGCGCTGCATATGCCATGGGCTGGGCCTCCAGCAGCTGAGGCCCGGCCCTGGCGCTCTGCGGTATAAGCTGCACAGCTCGCGCGTGTTGCTGCGCAGCGCGCACAGCTGCCACCGAAGACGATCGTTCGTTCGCGTGTCCATGGCGCTTGATCACGTGGCCACACAGCGCGCGTGTGTTGCCAGGCAGCGCACACAGCTGTCACAGAAACCGTCAGCCCATCGCGTGTCAGGAGTGCTTCGGGGTGGGGCCTGGCGCGCAGGCGGAGGCGGGCGCGGCGCAGCTGCTGGAGCGCATCGCGGCCGCGCACGACGAGTACGCCGCGGAGCACGCGTCCCTGGTCTCACAGCTGGGTGCGGCGGCGCGCGAGGAAGCGGCGGCTGACGCGGCGGCGGCCGCGGCGGCCGCGCAGGCAGGGTCAGCGCCTCAGGGCCTGGATGAGGCTGCTGTCCACGCGCGCATGGCGGCGGCCGCCGCCGGGGCGCGCATGCATGAGGCGGCAATCGCTGCGCAGGAGGCGCGCGCACGCCTGAAGCCTACCACCTGTGTGCCACCCCTGCTCAGCTGGCGCCCATGCGCCGCCGCCACGTGTGCTGCCGGGGCGTGCAGTCCGCCAAAGACTTGCTTGGGAACATGGTTGAGTTGAAACTAATGATGCAGCCGTGACAAACAATTACTCCGCAAGCATATTGGGCCCACATGGTGGTGTCTATGCAGCAGGATAGTGTCGCGCCGGCGCCTGGTAACCGCACGCACGCGCGCGCTGCAGGCAGAGGCGGCGGAGCTGCAGGCCGCGATCAGGTCGGAGGAGGACGAGCTGCAGGCGCTGCAGGCCCAGGCGCGCCCCCCCTGCCGCCGCCTCCCAGCACCATGCTATAGCCGCCGCGAATGCGCTGTGCGCTTTGCGGGCGGTGCGAAGCGCTGGCGCGCTGCACCGGCCAGGAAGCATCGCCGAGCGGCCCTGCTCGTGATAAAAATGACGCCAGTGATAGCGGGCCGCGCCGGCGGGGCGATGCGCAGATCGGGCATGCAGAGGCCGCGGCGGCGGCCGCGTCGGACGGCGCGGCCGCGAGGGAGGCTGCGCCGCCGCGCTTCGCGGGCGCGCTGGACTGGTGCGCGGGCCTGGATGCGCTATTGGCGGGCTTGGGCGGCGTGGCGCTGGAGGCCGCGCCCGCGGGCGAGCTGCGGCTGCGGCTCGCCGTGCACGCCGATGCCGCCTGGGCCCCCGAGCCGGGTGCGCGCAGCCAGTGAGATCAGAGGCTCGGTTGAGGGGTGCACATACAAGGCTGCAGCTGCGGCTCGTGGTGCACGCCGACGCCGCCTGGGCTCCCGAGTCGGGTGCGCGCAGCAAGTGTGATCAGTGGCTCGGTTGAGGGATGCACACAAAAGGCACCCCGCACTGCAATGCGTCATGCGCACCCGTCCGATGCTTCTAAGGGCCGTGCGCGATCCTGTCAAACTGGACTGGAACCATGCACTCATCCTGTTGCACGGCCGCCGCGTGGCGGCGCCGCCACGAGTGTGCCTGGTCCATGTGTCCAGGCGCGAGCATGGCCAGCGCGGAGTACGGGCTGGTGCTGCGGCTGCAGCCGGGCGGCGACGGCGTGGCAGCCGCGGCACTGACCCCGCCCGACGTCGACAGCGCCGACATCGTGGCGGCGGCCGCGCACCGCGCGCAGGCGCCCGGCTTCGTCGTGCGCGAAATGCGCGTGCGGCTGGCGCAGCGGCTGCGGCGCAGGCTGCTCATCGAGGGTGTGCCGCCGCAGCATGCCCTGAGCATGCACTTGCAAACAGACACGTGCTCGCATACGCTATATTCAGCGCCAGGCAGCGGTGCATGCACGCGCAGCGTCATTGCCGTGGCGACCTGCAAACAGCTCCACACAGGCTGGCATGCGCTGCTTTTACAGGCATGCGGGCGCGGGTGACCCCCATAGCACCCTGTAGTGAAGGCTCCGTGCCATGCAGGCGTGTCCGCCAGCTACCCGCTGCTGCCCGCGCCCGCCGGCGCGGACGGCACGCTGGTCGCGGCAGAGCTGCCGCGCGCTCAGGCAGGCGCCGGCGCCGCCGTCGCCGCCGATGTGCGCGTCCCGACTGGCTGGCCTGGGCCCGGCCAGACGCTGTCCCTGGAGGCCCTGCGCTCGCTGCGCGCCAATGCCAGCCAGGGTGCAGAACCTCAGGGTGCTGCCGAGGGCGGGGCGGGAATGCCAGCGGGGGCGCTCGCTGCGGTGCTGGCGGAGCTGCGCGCGGGTGGCGCGCATGCGTTCACCGGGAGCCTGGGGGAGCTGTTGGCCGCGGCAGCCACGGCAGTGCAAGAGGCTGCGAGCAGGAAAGAGTGACCGGCGCTGCTGCGCGGCTGGGGGCTGTGACAAGGGGTGAACCACCTGGACTGATGCATGGGCCAGCTGCTGCCGAGCAGGTGCATAGCCAGATGATGCTTGATGAGGCAGTTGTTGCTCCACCGCGTTGAAGGAGAACTTACCAGCGGGATGAGCCCAGCTGGTCTGCTTTGCTCGTCATGCTCATACATGCATGTTGTCAGGCGTATGGCATGTACTGCAGCAGGCAAGGAGGTATTTGCTTGCAATGAGCAAGCCGAACTCGCCATGTTCTCTGCACAGATGCAAGCGCAGGAGGCAGGGCGTGCTCCTCATACGCCGCACAATGTTACCATCGTGTGGATTCCATGGCTATAACATTCACCTCAATGCAAATGGCATACAGTGGTCAGCTCACTCAGGACCTGAATACAGTACAGCAATGAAGCTGGCAGAGGTGTGACAAACAGACTAGAAGACCGGAACAGCGAATACAGTACAGCAATACATGGCAGACTGGTCGCACGGCGGCAGTCATCGGGAAGCGCGCCAGTTGTGCCGCACCACCTTCGACCCGCAGGGCAGCAGAGCAACAGGCACAAGTCTACACACTAACACAACATTCAGAATTACTTGCAGCTAATCAAATTATCGGCAAGTGTGTCCAGCACAAGCAAGTGAGAAGTGAGCGAGCGTGGAAAGCGGATCACCCATGTAGTAAGCAAGGAGACGCTCCATGAGACCATCCGCCCATTGTATGGCCTGGCCTGAATAGCCTATGACATGCCGCGTTCCGTTATCCACTGCGCAGACGTCGGATACGGCCTCGCGCACGTCAAGGGGCGCGGCGCTTGCGCTGCGGCGTGGCCTGCGATGCCTGCGCCGCGCTGCCAGTCGCGCACTGCACCTGGTACATGCCGTTGCCCTTCTTGAGCAGCTCGCCTGCGCGGCGCCGCCGTGTCGCGGGCGATTGCCGGGAGGCAGGCTCTGGGCTTAACCTGGCCGCTGAAGCCAGAGCATGCATTGGAGGCCCCGCCAGCTGTGTGTAGACAATCCAGCATCATGATCCACCGCCCTGACCCAGTCAGTGTCCAAACTCCCGTGGACTGGACTTTGGAAGGCAGGACTTGGGAAGTCACTGGAAGTCACTGGTGCGCAGCCGCCGCCTGCTTGCCCTGCTTGGCTGCGTGCCCACGATGAGCGCGGGCAGGCAGGGCCGTAAGATGCGCAGGCAGCGGCGTCGTGGCGCGCGCCCGCATCGTTGAGCTCGGCGATGAAGGCGGGCGTGTCCGGCACGGCCAGCTCCAGCGCGTCGGCCAGCGCGTACAGCTGCGCCGCGCTCACAAGCGCGCCGCCGCCGGCCTGGCACCGCTGCGCCAGCGCGCCCAGGAAGCGCCGTGCCTCAGCCTGCGCGCGCGGCGCGCCTGCTGGCCCTGTGCCGGCTGGTGGGGAGGCTCGCGGCGCCTCCTGTTCCGGCGCGTGGCCGAGGGCAACTCGCTTCAGCCTTCTCGAGGAGCGCATGCAGGCCCCGCGTGTGCCAGACCCCCCCCAACACCTGATGCCTCCGCATGGCTTGACGCCGGCTGAGGGCACGTCAGACAGCCGAACCCTGTCAGCGAAGCGCCAGCCGCGGGGCGCCGCCTGCGCGGAGCAGCAGGAGGGGGGGCGCGTGCGCGCGCGCCTGCTTGCCCCGGCCGCCCGCGCGCGGGGCGCCGGGCGCGCCCGCCGCGCCGTCCAGGCGCCCGCCCAGCAGGCAGGCGCTCATCAGGTCCACTACGTCCTCGGCGTCCTCCCTGGCGCGTAACGCGTTTGGGTCAGCGTAGGGTTTTGGGCAGCGCATTTGGGTAGACGGAGCATTTAGGTCAGCGCGTGTGGGTCAGCGCAGTCAGCGCAGCGTCCGGGTCAGCGCATGTGGGTCAGCACAGTCAGAGCAGCGTTCGGTTCAGCGCGTTTGGGTCGGCGCAGTCAGCGCAGCGCCTGGGTCAGCGCAGCGTTTGGGTCAGCGCGTTTGAGTCAGCGCAGCGTCAGGACCCATGGGCAGCGTGATGGCGCGCAAGTCCATGCGCGCGTCGGCATGCGCGACTGCCACCCCCCCTCCTTTCTGCCACATGCACGGCGCGTAGCAGAGCGCGGTGCGCGACCCAGTGCCCCGCCCCTCTCTGGGGTGCAGGACTGTGCTCCGACCCTCAGCACCTTTGTTTGTATGATCAGTTTGTGGAAGCGGTGTGGGCCTCCAGGCGGTTTCGGGCTGACAGCTTGCGTGCACTGCCTAGCCCTGGCCTGACCCCATGGTGGGGGCCGGGCGGAGGGCGAGCAGGGCGCGCCGGGTGGCCGTCGCGCGCAGGTCGGCGCGCGCGCGCGCCTCGGTCAGGCGCACCAGCGACTCCAGCTGCCGCGTGGTGATGGGCGCGCCGTCCGCCGCGGGCGCGTTGGCGCGCAGCTCCAGGTAGAAGGCGCGCAGCACCTGTGCGCTTTACGTCGCGGCACTGGTGCATGATACGTGGTGCTGCTGACACGCTTGAGCAGGACTATCTCAATTGCAAATACTACTCCAACCGGCCGCGTCGTGAAAGGGCCGCCGTCCCGCCGCAAGCGCCAGTGGCGCGCAGCTCCAAGCACGCCGCTGCAGCCCATGTGCTGAGGGGCGCCATTTAAGCATGCGTACGTGTGTGTATTTTTTTGGTGCCATTTGGTGCGGGTGAGCAGGGTCTGCTCAGGCGCATTTTAAAAGGGGGCACAGCAGAGCACATGAGCGTGGAGGCCCACGCCTGCTTCGCCTCGTCGGACAGGACGGGGTGCACGTGCGCGCGCGCGTACACGATGTACCTCTTCAGCAGCGGCAGCGGCAGAGGGTCCTGGTCCAGCTCCGTGTACACCTGAGCACCCGTGCCGTGCTTGTCACGCACGGCCGCGAGTGCATAGGGCGGCAAGCGGGATGCTTTGCAGCCATGCGGAAAGCGTATGCGGAGGTGCGTATACTCCCGTAAGACGCCGCTGCCTGCTACTCTTTTCCAGCGCACTCGCGCGTGTGCAGCACATGCAGTATGTACAGACGCGGTTGGCGAAGACTGCATGGGCGAAATGATGACATTCATGTGGCACACCTTGAGCCGCTCCTGCAGCGGCTGCCTGTGCGCGCCCGCGCGCCCGTCCGTGATCAGCGCGGGCGCGGTCGAGCGGCTGCCCAGCAGCCGCAGGCGCGCTGCCGCCGAGCGGCTCGGCTGCCCTACACGCCGCACCAGACACACGTCAGGCCGCCTGTTTCGAGGCGGCAGCTGGCGCAGTGGCTGGCTGCCTGGCTGCCTCGCATGCGCGGCGCGCCAGCGCAGCGACACGAGCTGCGTGGCGTGCAGGGCATCAAGCGAAGCAGAGTTCACTGCTCGCCGGGCACCACAAGTCCTGACGGCGGAATAGGCCGTCTGCCGTTCAAACTGCTGCTTGTGGTCAGCAGGGGCTGCTCTGCAGCGGCGCCGTGCCGCCCTGCATGGCTGACCTGCCGACCATGTCCCAGGAACATGGCCAGCGGCCAGCCGTGAGGGAGGGCGTGTGTCCCAGCAACATGGCGGCAGCAGGACACGCGGGCGGGCGACCTGAGTGCAGCGCCAGCACGTGCTCCGAGAGGCTGTGGTCCAGCGCCTCGTCAGGCTGGTCCGCGAGCAGGAATACCAGGTCGAAGCGCGACAGCATCGCGCCGCTCATGCGCAGGTTCTCGTGCACCGTCTGCGCCGGCGGCGCGCGCGCCGGCTGCTCAACGCTTCGCAGGCCGGCTGGGCGCGCGTGTCAGTGCGCGGGGCAGGACGAAAGGCGCGCGGCAAGCCGCCGTGCACACTGCCTTCTGATACGATGCACCTTTGATGCAGCGCTGGGCTGGCTGGAGTGCATGCGGGTGGCGGCCACGCGGCTGCAGGGTTGCAGGCGGGATGGACGGCGCCTGCGCGTCAGGCCCCGGGAGGGAGCATGAGGCGCGCTCACCCGCGCGCGCCTGTACACGCCGCCGGCCGGGTTGGCGGCCGCGAGCACGGTCGTGCGCGCGGGCAGGCACGCGCACAGGCCCGCCTTGGAGACCGCCACCTCCTGCTGCTCCATCGCGCACAGCAGCGCCTGCGCGCCCGCAGCCGCCGCCTCACAGGGGCTCAGTTGAGCTGCGTGTGGGCGGGGTCGCGCCCGGGCCGCACAGCCTGCGCAGTGCATGACGCGGTTGGCATGTTCAGCCTTCCTTCCCTGCATTCCCTGGTGAGACCCTGACCTGCACATGGCCCGACCTGACTCTCCGCATGACGCACAGCACGCGCCTGCGTGCAGCTGGCACACCCGTGCAGATGCATGTGTTCCTGCAGCGATGCGAGCCGCAGGTCCTCTCGTCGGGATACAATTATTGAACAGGGGAAGAACAGTCTGTGTCAACTACAGAGTTGCCTCTCCTGCCACCATGCGCCCCTTGAAGCTCACCAGCCCTGACCCTGGGCCCGTGAGGCACGCGCCCCGTCGGCGTCACGTAGAGGGCATGTGGAGCTCGCCACCGGCCCCTGCCAGGGGTGCGTGGCAGCCCCGCGCGCCTGGTGCTCCGCGGGCATCTTGTCAAACTCGTCAATGCAGCAGACGCCGCGATCGGCCAGCACCAGCGCGCCGGCCTCCAGCGCGTGGTCGCCGGTCAGCGCGTCGCGCACCACCGCCACCGTGAGCCCCGCCGCGCTGGCCGCCGTGCCGCACACGTACAGCCCGCGCGGCGCGGCCGCGGCGGCCGCCTGCGGCATCCCACACGCGCTTCCAGGGAGCCCCGAGCGCCGGAGCTGGCTCTTGACACGTGGACGGCCGCACTAATATGCTTTCTGTAGCTGACGTCACCGTATTGACTGTCACGCCGTGGCATCCCCCTGTCCGTGAGCATGCGAGGCATGTGCAAGAGCGCGCTGCGCGGCGCCTGCAGGAGCTGGCTCTTGCCGAGGCCGGGGTCGCCGCAGACGAGGACGTGGATGTCGCCGCGCACGGGCACGCTGTCGCGCTCCGCGACGCCCTTGCGCACGCCGCCCAGCAGCGCCAGCAGCAGGCCCGCCTGCGCCCCCAGCTCAGCTGCTTGGCAGTCATTTAAATCTGTTCGAGCGTGCAACCAGGCGCCACCCTGCAAAATTCAACATGACACGCCTGGCAAGTACCTGGGTCTGCACGGCACCCAGTACTATAACATCAGACTGCTTGCGGTATCAGCAGCAACAGTCAGCGCACGCGCGTCCCTGTCACACCCGCGCATGGCTGCCTGACCTTGACGAGCTCGTGGCCGTAGATGGCCGGGCAGAAGGAGTGCACGAGGTAGCGCAGCTGCTCGGGCGCGCAGTCCTCGGTCAGCTTGATGACAAACTGCAGGTCCAGCAGCGACGGCGCCTCCTGCGCCCGCTCGTCGGCGGAGCTGACTGCCGCTGCCACCCTGCGCGCCCGACACACATTTTCACCTCAGTGACTGCGGTCCACCTGTTTCTTTTGGTGAGGCATGCGCGTGAAGACACCCAGACCATTACTCACTGTGCTCTTCACCGTCACCAATTCTTCACTCATCTTCATAAGTCTGGACTGCTGTCCTTAATGTTTAACAGTCCACGGACATGCGGAAAAGACGCTGCAGCTGGCTTGCTAAACTTCACATAGGCGAGATGTGGGTGCACAATGATAAGAGGTGTCAACGGGTCACATCACAGGCATCGCCGTTAGACTGCGCCGGCGCGCACGCGCCCGCACACCCAGGGCGCGCACATGTCAGCGGCGCTGCTGCGGTCCCCCGCGCGGCAGGCCGGCCGCCGGCCGGCCACGACCGAGACAGCCTCCACGTACAGCAGGAAGAGCGCCTTGGCGTTCTTGCCCTTGCTGCCCCCTGCGATCAGCGCGAGCGCCTTCACGCGACTCCTGAACAAGGTCCGCGCGCCATGCTTGTCCAATTAAAAAGAGGGATTGGCGGAGCCCAGCTACGGCCTAGCTACAGTCCTCCGCCGCGCACCCGCGTCCGCGCTGGCCTCCAGCACGCGCACGAGGCCGACGACGGTCACGACATCGCCGGCGGCGCAGCAGTCGACCAGGTCTTCCCGCAGCTCCACCTCCAGCGTGCGCGGCACGCGACCCTCGTCGCCCGCGTCCGCGCCCGCCAGCTCCTGCGTGGCCGGCCGGCGCGGGTGGGCGGACGCCCGCGCGCGAGGCTTGCCTGACGCCCGGCGTCGCGTCGCGATTCTCGCGCCGCTGTGCAGGCGCATCGGCGCCGCAGCCTGGCATGGCATGCTTGCGCGCATGGTGCGGGTGTGCGCCGCTGGCTGGCGCAGCGCATGCGCTGGGTGACTGTTGCTGCATGCGGGCGCCCAAGGCGAAATGCAGAGTATCGCAGGCGCTGTCCAGCAGCTTTTGCCGGGTGATCAGCTTGCTGCTCAGCTACGGCCTTGTCCCTGTACAGCATTCCCAACCAGACACTGCCACAATGGCAGCATTCTCAGGGACAGAGGGGGCGCTCTGCCTGAATGCGCAGCTTCTGGAAGTCGACCGCCACTGCTGTGGAGCGCAGCGGCTCGAAGCTGCGGCTGCGGCAGCCGTCTCCGTTACAACCCTGCGTAGTTGAGCGATGAACAAACGTCTTGAGTGTAATGCATATGCACTCAGACTTGACCGTACAAGCCATGGGATATATGCAATCCGTGAATGCTTGCCCCAGGGGAAGTAGCATCCACTATTGAGGCAAAGCACGTTCGCAAAAGCACATGAAGTTGTTCATGATCACTCCCAGCATACCGGGTCCCATTGCTTACTCGCGTGTCATACAAGTCAGGCACCAGGAAGTATGCAGCCAGATACTGGCTGCAGGAAGACAACACGGGCGCGGCAGCGTGCCTGCGGCGGTGTGAATTTGCCGTCTGGAAAAGAGCAGGCAGTCGCAGTGCCGCACTTGCTGCAGGCAAAGTCCATCTGCACCACCAGCGGCCGGATGCCAGACACGCGCACAACGGTCCCACGAACGGAAACCAGCCGCCCTGCAAGCAGGCGCGTGAGCACATTAGGCTTCATCGTGGCTGTGACTGCAGGCCAGGCTGCACTCCGGCCAAATGCAGCAGAGTGTCTGTGAACAGCGCGGCGCAGGGCCGCACCTATTGAGCTGCTGCGCAGCTGGCGGATGCACACCGCGGCATGTGCGACCTCTGTGAGGCGGACGGCTACCTTGCACGGTGCCATGTCAGCTTCCAGCAGCCCGGCGCGCAGTGCCTTGCTGCGGCACGAATGGAAAAGGACCTGCAGCACAGCAGGCAGGGGTATGGGCAGCGTCACCAAGCCCATGCGGCTTCAGCATGTGAACAAGCCCATGCAAACACCTTGTTCGCAGTGCAAAGCCACAAACACCTTGCAGGTTCAAGCGCAACACTTGCACACCTCTGCGACTGCTGCACCCAGGCAGGCAAGCCCCTCAGCAGGCTGCATCTCCAGCGCAGGCGCCAAATCAGCGCTACGGCAGTGCTGCCTCAAGGCTTCATAGCTCATCTCCAGTACCAGCCTGTGCACAGCTACAAGCTTGACGTCCGAGCCACAGAGCAGCGCAATGTAGGTCCAGGCTATATAGTAAGATGGCCGGAAGCGCACCTCTCCTCCTGACTCTGCAGTTGCATCAGCAGGCGCCACCCCGCGCTGTCCTCTTCAAAGAACGATACCAGGTCACGTATCAGCAAGGCCCGTCTGTCGTCCGAGCTGTATCCTGTGTCGCCAAAGTAGAGGCACCAGGCGCGCGGCTTCGACCTCTGCGCATGCTGCGCTGTGCTCTGCTCCATAGTCCGGTTGCAGTGGTGCAGAGTCTGTGCTGCAGGCGCGGATGCTGTCGCACATGTTCAACCAAAGACGCACTCGCAGCTCAGGCGGGCAGGAGGCTTGAGAGTACTCTGGTGCCAGGACAACAGCGCAATGTACGGGAGTCCTCCTTCTCGCTGAGGTGCCATCCGCCCCTCCATTGCTGCCAAATGACCTGCAGGATTCAATTTGCCAACGGGCCCGGGCCTGCTTCAGGTGCCACTCTCTCTTCGCACTAGACGAGCTATGCGCAGCCTGGGTCGGTGTGCTACGCGGCTTGCTTCTTCATCAGCACAGCCGCAGCGGGTGGCAGGTTGCGCAACGCCAGGTCTGTGCCTGCCAAGCGCTTGCAGACTCGCAGCTCAAAGCCGCACCACCACCTGCACGGTGCGCCTCTTTGCGAGCATGACAGGCGAGGACACCTCAGCAGAGGCCTGCCCGGAAGCAAAGCCACCAGCTCCTAGCGGCGCGCGACCACACCTGGACCAGGTACAGGCTCTTCTGCAGAATGCGGCGCTGTTTCTACCTGCCAGCTGCTCTCATGGGCTTGGCTTGCCACAATAGAATCACAGTTTTTTTGCGTGCTGCATTGCAGTCAAGCTGTGCTAAAAAGCAAGCTGCCCAAAAGTGCAGGTCCTTTTTGTCGAGGCCGGGTGGGGGTGCGACCAGCATGGCCAAAACGTTACAGTGCGCCCTTGCCCCGCGGCCTCACTGCCTGAAAGTTACCTGCGACTCAGTTGCGCACGCCTGCTGATACGCCTAGGCCTGCGCAGAAGGCCGCAGTCCGCGCTTGCCGGAACGCCATCGAGTTTAACTCGCTGCCGGCTGTAAAGAAGATTGTTCCCGGTGGCTATGACAACCTCCGCCTGCACGTCAAGCTCGGCTCACCCCGCCCGGTGCGTGATGTGTGCACCTCGCACCTGTTATCGCCCTCCATTTTGGCAAATCTTGACAGTGCATTTCACAGTCACACGTCTGCGAGGCTTACTGTGTTGCACAGCAAAGTTGTGCACGCGCATTGGGCGTGATGTCCTGCTTCCAGCCTCATGTTTTTGCTCGATAAAGTGCTCGTATGGATCCCACGTGTTTCTGTGCTTAGAGCACCACAACAACTTACCAGCAAATTACATGCGCCGCCTGCAGGCGGACGTGGATGTGGAGGAGCTTCGCAAAGTTTTTCCATACGGAGAGGCCACCTTTGAGGCGCGCGCATGCTCCGGTCTGAACTTGCAAGCTGTGCACAGGCTGTGCATGCCAGTGCTGGCAGAAGATTTTTGCTGCAGGCAGACACAATGGGTGCAATGTTGCCCCAGCCCCTTGCCTTAGGACGCACCGACATGTACAGCAGGAGCTGTGCAAGAATGTGCTCCATATGGCAATGCAGGTAGTTGAGGGCGGCCTAGCGTGCAGCGGCGGCGTCGTCATTCCAGACCTTGGTGCGGGAATGCGCACACCATGCTGCATACTTGGACAATGTGCTGCAGCATGACGGATGTGCTGTGAGTGTTTTCTCTTGAGGTTTCGAGGAGTTACCAACTTGCAGTGCCGTTTGATGTCCAGTGCTGCGCCCTGTTCCCTGGCTGCATGCAGACCCTTCCATGTTGCTTCCAAGGAAAAGACAGTGTACCGGGGTCGTGCGACTGTGCAGGTGACACCTCTGATGAGATGGTCATAGCTGTTGCGGCGGTCACTGTCGGCTACTCCAGCGCCAGCGCATCGGCCCACCTAGAGACACCTGTCAAGGGCTATGGTCGCGACAGCGACTCTGACTGAGCTGGCTTGGAGGCTCTGACAGCTGGGCTGCGCTTTTCTGTCAGCAACACAGAAGCAGCTTTGGTCTTGTGGGCACACTTGCATGCATGGTACATGTGCCGCAGCGGGTGCCATAAGGCCAATCAGGCCAGAACTTGAGACCCTAAGTAGATGCTGAAGCACTGCCTTTCCCAAGTCAGTGTCGCCCTTACCAAACCTGAGCAAGTGCCGGCTGTAGCGGTCATGTCAGCCAGACTGCCTGTACTCTTGTTGTCATCTGCGAGAACTGTTGCTGACATGAGCGCACTTTGCACTAGAAGACTTGCAATGGGGTACCAGGTTGCATCCCCCCGCACGTGGACGGTGCTTAGATCTGTTCCAGGCCATGCATGGTATAATGCTGCCTGACGCTTGTATGCTGATCATGCCTGGCATGTCTGAGTGTACCACTGTAGCACTGTGTCTGAGTGTACCACTGTAGCAGTGTGATGTGGTGCACAGCTGCTCGTATCAGGCTGCTTGATGGAATGACCTGATTTCTTAAGGTTTGAAAATGCTGACAGATTGGTGCATCGATCACAAGCGGTTGAGCCGGCCTGGCCTGATCGCCCGGGCACGAGCAACCTGCGGGCATGGGGAACCGGATCTCGCTGCCGGCCCCGCCCGTGGGCGCTACCCCCGTTGATGAGAGGCAGCACTGGCGGGCGGAGGCAGACAGGCATGCCAAGGAGCGAAATAGCTTCTACCAGCGCTCGCAGGTGCGACTTGCGTCTTCACAGAGTGCACGCCAGCCCCGCCCGTATTTTGCGACGCGCATGCGCGCCGCCGCCTGCTCTCATAAGACCGCTGGGCTGTAGCTGCGCCGCAGGACGCCTACAAGCGGCGCCATGGCGCAGAGGCCAAGCAGCTGTCCATACAGGGCAAGGTGCGACGGGAGCCAAGTTCAATGTTCCGCATTTCCCAAGCTGCCCCGCAGCACTGCAGGAGCGGTTGCGACGCAGCAGCTACAGCGCCTGATAGCTCTTGCTTGCGGCTCAGAGAGCGGACCAGGCTATGCGAGAAGCCAACAAACGCGCGGCAGCGGCGGCCTTCCAGGCGAACAACCGCGCCGGCGTGCGCGACTCTGACACGGTCGACATGCACGACCTCTACGTCGAGGAGGCGCTCGGCTGCCTGCGCACGCGGCTCGGCGAAGCACGGCAGGAGGCGCGCCTGCTTGCAGGCCTTCCTGCACTTCTGCTTGCAGGGCGCTGTGCAACCGTCCAGCAACTTTGTGCACACGAGGCACAAGCAAGCCTGCTGGACCTGCCGTGTGGCAAGGTTGATGCAACGCTATTTCGTGTCAAGGTGGCGCTTGACTGCCGCACGCGCAGCTTGGCGTTGTGTGTGTTGCGCCAAGTCACTGCACGGACTACTGCCAGCCGGCCTGCACCTAAGTCCTTGCACGGCGTCAGGAAGGCGCCGAGTGGTCACATGGAACGGCGACGCCTCCCTGCACGTTCTGAGGTCCCACTAGCCAGCTTCGTAGCGCAGCATGGACGTGCTAGGGATGCTTCAGGGGTGTGCGCGCGCGCCGTAGGGCCTGGAGCACCTGGTCGTGGTGTACGGCCAGGGGCACCACAGTGCGGGCGGCGTGCAGCGGCTGAAGCCCGCGGTGGAGGCATTCCTGGGCGAGCAGGGCCTGGAGTACGTTCCGGGGCGGCCAAACCCAGGGTGCGGACGGAGGCCCTGGATGGCGCCAAAGCTGCGTGACACCGCCATTGTTCATATGAACTGCATGGCTTGCATGGCTATTGCAAGGGCGGCATCTGGCGGCAGAATTCCGTGCTTGTCGGATGGTGTTTCTGCCAGCACGCATGCAAAGTCCGCAGGAGGGGTGGCACATCCACATTTTGCGCGTGCGTGGCCGGTGGCTTGAGCGTACATATGTCCGCATGCGTTTCCCCGGCAAAGTAAATCGACTTTGAACCAGCTGAGATGGGTGTGCCTGGCATGAAGGTGCGTGTGGGTGGAGCTGGGTGCCGCAGCGCCGCCGGCGCTCGGCTTCTTCGGGAAGTTGAGAAACCTGCTCAAGCGCATGTTCCCGGGCACCGGCATGGGCATGTGCGCGGCCGGGTACGGGGGTTGAGTACGCACGGGAGGGCTGCACGGGTGGAGGAGACTGGAAAGATGTCTTTAACACTCGTTAGCAGAGGAAAGGCAGCGTGCCGCCCAGACGTGTCCGTGGCAGATTTTGGGGAATGTTTGCTCAGAACTTTGGTGGAGTGACGTATTTTCTATCTCACATGAACAGCATCTGAGGGTGCAGCTGGAAGTCGGACTCAGTCTGTGACCACTTAATGCGCACTGCGTATTGCCTCTTGCCTTCAGGTCGCCTCTGCATATTTGCAGCTCAGGGCATGTTGTGCATGCAACACACATGTTTCGAACACACTGACAGCAGACGTGGGAGACTACACGAGCACAACCATGACACGTCAGCATGGCCCCGGCCGGTCAGCACAGAACCCTGTACTAGGCAACCTCATGAGGACTCTCAGCCAGCATCTGGCAGAGTGTGCCCTGGTGGCCGCCGGCCTTGGAAAGTGGGGAAGCTGAAGCCCTGAAAGAAGCCCCGATCATCGTTTATGCCTATGGCAATACAATAGTGCTCCTGCGTTTGCACACCGGGCACTTGTGAATATTTCGTCAGATACCACAAATCCTGTATACGTGATGGGGGCGCGCATACCGTTTCGGAAACGCCCTCTAGCACTGTCTAGACATTGTGCCTGATGCACAAGGTTGTCTGGCAAGCAACGCGGGCTGCTAATGTAATTAGCTGACAGGCATGGCAGGCCTGCCATGCGCGTGGAGCCCACGAAGCGCACTAGCCAGCACCATGGCTGGGAGCAGCACCTGGATGAGATGCCACTCCTCAAACTCGTCCAGGATCTCCAGCCGCTCAGCCCTGCATGCACATGTAACCGTTCATTTCACAGTGCTGCCTTACGTGTCTGCAGGCGCATGTCATCAAGGACTCTCGCATGGCATCATGCAAGCTGAGCAGGAGGCACGGCATGCGGACGAACGCATGTCAGGCCAGCGACGGCGGAAGGGGCAGCAGCCTGCGCTGCGGCCGGGGCGCGCCGGTGGCGCTCGAGCGGGTCCAGGTGGCAGCGGTGGATGGTGTCCATGTCCAGCGCCTCGGCGCGTTGCCAGCCGTTGGCGGTGAAGCGCTGCCGGTGGGCCGCCAGGTCGGGCGTCCCGGCCAGGCCCTTGAGCGGGCAGCCGCGGCTCTGCATCGCCCCGCATGCGGCACTTGGTGGCTGCTGCTCTGCTTGCTCTTACTTATGCATGTGTGCATATCAAGGTTCTAAAAACCTTGGGCGAATGCCCACAAGGCAACCTGGCAACCCATGGGCCCATACACCCGGGCGCTCTGTTGGAAGCAGACTGCTATTCATGCGGCCGGGTCTGGGGCGCGCCTCGAGATCAATCACCATGTCATGCGGCTGAGTCTGGGGCGCGCCTCAAGGTTGATCACCATCTGGCGTCCAAAAGCGTCGTCCGGGCGGATCTGTTCATACACCACGCACGCCGCGCAGGGAAGCAGCGCGCCCAGTCGCCGAACCAGCGCCTCGCTCGCCTCCGGCGCCAGGTACACCAGCACGCACCTGCCCAGGCGTGGCCAGGAGTAGGGCAGGGTTAGGGTAAGTGAAACGATCACCATGAGAAGCGGCATTCAGCGCGACAGCCTGCGAGAGATGGGAAACATGGCCTAACCCTAACCCTACAATAACCATGAGCTGTCCCGTGCGGCGCGCCCGTGCGAACTCCGTCCTTGCTGCTGGCCAGGCCTGCATATGTCCAGGGTGCAAAGGGTGCAAGGAGGCTCACGCGTCGCTGTGCGCTGGCGCCCGCGCCTGGGCCAGACAAGCTGTGCACGATCATCTACCAGGAATTGTTGGGTCACGGTGCAGTGCGGGCGCACTCGGCCAGGATGTAGGTCGGTACGGCAGGGTCCAGCCCCGCGGCGCGGAGCGCGGCTACGAGGGCATCGGGTTCACGCAGGTCGGCAGGCAGCAGGTGGTAGTGCTCGGACGACACGGTGCCTGTTGCGCATGGGTTGCATCTGGTCTGTATCGGTGCCATAAACGCATGCGCCAGCCTGACGGCCAAGCGCGGGCGCTAATGGCGGCTGGGGTTGTGATCACATCCGCCAAAGAGTTTGCCTCAGGCGCTGCGGGACATCTGAGGCACTGTCCAAACAATTGCTCCCCAGAGTGCACCCCGCGCAGCCCTGCGTGCAGCGGCGGCGGCCGCCCCACATTTGCGGCATAGACTGCTCGACTGCCGAGCGTTGACCTGGGCAGATCCTCTGTCCGACCTGGGGATCAGGCTGGCACCTGTGCCCACATGGTGGACCAAGGTGCCCACCGCCCCCATGGTCCTGCACGGAGCCGCTGCGCGCATGTGCTGACAGCTGGCCCCCAGACGGGCCCCGCGCACCTGTCTCAGGCGCGACCTCAGCGCCCGCGCCCAGGCGGTCGCGCAGGTCCGGCACCGCTGCGATCGTGGCGGCCTTCTGCTGGGTGACCGGCCTGAAGTCCACGTCGAAGAAGCGCACCGGCGGCAGGCCCTCTGCCTGCCCACACAGCAGCTCTGCATGTGCGCCTGCCTTTTTTTTGCCACAGTGCGCAGGGGGTTCGCGTAGTTGGGCTTCAGCACACATGCAGCCACCATGTCATAGACGGGCTGACGCAGCCGTAAAGACCTCTGCTCGGTGCACGAGTACACCAAGACTTTGCTCGACGGCTTGCCATCAGCTAGTGTGGTCAACCAGTGGGAGGATGGAGCAGAGGTGGCGACCTGGAGCTGGAAGTATGTTGTGTCAAAGCCGGCGCCGAGCGATAGCAGCTGCAGCGGGGGGGCAGGCGGCGCGCCAGCGCGTCCCAGGAACTGCAACAGCAGCTGGCGCAGGGCCAAGTAGCGCGAAAAGTAGCCTGTGCACCTAGCACAGCTGGTGAGCAGCCCTGGCAGTGGGCGTGCGGCAAAAGGGGCCTGTGCTCGTGCTGTGATTGGTGAACACGGATGTGCACCTTGTTGCATTGGGGCTGAATGCAAGGACGCGCTGTGCGGGGCCTGCCTCTGTTGATAAGGGGGGACCTGCGGGCTCTCCGCCGAACAAAGTAGTGCAGAAACTGGTCGCGGAAGTAGCCGCGCTCGATGCATGACCTGCGACAGCAAGTGGACGTGCGTGTGAGCACATACCAGCCCAATGCCTTTTACATTATGTACAGAGTCTGTCTGTGAACCTACAGTTTGCTCATCTGCGCATCGACGTTGGTGAGCTGCACAGAGCTGTCATCGCCTGCCATGGAGCAGTCTGTATGCTCTGCCTGAAGTTCAGGTAGCGCTGCTTTTCAATTCAAGCGCAGTGGCTGGGTGTTTGGTGACTCCAATTTGTAGTCGAAAGTTAATTCGGCTTCGATGCATCAGATGGTGTGCTTATCTGACTCAGTGACCCTAATCGACCTAGCTCCTCGACGTCCGGCAGCGAGCTGGCGTTGGCTTTCTACTATAGGCCATTGCACACTGCGATGCCAACAGGCGCCCACGAGTGCCCTCTCAGGACTGTGAGCTCACCACCCACCGCCCCGCAGCGGCCGCAAGGATGCGGCACCTGCGCAAGGCACAGTTGGCCGGCACTGACGAGCACGGCCTGACACTGGACTGCGGGTCCGGCACGACATGCCACCTCGTTGCCGTGAGCGACGAGGTTGTGCGCGTGCTGTTCCTGCAAGGCAGCGCGCCACGCGAGCCAAAGTCGTGGATGGTGCTCGGCGCCCCCCCTGCGGTCATAAACTGCACCGAGCGCACCGCTGCTCCTGCACAACACAAGTGCGGGCCCGTCCCGCACCACTCCCAGCCGGACGCGAAGATGCGTATTAGTCGCGGGTTATGCCAAAACCAGCACGCTGCAACCTGCGGCTGCGACGCGCAGGCCACCGACAGCCAAGCGCACTGGGGAGACCGGAGGAGTGACGGATATCGCCGTGCAAGCCACGGCGGCGCAAGGTGACGGGGCGTTTGCGGCCCAGCCGCGTGCGATGCCGTGGGAGGGCCGCGACCGTTTGGACTCGAGGGGCTATCGCAAGGTCAAGCTGGATATCCGCGTGCTGGCGGACACGGTGGAGCTGCGCACGGCTGCGCTGACGGTCGAGGCGCGCCCAGTCCCTGACAACCCACCCACCTGCTGCACCTGCCTGTGCGCTCTGAAAGCGTCCAGCTTGCAGACTGGTTTGAGCTTCACTGCTTGGTAGAGTGCGGCCTTACTGGTTGGTGGGAGGGAGGGAAAGGGGGTGGGGTATGGTGCACGCTGGCGCTTTGCTAGTCTGAGCGGGTGGTGGTTTCTTTGCGAAATTTGCTACTGGGCAAGCGAACGCACAGTGACCACCTCTTGGTCGTGTGCCTGCGTGCCTGCTGGCTGCGCGGCGTGCAGCTCAGCAGCGTGAGAGGCGAAGCTGGCCCTCCCGGCACATACAGTCCTCCGTCGCCCGTCCTGCCGCTGCGGCGCGGCAGGGCGCTGAGGTGCATGATGGACTGCCAGCCGTGCGCGCCCCGTGCACCGCGCATGCCCCTTCCATATGTCCCTGCCCGCCTGCACCAGGTGCACCTGGCGCCCTTCCGCCTGCGCTGGCTGGCCCCGGACGGCGCCGAGCTGGCGGCCGACCGGGAGAGCTGCGCATACGGCTTCGGCCAGCGCAGCGGCGCGGTGCTGCACGCAATGGCGCGCGCGCCGGGCGACGCCTACTTTGGCCTGGGCGACAAGACCGGCGGCCTGGACCTGCACGGCCGCCGGCTGCGCACAGTGATGACCGACGCCATGGGCTACGACCCGCAGTGCGCCCGCCGACTCCAAGCTCGCCGGCGCTGCGGGGCTGCGCTGGGCCGCCTGCGCAGGTGGCCAGACAATGCCTGCCAGCCGGGGCTGCGCTGGGCCGCCTGCGCAGGTGGCCAGACAATGCCTGCCAATTATAAATCTGTTGTCTTGGACGTGCTGGGCTATGCAGGTCTGGCCCAGGCGCCTTGTGATGTGCCCGCGTGTCTGTGAAACGGCTGCGCTTCGACCCAGGCGCTGCGCATACTTGCAGTGTTCCGCCACGCGCAAAGCGTGTCCACAGGTGCCCCCGACCTCCGCCAAGAGCCACAGGCCGCGCAGGTAGCGCTTTGCCAAAGTTGCCGTGAGCCCTCCAGCCAATGCGCAGTGCGAGTGTGGCCAGGCGGCGACCCGCGCGTCGCCTGCGCGCGCGCAGGACGGGCGACCCGCTGTACAAGCACTGGCCGTTCCTGCTGGTGCGCGGCGCGGACGCCGGCGCCTGCTACGGCATGCTGTACGACTCCATGGCGCCCGCGACCTTCGACCTCGGCTGCGAGCACAGCAACTACTACGGCCGGTGCGGGCCCCACGCCAGTCCTGCGGCGGGAGCGCGCTGCCTGCTCGCGCCCCGCCGCGCGCCGCGTAGGAAGCGAGGCCAGCCGTCAGCGAGCGGCGCCGGCTCTGCTGACACTCTTCAGGCGCTGAACTCTGTACAAGCAGGGTTTGCAGCCCGCTTGTGTGTGCCTGGAGACAAAACCAGGCGCGCCGTGTCCTGAGCCGCCGCGCGATATCTGTGCAGGTTCCGCTCGTATGAGGCAGCTGACGGGGACCTGGACTATTACTTCATTGCCGGGCCGCGTATCAGGTGCTGCGCCCGCCGGCGCATGCTGACAGGGGGATGCAGGGCTGCTGCGGAGAGGCAGCTGCATGCGCTGAAGGAGCCGCGCCTTGCAGCTCGTGCTGGCCGCGGCTGCCCGCGCTCTGGGACGCAGTAGGTGGATTCAAGAGAGCATGCGGCACCAGTTCTGAGAGGGGTTTCATGCTTTGAATGTCTTGAAGGCGTCAAGCAATTTGGGCAGTCCCGGAGGCGCGCGTGACTGCGCACGCAGGCACGTCGTGAGCCGCTTCTCGCGCCTGACGGGCGCCATGGCGCTCGGGCCGCGCTGGAGCCTGGGCTTTGCCTGCACGGCGATGCCGCTCGCGGACGCGCCCGACGCGCAGGTGCCGCCTGCTACAGGGTGGCCCGGGTGGCTGGCCTGCGCATGGGTGTGAAGCGCAGGGTCTTGTGGGTACCACAGGGTGTTGGAGGTGACCACCAAGCTTCTCAGAACTCGAGCCTGGGTGCTTGCCGCCGCGTTTGCTTTATCTGAAAGGGGCTGGCAGGCTTTGTGGCTGGCAGAAGGAAGCGCGGCAGCGGTCAGTCGGGCCACCCAGCAACCCCCGTGATGCGCGGCCTACGTCTGCCAGGCCGTGCGTGCGCTCTGGGGCTCACTGGGCAGATGTGTGCGGGTCTGTGAGGCTGCGCCGCGCGGTCAGGCGCGCATCGAGGACTTCATCGCGCAGTGCCAGAGCCACGCCATGCCCTGCAGCGCCTTCCACTTTGGGTCGGGCTACAGCAGCATCGACGGCAAGCGGTACACTTTCAATTGGAACCGGTGCGCGCGCATGCCAGCACCCTGCTCCAAGAGTGCAAACGCCGATGTGTGTCTGTGGGGCCGCGGGCGCGGTGCTGAATGCGTGCAGCGCTTGGGAGCGCACACGACCTGCGGGTCTGCTGGTAGACATTCTTGGCCAGTCCGATGGCCGTGACAGGCTGCCCAGCTGGACGCTGCTTGCAGAGCGCTGACAGGGAGCGTGTCATGCGTGCTGATGTGCTCGTCGGCGCTCCTGGCCCTGCGTTCGCGCATGGCTCTGAGGCGCTGAAGGCGGGGTCTGGCGCGGCAGCAACAAGTTCCCGGACCCCGAGGGCCTGGTCGCCAAGTTCAATGCGGCCGGCATGCGCCTGGCGGCGAACCTGAAGCCCTGCCTGCTGGACGACCACCCAATGTTCTCAGGCACGCAGCACGGGAGGCAGGGTGGCAAAGGGCCTGCCATGTCGCGCCTGGAAATTGCTGCGTCTCCTGAACGCTTACATGCGCATGTTCACAAGGCTCTGGGCTGCGTGACCGATGCTTGTACAAATGCCCTGTGCACACAGCGATGCGTGCAGCACATACACCATGACCTGCCCTGCCCAGCGAGGCCCATGCGTGTCACGCGGAGCACCAGGGGCGCTGTCTCGGGTGCCAACCGCTGGCCGGCGCCCCCAGATGTGGCGGCGCGCGGCGCGTTCATCGCGGGCGCGGACGGGCAGCCCAGCATCGGCCAGTTCTGGGACGGGGAGGGCGCCCACCTGGACTTCACCAACCCCGCCGCCATCAAGTGGTGCGGCGGCGCTCCTTCAGTAGGGCTAGGGCAGGACCCTATCCTGGATCATGCGCTGCAGCAGACAGGCCCGAGCACGGAGCGGACCCGCGCTGAGCCTGACATGTGCCCATGACACCGCATCATGGCTGTTCCCTGCCCACAGCAGTGCGAGCGACCGCTACGCTCGCGCGAGCGGGCTCCCTGCACCGCGCCGCGCCCAGGCTGCGCCTGCACGGCAGCGGCAGGGGTGGCGGCGGGCGCGCGCGCGCGCGTGCGCCCGCCTGCGGCCCCGCCCGGCCGCACGCGCTGAGCGCGCCGGGCGCCGGGGCGCCCAGGTGGCAGGCGTGCCTGCGCAGCCGCATCCTCGCGGTCGGCATCGACTCCGCCTGGAACGACAACAACGAGTATGAGCTGTGGGACGAGGACGCGGCGTGCGCGGGCTTCGGGCGGCGCACGCCGGTCGGCCTGGCGCGGCCGCTCCTGGCGCTGCTCATGACGCGCGCGTCCTACGAGGTCCGCGGCCGTTTGAGCTGGCGCCGGTGCTGGGGGGGTGCCAGGAGGGGAGGCTGCGGGTGGCGTAGACCTCTGCCCGTGCGGCGCTGAGGCGCGCGCCGCCCGCGCCGCGCAGGAGCAGGCGCGCTGGCGGCCGGGCGAGCGCGTGTACACGGTCACGCGCGCCGGCTGCCCGGGCATCCAGAGCTACGCGCAGACCTGGAGCGGCGACAACACCACCTCCTGGGCCTCGCTGCGCTTCGGCCTGCGCACCGGCCTCAACATGGGCCTGTCCGGCATGTTCAACGTGGGGCACGACGTGGGCGGCTTCGCGGGGCCGTCGCCCGACGGCGAGCTGCTCGCGCGCTGGCTGCAGGCCGGCGCGCTGCACCCGCGCTTCGTGATGAACTCGTGGAAGGCGGACGGCGCGGTGACGACGCCCTGGATGCACCCGGCCGTCACGCCGCACGCGCGCTGGGCCATGCGCCTGCGCCTGCGCCTCATGCCGCTGCTGTACTCGCTCTACGTGGCGCGCCCCCGGCCCGCAGCCCCCGCACGCTGGCGTCCACGCCCTGCTTGGCCGCCGGGTGGCGATCACCGCGGCTTGCCTTTATCTCGTGCGAGGCAACTGTGTGCACCAGGTGCCTGGTGTAGACGCGGCGGCGTGTCTGTAGCTCACTCTCCTAGCTTGATGAGAGACAGTCTGGGCGACGTAGGGGTTGGCCATATACCCTACTGTTACCCTACCCTTGGGGTCTGACACCTGCCCGCCACTTGCCAGGCGGCCGCGGAGGCGGGCGAGCCGATCCTGCGGCCGACGCTGTACGACTTTGACGCCGACCCCGCCGCCTGGGGCGCCTCGGACGAGGTCATGCTGGGGCCGTCGCTGCTCGCCGCGCCGGTCGTGGAGCCCGGCGCGCGCCAGCGCCGGGTGCGCCCCGGCCCGCGCGCCGTCCCCTGCGTCGCGCGTGCGGCGAGGCGCGGCTGCAGCTCGCATGTCGGCCGTGCCCCCGGTCTGTGCGGCGGGCCAGATGTGGCGGCCGTGCCCTGGCTGTCGCAAGCGTATGGCAGCGAGGACCGCTGCAGGCATTCTGCCTCCTCCACTTTCGCTCCTGAGGCCTGGAGCGCCCTGCCGCGCCAGGTGTACCTGCCGCGGGGCCCGGCCGCCTGGTACGACTTCTACTCCGGGGAGGCGTACGCGCCGGGCGCGGCCGTGACGGTCGCCGCACCGCTGGAGCGGCTGCCACTCCTCGTGGCCGCGGGCGGCATGCTCGCGCTCACTGACGAGGCCGAGGACTTTGGCCGCCTGCACGACGAGCCGTCGCGCTGCCTGCGGTGCGCGCCCCCCGCCGCCTCGCAGAAGCGGGTGCATGCTTGGAAGTGGTTGCGAGGACGCCAGAGGTACCAGGCAAGCAGACCTGCGCAGGCGACGAGTGCACACATGGGGGCTGCCAGGCCAAGTATCACAGCCATGGTGCATGCATGAGCCCACTGTTGCTGGGGGCTGCATGGCAGTATCGGGTGCATGCACATGCGTGCAGGTCTGCTTGCAGGTCAGAGGGCTGCAGCCTGAGCTCGTGCACACAACTGTACGTGGGCCCGTGCAGAGCAAGAGAGGCCCATCAGCCAACTAAAGCTGCTGTGTCGCCAGGATCTTCCCGCCGCCCGGCGAGGGCGCCTCCACGTGCGCGCTGGTCGAGGACGATGGCCTGTCGCATGAGCACGCGCGCGGCGCGCGCACGCGGCTCACTTTTGAGCTGCGCGCGAGCGCGGGCGCGCTGGCGCTGACGCTGCGCATCCAGGGCGCGTACCGGCTGCCCTACGCGAGCATCCGCGTCTGCCGGCCGTCCGGCGAGACGCGGCCGCTGACGCTCACTGTGGAGCCGTGGGCCGGCGGCGCCGCGCCCGCGCTGGTCGAGGGCCCGTTCCGCATGCACGCGCTGCTGGGCTAGGGCTTGAGCTAGGGCTAGGGCCAGGGCTGCAGCTCTAACCTCCCAAGCCCTGCCGTGTGGGGCGCGGCTGCCCTGCGCGCCGGCGGCGCGGCTGCTGACAGGCCTGGCGTGCCGGCCCACCGACGCATGCGGCCTGCCTGAGCGGCCAGTCTGCTGAAACCCTCCAGGGCCTGGCCAGATGCGGGCCCTGCCGCTGGGTGGATCTGGGGAGGCCGGCACACGACAATGTGGCGGCAGCCGCTCTGGGCGCGCCCGCCCCTGCCAACCTTGCTTGCCAGCCTGCCTGCTGTCAATTGCTATCGCTTCGGCGCGCCGCCTGCGGGCGCTGCTTGGGCGCGCGCGCGCGCATGGTCCCGTCCTCTGCGCGGGCGGCGCCGCACGGGTCGCGGGCGGCGCGTAGGCTGGCCGGGGGGCCAGACACCCTGCTTCAGCCACCATGCTCGTCAGACGATACGCCTTATGTGTGCGAAGGGCGCGGACGGCTTTTAGCTGCTTTCGGTCGGGGGCCCATTTTGGCTGCAACCCTGCACTGGATGGCACAAACGCATGCCCCCTAAACTAGCAAGGCTCCACTAGATAGGGATGGGGATGGTGCTGCGCAAAGTCCCCTGTAGATAGGGGTTGGGAACGGTGCTGCACAAATTCAGTGCTCTTTCTGCAAATGCCCTGGATGGGGCCTTTCTCCGGGGCTCCAGGCAGCGGCCGCTGCGCGCCATCTGCAGGCGTGCTCGCTGCCAGGGAGGGGCCCCATTCGTGAACACTCTGCAGTCCTGCCCCACCTTTTGTCGCCCCCGCTGCTCGCAAGCTGGCCTGCCCCTGGTTGCTCTTGGCCAGGCCTGTGTTCGTTGTCAGCGCCGCAGACTTTAGCACTGAAAGTTTTGTGAGCCGTGGGTCGAGCACAGGGCTGGGCTCTGTTGCGCGGCAGTTGATGTTGCTGTGCGAGTTTGCGAGGATGTGCGAGTTTTCCAGCTTGCAGATGGTGCGGGCCTTTGCGCCCGGGGTATGGGAAGTGTCAGGGGTCTGACACCAGCATGTTGCTGCCTGAGCAGTGTTCCGAGGCTCCATTTTGCTGCCCAGCCTGCTGGTGCTGGGGGCCGAGTTTGCTATTACGCAGGTGCTGCCAAGTGCGCGCTTGCACAAGGCACGTGCGCGTAGGGCGGCAGTATAACGTATATCCTGCATGTTCGTGATACACTTTAAAACGAGCGCCCGCTATCTTGCCTTGCGCAGCATGACCAACGCTGCCACAGCCTGTCCCTTGTCATAAAAGCATTCTCTGCACACAGAAAAAAGCGAGGCCGGACATGTGCACAGAGTAGTACAAACAGAACAAGATGCCTGTCAGGGCCGGCCGGCGTAAGCATGTCATCCATGAGAGTCCCGCCCCGTGTCCTTCCTTCCGCTGCCTGCTCTGTTGAGCACAGCCTCTGCAAGCCCTGCAGGAGGATAAAAAAGCCCTGCACCAGCTGCGGCCCAGCGGAAACCCACTATCTGCAATCAACGCACAACCGTCTCGCGGCTGGCCCCTGGGGAGCCCAAAGCCACGAGCACAGGCGCACCGGCCGTCCAGCACTTGCTGCGCAGCTCTGCACTGTGCGCACGTCCAGCGCCCCCAAGCCCAAGCCCCGGATTCGAAGCCCCACAGGGCACCACGAGCAGGCTTGCGCCGCCCAGCGCTGCACGCCCAGCTGCGCAGCTGCGCGTCCCGACAGTCACGGTGTCCCCACAGGCCCCGCTATGCGGCCTGCACCCCTACTTCATCCGGCCTAGGGCGCCCGCCAAGCCTCTCGAGCGCGTGAGCGCCCGTGCCCGCAGTCTGGCAAGGGTGCGGCGGTCTGCACTTCAGCCCTAACCTGACCCTGGAAACAGGCCTCTGCTGCAAGAATGAAACCATATTATGACCAATATTTCTGTCACTGCTTCGCAGGTGACGTGACCGCCTGCCCCAAGGCAGCAATCTAAGAAAAAACCTGCTGCGCGCCGCATCAGCGGAAAGAGCCCCAACAGTACTCGCACACCCAGCCCACAAATATGAAAGCACAGGGTCACAAAAAAAAAGGGACCGCGGCGCGGTGCGGGCGGCCCCCGCTCAGAGCACGGCCCGATGCGCAGCCGGCGGGCGGCCGCGCGCGCGCGGCGCGTCCGACGCATGTGCGCCGGCCCCGCAGGAGCCGCGCCGCCGCTAGCGCGCGGCGGGCGCGGCCGCGCAGCACTGGAACATGGACAGGAGCCCGCCGCGGCCGGCAGCCTTGCGCCCGCGCGGCTGCGGTGCGGTCCGCTCCGCAGCGGCGCCCGGCGGACCCTGAGCCTTTGCCGCACCAGCGCTCGCCGCCTTGCCCGCCGCCAGCCCGTTGGCCGCCGGCGCCTGCGCCCCGGCCAACACCTGATCAGTGACGGCCGCTGCGTTGCTGACGCAAGGGCCACTCGGCACAACTCGCCGAGCCGGCCCTCGCCAGGAACGCCTTTTGAGCTGGGGTGGGACGCGCCTGGCCTGCGCCCGAGCCGCCGGCCCTCGGGAGCGGCGCGGCGGCGGCGCCCTCGCCCGCGCCCGGCGTCTCCGGCATCTCAAACGGCGACGCCTGCTCGCGTGGCAGCTCCGCCGGGCTGCGGCCGCCGCGCGCCGCCTGGGCGGGGTCTGATGCAGGGTTACGGCCGGCGTCCGCCCCGGCGCCGCTGCCGCTGCGCGATGTGACCGACTGCCGCGGCGTGCTGGCCGCCGACGCGACGCGCGGCGACGACGCCGCCACGGCGCGCACGGCCGACTCGGCGAGCGCGGCGCGGTCGGCCAGGAAGCGCGCGCGCGCCTCGGCGAACAGCGCCGCGGTGGTGCTGTCGACCGAGCCGCCCGAGCCCGCGCGCTGCATCAGCGCCGCCGCGCGGCTCTGCGCGCGCGCGCCGCTGCTGTCAGCTTCCAGCCTCGCGCGCGCGCCCGTGCCGACAACGCGACATGCGCGACCCATATACGTCACGCCCGCTCCCAGCACAAGTGGAGCGCTTGCAAGCACACTGGGGCCAGGCCCAGTTGCAGAGGCGTCCGCCTGGTCGGCAACAGGAAGGTATCCAGGTGTCTGCAGGACGGGTATCCACTACGTGGCTGCGGGGCGGCGCGGAGGACATGCCATGAGTGCGGCATGAGGATGCCGGGGCCAAGGCGGCATGGGGGGAGGGGGGGGGGGGGGGGGGGCACCT
>JAABUV010001684.1_pt1 | contig 31580 bp, 23 predicted proteins | sample 5559971 | NCBI WGS metagenome assembly JAABUV01 (sample SAMN10711881, study PRJNA513362) | rock metagenome | isolation source: Antarctica rocks | place: Antarctica: Victoria Land, Knobhead nord | collected 2015-12-19
AACCTAAATTAGTATTATTAGAATTAATAGACTATTTAAGCGGACTACTACTCTAGCCTAATAGATAGGCTTAGTATTAATCTAGATATCTCGCTTAAAGATATTAGTAGTAAGGTAACTATCCTCCTATTAATAATACTAGGAAGCCTACGTATTATAAAAGCGAGAATATAAGACGCTATAATAATAGTCTAAAAAAGGGGTAAACCTAAAATTTTTATTACCTTTATATATAATCCTAAGTAGCTTAATATTTAGAGCTTACTATAACCTAGTTAGATATTAGAGTACTATTATAATCTAATTACCCGTATCTTTAATTAGAAGTTCTAGGAGCTAATAAGAGACCTCCTTAAGTAATACGTCCTTAGTATTTATATAGGCTACTATTATATTATTAAGTTTTAGAAGCGAGGTCTCTTATATACTTATATTCTCTTTATTATATAAGAAGAGGATTAGATCTAGATAGTTAGTAATATTAATAGTATTATTTAAGTATTTATCCCCCCTTATTAGGATAATAATATATTATATAAGTTAGTCTTATAGTATATAGTTTATAATTACTATACTAGGGTCCCTAGTAATAGATATTTTAATTAGGAGAAGAATTATTATAGTAAGGCTTTTCTAAAGGATTTTCGCTAAGAGATATCTTTTATATTTAATAGGAGTTATCCTTTTTATAAACGTCTAGTTAGCCCCCTTAAACTTAATTCCTCTATTAATAATAGATAGGTTATCCCTTATAACTTATATCTATTAAAGAAATATAGTACCTATATTAATATTAAGATCTATAGCTCTATTAAGTCTATTTTCTATCTATATAAATATATTTATAAGGGACTTAATTAGGCTAATATCTCCCTTACTAGGAATTATACGCGTAATAATAATAACCCTACTCCTAATAGCTAGTTATAATAGTAAGGGGAGTTAGTAGATAAGATTATAGAGTATTAATCCGCTCGCTAGATTAGGTCTATTAAGGTTATCTAGAAGATACTCTTATTTAATATAGGTATTATAAAGCCTTATATAGAGTATCTATAAATCTACCTCCTAGACTAATAGTATACCCTTTTTAAGCCGGCTAATAACTAGGCTACTAATAAGGCCGTTAAATAAAAGCTAATAGATAGTAATAAGCTTTATAAGACTATATTAATAGAGGTTTTTAATATAAACTATCTCGCTAAGGAAGCTTATAATAATAGTTAGCTATTACCTTTTATAAAATAGAACGGGAAATATCTAGCTATTATAAGGGATCTATTTAACTATCTATATACTAATTTTCCTAAGGTCTTTATATAGAATAAAAGAAATAAACATTAGAAAATATATAAAAGGGGGGAGACTCTTAGGCGTATTAATTTTATTAGCCCTAAAACTAAGGATCTCTACTATTACTAACTACTCCTCTATTATATTAAGGGGGCTATATTATTTAATAACCTTTAGATAATAGACGGCTAGCTAATAGGATAGAAGGAGGCTTATATAAAGCTTAGATTAACTAAAAATAATAGATATACTAATAAGATCCTTAATAAGGGAAAGGATTTTTAGGGAGGTTATAAGCTACGTAGTCTTTTTATATTAGTATTAGTTAAATTCTAACCCGATATAACCTACCTATTCTAACTATCCTATTTAATAATTTTAATAACATTTTAAATAGACTTTTATAAGAAGAAATATCTTATTAAATTACCCCTAATAAGGCTAAGGTCTTATAGAATAGGCTAAATACTAACTAATACTACGCTATTAATTAGATCGTCGCCGCTATTAACGCTAATACTAATAATAAATCTAGTACTCTAGATATACTATTCTTCCTTAATAGTACTAGGGGGACTAGTAAGATAATAATTTAAAATACTATTATAAAAAGGCTATATTCCTAGTAAAAGGTTACTTTAGTAGTAGTATCTTCTAGTATTATATTAACGCTATTATAGGGAGGTTAGACTACTTACTTATAATTTAAGATACCCCTAGACTCTAATACTACCTCCTTATATAAGATTAAGAAGGGGACTAATCTCGCTAAGCTAATTAAGTAAGCTTATATTATCTTTTAAGATAAGTCTCCTATATAGAGTTAATATAATATAGAAGCTATTAGTCGTAGCCTTTAAGATATCTATAATAATAACTAGGCTTATTTTAGGGGTAAGGTAGTCTACTTTTATAGGGACTTCTAATAAATACTTCTAGTTATTCTAGGAGGATCTAGTAGCTAAGTTATTAAGGCGTATCTTTAAAAGGCCTATTTCTAGAATAAGGTTATATATTTAAATCTTACTATTAATAAGCGACTTAATAATCCTAACCTAATAGATACTACCTATTATAAAATAGGACTATTTATAAGTAATCTCCTCGCTATTAATAATAGTATTAATATCTAGAAAAGTCCTACTACTAATAAAGACGTATTATATTAGAAATATAGTTATACCCTAGGAAACGCTATTAATACTTTAGTTAAGAATATCTATACTAATATTAGGATAAATATCTCTTAGAGGGTTTATCTATTAGAACGGGCTATTCTCGCTATTACTAATAAAGATATTACTAATATTAATACTAAGATAATATTACGTATCTCTAGTAATATAATAATATACTAGAGTATTAATTATATTATATTAGAAGAAGATAATAAACTCTTCCCCCCTAAGTACTTTTATAGGTTTTATAAACCCTCCCTACTATCTTATAAGTTATATATTAAGCTAGGCGTACTAGTTATACTATTAAAGAACCTCGATCCGCTATATCTATATAATAGGACCTAACTACGGGTAATAAGATATAGTAAGTATATCTTTAAGGGGGAGATTATAAGTAGTACCTATAACGGCGAGAAGGTAATACTATTTAAGCTGCCGTTATAATCTAAAGAAAATAATAGGCGGATTCCTACCCCCTTTATCTATAAGTAGTACCCTATCTAACTAGTATTTACTATAACTATTAATAAATTATAAGGCTAATTAATAAAGTATATAGGTATTAACTTATAGACTAGGCCTACTTTTAGCTATAATTAGCTATATATAGCTCTCTTATAAGTAATAAGATAGGGAAACCTTTATATTATTAGGCCTAAAACTCCTAAATATATATCTAACTAAATAATAAGAAATATTATATATAAGTAGGTACTATTAGATAATAGGTAGACTACCCCTAATATATTAATTATAACTTACTATTAACACCTAGATCCTATTAATAGCTACTTAGTAGCTTATAAGAATACTAATTATAATATTAGAAGTATAAAAACAGCCTAATATTATACTTAGTTATATAGTTATATCTTTATATTAGACTATAATATTAGACTTTTTAATAATAAAAATAAGCTACTCTACTATTTAGTTTATTAAATACCGCTAGTTAAACTTTAGAGGGCTAGATAAATACTAGGTTATATAAACTCTTATATCTAATAGATTCCTTTATATTAACGCGATAAATCTAGTATAACTATTAATAGTTATTATAAGAGTATAAAAGATACATTATAATATAAGGGGTATAATAATTTAAGAATTATATTAAATAGTCTAGTAGCGTAGAAGTTATTAGTAGAATAGAATATTACTATACTAGATATCTTATAGTTAGTTAGGTACTTAGTAGATAGTATTAGTCTTTTAACACTTCTATCTTAATAATAACGACGTCTTTTCCTAATAATAACTAATATAATAAGTCGTCTAATAATAGTATACTTAGTTATACCCTATTAGTCTTAAATAGTAATATTATAGTAGAGTTATAATATAGGTAGGCCTAATAACTATTTATTAATACTCTAGTACTAGGTAACTATTGTAAATAATCCCTTATATCTAAAATTAATATTTTTAGTAATATTTACCCTATATCTCCTATAATACTTAAGGGGGGTCTTAGTATCTATAAAAGTTTATACGAATATCTATTATATTTAGACTTAAATTTACCTTATAAATATTATTACTTACTAATATATAAAAGAATTATACTTTTAAGTATACTTTTCCTAAGTAAAAATCTTGAATTTTTACAGGCATTTTCTAGTAAAGGTAATAATAGCTTAAAATAGTTATAACTATAAATTATAATAAAAAGGGGTAATAATAGTCTACGAAGACTATAGCTATAATAAACGAATAGAAAGGGATAGAGAAATAGGCTGGATTTAGCTTATAACGGCTAGGAAATCTCCGCGTTAGACGTAAATGGCGACGGCGAGGCCACGGCAGTAATAGCTTAAGGGGAGTGTTGGAAATAAGCCCTTCTGCCAAGATAATAAGCGAGAGGCCACGTCTACAAAGTCTTGTTGTCTCATTGTCTTGTTCCTAGACACCTTTTCACCTTTTCAGACATCTAGAACAGTCTAGCATAGCTGAATCATCCATCTGGCAGACCCCTGAGACCGTTCAACATCTTCTTGTGAAGCGCCTTACTACCATGCCCGTGATCCTGTCGCCTTTGCCCTCTTCATCTTTGCCATCTCCTCTGCTCACCTGCTACAGGCGTGAGGGTAGAGGCAGACCGCACAAGAGCAGTTACACATATTTTTTTCTCACCCCCTCGAAGCCGCCAATCGAAGACCTCTCATCTAGTTTTGCTCGGCGGCAAATTACAAAAATACCACACTTTTCTGGAATATTTTCAAAAATGCCACCCCCATATTTCAAAAATACCACACCGGGTATGTAAGCACCCCGGAAGCTGGGCGCATTAGCCCCCTTGCGGCGCGAGACACCCCGCAGCAGCCCCCGTAAGCCAGCTTCCGGCACGTAGGGTATAGGCAGGCCTAGAGACCTCCTGAATAAACCTCCTGACCGTCGCTATTATCATAAGGAAAAATATTTTTAGTGGTAAAATGTGACTTCTTAGGGGACTTATCCCTAGAGCTTAGGGTACTAAGCGCTCCTATATCAGGCTAGGTAATTGCGCTGGGAGCCCTACCGAGGTTGCGGGACTATAGTGGCATAGTGGCTGCTGCGGGGGCTCCTACGCGGACTCTCAGGCTTCAAGGGCGGCTGCGGGGCTAATGCGCCCAGCTTCCGGGGTACACACGCCTAGCTTCCAGGGTGCGTACATACCCGGTGTGGTATTTTTGAAATATGGGGGTGGCATTTTTGAAAATATTCCAGAAAAGTGTGGTATTTTTGTAATTTGCCGTTTGCTCGGTGTGGCTGCAGATTGAGCCAGACTGGCGATAGAAGCGGCTGCCCCAGGCCCTGAGACACAGTAACTGGAGAAGAAAAAGGTCAGCCCATCCAATCTCGCCCAACGCCAGAGGAAGATGGGTTTTCAGCAAAGACGATACGGTAATGTGATGCCGCCAAAGGTGAAATACTTGGGACGGGGCTCATAGGTGCCGACGTCGTCTCCATACTTACAGAACCACGCCGTTGGGGGGGTCAGGCCTTGGGCTCTCTTCCGATTATCCTTTCGTGCCATCTCTTGTTCCAGACGAAGTTTATCGTAGACCCGGCGACTTCTAAAGTATCGGCCTTATAAGCGATCACATCTTCGCTATTTGCTTAATCCAATGACACTGTGCGAAAGACTGACGGGTTTTCCAGCAAAAGCCTTGCCTTCGCAAGTTGCATCTGGAGTTCAGGCCTGGCTATGTTCGGTCCGGGGCGTTCTGCCAATTCGCGGAGAAGCTGAAAGATCTGTTTTCTGTCAGAATTATCTCTCTCTTCTCCGTGTCGACTCATGTCTTCTTGCAGGTACGGGTGACGTGGTAACTCACGTCTGATCTTGTCTTGATATTCACAAAGTGAGTGCGTATATCCAACGTGTCTCGTGTTGCTCGGTGGGACTTAGTCGAAATGTATGTTCCATGGTAACGATGCATCCTACACCAGATGCTAAATGTGGCCAACGCCACCACTCTTTGGGGGGACCACATCGCTCTCATGAAAGGCAATTTTTGACTTCCAGGGCCAAAAGGACGAGCATTGCATCTCCCTGCCATTTACTAATGTACATGCTCCGCTGAACACTGCCACAAGTTACCTCAGCTTGGAAACATCTGCCCCAGTCCATGTTTCCGCATCCGCAAGTCGGCACCATCTCCGTACTCTACCAAATCCCGAAGTTTCGTTTGCCTACTATCTTTGTAGGCAGCAATCCAACTGTACCATACATCATCTGAGACGCATTTACCGCCAAGCAGTGCCCAAGCCTTGAGTCGAATCAGGCATCGTGAATACACATTACCGATCTCGAAAGGGGAATGTTACGAGCGTTGAGAAAGTGTGGCCCGAAAACGACCTTCAGCTCCATGGGTTTGTCTGCTCATGCCCGGAGCTTTCCGATGACTGCGTTTCCGCTGGCTCTTTCTCTTTGTCTTTCTGTGCCGTTCATTTATGCAACAGACCGCGTACATGTCGCGCCGCCAGGAGGATCCCCATAATTGCGTTTTGATGGGCTCGTTCTCTTTGTCTTTTCGTGCCGTACTCTTGTGCAACGGACCGTCATACGTATTGCTGCGTCAGAAAGCGAGGATTTCTGTTGCGTTACCGTGAGTAGCTTGGTTGGCCGTCTCTCATCGCTGATCAGGCTTTGTTTGTCTTTGAAGTCCATCGTCGTCCATCATGTATTGCACCGTCGTGCGTGACATGCTTCATAGCCGGACGTCTTGTTCAGCGAAAGACTCTAAAGACTCCTTGATTTCAAGATGACGGACCTGCGTGGAGCTCCACCTTAAAAATTGGCGAATCCCTCCATTTAACACCCGAGTAGATAGCCTTACTGTTGCATTCAATCGTACACCGCTGTTGGGGCGAAAGGGCGGCAATGTACAGGACGCAGTATCCCTTCTTTGTAGGCGTCTTTGGCACGATGGGCCGGCAATCGGCCGTACAAGGAAGTAGTTGGATCAACACCCATTCGACATCACAACGCTAGTGCGAGACCTAGTATGAGACAAGGCGGTCTGCCGCACGCTAAGAATTCGACAACATACACTGTCACTGTCACTGTCTTCCTTCCATCATCGAAACACCCTTCATATTCTTGCGCCAAAAACATGTGAATGTACAGCGAGAGCTTTTAAGCCAAGAACGTCCTCTTACCAATCATGACCATCATGTGGGCTAAGCTCATCCGGTAACTCTAGACTTGCTGGTGCTACCACTGCACCTGTCTCTATATCCGCTTGTTGGGCCACCTCCGCCGCTTCAATCTGTTTTAGTATCCAGCCTATAGTCGCATCTCTTACTTTCTCAAGCTTTGTCAGCGTGAGGAGCGGTAGAAATGAATACTGAGGAACTTTGGCCGGTGTGTTGGGTAGACTGAGATTCGAAGAAATTGACTTTGTCTTTTCGGCTAGCAAGTTCCTCAGCACAGTGATACTATGGTCTCTTTCTTGCAGAGTCCAGGCGAGTTGATCTCTATCCTTGATATCTTCTTTAGCCCTCAATCTCTTACTTGCTTTCTCGCTCTCTTGCCGCCAGGCTGTGATTGCTTCACGAGCAGAATCTCTAATGTGATCGAATCTCGCAGGGCCGAGCATGACGCCGCCGTACCACCTCGCCACAACGATGGCACCCTCAACCTCCATTGAAGCTAGCACCGTACTAAGAGTTTTGCCTCCATACTTTTCGCCATCATCGTCGTGACCTGTATCGAAAAGATGCCGAGAGCTAAGAGCTCGCTGGCTGCTAGGCTTTCTCCATGCAGCAATGCGATGTGTTGCGGACTTGATGTCAAGCTGGGCTTGCAGTGCTTGGGCAGTCAGAGTTGGTGAGTAGAGAGCGATGAATGTGGATGATCGGTCTGAAATGGGAGCAGACTTGAAGACCCGTTCGGCGGGTAGAGGTGATGGAGACCGAGTTCGCTTTTGAGACATGCCAATACTCTCCTCTGCAGATGGAAAAGACCCATGAAGGAGTGTACTACTCATGTACAGTGTTGCGTCTGCCACGGAGGTCGTCATCTTAGTCAACTGCTCAGCTAATCCGAATACGAGCTAGGCCTGCATATCCACTAGAAGAATTCACCCCCTTCTAGTCCAAACTTACTTCTGGTCCACGCCCTCCCCTTCCATAACGATTAATTTTTATAACTTATCTTTACTATTAAAGTCGTAGAACGTCTAAAACTAAATAGTTCTAATAGTAAAATATTTCTTATAACTAGCCTAGCTATTAATCTATAGAAGTAATAGTAATCTAGCCTAAGAGAACCATAGAACACGACCCCGGAGTATAGAAACGAAAAGTTCCGGCACGCTAGCCCCTTAGGGCTAGACTAGAAGTAAGTTTGAACTAGAAGGGGGTAAACTCTTCTAGTAGTAGCGGTAGTAGTTATATACTATTAGATATTAGTATTAGTCCTATATACTTAGTAATAGACTATAAATAACTAATATATCTATAACTAAATATTTTACTACTCTATTAATTATTTAATAGGTTATAAGCCTAGCTAAGTACTATTATACCTAGGAATAGTTCCTTTATAAGGGATATTATCCTTATATTATACTAATAGCTACCTAAGTTATATATATTATAGCCTTAGTAGAAGTATTATCTCTAAGGTATATTATTAATAGAAATAGTACCTAGAAGTAGCTATTCCTAAGTCTATTTATTTATATTAATATAGTAATTATATATCTTTAATAGTACCTCCCTCTTATAAAATACTATTAACTACTACGTTATAAAGTTATATAACTAGAATAGAATAGTTTAGAAGTACCTTATTAGCTAGGAGTACTAGGATAGAAATAAGTAGACTAACTACATTAGATTAGTACTTTAAACTTAAGTTAGATATCTAACTTAACTCTTAGTAAGTAAATACTAAATTCCTAGCCTAAGTATTTAAGTTAATACTAATAGTTAGTACTAAGTATTTAAGTTAATACTATAAGGTAGTACTAAGTATTAGTACTAAAGTATTAACCTAACTTACTAAGATATTAGTTCTACCTATATTATCTTACTAGGAATATTATATTAGGAACATTTTTTTATAATAGTATTTTATAATATATATAACTTACTAATAGATTACTAAGTATAATTATTATTACTAACTAGATAATCCTTAATAGTAAATAAGGTAATATAAAAAGGTAATAGCTAGTTAGCTATTCCTATAAGAATAATAACTATAATATTACTAATATTTTCTATTTATAGTAGTATTTAGTACTATATATATAACTTACTAATATATTACTAAGTATTATTATTATTACCTAGGTAATACCTTTAAGTAAATAAGGTAATATAAATAAGTAATATATATACCTAGGGATACTAGCCGGAAAGATATAGGATATCCTATAGGATATCCCATGTAGGATAGTATAGGACCGTGGGATAGGATAGGTAAATTAGGTCTTGATACCATATCTTTATAACGGTATAAGACGGGAATAGGATGGGATTTTTTAGTAGGATAGGATTTTTATAGGACTACTTTATAGGATAGGATATTTATAGGATATCCCATGATTAGTAAGCATATAACGTAGTATTTTTTTAAAAAATATTATATTATAAACTTACTAATAGTAGGAGATTTTAAAAATATTCTAGAATTATTACTATATAGAATACTATAACTAGAAAGCTAACTAGAACGGTAAATATTAGCTTTCTAGTTATCTTTCTAGTTATAACTTTCTAGATAGAGAAGATTTTAAAAATATTTTTTAAAAAAATACTACGTTATATACTTACTAATTATAGGATATCTTATAAATATCCTATCTTATAAAGTAGTCCTATAAAAATCCTATCCCGTAGGATTATCCTATAAAAACCTATACTATCCTAGAATAGGATAGGACTAAAATAGCTAATCCTATATAATAGTATAGTATAGTAGGCGAGACTAATATCCTATACTATCCTATATCTTTCCGGCTAGTACCTAGGGAATTAAGGGGGCTATAAAAATTATAATTAAAAAATAATTTATTTTTAGAATAATACTAATTTTAGATAAAAACTAGGCTTTCTAGCTAACTTATTAGTAGCTTAGCTTCTTAGCGATACCTTAGCGAGTTAGGTTAGTCTAATCCGACTCGCTACTAAGATACTAAGGGCTTTTTAGGTTAGTACTAGAAACTAGTACTAAGTATTCAGGTTAGTACTAGACTAACCGTCGAGTCGGGATTTAGTACTAAGATTTAGTACCGACTGAATACTCGGGTTAGGGTCTTAGTACCAACCGAAATACTTAGTACCTACTTCCGGTCGACTCGCTAAGGCCTTGATACCTTGGCGAATCAGGTTGACCCGACTCGAATCGCCAAGGTATCGCCAAGACGCCAAGCCCCTAATAAGATAGTAAGGAACCCTAGAATTTTTCTGGAATTACCCCTATACTAAAAATGGATTTTTTTTTTAATTAGAATTTTAATACCCCTTCTAATTTCCTAGGGATATGCATTACCTTTTTACATTACCTTAAAGAATTACCTAGGTTAGGCTAGGTAATAATAATAATAATATTTAGTTATATAGTAGTAAATTATAGATATAATAGTAAATACTACTATAAATAGAAAATATTAGTAATATTATAGTTATTATTTCTATAGGAATAGCTAATTATTAATTATCTTTTTATATTATCTTATTTACTATTAAGAATTACCTAGTTAGTAATAATAATAATTCTTAGTAATCTATTAGTAAATCTTATATATAGTACGAAATATTATTATAGATAAAAAATATTCCTAATATTATAGTCGTTATTTTCCTAGGGATATATATTACCTTCTTGTATTACCTTATTTACTTTTAAGAATTCCCTAGGTAATAATAATAATAATAATAATTAGAAGAAAAATAGAAAATATAGTAAGAAATACTACTAAAAATAGAAAATATTACTAGGTAAAATGTCTTAGCGATTCGAGTTAATACTTTAGTACTAATACTTAGTACCTACCTAGGTACTAACTCGAGGTACTTAGTACCTACCTTAGTACCGACTTGAGGTACTTAGTACTAGATCTTGGTATCGAATTACTAAGACTCGAGTTAGGTACCCGACTTGAGTTTAAAGTACTAACTCGACGCGGTTAGTCTAGTTAGTACTAGGAGTAAGTACTAAGTATTTAGGTTAGTACTAATTTATAGTACTAAAATATAACTTAATAGTTAGTCTAGAAATAAGTAGAAGTATACTAAAGCCCTTTTAATAGAGTTTCCTATATATTAGAGGAAGTAGACTAACTATCAAGTCGGGTTTTAGTACTATAAATTAGTACCGACCCGAATACTTAGTACTACCTGCTAGTACCAACCCGAATACTCGGTACCGGTTTCCGGTACCGACCCGAAAACCCCTCGGTACCTTAGCGAGTCGGGTTAGACCGACCCGACTCGCCAAGGTATCGCCAAGACGCTAATCCCCCGATAAAATAGTAAGGGACACTAAATTTTTTCTAGAATTACCCCTATACTAAAAATAGAATTTTTTTAAATTAGAATTTTAATACCCCCCTTAATTCCCTAGGTATATACATTACCTTTTTATATTACCTTACTACTTAGGAGTATTACCTAGGTAATAATAATAATAATAACTAGTAATGTCCTATATATAGTAAGGAATACTACTGTAAATAGAAAATATTAATAATATTATATTTATTATTTCTATAGGAATAGCTAATTAGCTATTACCTTTTTATATTACCTTATCTACTATTAAGAATTACCTAGTTAGTAATAATAATAATACTTAGTAATCTATTAGTAAGTGTTATATATAATATAAAATATTATTATAAATAAAAAATATTCCTAATATAATAGTCTTAGTAAAATGATATAGGTAGAACTAATATCTTAGCGAGTCGGGTTAATACTTTAGTATTAATACTTAGTACTACCCCTTAGTACTAACCCGAATACTTAGTACTAACTATTAGTACTAACCCGAATACTTAGGCTAGGAATTTAGTATTAACTCGCTAAGAGTTAAGTCGGGAATCTAACTCGAGTTTAAAGTACTAACCTAACGCGGTTAGTCTAATCTAGATTATAAGGTATTATCTTAAGAACTTTTAAGCCTAATTAATTCTAATTAGATTATAGTTATTCTTACTACGTAATAGTTTATTTATTATAAATTATAATTATTTAACGCGTAGTAGCTAACCCTATTTTTATAGGCGTAAAACCTATATAAGTAATACTTCCTCTTCCCTAGAAGCTAGCCTTTATTTCTTCTTATAAGCCTTTAATCTTACCTACTTCCTATTAGTCTATCTAATAAATATCCGCGGTAGGATACTATATTTTAGGACTATCTTAGACTTTAAAAGGGTATTATTAGGCTCCTACTAGTACTCTAGTATAAGCTTAATACGGCGTTCTTAAGAGAGGAGAGGAGGTTCTAGAGGGGTTAGTAGTAGTAGGGATAATAAAGAAGTATCTAATATAGTTATAAAGTTATTTATTAAGATATTAATTAAGTAGATATAGTAGGAAAGAAGTTAGTAGTAATTTAGTAATATTTAGCCTTATAAGGCTGAGCCTCTTCTAGGTACGCGCCCCTTCTAGGTAAATCCTTCTAAGATATTCTCCCTTTTCTTAAAGGAACCTACGCTAGATTTATTAGTAAAGTATACTAATTTAAATATAATAGGGTCCTAGACCTTAGAGAAATAATACGTGCGAGTATAAATCCTAATAATAGTAAAAGAGCTTAGGGTATATATTAGGGTATTAATATATATAAGACTATATATAAAGCTTATAATAGATAACTATTAGAACTATAATCTTATAAGCCTAGTTTACCCTACTATTTATAACGCGATTAGTCTAAAAAGGTAGTAATAAATTAAATAGTTCTTCTATATCTTAAAGCCTAGGATATTTAAGTAGATTAAAAATAAGTTAGTCTTTTAAAAGCTAGAGCCTCTAAGTAATAATTTATATTAGAAATTTAAGAAATACTAGAAGGTAGGTATATACCTTACTATTAATAAAAGTATTTAGTATTTTATAAGTAGGGTAAAGGAGACTATTAATATACTAAGTAAACTAGAGCTTAAAGGCTTTAAGATCTAGGTACTAATAAATAAAGGGTACGTCTTAGACTAGATATATTATATAAAAGGGGTTATTAATCCTATTAATCTAGATAAGGTGTAGATAATATAGCTTGGGTTTTTAAAGATATAAGCTATAATTCTTAATATAATAAAGTAATAAAGTATCTCTAGCTTTATAGATTATATTATCTAGCTAAATAACCTATTTATATTAACTAGACTACTTACTTAACTTACTAATAAAGGATTTAGGGGAGCTAGTACTATTAGAACTATAAAGATATAGCGAGAAAATAATAAAGAGAAAAGGGGATAAAGAAATAAAAGGAGGTTCTATAAAAAGAGAAGAACTATAATCTAGATCTACTCTTTATAAAGTTAAAGATAATATATAATATATAGATCTTATAGAGTTAGTTATATAATACTTTATTAGATAATAGATAAGTTATAGAGTTTATATATAAGGATTAAAATATTATTTTATTTATAACTACTATTTATACTAGTAAAGAGATAGTTATTTAGCTCTGCTAATAGCTAGTAGAAACTAGTATAAATATATATATAAGTTAGCTCGTCTTTAATAATAATATAATTAAAGTACTATTAATTCCCCTATTTATTAATATATATAATTACTTTATAAGTAGAGTTAATTAGGCTAATTAACTATATTACTATTATAAGATACTCTATATATATAATAAGAACTAGAAGTTACTCTAGTATTACCTACTAGATATAATAGTATATAACTACTATAAGATAGCCTATTATTTATTAGATCGGTTATAAGGTAAGTTATAATAATATAATTCTTATAAGACTTTCTATTAATAGCTAGTTATTAAGCTATTTACCTACTTAGAATATTAGATAGGACCTAGTCAGCCTAAATAAGTAAGACTACTTACTAAGTATATAAATTATACTTTACTATTAGATTATAGACGTCTTATCTTACTAGGACTAAAAGTATAGTACTATTAGGTATATAAATATATAAAAAGGAGATATCTAGAATAATTAAAAAGGAAGCTACTTAGGGAACTTTTTATTAATTCTATTTAGGACTAATATTAATAATAGAGGGTACCTAGATCTAGGTATAGTTATAAGCTATATAATATATATCTTTATTATAGTATATATTATTAAAAGGAGTATATAGAGGTAATCTTCTAGTTAGTAATTTTAATAGTTTTTACTAAGAAATTACAAGTACTAAATTCGCTAGGATATAGAATAGCTTCTTATAACTCCTTTAATATAACTATCCTATTAAAGATATAGCTCCCCTTAAACTATATTTATTCTATTCTACTTTAAAGCCTTATTAAATCTATAAACCTCTACTTAAGGATATTAGAAAGAGTACTAGTACTAGATAATATTAATATAATATATTATTATTCTTATTTCCTTCCCTTATAATATAAGGTATTATAACCCTTATTTCCTTCCTCTTAGACTAACCGCGTCGGGTTGGTACTTTAAACTCGAGTCGGGTTATTAACTCGACTCTTAGCGAGTTAATACTAAATTCCTAGCCCGAGTATTTAGGTTAGTACTAATAGTTAGTACTAAGTATTCGGGTTAGTACTAAGGGGTAGTACTAAGTATTAGTACTAAAGTATTAACCTAACTCGCTAAGATATTAGTTCCACCTATATTATTTTACTAAGACTATTATATTAGGAATATTTTTTATTTATAATAATATTTTATATTATATATAATACTTATTAATAGATTACTAAGTATTATTATTATTACTAACTAGGTAATTCTTAATAGTAGATAAGGTAATATAAAAAGGTAATAGCTAATTAGCTATTCCTATAGAAATAATAAATATAATATTATTAATATTTTCTATTTATAGTAGTATTCCTTACTATATATAGGATATTACTAGTTATTATTATTATTATTACCTAGATAATACCCCTAAGTAGTAAGGTAATATAAAAAGGTAATGCATATACCTAGGGAATTAAGGGGGTTATTAAAATTCTAATTAAAAAAAATTCTATTTTTAGTATAGGGGTAATTCTAGAAAAAAATTAGTATCCCTTATTATTTTATCGGGGGCTTAGCGTCTTAGCGATACCTTAGCGAGTCGGGTCGGTCTAACCTAACTCGCTAAGGTACTAAGGGGTTTTTAGGTTGGTACTAGAAACCGGTACCGAGTATTCAGGTTAGTACCGGGAGGTAGTACTAAGTATTTAGGTTGGTACTAATCTATAGTACTAAAACCCGACTTGATAGTTAGTCTAATCTAGATAGCTTATATCCCTCCCCTTAATAAAGAGCGTGTAATAGCTAAAGACCCTACTATCTTTTCTATATAGTTTAACCTTTATTAGGAAATAAAGATAATATATAAGGTAGAGGATTTAGATACTTATAATATAAATAAGAAAGGTTTTATATAAGGCGTTATTACTAAGCTAAAAGTTATAATATTAAAGTATAAGAAGAAAGTATATATAACTTAGTATAGGAATAGAGAATAAGTCTTACTTATTAAGTATATCTCTATTAATAGCTATATTATAAAGCCGTAGATTATTTCTAAAGTAAAGCTATAATAAAAGGTATAGTAGAAGGCCCTTATTAAGGGCTATATTACTATTAGTAATAATAGCTAGACTAATAATAAGATTAGTCTTATATAAATTACTTAGGCTTTTTATCTAGAGTCTTAAGCTAGATAAAAAGGGGAATATTATATACTCCTAATTAATAGGTATACTTCTTATATTATAACTATAGTAATATAATTTTATATTAATTATAAGATAATTCTTTTATATTTACTAGCTTATATAACGTATCTTCTATAACTACTAGATATTAGTATTTTTACTCTACTAGTAATTACTTATAAAACTTAGGTTTATAAGGTTACTTAATATAGAGCTAACTATTTAATTAATAAGATAGACTTCCTAGAGCTATATTAGAAGGCCTAATATAATATAATAATACTATATAATATATATAAGGTATAACTAAAATACGGCCTCTATTTATTTAATTTATAATTAATTCTATAAAAGCTTCTTCCTTAAAATAATAGATAGCCTAATAATAATAAATAGTAATTATATAATATAATAATCTACTACTACCCTACTACGCCTCTTAAAGCTACTATTATATATCTAAATAGGAACTAGATTACCTTAACCCTAGTAAATATAATATAGGTTTAGAATATCTTAGAGGTAGTAGTACGCGTAAAATAAGTAACTAGAGTAACTAATATAGTAGAGCTATTAGTAGTACTAGAAGAAAATAATATAGATTTATATTAGGTTCTTAAGAAGGTAGGTAAAGTAATAATATAAGTAATAGTTAATAGTATTATTTATAGTACTATTAATACTAAGCTTATAGAGTATAATAGGAGGTAAGAAAGGAAGTCTAAATAGGTTAAAGGTAACTATAGTATAACTTATATTATAAATAAAGATATTATTAAGGAGTAGAGGAAGAGATAATAAGAAGAGTTATAAAAAGAAGCTTATATATACTACTAGAAGATCTATCTTAATATCTTTATATATAGACTAAAGCTACTAAAGCTATTAAAGTATAGAACGGATCTATCTACTAAAAAGGAGGTAAAGAGATAAAGAAAAATAATAATAGTAATAATGAAAGAAATACTAAGACTAAATACCTAACTAATAATTAGACTATTCCTTCCCCCTATACTAACTCCGCTTATACCCCTCTCCCTTATAGTAATAGTAGAAGTAGTACTACCGGCTATATTAGTAATACTAGTACTAAAAGCTATTTAACTAATTAGATAGTAGAAGTAAAAGTAGAAGAAGCTAGTAGTATATCTATATATTAGGGTAATAATTATAGAGTTAGAATAGGGCTTATAGGTAAGGTAGATACGAGATAAATAGGCTAATTACGTAGTAGGAGGAATTAGCTAATTAGGGCGAGGGATATATATAAGGAAGCTTATAAAGCCTTAATTTTAGTAGTTAATTAAAATATAAATAATATAAAAACCTACGTTTTCATTATATATAGATAAGAAAAGGAGTTATTTTAGTAGGTAGCCTTATAAGGCTACGCCCCTTCTAGGTACGCGCCTCTTCTAGGTAAACCCTTTTATAGGGTTATTAAGGACTAATTCTAGTAGGTAGTTAGCCTTACTTATAAGTTATATTATTAATTTCTAATAGTTTAAACTTAGGAAATAGTTATAACTTAGGAGGAGGCTTCTTAGAAGGCTTAATAGTAATAGGATCTTTTAGGATATAGTCTATATTATTTATAGTATAATTCCTAGATATATTATAATATAGTAGTAGAAGAAAAGAAATAGTAAATATATCTATATTTTAGTATTCCTATAAGCTAGCTAAACCTTAGTACGAGTACCTTACTAGGATATAAGATATATATACCCTTAAGGAAGTATATAAGGTCTTTCTACTAAAGGGGAGTATTAGATATTAGTATCAGCCCTATATGCTTGGCAATGGACTATAAATAGCTGACGTGTCTATAGCTGAATAATTAACCGTTCCATTAATTATTTAATATATACTTCATGCATCGTGGTATATATCGATCCATAAAGCTCAGATTTCTATCAAACATTATAATGAGTCACAGTCCGATTACAATAGCATTTCTCAAGTCGAATCCTCCGTCCTTCGGACACGGCAATGGCAGTAACCTGGCATGCTGTTTGCAGAGTCCACGCTGTTATATCCTACACTGTCTCTCGGCAGACCATATCAACGAGGATCACCTTGCAATTTGATAGCGTGTCATCCTGCAGGACACACCTAAGATTCGATCATACAGAATCTTTCACTAACTCGTTTGCGATTGTTAGAAATATGCCCACCGGCTGAGAGGGATGGCGAAGGGCGGTATAGGTGACCTGGACGGGGTCTCCCAGTGTCCCAACCTCTTTTAGTGAATACTATAACTAATCGTGGTGTTCGTCCACTTCGCCCTGACCTTCGATGGCATACCTAGTTCGTCATGATGATGGGCCTGAATCACAAAGATACCTCCGACTGCCAAGCATCTTGAGAATTAAAACACAGACCCTAATGGACTACATACAACCGCCAATATCACAGGAAATACCCGCAGCACCGTTGCCATCCATCGCCAGCTTTAGCCGCTCGGCTACAACAGTAGCAGATACGAGTCATGATTACTGTCAACAAGTGACAAATTTTCGACGGGTGATGGCTTCTTGGTGTATGCTGAACTTCGTACGGTCAAATTACGACGGCCATCTACGGAGATTAGATATCTACTGGTCTTTTCTCCAAGAAGCCTACGATACTGTGGTATATATTCACGTCAAAGATCAGCCATGATTTGGCAACTATGGCACCAGGTTGAAGGACCTCGGCATGCTCTAATATGGTGAAGATTCTCGTACCCGTGGTGACCGATCGTGGGTCACCCAGCAGAATGACATGAATGAAATTGTGGGTTGAGTAGGCTCAATTAAACTACTACAGATTCAGTCTGTCTCGATATGTAGTGCTTGGCTTCAAGCCATGTTGGTGCCAGTTTGTATCACTTCAGGATAATTCTACGCTACAATGGGACATTAGATGGTATTTTATCTTATGGTATCAGCATCAGACCCTGCCCATATCAACCGTGCAAGTCTACCTGCCCGGGTTTTCTTATTACTTAAACCCCCTGAGACAGCGGGCTTCTTCTTCTTGGCTGCTCGATTCTCATGAGCAATCTCGATTTCTTGCCTGCTGGTCGAATAGTCAATGACACCAACTGGACCTGCATAGATCTTAAAATCGGGTCTTGGCGCTACGCCTATGAGTCAGCATACTATGGTCATTCCATGGATGGGGCCAACTTACAAGGTACAGGATTTGAGATATAAGTTTCATCGCCAGCGGTTCCCAGAAGCTTCCGTGCTTTATCGGGCACGTTGAGTACTGGCATTATTAGGGATGGTGAGGGCAAGAAGTAGATGTCGTCCTCGTCATCCTCTCCAGACTTCGACTCTTGCAACTCAACCCCTTGGGATACGGGCTTCCTTGTAAAGTGGCGTGCTTGTGTGGGTTCATCACCCTTCTTACTCATGAGATCCGCAAAGGACGGTTCGATGCCACAGCCTCTTTCCTCGAAATTCGATATGACCCTGCTTTTCGTTAGCGATCTTGGACTTCCAATTTCAGGTGTGATGCTACGCTCGTCTGCGAAGGGAGGATGTAAGTGATGGCTTGATAGCTTCAATGGCTTGGGAATGAGGCTGTGATCCACGTCTTTGGTGGTATCTGGTAAGAGGATAGGAGCTCCAGAGTGGTCCTCGCTTTCAGATTTTGTCCTGCGATGGAACCCTGTTGCAACACTGGTAACATCTTCGGTTCGCGCACGCACGTGGCCGGTCCGATCGCCTTCTCGATATATTCTTGACATCACGGGTATCTGGATGACATTCTCCGTCTGGGTATATGCAGGATCGGCCCGACGGCGAGACGACGTACGAGGTGGATAGCCATTAGAGTTGCTTCGGGGCATATGGGGCTTATATACTGGCGGTTTCCACTCTTCGAATATGGCGTTTCGGGCCGCATCACTTCTCACTTTCACATGAGCTGTAGATCGGCTAGGGACTGGTAGTGCTGGAACTTTGATTTTGTTGGGTGGTTTGAAATAATCCCGGATATCTGTTTGTGCAGTTGGCCTCGGAGGGCAAGAAGTCGGCTCGAGTCGTGAGAGCTCTGTCATTTACAGGGGTCTTTGCAGAAGAAGGTGATTTCTGACGTAGTAGTGGCTAATCTGTTCGAGATTGGGCTACGTACAGTGCAAGCCCGGCGAAATATGAATTGGGGTAACAAAACCGGCTAAGGAACAAGATGGACAAAGGACAGGTCTGGCTTTGAGCACGTGAAAATTGCCAATAATATCTTCTTTTAGAACTCTCAAGTTGTCGCAGCCTTGATTGGGAGTGAATGCGCATTCATGTTTGTCAAAACAGTCTGAGCGATGGTGATACAAAGCATTCCACTCCTGTTGATCTGCAACGATCACGTAGGAAAAAGGTGACATATCATTCGACGGTAGGTAAGTATGAGCTAGGTTTTACGACAGAATTCTTGATGCGGACTATCGTAGAGATAGGTGGCGATATCATAGTATTGACGCACGAGATCCTGATAAGACTTCGGGATGTGTCCCTATCTATGAGGTTCGTGCTAGGAAAGCCTCTCAATCTAGGGCCAAAGATGAGGATAACCTTGTTGTATCTTTCTGATGTCGAATAAATCGAGTCAGAATATTCCTCAAGATGTTCAGCTCGAATACGCGTGTCGTGTAAAACCAGCAAAGCAGATACAGGATTTTGGATTGTTTCTTAAGGCGAGACAAACAGATCGATGGGGAACACCTCGAACAGGTTGAAGCTGTACAAAGGTTGAGGCTCATTCAAAGAATTTAGGCAACAAACAATGCTGATTAGTTGTCACATGAGCCTTTGTTGTACAACAAGGCTCTAGATTTTCTTCCAAGATTCCCGAAATAACCACTCTTGTTCTATCGACATCGTCCAATTTGTTGCAATGCCTACAAGTGACGAAAATTCCTTCCCAAGGAATGGATATACAACATTCGACGTCTCTCCCAATAGATCCCATACAAACAACATACTCAACTATTCCACTCACCCACACGTCTTTCTTATTACACATCCAGCAGTCCACCATGTGTCTCGTCAAATCTCACACACTCCCTTGCTGCGGCCACGTCAACAACACAGAAGTCATCTCGCGATGCAGCAAATTCAGCTGGATAAACCCCTGCAGCGCTTGGTCCAATCCCAAAGATGTTGCCTCGCGCGTTCACGCAGACTGCAAAAATTGCCGCTCATCCCTCAGCAACAAGAGAGCCGAGATAACTAGAGAATATAATGCACGCGAAGAAATGATATTGAAGGATGCTAGGGAGCATCGTTGGTCAGATGGTAGAGTTCTCACATTGTGTCTCAGACTTAGCGACGACCTTGATGCCGCGCTACACAGGTTGAGTACGCTGTCGAAACGGGGCTAGGTATGTTGTACATGGATTTGAGATGGGAAGAAACTTAGGTGGAATACGTCTTTTTCCACGTCCGATCACACACATAGAGATATCAGTATCAATAATCGAAGACAATGGCAATAGTACTCTTCACACCATGCTTCCAATGACCACAAGCACTGATAACTGTTTCAAACGGGTCCGTAACAATGGAACAGCTCAGTGTGTCCGCTCGGCGATGGCCTCGTTATAGCAAGAAATTGAGTGATATACTCATGTTTTCGCTCGGTAGTCAGACTTGCACCGATAAAATCAGCGTTTGACTAGCGCGGCCACTGACTAAGCAAAGAGAAAAGGTAGGATGTGTCTTGTCGTCTTCTGATATTGTTACTACTATGGGGGTTGCTAAGGAGTAGGAATAATAGGGGCATCTGGCTCCCTAAATATATACTTCTAACGCTAGTCTAATTACCCCTCATCAGCTCTAGAGAATATATGCGTAGCGCCCCCGCGAAGTAGTACTAATAGTCTTCCTAATTTAGGCCTTTTATATTATCTAAATAATAATATATCTTAACTCCTACTTAGTATCTTCGCCGTAGGAACCCTATTATAAAGCTCTATAGCTCTTAGAAGTAGATAATTTACCCCTATTAGGGCGTACTAGGCCTAATACCTAATCCTAAGCTCTAACTCTTAATAACTAGTATAAACGCCGTAGTATAATATTCTTTAGCTTAGTAGTACGTTATATACTAGGCTTCTTATAAGTAATTATAGTTACTAGTAATTATAAGTCGCTAAGGCGTATAGATATACGATATAGCTCTATATATTATAAAGGAGTAACCCCTCTAAATAGCGTAGAATAGTTCTTAAATACTAAAAAGACTATAACTTTATTATTATCGTACTAGTCGCTAGAAAAGGTAGGATATATCTTATTATCTTCTAATATTATTACTACTATAGGGGTTACTAAGGAGTAATTAGAGCCCCTCTAGTTAGTAAGCTCCTAGGGGTAATTAGCTACTAGTCGTTACTACTTAAATAACGTTTTTTCTATATATTTATATCTCCTTAGCTATAGCTTTCTTATCCTTTTACTTTTATATCCTTTACTTATAGAAGAGTATAGATACCCTTCTAATATCCTTTATAATATCTTTCTAGGGCTATTTAGCTACCTAAACTACCTTAATTTACTCCTTTTCTACCTTTACTTATTCCTTCTTTAATTTAGCTTCTATACTATTTACGGCCTTCTAGGCCTTATCTACCTTATTATTATCCTATTTTCACTTAATAGTATATACTATACCTATAATAACTACTCTAGACTTAGTAGTATATATCCCCTTAAGCCTATCCCGTCTAGTCTTTATTAGTTAGTAGGCGTAAGAATTTTATAGATCCCGCTTTATAAGCTCCCTTAAGTAGGCTAATATAGTACTTCCCTTAATATAGCGCTTAAGGGCTAACTTAAAGTTACTTAATAGTAACTTATTAATATAGATTAAGGCTAATAGATTTTCTTTATAATTAATAACTTCTTTAAACCCTTAAGGTATCTATTTAAGTAGTAGGAGTTTTAGAGGTAGCGTAATAGGCCGACGCTTCTCCTTAATTATATAGATTTTACTAAGAATAATATCTAGATTATATAGGATAAGGCCTACTTTCTTTTATACTAACCTAATTATCTTAGGATTAAATATTTATTTATATATATAAGGAAAAAGTTTAAAAAAATTAAGTTTATTAAACTTAGTCTAGCTGTACTATATAGCCTTATCGACGCCCTTAGTATACTAGTATTTATATAGCTAAAAGATACTAATATCTAGGGGTTATAAGAGGTATATTAAGTAGGGAGGGAAGATAAATAGCTATATTATAACCTCTTCTATATAGTTTAAGAAATCTAGTATTATATAACTATTATAACCGTCTATTATTAGTATATACTATACTCCTTACTTATATACTTTAGTATATTTATTAAAATAACGGATCTAGTCTATTACTAGATTATTATCTAAATAGCCTAAGAGACTTATAACTAGTATAATATTATTATAGAGTTTATTTTCTAAGGCCTATTTTTCTAGAATATATACCCCTATATAAATAATAAATACTAGTAATATCTAACTATTATTACTAGTAGTAATATATTTAATTAATATAATATAGTTATAATTCCCTAGGTCTATAAGAATTAAATACTTCTTTAGTTCTAATAATATAACTTAATACGCTATACTTATACCTATTTAGAAGCCTATCTTATTTATATTATAGAGGTTATAAATAATAATACTATACTTATAATAGATATAATAGAACTATTAAAAATAAGTTATAAGGATATTAACCTAATAGGTATTCTTCTATTTAATAGTAAGGGGAGCTTATTTATATTTATAAATATTATTATTATAAGTAATAAACTAAGTTACCTAATTTAGCTCTACCTCTTAACGCGTATTTAGACTAGTTAAATATAGGATCTAGTTAGTATTACTCCTAATTATTCCCTTAGCTAGTTACTAGTTATTTAAATAGTAAGAGATATCTATTAATACGTCTTTAGAGGGTACGCGCTGAAATTCTATAGTACTTAGTAGCCTAACTAGGGTTAGGGAAGATATTATTAGTAAGGTCTTATAAGGCTTCTAGAATCTTATCCTTAGTATCCTAGATATATTATAATATAATATAGTTATATACTAATAGTTTAAAGATAATAGGTTAAAAACGCGAAAAAATATTATTTAGGTAGTAACAACTAGTAGCTAATTACCTCTAGGAGCTTATCGACTAGGGGGGCCCCGATTAGGAATAATAGGGGCATCTAACTCCCTAAATACATGCTTCTAATACTAGAAGAACTTACCTACTTCTAGTCCAAACTTACTTCTAGTCTAGCCCTAAGGGGCTAGCGTCCCGGAGCTTCTAATCTCTGGACTCCGGGGTCCTGTTCTAGGCTTCTTCTAGGCTAGATTACGACCGCTTTATAGATCTATAGCCGGACTAGTTATAAGAAATATTCTGCTATAAGAACTATTTAGTTTTAGACGCTCTATAATATTTATAGCGAAAATAAATTATTAAAATTATTTATTATAGAAAGGGAGGGCGTGAACCAGAAGTAAGTTTGGACCAGAAGTAGGTAAATTCTTCTAGTCCAATTACCCCTCATCACAAAGAGACCAAGTCTTGGCAAGCAGCTGCGTCGGTCGCAAACCAAGCTCTAACAACATTTGTTGATTTCCTCCAATCCCTGGTCTCCATTATCAATGAATTGCCGGATCGGTCTTTGCATCTCATCGGCAACGCGAAGGCATAGAAGCTCACTCTGCTCTGTGGTGCGTCCATGATGGCAACACCATGGCGAACAAGTAGCTCTTCGGCCTCGCCATATGCATATCTCGGTGACCGGTGACCGACTCTGAGCGCTCCCAGAGCCCTCCACCAAAGCCAGCCAACATGCCTCTATACAAGCTTCTGCTAGGCCTACCGGGTATCCCTCTACTTGGCAGTTTCGATCCTGGCAAACCTTGAGCCCAAAGCCATCCTGTGACTGCAGCAAACATGCGTCTCGTACCGGAAGAGATCTCGTTCTCAGGCAAGTCACGACTCTCATCATTCGAACCCCATGTGCTGACGATGCTGCTAGATTACCTAGGCCTCAACGCCGCCCTCTTCGAATGGGCAGAGAGCTATGACTCCAAGGTCCGCTACACCTCACTCCCTACCACCCTCCCTCATCAACGCACACGCTGACCTCTACAACCTCAGAACTGGACCCGCCTCCGCCAATGCGTCGCCCCAACCATGCGCATCGACTACCGCTCCTTCCTGAACAAAATCTGGGAAGCCCTCCCAGCCGACGACTACGTAGCCATGGCAGCAGACCCCCACGTCCTCGGCGACCCCCTCCTCAAAACGCAACACTTCATCGGCGCCTCGAAATGGGAAAAGACCGCCGACGACGAGGTGGTCGGGTGGCATCAGCTGCGCGTGCCGCATCAGCGCTACACGGACGCGTCGAAGACGGAGGTCGCGGTGAAGGGACACGCGCACGGCACGAATCAGCATTGGTATCGCAAGATTGACGGGGTGTGGAAGTTTGCGGGACTCGCGCCGGAGATCAAGTGGGGGGAGTTTGATTTCGATAAGGTGTTTGAGAGTGGGAGGGAGACGTTTGGGGAGGAGGAGAAGGTGCGAGAGGAGGTGGCGATTACGAATGGAGTGCCGGTTGAGGGTGGTCCGGGTATGCTTGGTGGGGAAGAGGTGAAGCCTGCGTTGGGTGAGATAGGTAAGATCGAGGGATCGGATATGGATGCGCAAGCGGTGCAGACTGCAAGTGGGATCGAGAGCACGATTGAGAAGTTACCTGTGGAGGTAGCGGCGACGATGATGCAAAAGGTGCCGGAAAATTACAATAGCCTTTCTATGGAGGGTGTGGTGGGAGCTTGAAGTAGCGCTTGTGGTTCCATAGCTTCACTCCGTGTAACGGCTATACCAATACTGTTGCGCAACTATTCGCAAATTACCATTTTCCTTGATGTACCCCTTAATAATCACAGATTGAATTGATTGAATGGTCCAGACGGCTTCATCATCAAAGCCCCGTCTCGCTCCAAGTCTACCTAATGAACATTCCTCGACGGGTTTTACGAACCTTACAACAAGCAAACTGTGAACCCTTTAGAAAGCCAATTTATAAGTGACTGCTAACAACAAGCTCACATTATCATATTCAAAAAGATCTATTCATTACTATTAACGATCATAAACTCCACTATTACACCCACTCATCCAACTTCCAAACAACTTCAACCCCTCAAACGCAACCCCGACCTCTTCTCCGACCCCTTTTTCCCATGATGCCCACTCACAGGCGTCGGAAACACGCCCCGAGTCGCAGTGAAAGCCACCCCAGTGCCAGAGGGAAACACACCACCACTGCCAGAGGGTACTACCCCCACCCTCGAACAATTACTCCCCAACACAAACCAATTCGCCTCCAACAGCGGCGTCCTAAAGTCCACCCCCACCCTCGTAACATTGAACCCCGACCTGAACGTCGCCGAATAGGGGAAATTGGCCGGGATCGTGAAGTTCGGCGGTTGCGTGTAGAGCAGGACGAGGTAGGCGTGGCCGACGTTCGAGGGTGCGAGGTAGGGTACTTGGGCCGCGGTGGTGTTTGCGCTGGCGACGCCGGTGGTGGGGGAGAAGGTGACGTCTTGTTGGAACCAGAGGAGGGAGGCAGGGATGGGGGCGCTGAGGTTGGCGGTGGTGTCGACGGCGATGGCGATGTAGGTGCTGTTGAGGTGGAGGGGGGAGATGAGGGTTGGGGCGGACGAAAGGACTGTGGGAGATGGGGTTTAGTGGTTTGGGTGGGGCTTTTGTATGAATGGATGATGATGGTGCTGACCGTGGTAGGCGAGGGTTTTTCCGGCGATCACGTCAACGCTGCCGTATTTCACGCCGAGGGTGGTGTTCGTTGATGCGAGGGTGTAGCTTGGAGGGAGTTGTGCGAAGACGCTGCCGATGAGGCATGCTGCCGCGACGACGAGGGAAAGCATTTTTGCTGGAGAAATGGAGGAATGGAACAAGGTAATGCACAGCAGTTGCGATCGATTGCAGAAGGTTGTATTACCGCTTCATCGTTGACTCTTGCATTGCTGCTCTTATACAGCATCGGCCACTTGCAGCTTGACCGATCGGTTTTCCACCAGATCGCCCTATGCAGGTACGCTGCGCTGGCGTCATCTCCTGCCCATCGGTTTCCAAGAAGGGACGTAGCGTAGAGCCTGAATGTACTTTCGGTCGGAAACTCAGGGCTTTCGATGTTGTGGTTTCCATGTTCGGTTACGCGCATTTCGGTGAACGAGCCAGAATTATGGGTCTAAGCCTCAACAGGCCTTCGCGGTGCGGCCAAGCCTGATAGAGCGCACATTCCCCGGCATGGACTGACCAGACAAGACCAGACGCTGAAGTCGTCCAGCAGGTGCTGCGCAAGCCTAATGGACCCCCAGCTCAAACAAGGGCTCCATCCCCAAATATGACTGTGGCGCGACCACCAGTGTTGCACAAGTCCAGTGCGGGGGTAACGAGGAAGAATATCCGTCAACCCGGAAGATCTGATCTGTATTGATAATGTATTTCACCTGGCTGCATTTGGCCATGGACGATGTAGGGTTCCACCAGCAGGAGTACATTCATTGGCATCGCTTATATGATACGGTTGATCGACGTTACAGGGGACCGAGCCCTGCGTTGCCCGGCATCTTGCATTGCGATCGTTCATGGAGTAGGATCTGCGATTATTTTCAACGATAGCTTCGTAGTTGATGCTTTGGCCTTGCTTCAGCACTTCAACAATCAGAAAACGCAATCCTCGAAAAGCTTAATTCTGAGAGGCCACCTCAGTCATGCTAATTCGAGTCGCCGGAACGGGTCGGCAGACAACATTGGTGCCAGGAGAGGGACTGGTTTGCCCTGAGCTCTCTTTTCGGAACTCAAAGCTAGCCACGGTTAGCGATCGTTGCATACAAAACAGCTGTGTAACCGATTGCGCGTCGTTGCTGCTGGAAGAACGGACATATATCTCTCTCATTCTCTCTGGACATTATCCTCATCCCCCGAAACCATCCACATTCATCAAGTCATCCTCTTCAACCAGCCAAAATGCGTACCTCAATCTTCCTCGCCGCCCTGTCGTCGCTCCCCATTCTCCTCGCCTCACCATCATCACTCAAGTGGCTCAACGGCAAATCCCTCTCAGAGCGCGACTACCAACATTTGCGCCCTCAGCCGCGTTCTAACGTCACAGAATCTTATTGCCCACCGCGCTACGCACCAGAGCCCGTCCAGCGAGAGATCTTCAACGCCTTCATCGAGGCCCTCTACATCAGGAAAGACGTCTTCGGCGCCTTCAACACACATATTGCTGTTGACCTGATCGAGCACGATCCCTTCGACGCCCAAGGCCGCGACGCCAATGCCGGGAAGTTGTCAAACATCATCCCTTTCGTGCCAAGTACAGTGTTGGCCCGCAACTTTAATAATGATATCGGTCTCATTCACGTGAGAGTTGATGAGGAGGGACATCTACCGATCGCGTTGGCGGATATCTATCGTATGAATGGGACATGTATTGTTGAGCATTGGGATGTGACACAGGAGACTCCGAGGAACGCAACGAATCCTATTGCCATGTTTTGATCTGCTGGAACAGAGTTTGCCGGAGGCATTGGCAGGAATGAAGGACACTTGGTTCGGACACTCTTGAAAAATTTAATAATAGAGGGTCCTCCATGATTGGATCGCAGCTTGGCGAGACGGCTAGTTTTTCACGCAAGATCCGTTGGATTGCCACCGAGAGTGAATCCCTCCCGATACTTGGGTTTCCGGAAGTTGTTAGCATATGTAATGTTATGCAGTAATCTTAGACAGGTCTCGCAAAGTAAAACTGTTGCGGCTGCAAAAGAATCCTTTGAGTACCAAATCCTGTTCGTGACTGTTCTGATGCTCGGAGTTCTCGGCAATTATAATGATATAGTTGCCAATCCCTTTAACATTGAGGCTTGAGGCGAGTGGATCTTTGCTACTTCAATCACCATCTGAAGTCTGGCTTGCCACTGAGAAGCCGAAGAGTTTTGTTGAACATCATATGGTCAATTCCTTAGCATTCGGGTTCCCTGTGCCACTCAGAGCGAGTAATTTGGCACTCACATACGCTGGCCTTGTCCTCACTGGCGTTCTGTCATTCTCGATAGTAGAGACGTATGCCATCAGTCGTAGTATTCAATGCCCCTGTCTCGGGGAATTCCCTCGACATGAACGTCCAGTCGGTCGCCCAGCTTCCTCTGGAGCCTTTCCAAAACCAGCTTGGAGTCGTCATCTAGTCCTTGCCAAGTAGTCCAACGAAACTCCAAAGTCACATTCTGTGGCCGATCGCAGCATAACAGGCAGCCAAGATCATCCGCTAGCCTTGCAGACCGTCTGTGTTCTGGGACCGGAATTTTGAGGTTCATGACGTGAAGTTTGGTATCGAAATAGTGAGGTAGTGAATCTTTGAGCCAGTCCCTACAATCCGGGTACTCATGTAAGGCCCACTGATGTATATTTGCGCCCAGTAACAACGGAAGGTCATCACAGAATACCTCGAAAACATTCCTCTGATAAAAGATCTCACAGGCTTCTTGGGTGATTTGCCGCAGAATGTCCCAGCCATAGAGCAGGTTGAGTCCCTCGACTCCGTAGGCTAAAGGCCCAAACAGCTGGTCGAAACGTATGGGTTGCGATGTGACGACAAGCTCCTCGTATACATGATCTCGAAGCTCTCGTGGCAAAGACATAAAGTGAGCGTTTGCACCTCCTCCAACGGTAGAGGTAGCAGCAGTTAAGGTTGAGTTGAGTGCCATTGTTGCGATTCAACGGCTTCACAAGCTGTAAGTTGACAATATTTCCGTGTCTACAGCTTCAATACGGAAAATCTCTGTTATTTATAGCTTATAATAGACATGGACTACTCTGATGCGTTGTGAAGAAGGTCAAACCCCTCGTCGTCGACTTCAGACTGGTAGAAGAAGAGGATGAGATACAATTGATCTGTAGCTGGTTTCAACAACAGCGACAAAAGCCAGCCTCATATACAGCTTTGTGGTAGCGTGAGCCAACCGATTGCTTGCTGAGCTGGCTGCTGGTGGGGTCAGGCAGAAAATTGATTCAGGGGCGAGTGCATGCCAAGCCTCACCAAGGCCCTAGACTACTTCAGCTCTAGTTGCATAGTGAGATAGCGCCAATCAAATCTCTCCGTCCTGGCAACAGTTTTACCTGTCACAGAAGAGTCAAGCAAAGGATGAATCTCGCAGCCCAACTTTGGCACTTGACAACATGTTATGAGCAAGCACAGATCCAGACCATACGCTCAGTGATGATAAGCTGCTTGGCAGTACAAAGGATCCTCCACCACGATGATCATACCACATCTTCGCCCAGACGATAGTCCCTACCATAACAATCCGTGATAGCACGACGCATATGGTAATGACTCGACTTGCTCTCAAAGAACTGTTGGGAAAATCATTTCCAGCCTTGTGGCTGTTCTAAGCTTTATTTCTCTGACTCAGATATGGAGAAAAAAGTATGCTCAATTCTCTCCACGCACCATGAATATCAGTATCGTACCCAGTTCTTCAGGACGTTTTCCGATCTCTCTCCTACGTCTATACAGTGATCGTCCTCACACAAATTGCAATAAAGTCGGTCTGTGAAAAGCTGACAGCGTATGTGACCAATCCTTCATCTCTTAGGCCCCAACGTCTTGTGTTCGACCTTCCGCGCAACCTGTGTACAAATTTGAAATACAAGAAAAAGAGCTGATCATGGCTTGCTCATAGTCGACCATCCGCTTCCTCGATCATGTCTCCGTCCGCTTTTGGGCCCGTTCATGTCGTACCATCTACGACTCCTCATACTCACACCGTGATCGCTTTACATGGCCGCGGTAGCCAAGGACCCGAGGTATGCTCATCGTTCTCAGTTGCTTCGTGGCTTGATCCGTGGGATTGCCACAATGTGCTTTGAGTACACTTGTGAATTATGCACCACAAACCATCGATTTGCGGTGTAAAGTCCGAACAAGTGGCCAAATAACCTGTGGCAGATAGGAAGGCTTTCGATGTCCTATCTATTCCACCACAACAGACCACGTCTATCATGTGGCTACTCCATTGCACCTTCATTTAGAAACGAGGCCTTTAGGCAGATTCTATCGCGAATATCTCCTATTACCTACCACGATCTAGAATTGGATATTTTGACATTCGAATACTGACCCTAATCCCCAATAGTTCGCTGAAGATCTCTTCGAAGGGAAGACATCATCCGGCCTGAACCTTCAAGAGACCTTCCCGAGCTGGAAATGGGTGTTTCCATCCTCGCAAGAGCGCTACTCGACTGTCTTTCAGGAGGAACTGGATGAGTGGTTCGATATCTACTCCTGTATGTCATTCTCCTCTGTTTTGGTCCTCATGTCCCGGGCAAATGGAGAGCAGCTCCCCAAACCCTCATAATAATACCCCAACACTAACACCAACCCACCAGTAACCGATCCCACCCAACGAGAAGAACTGCAAATAGAAGGTCTCCACGACTCAATCATCTACATTCGCGATCTCATCAGCGCAGAAGCCCAAGCCGTGACACCCGAACATGTAATCCTGCTGGGTATAAGCCAGGGCGGTTGCGATCGGTTCGTCTTTTCACAGTCTTCTATACCTATCTCCATCCCCCCATCGCCCCATCCAACTCCCCACTCCAACACATCCATCCCCCCCTCAAACAAAGAACAAAGCTAACACCACCCCACAGCCCTCCTAACCCTCCTCACCCTCCCCTCCCGCATCGGCGCCACCATAGCCCTAAA
>JAABUV010001686.1_pt1 | contig 31508 bp, 53 predicted proteins | sample 5559971 | NCBI WGS metagenome assembly JAABUV01 (sample SAMN10711881, study PRJNA513362) | rock metagenome | isolation source: Antarctica rocks | place: Antarctica: Victoria Land, Knobhead nord | collected 2015-12-19
AGAGCGCGTCCACGGCCTACTTCCGGCGCGTGCGCAGCTACCTGCAGGCGCGGCCCGCGCGCGCGCGCCGCCGGCGCGGGCTCTGCAGCGTGTCCTGCAGGCATGGTCTTGCCTTTCGTGCTGCAGGTTTGGCCTTGATGCATGTCCGGTAGGCACAATCTTTCAGCCATCCAGCGGGCACGGTCTTGCGGCCTTTCGGCCGTCGGGCACGCCTGGAGATCAAAGGACGTTTTCCTTTCTCAGCACCTTTGCCCGCTAGGCATGCTCTGTGCACTCGCCCGCTGCTGCTTCGGGTGCACAGCACTAGCGCGGCACAGCATCGAAGATCAAGTACCTGCAAGCGCCAACTGGAAACATGCGTACCAAGCAAGCCTAGACCCGCTGGAGCACGCGCGAGAGTGGGCTGCGGGCGCGCGCGCAGGAGGCGGGCCGGCAGGCCGCGTGCACGCAGGCGGTGGTCAACGTCAGCGACGAGGCGCTCTGGAACCTGCTCTCCGCCTGCTCCAACACAGGCGCGGTGACCCAGACCCTACCCTTAGCCTCCCCTACCGGCCGGCCGCCTGCAAGGCGGACGCAATCTTCCTGCAATGGTCGGGCCGCGCTGGTATCAGTCCACAGGGCCACCACCCCCTCCAGCGGGTCCTGTCAAGCAAGCGACTGCGTTCGCTTCAGCTGACTGCTGAAGCGACTGAGTCCTCGGCCACATCCAGCTGACTGCTGAGCTAAGCGTGCTGGCCAGGCACGCTCGCTTGAATGCTTTGCCACAAGTCCTGCTGCGAGGCCGGCCGTGTGGCGGGGGGCTTGGACGTTCTGAGCGCGCGCTGGGCTCCATCGACTGTCAGGCTGCAGTGACGTCTTGTCATCAGTGGGGGCTCCAACGTCTGTGGTGCAGTGCCGACTTGGTCACAGTCTGTCGCAGGGGACCTGGACATCCTCAACACGCTGGTGCCACGAGCAAGCGTGGGGCTTGCTGCGACAAGTGGCCATGAAGGGATCAGCACTCCTGATTTGGCCATGTAGGGGCGCAGGGAACCTGGACACCATCGAGGTGCTAGGCTCCAGCGAATGTGGTGCTGCTGCAGCATGCTTGTCAGGTACAGCACCACACGCCTCAGATGGTGACGTGCGGGCGCAGGTAACCTGGACATCCTGGAGGTACTGGGCTCCAGCGACGAGGTGCTGCCGCGCGTCGCCGCGCGCATGGCGGCCGCGGCCGGCGCGCCCGCGCCCGCGCCCGCGCGCGTCCGCCCGCCGCTGACCGCGGCGCCTGCGCGGCGCCCGGGCCAGGTGCCGAGTCGTACCCTCCGCTGCTCTGATGCATGGCGCTCCTGCTTGGGAGACTGGCAGAGGCGCTGCCGTCCAGCGTGTCGAGGTTCAGATGGTTGGCGGACTTCCTGTAGTGGGAGGCCACTTCTGTCCCCAACTTGAGCGCCGCATGCCAATGGGCTGGAGGCTTTGTGTATTGCCAGGTGCAGCGCAGGCAGGTCGACTCACGGCGCTGGTGTGGCATGCAGGTCGCCGAGGGTGGAGACACCTTAAGCGAGGCGCGCGGCAGCGACGGCGATGTCGTGATGCAGGAACCGGCGCCAGGGTGTGCTCCCCTGGCCCGGGCGGCGTCTGCGCCGGCCGCAGCTGCCAGCGCTGGCAGGGACAGCGGCGGCGCGCGCTCGGGCACCGGCGCTGGTGTGCCAGGCGCGAGCGCCGAGGCGGCAGCTGCGGGGTCCGACGTGGCGGCCGCCGCCGAGAGGAGCGCGGCTGTGCTTCCGCACGATGGGGAGCCTGCGGCGGCGCCTGCGGCGCTGGCGGCAGTGGCCGGGAGCATGGCCGCAGCCGCCGCGGGCGTAGCAGGGCCGCGACAGGGCGGCGGACAGGGCTGTGCGGCCAAGCTCTTCACGCCCGCACCGGGCAATGGCGCCTCCGCCGACTCCCTGGCCCAGGCTCGCGCGCTGCCCGGCACTGCCAGGACGCCAGTCTTGGGGGTCGAAATTCTGGGCTCGGCCCCCTTGCGCGCTGGAGCGGCGGCGGCGGCGCTAGGGACATGCGCTCAGGCCAGCGCGGCTGCAGGGCTCACACCTGCATCATTGGCGCCGTGGCCGCCCGTGCCAGGTGCGCGCGGCGGCAGCGGGCGCGCGGCGGCGCCCGCGCTGCCCGCGCCCGCAGGCGAGCAGAGCTCGTGGGCCGGCACCGCTGTTGCCGCTGCGGAGGCTCCTGCCCAGCGTCCCGGCCCTGTACTGGCGGGCAGCGGGCCAGCGGAGCCTGCTGTGGCGCGGGCGGCCGGCGACCCGGCGGCTGCGCGCGTGTGCAGTGCGCCTGCACACGCTGATGCGGTGAGCAGCGGCGCCCGGGACCCAGAGGCGGCCCTGGCTCTGGAGGGCAGCAGCGGCCCGCAGCTGCTAGAGACCCCGCTGCGGCTGAGCGTCAGCGGCATTGAGCTGGACGCACTGCCGGGGAGCTGCGCGAGTTGATGCGCGCGCGGCCCCCTGCTTGGCCCGGGTGCCGCACGGCTCCCTGGGCTTGCAGGATAGGCCGGTGTCAAGCACCTGAACCCGGTCGGTGCATCTTTCTTACCTTGACACGAGCCATGAGCTCTGCAGGGCCTGTGTAGGGTGTGAGAAGAGATGGTACACTGGGGTTGGCATGCGCCTTATTTTCTTGTGATGGGCAGGCCCGCCATTGCGGGCATCATCCCTTTGTGTGAGGCAACTGCTCCTCCTGGACTGCGAAGTGAGTGAAGACGGGTTCTCAGCACAGCGTGTTTTTGTAATCAACAATGGGTCAGCGACGGGTTGTTACAGGGTGTGTCAGCTGTGCCTTAGCCGGAGTGTCCTACCCGCGACAATGTGCCGTGTACAATGCAACCATGTTCCCCTTGTAGGCCAGCTGCTCGGCTATGAGCAAGGCGTACACGAGCAGCACAGAGGTTGTGAAGCCCAAAACCCCCAAGCAAGTCAGAGCCAGTAAAGCCACCGACAAGCCACACTGCAGCTTGCGCGCTCCTGCGAGTGCGTTCAGCACATCAATACCCCGCACATAACTTGGGCTCATTCCTTGACCCCGCCGCTGGCGCTGCGCGTCTGCGATGACGCGCGGCTGCTCCCGCCGCCCCCCGCCCCATCCGAGCCGCACCCCGCACCGCACGCGTCTTCCCTGCGGCGCGCCTCCTGCCCGTGCGGCGCCCCCTCGGCGCCTGGCGGTAGGTCCAGGGCCTGCAATTCTGCCGACTCAGGGCCGCACCCTGCCGGCTGCCCTCCCCCACCCCCGGCAGCTGTGCAGCAGCCGCCCGTGGCCCCTACAGGCACGCCCAATGAACCGGGCACTGGGAGTCCAGCTGCATGACCAGCCGGGCCACCGTGCGGCACTGCCTGGCCGGCTCCGAAGCCGTCCGCGGCGGCGCCCGCCGTTGACAGGCCCGGAGCGCGCGCGGCGGCCCCCGCAGCTACAGCGTCCGACACGCCGGCTCGCGCCCGCGGCTGGCCGAGAGCGACCGGCGCGGGGTCACACCCTGCGCCCATGGGCGGGCAGGCGCTGGTCCGCGGCTGCTTGCGCGCCGGCCGCTCCGCTTCGCTGTCGCTGCTGGACGAGCTGCGCCGCGCATGCATGCGTTCAGTCACATTGATCATCACAGCCGCCGTCGCACCAGTGCTGTGTTCAGACACCGTGCCTGAGGCCGGCAAGGCTGATACGCAGAGCTGTGCCCACATAGATCCACATGCGCCAGTCCGACGGCACAGCGTCCAAAGGACACTGGGGGGCGACCTCGCACATACGCCCAGCGCACCCAGCGCACAGGTGATGCTGACATCGCCGCTTGCCACCCGCTGCTACCGCTGCTATAGGAGGATGGGCCAGGAGAGGAGGGGGGGCGGAGGTCCGCCGTAATCTGTCATAAAGGAAAGAAGTGAATGAAGGGAACGTAGAATACTAGTGACAGACGTATATTAGGATACAAGAGAAGTTGGGACGGTAAGAGGCGCGCCTGCTGCTGCAGCTCCCGCTGCTGGAGGAGGAGGAGGAGGAAGAAGAAGAAGACGAGGAAGAGGTGCCCTCGCGGTCACCGCCGCGCGCTGCCATCTCGTCCGCCGCCGCCGCCAGCTCAGGCCGCTCGCGGCGCAGCGCCGCCAGCCACCGCGCGCTCATCTTGGGGCGCCTGGCGCGACCGCGCGCGCGGTGAGCCCTAATGAAACGCACGCAGCGCGCTGCAGCGCCTGAGCTGCGCTGGCGACGTAGCTGGTCACCGCGCGCAACGCGCTTGCTCTCACGCACCCGTCGGACGGCATCGCTCGTGCCCAACCTGGCAGGCGGTGCCGAGCGGTGCCGAGCGCACAGCGTCGCGCTGCAGGCTCGTCGCCCGGTTACGTGCACCTCATGCTCCGCGGGGAACATGCTGGTCGACGCACTCGTCCGCACTGTCTTCGTCCAGCCGCTGCAGTACCAAGCAATGCCTCGGGGAAACAACAGCCCGGCATGGCGCCTGACACATGTGCTGTCTGCGCACGGCGCGGCCAGCGGCGGGCGGGCGGCGCGCGCCCGCGATGCGTGTGCGCCCAGATGCGCGGGAACGTCGCGGCCGAGCAGTAGTTCTGCGTGACGGCGACCGCGAGCTCAAGGTTGAGCACCGCATGCCACCAGCCGCCCGGGACCACCACCGTCTCGCCCGGCACCTGCAGCGCGCGGCCGCGCGCTCAGGCTCCCGGGCGCTGAGCGCCTGCTTGTCCGCCCGCCACCTTGCGCATCACCCTGTGCGGCCAGCTCCCCGGGTAACACGTCCCAGCCGGCCGAGCCAGTGCATTGTCCGAGCCACCCCATCAGCCGCCGTGCGGGCACGGACAGGCACACGGCGACCAGGCGCCCCGGAAGCGACCCGAAAACGCCCAAAAAGCGCCCGCAGCACACTCCCCGCGCGCCGGCGCCCAGCGCGCCTGGATGATGTCAACGGGCGCGGCGCTGGGCCAGCCGGGCGCGCGCGTGCGCGGGTACACGCGCGCGAACCAGCTCGCCGCCTCGCGCTCCAGCCCTGGCTCGCGCGGGGCCACCAGCGCGCGCGGGGCGCCTGCCCCACGAGTGGAACAGCGATGTTAGATGAGGTAACCAGGGGTTTACAAACCTTGGCACAAACCCCTCCCACAAGGTGTGCTGCGCAGGGCCCCGCTCGTCAGACGAGCCGCCCCTCACACGACACCGAGCATGCCAGGAAGCGCAGCCAGCTGGAGCAGGCCTGGCCTGCTTGCGAGGCTGTCCAGGGCGGCGCGCGGGGCGCGCGCGCCTGGCGGGAACAGCGCCCAGCGCTTGCGGCCCGCCAGCAGCGCGTTCCAGGCGCCGGTCGCGAGCGGGTCGATGTGCAGGCCGGACCCGCTGCGCGCCGGGCCCAGCACCAGCCACCTGGCGGCGCGGGGCTGCGTGGTCGGGGCCGGGGTCACTGGGCCCTTCAGCAGTGCTGCGCTGCGCGGGGCGCTGTCCGGGTCGGGAGGCGTCCGGGGGAGCCCAGGCTGCCGGCAGGGCGATTGCGCGGCCCGGCGCTGCGCGGCGCGCCGGGCTCAGGGCAGGCTGCATGGGGATGAACTGGTGGGGCCTGCTGACCAGACAGGCGCGCATCGGCTGCACATGGGTAGTGTGACTTTTGCTGGTATGCGATGTATGCTGAGCGTAGAAAGTGAGGTCTGGAGAGCTCAAAGCATGTCCTCGCCCCACTAGACCAATAAAAGCCTCGGCATCCAGGGGCCCCGACCTGTGCGGCGGTCGCCTCCGCTCGCCCGCCAGGCGCATGAGGTCCTCGCGGAAGTACGCGGGGATCTGCATTGCCAGCATGCCGTTCAGCAAGCTGCGCGGCGCGTCCTCGTCCGGCCGGACAGAGAGTTGCGCATCAGCAGTTTTTGTGAAGCAGCCGGTATGCTGACGCCGCGCTCGCAAACATCGCCCTCGGAGTGTGCCGCCTCTGACGCCTCCTGCGTGGCCCCCTTGAATGCTTTGCATGTCTGTGCAGTTTGCAGGTCCGCGACGATGCAGGCACCGTCAACACCGCTGGGAGGCAGCGGTCTCAGCATGCACTGCACGCGGGTGACCGGCCACACGTGATGCGCACGTGTGTGGCCACCTATCCTGTTCAGACACCATGCACAGCTCAAGCGCCCCTCCAGTGCCAGGCCCAAAACACTGCACACATTCCTGAGCCGTCGCAACCACTGTTCCCACTCTTTCAGCTGCCCCGCACTCGAACTCCGTCCTGTCCCGCACCTCATAGTCGCGCCGCAGGCCGCGGCTGCCGCTGCGCTCCGCAAATGTGCCGTCAAAGATGTACAGCGGGCTGTCGTCGCCCGCGCCGTGCGCGGGGTCGGCCGCGTAGCGCAGGTAGTGCCGCAGGTGCATGCGCACCGCATAGCCGTCGTCGTCGCTGCCCACCTGCCGCGCACAGGCCATGCCTCGCAAAGGCCACGTGCGCCGATGAGCTCCGGCGCCTCCGCAAGAGGTGCCGTTGGCGCTGCCGCACAACTTTGCTCCGCAGGGCAGTTCTGACAGCAGAGCTGCCTGCGGAGGAGGTAGGGAGGGCTGGATGCCCTTCAGGCCCACGCTGTGGTCCCATGATGCGACATGCAGTCCAGCAGCACTTGTTTGGTGATGCGTTACCTCAGGCATCGCGCGCCGCACTGACACCAAACCCCAAGCACCAGTGACAAACGCCAACGCAACGCCTCAAGCAGAGGCGAGCAGGCCGGCGCCGTCCCCTAGACGGGCCACAGGAGCTGACCTGCAGGCAAGAGCTTGTCGACACAAAGAGGCACACGCAGCACCGCCGGGCGCGGCTTGCTGCTTGGCGGGCCCCTGCCTTGAACTTGTGGTCGCCATACTGCTGCAGCAGCTCAGGCTGCCGCCACGCGTTCGCCGCGCGCCAGCCATCACACAGGCCTGTGAGGACCACCGGTATGCGCGGCCGCTCAAAGCGCTCCACAAACTGCTCCACAGTCAGCTCCTGGCACCGCGAATTTGGCTCAGGACCGGGAAGCCTTCGCAGGCGCCGCAGAGCAGACACGCTGCGAGGAGGAGCAGCGCACGGGCCAGAAGCACGCAACAAAGCCAGCGCATGGTTTGCGGCAGGCTGCAGCGTAGCAATACAGTTACTGGCTGGCAGGAGGCTCAGAGCGGCACGTGCGGCGCCGAACAGGGCTGCTGTTGCGTCTCGAGGCTGCAGCTGAGAGCGCACCGAGCAGTGCACGCGCTCCACCTGGTCGACGATGCCAGCCGTGGACAGCAGGTCCGACTCGGCATAGCCATGCTTCCGCCACTCGCCCTTGGAGACAGAGAGCTCGCTGCGGGCGGCGCGCTTTGCCGCCCTCACCTTGCGCTCATACTCCTCGTCCTCGTCCCTGCACGCCGCGCTTCGTGTTTGAAGCATCGTGTTTACTTCACGCCAGGCAGCTCAGCATCATCACGGCCCAACTGAGCTGGCCCTTCTGCTGGGCTGCACGTGATACCCTCGCGCTCCAAGTGGGCTTGCTCGGGGACAACCACCCAGGGAGCTTGCATTTCTACGCTCAACGACTCGCACAGGTCAGTAAGGCTGCCTGCCAATCGAACTCGGCACCGGCTGTGGTTGGCAATAGCAACCGGGCGCCCAGCATCCGCAGACGCCCCCCGCGCGCACCATGCTTCGCTGCATGGCAACACGGACATGCTGCCCAATCAGCAGCCCTGCGCAGGGGCCAGCCCCAGGGCGCCGGGGCGCGCCAGGTCGGCGGGCGCGCCGGGGAAGCGCGCGCGCAGCTCCTCGCGCTGGCTGGCCACGCCAACGGGGCAGTTGTTGGTGTGGCACACGCGCGCCATGATGCAGCCCGTCGCGATCATGGCCACGGTGCCAAAGCCGTACTCGTCGCCGCCCAGCGCGGCCGTGACCAGCACGTCGCGCCCGCTGCGCATGCCACCGTCCACGCGCAGCAGCACGCGCTCGCGCAGGCCCTTGTCAGTCAGCGCCTGCCGCGCGCCGGACGCCGCCGTTACCCTGCTGTGCGGCCGCAGGCGGGCGAAGCGACCCGCGACGGCGAGGCAGGCGCGCGCCCCCAAGCATGTGCCCTCAGCTCTCATATTTAGTTGATCAGCGGTCCGGCGCGACCGACGCCCGCCCGCGGTGTCAGTGCGATGGTGGGCGGCGGGTGGGGTGGGGAGAGAGGGGCCGCGTGACCGGCGCAGGTATGGAGAGTGCGGTGCGGGGGTGGAGGGGCGGTGTGGCCGCGGGCGGGCGCCGGCGGCCGCTGCCCTCCCGTTGCTGTTTCACATCCTCGGGCACCTTCTGCCAGCACTACGACATATAGGCCTACAACAGCATTGCAACCGGGCCCAGCGGTGACCCATACAAACTCTGCCGAAAGCCAGCCAGCTATGCTAACACTGCCGCTCGAGGCGCGCCTGGTGCGTCTCGGCGAGGCCCATCTCGATCGGCCCGCCGCAGTGCTTGATGGACGAGACGGGCGAGGCGCCCGTGCCGCCGTCGTGGCCGCTGATCTGGATGATGTCCGCGTTGGCCTTGGCCACGCCGCTGGCGACTGTGCCGATGCCGGCCTGCGCCACCAGCTTGACGCTGACCTTGGCCGTCGGCGCCACCTGCGGCGCGCGCGGGGCACGCTGTTAGGGTTTTTCTTGCTTTGCACGGGGTGCCCTGGAGAGCTCTGGCTGCAAGCTGACGCGTCCAAGCGGTGGAGCATAGACTGGGGCTCCTTTACACGTGCTGTTACAGGGTTGGACAGTGTGCAGCGCCACTGGCGGCCGCGGCGGCGGCGGCACCTGGTGCAGGTCGAAGATGAGCTGCGCGAGGTCCTCGATAGAGTAGATGTCGTGATGCGGCGGCGGCGAGATGAGTGGCACGCCCGGCTTGCTGCGCCGCAAGTTGGCAATGTACGGGCTCACCTTCTTGCCGGGCAGCTGCCCGCCCTCGCCTGCTCGCGCGCAGGGCCCGATTTCACAGCCGAACTCTCCTCCTTTCCCCCAAACTCTGCAGCCCGGCTCTTCTCCTCCACCCGCTCCTGCAGCCCGCCGCAAGCGCGGCCGGAGCAGGAGCGCCTGCGCATTTTGCAAGCTACGTACGCAGTCACACTCCTCACAGCTGCTTTCGTCATGGTTGCGCGGCTCAGGGGTGCGGCGCGTTGGCTGGCGACCCTGCAGCGGCGGCGCCGCACCTGGCTTGGCGCCCTGGGCGATCTTGATCTCCAGCTGGTCCGCGTTTACCAGGAATTGCGGCGTCACGCCAAAGCGCCCGCTCGCCACCTGCGGCCGCAGGACGCGGTGAGCGGCGCTGCTGCAGAGGGCGGTGACATAAGCAAGACGCTTCAGCATGCGCGTTGTCATGTGTGCCCAACGCGGTGCTCATGCACGGAGTCTGGTTGGGAGAGGATGCAGCCTCACGCAGGCCATCAGCGCAGCAAGCAGAGCAGCAGGCACCAGGACGCACCATTCAATCAGGTAACATTTCTCAACACCGTACTTGCCTGCAAAGTAAAAAGCTTCGAGACTGCGGCGCGCCTGCTTGATGCGGCTGGTGGCGATGTCGCCGTCGCGCAGGCCGCGCAGGTAGGGGAACGTCGCGCTGACGCCCTTGTCGTCCGCATCGCCCACCACGTCCCAGCGCACCGGGTCCTCGCCGCCCTCGCCGCTGTTGCTCTTGCCTGCGGCGCGGGTGAGTACGGTGAGCGAGCATGCGGCACGGACGCGCTTACTGCAGCCCACCGCATTGTGGCGATGTCTGCTCACAGTGAGGTGCACTCGCTCGTGCACGCAGCTGTACTGCATGGCAAGAACCTGATGAAATCAGGGTGTGTCCATCTTGATGGCATGATAACGTGCGTATTGCACTTAACACGAAACCGCAACACAATGCATGTGCATAAGAACAAGGGCACGGGGGCAGGAGCGCACCGCCGATGCGGTTCATGGCAATCGCGATCGTCTCGTGCGTCTCGCGGCTGATGGCGCCCAGCGACATGCCGCCCGTGCAGAAGCGCGTGAGGATGTCGCCCGCCGGCTGCACCTCCTCTAGCGGCACGGGCGGCCCCGCCGGCGTGAGCTCCAGGCAGTCGCGCAGCACGTGCGCCGGGCTGGCGTCAAAGTGCGCCCGGTACGCCTCATACGCCTCCTGCAGCGCGCGCGCCGCCCTGGTCAGGCAGACGGCCTGTGTCCTCAGCGCATGCCGCATGCTTGGCAACCCAGCATCAGCACCTATGCTCTGACACACCGCAGGAGGCACAGGCATTGCTGCAGTCCGTGCTAGGAACAGCCCATGTGCGGACCAGTGCACATATTGCGGGCCGCGCCGCCCTGCAGCATTCCGCAGCGGCGCGCACCTGCGGCGCGGCGCCGCGGTCGCCCAGGCCGATGGCCTTGTGCAGCAGCTTGGACATCTGCTGGTTGTTCGCGTGGTACTCGCCCTTCGGCCGCGACTGGATGAACCCGTAGTCCTCCAGCTTGCTCAGCGTCTTCTCCGGGAAGCCCTGCACGCGCCGCACGCCTGTTGCCCCCTTACCCTGCCCTAGCCCTAACCCAAGGGTACCCTCGCACGCGCCGGCGACAGTCATCCACATCAGTAGAGCGGACACCTTTTATGCAACAACCAGGGCAGTCTGAGACAGTGCACCAAAGCTCTCTGCGGTTGAGCACGCGACCTCGCCGCCGACATGCGGGCAGTGCACGCCGCGGCCCGGGCGCAAGGGGCCGCGCCTTGACCCAGAACGCCTCCGCCTCGCACTGCAGGTCCGCCAGGCTCATGCCGCCGATGCGCGACACGGAGCCCCTGAAGGCCAGGTCCACCACCTCCTTGCCCAGGCCGTAGATCTGGGTACGGAAGGGCCAGGATAGCGTTAGGTTTAGCATAGGGTAGAGCCAGGATAGGTAGGCCGACCCGCACGCCTGTTGTGCAAGCTACCGCCTGCACGCATGCTTGCCGGCGCCCACATGAAGGTGTGTCACACTCCCTCCGCCACGCCGGACAGCAGAGTGCAGCAGACAGTGCAGCGTGCAATGACAGCCTTGAAGTGCACCACACGACATGTTAACAAGGCTTGCAGCCCACGACCAATCGGTCCGACGTCACACCAGCATGCATATATAGGCAGGCGCGCGCACCTCAAAGATCTGGGCGCCGTGGTAGCAGGACAGCAGGCTGATGCCCATCTTGGACAGGATCTTCAGGATGCCCTTCTCCAGCGCCTTCTTGTAGTTCTTCTGCGCGTCGCGGAAGGACACGTCCGGCACCTTGCCGCTCTTGATCAGCGCAGCCGTCCTGCGCCGCAGCGGTCAGCTTCACAGGCGCGCACGCCGGCGCTGGCTTGTGGCTTCCTCAGTGCAAACTGGTCGCTTCGCAACACAGCATTCGCGCTACGCACAACAACAGCACAGACGCTTCCATCGCTGGTCGCCTCGCAGCACAGCAGCCGCACTGCGCACGACAGTGAATGCATCACGGCCAAAGAGCTTGCACAAGCCGTGCTGCATCAGCAGAGGTGGCGCACGCGCCCGGGCGCGGAGCGCGCACCTGGGGGCGGCGCGCCACTGGCGGCAGGTCTCGAACGCGAGGTACGGCACCACCGCGTGCGCGCCGTAGCCCACCAGCACGGCGATGTGGTGCGTGCTGAACGCCTGGGCGGTCTCTGCGATGATGGACGTCTCCGTGCGCAGCCCCGTCCTGCGGGGGTAGCTGTGTGCTGAGCAGTGTGCAACGCCCTCTTGACGCCCCGCCATCCGGCAAGCTGCAAACGGCATCCGCCCGGCAAATATCATGGCAACTGCGTCCACGCTCTGCCGGGCTGCTTGGCTATTGCTGTGACCTGCACATGTCACTCATTTGCTGCTGCTTTGCTTCGGCCCCTCACCCCCTCCGGCACCAGGCATGCCTGACGCAGGGCGCCAGGCCGGACAGCACCTGATCAGGTGGTGGTGCACAGCGCCCACAGCCAGCAGCGTGGGGAGCGGCGGCCGGCCCGCGTCCAGCTCCTCCCCTTCAGCCCGGTCCGACAGCACCACCACCTGCGTACGATGCCCATGCCATCATGAGAATACAACAAGCGCTTGACAAGAGCTTCACAATTGAGTCACAATTGAGTCAACCTTACTTTCTGATTGCTTCAGCCATGACCCACTGTCGAAAGACACACATGCCCTGCCTGACAAAGCTACAGCCTGCTGGATCCAAGGCCGCGCACCTCGCAGCCGGCGCGCACGGCGGCCTCCGTGTCCGCGCACAGCGCGTGCAGCGCGGCCTCAAGCGCGCCCTCCTTGCCCGACGGGTAGTGCAGCCCGAACGTCTGCGTGCGCAGCCCGGACGAGCCGCGCACCGCGTCGAGCTCGCCCTCCAGCATCACCGGCGACTCCAGCAGCAGCTGCGCGCGCGAGCAGCCAGCACGTCAAGGGCACATGCGTCTCACTGCGATAACGCACCTCAACCTCATCTCAGGCTCGTGCCTGGGCGCCTCCTTTCATGCAGCACACTGCACTGCCGGCTCCCATTGCGTCCTACGCAGACCGCGTCATATGTGCCAAGTCTGGTGTCAAAGTCGGGGAGGTAAGGTGCACATGAGCACAAAGTCGAAGGTCAAAAGGAAATCTTTGGCATGCGGGCGGCTGCGCGCGGGTGCGCGCCTGCGAGTAGGCGCCCGGGCCGGGCTCCAGCAGGTTGCCGCGCTTGCCCAGCCGCACCGCCAGGCTCATGACCAGGCCCTCGCGCAGCGGGTCGATCGGCGGGTTGGTCACCTGCCGCTCGCAGCACAGTTCGGCACAAGTGCATATTGCTGGAGGTTGAATGCAGGAAGCATGCGTCCTCGCCTGAACTTGGTTCAGCACTGGTATGCTTTTACACCACCCCCCACTTGAGCTGAGGCATTCCAAACGTGGCGAGCGTGGTGCACAAAATGCCACCTGTGCACCAGCAGCTAGTTTAAGCAGCTGAGTTGAGCAGTTGAAATCAAGCAACGCCTTGACTTGACCCGCAGCATAGAAAGTCATCACTTGTGTCTCATCAGACTCACAGCGCCTGCGTACAGACGATGCAGCACTGCCTGCGCGCCTGGGCAAAGCGCTGCTTGAAGTAGTCGCCGAGCATGTGCGGCCGCGCGGACAGCACGGGCAGCGGGATGTCGTCGCCCATGCAGTATGTGGGCTCAGCGGCCGCGGCCGCCATGCCCTCAATCACCATGGTGCTGTCCTCCTGTGAGAAGCCGTTGGCGGACTGCAGCCGCAGCACCTGCGCAGACCGCCGACCCGTCAGCCGGCCGCATCCAAGCGCGCGCCGGGGCTGACTCAGCAGGCCTGTGCACCAAGCCTGGTCATTGCTGCACGCATCTGTGTCATCAGGACGGAACCCACGCCCTGGGGCGGGCCCGGCGCCGGGCCCGCACCTCGTCCGCGCGCATCTGCGGCTCCTCTAGGTAGCCGCCGGGGCGCGCCAGCTCGGCCAGCCGCTTGCTGGAGGACAGCCACTCGCGGTAGGGCAGCTCGGTGGCCACCTCGCGTGCGATCTGCACGTTCTCCTTGAACACGCCCTCCACCAGGTCCGCGCTGATCATCTGGCCGGGGCCCAGCCGGCCCTTGCGCACCACGTTGTGCACATTGGTCAGCACGTCGTCCAGCACACCCACCTGCGCCGGGGTCAAATAAGGTTAGGTTTGGGCTGCCGCTCGCAGCGCGTGCCGATCACTGGCGCCTCACGCCCGACACAAGATCGCCTGTGCGAGTCTGCGCTGCCTGCGCGTGCGCCCAAGCGCCCTGCCCAGGCCAGGCGCAGGCCGGGCGCGCGCCTCGGACGCGACGTAGACCAGGTCGTCGTCGGTGAGCCAGTAGCGCGCCGGGCGCAGGCCGTTGCGGTCCAGGCGCGCGCCGACGCGGTCGCCGTCGGAGAACACCAGCAGCGCGGGGCCGTCCCAGCCCTCCTGCAGGCCCTCGTAGAACTCGTAGAAGTCCACCACCTGGCCCGCGCGCGCGTAAAGTCGGCGCATGGGCTGCGTGTGTGCTGCGGCGCAGATTCCCTGCAGCACCAGAGCTCTTGTCGCCCCTGCAAGCGTGCCAGATGCCTACGAAGCTAGGACATGACGCCATGCACCTGGCGCGCAATGCCCGGACGGTGGTGCCAAGGCTACAAACTGAACACCTCAAAAGGACCATCGTGCCAAACGGGCTGCTGAGAAACATACCTACTCTGCGTGTCCCTCCAAGCCAGTTCACAGAGGTGGCACACTCGGCGCCTGCACAGAAACTACACAGTGCAGCATACGTGAGTTGCCTGCGTGCAACTCCACACACCTTCCACACTTGCCTATCTACGGCAGGTCAGGGGCACACCTCCGGGTAGTCCTTCTGCAGGTCCGGGTGGTTGCGGTAGGCCTCCGGGACGAGCACCATCAGCGCCTGTCCGCCACCTCAGCACAGCTCAGCATCACACCCTTGAACACGCAAGGTCAGTATACGAGAAGAGCCTGTCCCTGGCTCCTCGCCGATACCTGAGCTGTGCGTGCACAACAGTCTCCTGCTGAATAACAAGACATGCACCGACACGCATTGCCATCACATGCCCAACGGCAACCCCAAGCGTGCAGTGAAGCTGCATGAGCCATTGTCTGCAACGATGTGCCATGCGGTTGTGACAGGCACTCCCCAAGCCCAGAGCCCCAGCCCCACAGTCCCTGCAGCCGCCCGCGTCTGCGCGCCTGCGTGGCGGCCACGCCGGTGCGCATGAGCAGCTCGGCCACGTGGTCCAGGTTGGCGGAGTCCGACTCGGACGCGTTGCACAGCGGCAGCAGCTCCGGCTCGCGGCCCTTCCAGACGGGCGCGGTCAGCGAGTGCTCGCGCGAGGCCACCCAGTTCAGGTTGCCCTGCAGCGTGTTGATCTCGCCTGCGCGCGCGCGCGCGCCGCGTCACTCCAAACGTAGGCTCGCTCGCAGCGGCCGTGTGCACGACCACGGTCAAAGCGCTGACCTGCAACACGAGCAAGTACGGCAATACCTATCACCAATCAACTTCGTATGTATTAAGGCGCATGTATGAAGATACGAGCCAGTTGTCAGGCAAGTTAGGTCAGTCTCCCCCACTCCACGCGCTGCTGCCTCCGCGTCGGGACACCTGAGGTGCCGCAGAGGGGCACACCGTTGTGGCCGAGCACGCGCATGGGCTGCGCCAGCGGCCACTTGGGCGTCGTGTTGGTCGAGAACCGGCGGTGGTACACAGCGAATGCGGTGGTGTACGCCGGGTTCTTCAGGTCGCGGAAGAACTGGCCAACCACCACGGAGCGCAGCATGCCCTGCACAGCAACATCATGCGTCAGGTGCAACCCGGCTGGCGGGCATGTCAACGCCTGAGGAGCTCCAAAAAACACAAGAAAGCTGTTGACCAGGTGCCTGTCCACAAGCAAGCCTGAGCCAGCTGTCTGCGGCCCAGAGCTTTCACGCCACTCTCCAAGGTGATGTCACGACTTGAAGGTGTGGAAGCAGGATTGAGAGCGGACCGGTCAGCTGCATCCACAGGCCCGCTCCTGACACTGCCAGCTGCACCCTCCAATGTACTGGGGTGAACCTGACGAGGTGGTACACGTCCCAACTGCTACACTCTCCTGCCCCACAAGCACCTCGTGCGCATGTCCCCTGCACGCACAGGTGCGCACCTTGTAGACGATGGTGCGGTTGGACATGGTGCAGATGTAGAAGTCGGCCGGGTCGCCCCCCGCGGCGGCGATCCGTGTCGTCTTCTCCTTCTCAATCAGCTTGCGCAAGATAAACATCTCGCGCTCCAGCTCTGCGCCCTGCACGCCCTCCAGGTGCTCCACGAAAACCTGCCGCAGCCAAACATAGACAGGGTCAGGGTTGCGTCAAAGATGCAACGCCCCGAACACCAACGCCAAGAACGCACGGCAAACACCTGGAAGGCACGGCAAAGGACACACGCCGCTCTTTGGCGTCTTTAGGCGTCCGCGCACGCCAGACGCGGCTGAAGCTTGCCAGGGCCCGACGCCGCAGGAACCACGGTAGCCACGCTGAGGGGGCGGGGCTGCACCTGCACGATGCGCGGCTCGTTCTCGCGCGCCAGCGGCCCCACAACGTCTTTAACCACCGGAACGTCGCGCCAGCCGGCGATACGGCAGCGGCCCTCTGCGGCCACCACGTCCTCGATGATGCTGCGCGCCTCCGCCGCCAGCTTGTCCTCGTCTGGCAGGAACAGCATGCCGACCCTGCGCGCCACCCCGCCAGGGTCACAGCGGTGCGGGTCATCAGCCCCATGCTTGCCTGAGACCGGCGCCCCAGTCCGCATTAAAAAGTCGGGTGCATGGCTTTCCCTCACGTTGGCGAGCGAGCGTGTTCGACGGCAGAGCTAGCAAGGCAGACAGCAAAGCCAACCGAGGCCTCTTGCTTGGCCAGTCAGGCCTGTGACGCCCTCCGCACGCTTGGCAAGACTGCCTGGCGACACGTGGCGGGCCGCGTCATGAGCGCACCCGGTCGTGAGCGAGTTCAGGTCTGGCAGGTCTGCCTTGAAGAGGTCCCAGGGGATCTGAGTCATAATGCCCGCGCCGTCCCCAGAGTCGTCGTCGGCCGAGCAGGCGCCGCGGTGCTCCATACACCCCAAGGACGTCAGCGCCTGCAAGTCAGTCAACCTCTTGTGAGCGCTAGAACAGTTTGAAAGCAGCACACTGTGAAGCAGGGCGAGAGCAACGCACTGTGGCGAGTGTAAGAACCGCTAAATATAACCTGCACACCAGCTCTGACTTGCAAAGAGGCGCAACGCAAGTCAAGACAATAGCAACGTGCAGACGTGCGCATCAGCGCACCTGCTCCAGAATTACATGGCTCTTTTTGTTCTTCAGGTTTGCGATAAAGCCAACCTGCAGACGCAGCAACAGTTGTCAGCAGTGCCCCAGCTCAACTTGTACACGAGCGCAACGCAGCACAGGCAGCTCACTACACTGCTGCAAGTTCAGAAACGTGATGCAATGCTCCAGGCCGGGCCCTCACTCCACAGGCTCCCCTCTCCTTCAGGATCTCCTCCATGTCTGCTGCCTCGCAGGGAGGCCGGGAGGAACACGCCGCCTCCGGCTCGGCCAGGGCAGAGGGCCGTGAAGGGCCCGGCTGCCTGGCCACGGCATTCGGTAGGCGGCAGACTGCCTCTGCCTGCACGCAGCAAGCCTGAGGGTCAGACGGCCAGCGGCGTGTGGCAGCCATGTCCTCTCTCTGCAAGCAGCATGCATGCTCCCGCTCTTCCTCCATCCCTCCCTCCCGATTGCAGGCTATGGCTTTCCTGAATGGGCTGCCAGCTGCTGCACGGCTCACCTTGCTCCTTGACGCTGCGGCCGCAGCGCGGTGCAGGGCTGAGTGCGCCGCTGCCGGCGCAGGCCCTGCCGGGAGGAGAGCAGGCCGCTGGCACGCCTTGCCACTGACAGGTGCAGGTCCGAGAGACGCCCAGGCAGACGCGCCAATCCTTGCTTCCATGCTCCCCTGTTGATAGGCCTCCTAGCTGCTGTGAGCCAGGAACTCGTCTCTCGTGCCTGCTCCTATTACCCAACCCTGGATATGCTATTTGCAGCCATGGGGCAGGCTGCCCCGGGCAGCCCCACACTGCCTGAGCATGCTGCAGGGGCCTGCGCACTGGCACGCATACGCAAGCAGGTTGAGAACTCGTGCAATGGCTGCCCTGCCCGCCCGCATTTGCGTGAAGGCGTGTGCACAGTCCGCAAGCCCAGTTTGTCATGCCATGTGTCATTACAGCCAGTGCCTACCCAGAGCACACAGAAGCGTCCACTGTAGATGCAGCCCCAACTTGTCAGTCCCCGCATCGCCTGGGTGCTTTGCATACGTCCAAAACACCCGAAGTGGGTCAGCAGTTGACGCCCACGGTCTTGTGCGGCGTGATCTCCACCAGCCCGCCCGGCTTGCCCGGCACGCTGCCCTTTACAATCAAAGCGCTCTCCTCCATGTCGATCATCAGCACCTGCATAGGGCGTGAGCACAAGTAAAATGCTTGCACATCAGCATGCACAGCATCCAGCGTATACAAGCATACCCCTGTTCTGGCCAGCTCACACACAGCACCCCACGCGCCTCACTTACCTTACCACTTGCTTGCTCCTTAATTTGCAGATCCAGCAAGCACGTGACACACCACTTTGGCTAGCAGTGCACCGCGACAAACACGTCCGGATGCTGAGCCATCGAACGACTCCCACCTTCAGGTTGCGCAGCGTCTTGCGCTCGTTGCCCATCTTGCCCGCCATCTTCAGGCCAGGGAACACGCGCGAAGGCGTGGCCGACGAGCCGATGGAGCCATGCTGCCGCTTGGACTTGGAGCCGTGCGTCATCTGACCGCGGCGGTGGTTCCACCGCTTGATTGTGCCTGTGGCCGCACACGGCTGTCCTCAGCAGTGGCGACAGTGGCGGGTCCTGCGCCTGTACTCACTTGGTGCCAGCACTTCCCACACTAGAAACAGGAGCAACAGGCAGACTGTCACATGGCTGGCTCTGACTCCGCAGTCGCCTCCGCTGCCCCTGTGTGGGCGCCTGTGTCGCACATACGTAAGGAGCGTGCAGTCCTAAAAAATTCCTGGAGCGTTCCCTTCAGCGCGCGCTACACTGCACTGTGCTTCATATAAGAGGACTGCTTTGCAGCCCAAGCGGCTCACGCAGCGGCATTCCCCAAGTTTCTTCCGCCTATCGAACTGCTGCGCCGTCATCCACGACTTGTTGCTGGCCCCCCGTCGCAACGCTCCACCGCGGCAGAGTCCTGAAGCGCAGGCGCACCCTGGAACCCCTTGCCGATGCTGGTGCCCGCCACGTCCACCATGTCACCGACCTTGAACACCTCGTCCGCCTTGAGCTGCTGCCCCGGCTCAAAACCATCCACAGTGTCCAGCTGCATGCACAGCCTCTCGCTTCAGTCGCATACCAGGGCGGAGTGCGAAACTGCTCAGGCCACTTCATACAGACGTCCTGCTTGCGCCACCACCCCGAGCGAGGAGACTGCCGGCTCCGGACACGCACCCGGAACTCGCGCAGCTTGCGCATCGGCTCCACGCCGCTCTTTTTCAAGTGCCCGGCCTGCGGCCGCGTGATTTTGCGCTCCGGCACGACGCGGTAGCCGACCTGCACCGCGCTGTAGCCGTCCGTGGCCGCCGTCTTCACCTGCGTGACGATGTTGCCGGGCTCCAGCGCGATGACCGTGGCCGGCAGCGCCAGGCCGTCGGGCGTGAAAATCTGGGTCATCCCGGCCTTGGTGCCCCACAGGCCTATGCCCACGGCATTCGCGCGCGCGGTCACCAGCGCCTGGCAGCCGCGCGCGCGCGAGCGCTGCGGCGCCGCTGCCTGCAACGCGGCCGCCTGCCGGATGGGAGCGCCCGCGCGCAGGCCGCTGAATTGCCGGAGCGGCGGCGCAGGGTTTGAAGCGAAGCTGCTGCTGCAGCCTGCCTGGCACCGCGCCCCGGCTGCGTGCGCAGGCGCCATGGAGGACTGCTATGGGGCTGCGCAGCGTCCAGCAGCCAGTAAAGTGATCCAGAGCCTGATGTACCCCCCTCAGCCCCGCCAAATGCGGCCATGCACGGGGACGGTCGTGCCAACTTTGGCTCAGAGAGCAATTTGCAAACTTTCTTCCTGGACTTGGTACCACCCGCTCGCCACTGGCTCGCCTTGTATCTTGCTGTCGAGGCAGCTCGTTCAACGCGTGGCCTGTGGGGCTCCCAGGGAGGGTGCACGTCTGGCGCGCCTGTGCGTGCGGCGTGCGCGCTATGGCTTGCTGATACCTGTGACAGCGAGTATCAGTGACCGAGGCACTGCTGTCAGTGCGCACAAGGGAGGCCAGTTCACGCTGATGCGTTCGCAGAGGCCCGCACCTGCGGTGGGTGCTAGATGGCTGTATGTTCAACATCAGCTCACACCTGCCTGCCTTGTGTTCATCAAGCATGCTCCTGGTGACATACCAAGCGAGTGCCTGCGCACCGCAGGCACAGCGGTCGTGCCTGGAAAGGTTGCCTGACGCCCTCTTAGACAGAGTGGTGTCCACTGTCTGGGACGCACGCCGAGTCTCCACGGCCAGCGCCGAGGTCCGACTGGTGCTTCAGCTGGAGAGCGTGAGCCGCCAGTTCAGGCGGGTGCTGCGCGCGCACCCGCTGCGACTGCGCCTGAACTTCTCCGATGTGCGGCTTGCCGCAAGGCACCTGGCGTGGCTGGCGCTGCCCGCGTGGAGGAACCGCGTGGAGGCGCTGACTCTGCACAACTGGCTGGCCCCCGCCACCCGGGAGCACAGCAGGGACATTTTGGACCCGGGCTTGTGCGCCGACGGCAACGTCGTGTCCCCGCTGCTGGCCGTCCTGCGCGCAAACCAGCGCCAGAGCTTGCGGCAGCTGCTGGGCATGCCGCTGCGCTTGGGCGGCGTTACAGAGCCCCTTCACCCAGAACACGCTGTGCCGCACATGCCTGTTGTGGACCTCAGTGATTTCTGTATCACGCACTTGGGCATATCGGGCGGCGCGAGTGAGTGCATGCAGTACGACAAGCTGCCGCACACTCTGGTCTGCCTGAGAACCAGGGCGGCATATCCACACATGACTGCAAGCCCCTGGCTGCTCTGCACCGCCGCACAGGCGGCGGCGCGGGTCCCCAGCCTCTCCCGTGTGCACCTGTCTGGCAGCTTCTTGCGGGTGGTGGCCCCCACATGCTTCCCTGCCGTCAGCGGCTGGCGCGCTGAGATAATGGCCAAGTCCCTTAGGCTAAGTATTAGATTTTTTTATGTCTCAGATGCGCACACTGTCAGCCCAGGCACGCCACGCACCGCGTTCCCAGGGGCCAAGGAGGTGCGCATATTTGCATGCGAGGTCCATGTGTATGATTACGTGGATGGCCGGCTGAGTGCGGAGGCCCTCGCTGATGCGCTGTGCCCGCCATGCCTGGAGCGCATGGTGATCGGGTCGGGCAGGGAGTTTCCCAGCTTCTTTCATTTGGGCGAGAGGTGCACCGTCCCATGGCGGCTTGTGATGCGCTGTCTCATGCATGTGCGCAAGGGCCGTTTTGCGTTCGAGGTCACTGACGGGGCGCAGAAGCAGGTGGCCTGGCGGCGCTGGCCGGCGTCGGGCACGCCCGAGCATGGCGCTGCCAACACGCTCCATGCGCGGGCGGCAGCCTGGGCATGGAGGGCTGCCGCCGACGAGGAGTAGGACAGCTGTTTAGGGTCGTAAAACACAGTCCATCTCCGCAGCACGTCAGGACATGTGTGCTTATGCGGGACAGGGAGCATTGGAAGATTTGTGTACTCGCTTGATAAACTAGCAAGCAGGTTTGTAGGGATTACCAATCTGACTTGGCAGCCCTGGCAGCTAATCCACACACACAGAACAGCAGGCATACAGGAAAAGAGAGACAACATGCACACCTGCGCGTGTGCTGGGGCCGTAAAGCGCAGCAGCATGCTGCGCCTGGTGCTGCCAGCGCGCGACACTGCAGCGAGTGCCGGCGCACGGTGCCATCCAGGCAGGTCGACATGAGCCCCCCGGGGCACATGGCCAGGCCGGTGATCACCGCGGCTGCACGCCCGTCCTTGAGCGCCTCTCCGAACAGGCCCTTGGCTGCGCGCACAGTCGGAGTGGCTCGTGCTGTGCGCTGTGGTGTGCTGCACCAGCACTACCAGGAGGACGGCAGGGTCACCAGACAGAGCACAGCTGCATGCAAGGGGCCCGGCATGCTGGTTCCGCACTTCGGGCCACTGTTTGGCGCTCAGAGTCTGAGCAGCTGGGCCTCAGCACGCCACATCTACTCGCTGCGCCAGCCTAGCAACCTCAACAACATGCTCAAGGTTGAGACAGACCTCCCACTGATCTGGCGTGAGTGAAAATCCGTAGCACCATTATTGCTGCAGAATGTGGACAGCGGAGGTCAGGTGAGGTCAGGGCTGGGAAGGTGCTGCACAGAGCCCCACGAATCTTATATGACGTAGCCTGAACGTGTCTGTAGGTCTGGGGTGCGCGTGCTATCACTGTGCTGCATGTGTCGGAGGGACGCCTGGGCTGTTGACACACAGCAGAACGCAAGGGGAAAGACCCCTTCCGCGATTTGTTCCAGTACTCTCAGTCCGCTGCATGTCAGACATGCAGCACCGAAACGCATGCCAACAGTCGTGAAAGTGCTGGCATACAACCTCGCCCCACTGTTGAGCAAAGGCAAATGACATGGCAGGCTTTACTCACATTCTTCTTTGCACCAGTTGAGATTTGTTCAAACGTTGACACACTGAAACACCCATCGAGGTGAAGCTCGCCGGGGCTCAGCATGGATCACTCCCTGACAGCGCAGCCCAGGCCGTACAGGCTCGGCCTCCGCATCTCATACGTGAAGCCACTCTCTGCAAGCGATCCAAAGCAAAGCCCCTCGCCACGACCCCCCTGGCGCTCAGTCCTCGTCCATGGCGCCGTCGGCGCGCGGCTTGGGCCCGCCGGCCTGCTTGGCCATGATGATCTGGTCGACGCGCAGCACGGTGCACACCGCCTCCGCCGCCAGCTTCAGCGCCCACCACTTGGTCGCAAACAGGTCAACAATGCCTTGCTCGCTCAGATCGGCCGGCTCGCCTGTCTCCACGTCCAGGCCGGCGCCGGCCTGCCCGGCCGCGTGCGCGCCGGCCAGCGCGGCCACGACCGCGGTCGCGTCCAGGCCGCTGTTCTCCGCGATCGTGCGCGGCACCACCTGATGCGGCGCGGCGCATGGCACATGTGACAGGAGCTTGTGCAAGCAGGCAGGGGGGTATGGGGATGGCAATGGTAACACCGAGGCGCTGCAAAGCCCCCACGGCACGAGAGCATGCAGAGCGCGGCCGCGGCCCGGCAGCGGCGGCCTGCTGCATGCCAAGCCACGAGCGGGAAGCCTGGGTGCGGCCGGGCCGGGAGGGAGCGCGCGCGCCTCCAGCGCGGCCGCAAACTTGGCAATGGCGTACTGCTCCAGGCCGGCCTCCTGCCGCGCGAGCTCGCCCAGGCGGCGCGAGAGCTCCATCTCCACCGCGCCGCCCGCCGGCACCGTGCGCGCGTCGCGACACAGCGCCTGCCGCGCGGATGCTCCCTCAGCGCGCTTTCCCCGCACATGCGGCCACTATGTGTACCTGGTAATGTTGCACAACATAGCAGCCTGCGAGACCCAGATAGGGCACTCATGCCATATGCAGACACTGTGCGCGCTCAGGAACTGCTGTAAACTGCAACAATGCCCATGCAGTCTGCACCGCGCGCCGCAGGGCACCATGCAAGCCTATTTGTCCCTGTTGGACATTACAGCCTGAAGAAGAGGGCGCCGTCGGGCGCGCCTTGTAGGTGTTGACGCCATCGTTGACTGCGCGCTCCAGGTCGTCCAGCAGCTGCTCGGTGCTGGAGCGCAGCACCACAGTGGCCACGCTGCCCGCTGCCGCCTCCTGCCAGCGCACGGGGCGGTCGACATGGGACATTCAATCTGCAGATGCCTCGTGATCTGGCGGCGCGTGACTGCAACTGGCGGCGCGTGACCTAGCATATTCCATATGTACGCGATATAAACCGGCCCTGCTTTTAGAAAGGCTACATGCACGACTGCAGCAGCCCAGGCGCAGGTGCACCGGGTGGCGTTGCTGCAGACATCCAGGACCTTAACGCAGTGGCACAGGACGGCCATGGCACACATCATGGAGCAGCCAGGCATCAGCCCGGCCCGTCCGGCGGACCTGCTCCAGGACGAGCACATTTGCGCCACCGATCTCGGCAACCTTAAGCGACTTCGCAAAGCCCAGCTCGTCCGCCGACGGCGCGCCCAGCTTCACCAGCGCCGTCGCGCCCGTGGCCCTGCGCACGCCGGCACCCTCGACCCATTGCATGTGGGGGATGTTGCCCTGCTACACCTGTACTCCGTACCCTGAACCGCTGGCACCGTAATGGCTAGCGCGTCCTGTATAAAGGCGCAATATTCACTCTACTCACGCTCATGCGCACTCCTTCACTGTCGAACACATCATCGCAAAGCACGCTTCCTGTTGGCCGCATCCATCATGGGAGGCTGCAGGCGGACAGCGGTGGAGCCTCTGCAAGGGGCCCAGCAACAAACAGACACACCCCTGCTATGCTTACGTATATACATCCGCAAGGCAGTGGGTAATTGCTGCGGAGACCGCACCGGCAGAAGCGCCGCAGGTCAAACTTAGAGGGGATGCGTACAGCCATCAGCCCCGCCTGCTCAATAAAGTGCATGGCCATCTCGCCGATCGCGCTGCCGGCCACCACGACCTGCCCCGCCGCGCATGCGCGTTGTCAGAGGCAACGTTCCGTGACAGGATGCGGCAGGGCGCAATGCAGCCGTCGCGCAGACGCTGCTCGCAATCAGAACAGCCTGCTCCGCCAGGCGCATGGCCGCCTTGCCTATCATGCTGCCGTCTGCGCTGCGGCAACAAATCATTCTCAGAACACATACATCAAGCTGTCAGGCGGAGACTGCATGGTGCCTGATTCCTTCTACTTGTGCAGCAATGCATCATCGCCGCACACTTTGCGCCTGGCAGCCGGGTAAGTGCGCCACGTGCTGCATTACCTCCTCAGGATACAACACAGACCCCGCCAAGGCATGATCAAGACCCACGCCGGCGCATGGCGCTGCTGTCCAGGAGGCGGGAGGAGGAGTCGCGGGTGCGGGGAGGTCGCCTTGGCGCCCGAGGCGGCGATGCCGGCGATGAGAGCCTCCAGGCGGTCCTCCTCGCTGCGGCTGTACGTCTCCAGCTCCGCGCCACTGTGGATCAGCACCGTGCCCTGCGCGGGGCGCGCGCGCTGTGGGATATTTGGAGTGGGTTGTGGGGTGCTCCAGGCGCCGCATGCAGCACGTCTACGCCATGGAGCTTGGTGCGGACGTGTGTTGGGGCTGCAGATGATGTGAACGCTCTGACGCTCTGAACCGCTCTGGGACGCTCTGGGTAGGCCCAGGCACAGGTGCTGCATGGCGTGCTCGCAGGTATATCAGCGCCCCGCGCTGAGCACCTGCGGCAAGGTGCCAGCCGCACTGGAGAACACAAAGACTCACCTGCGCACACCCTGCGCTTCCTCCCCGCCTCCCCGAAGCCGGCACTTGTATTGCTTCTTTGCTGTGCGGATCACCAGCTCACATAGGACCATGTCAACAGCGCGCCACTGCACATGGAGCGCGTGGGACCCAGGCTGTAAGGTGTAAGGCGCGCGCGCGCCTTGGTCTCGGTGGAGCTGGTGTCGACGCCCTGCGCGAAGACGGCCACCTTGGCGTCGGCCGCGCCCTGCACCGCGCCCTCCGCGCCGCGCTTGACGACCAGGCCGCGCACCACGCGCGCGTCCGCCGCGCCGCCGCCCGGGATCTTCACCACGCGCACGTTGTCCACGTTGAAGTTGGCCGGGTTGCTGGGCACCACCTCGATGCACGCCTGACGCGGGGCGGGCGGGGCGTGAGGCCGCTGCGCACAGCGTGCCTGTGCCGCGCGGCTGCCCGGCGTCCCTCCGCGCGCGCGGCGCCCGGCGCGAGGCTGGCCGCATCGACGCCGCCGCCCTGCACGCCTGCCATTGTGCAAGGACACAAGGACAAGAGACGAGATTGCGCTGGACGCAAACATCGCGGTGCCGCTGTGCAGCAGACACAGCACAGCGGCTGCACCGCACGCGACACACCAGAGGCCGTTCAGTCGCGCGCTCGCCATCATGACCACTTGGACCCCTGCTCCCTCCTAGACATGAAGCGTAAGCGCGAAGCGCAGACCTGCCAGGAGCGCAGTGCCTGTGTGCGGCCCGCGGGTAGGGTAGGGTTAAGGTAGGGGCGCGCCTGCGCAATGAGCGGCGCCAGCAGGTCCTCGAAGCCGTACATCTTGCTGGCGACGGAGCCCTTGATGCGCGCGGCCACCGCGGGGCGGTCGCGCACGTCCAGCGCGTCCGAGCCCGGCATGATCTGCTCCTCCATGATCTCCAGCGCCTGCGCCGCGCCGTGTGTAGGGTATAGGGTATATGTTGCGCCAGGTATAGGGTATATGTCGCGCCGCCGGCCACCTCCGCTGTGGCCCAGCGAAATGAGAAGGCGGTCCAGCTGTGCGGCAACAGGGGCCGGGCCTGACCGCACGTCCTTCCTGGGTCGCCACCAGTCTACTGGTCCAGCCTGCCGACCTGCTAACATGCAACAGGCACGCCAACTTCCAGAGCTTTACCACTCCGAGTTGTTTTTTGTGGGGCTGCCGCAGCAATTGGGCGCGCTGGCAGCAGTTATGCTGTCATGCGCACGCACTTCACAAACCCGCCGCCGGCGCCCTCTCTGCCGCGACCGGGCGCGGCGGTTCGCCACAGAGGCGCGCGCCTTGGCGGCCGCCTTGCCGTAGCCGTCGGCGACCTCCGACGTGTGCAGCCCGTCGCGCAGCAGCGCCTCCGCCGCGCCCAGCAGCTCCCCCGCGAACGAGATCACCTGCGCGTGGGGGCCGCAGCGGCGCTGACCCGCCGGCGTGCGGTGGTGGCCCGAGCCAGGGAGCTGGTCGGTGCCTGCAGGCTGCTTGTGCTTTAGTGTGCTGCCATCGTTCTCTTGCCCGCTTTCTTCACGTCCTATCTACCACAAATACCCACTACTGGTGCAAACCTGGACCGCGGACGGCCGGTATGCACTGTGATAGTGGTGAGCCTGTCTGCCGGCAGCCCGGCAACCAGCAAGGGGTCGCACTGGTTCCCATTCGCCCACTGGCGAGCAGCGCACTCACAAGAACGGGGGCATATGCCATAGAAGGATGCTGCTCCAGCGCACCTTATGCACCCACATGTTAAGGCAGGCCAGGTGGGTAAGTTGTGAGCGAGCCAACAGGCGCGCAGTGAGCTGCCCAGGCACGCGCGGGAGGCGGCTGCCCAGCTGGGCCGCACAAAGTTGGTGCCGTCGCCAATCTCCGCCTCCTGCGCCTTGGCCGCGAGCACGAGCAGCCTGGCAGCCGGGTGCTCCACTTCCAGCTCGTTGATGATGGTGGACGCGTCGCTCGTCACAAACAGCTTCTCCAAGTGGTTGATCACCATCTTGTTCATGCCTGCCGGCCACGCATGCGCATTTTCGCCTTTGCCGCGCTCACGCCCGCACAACGCAGCATACAAGGACGATTGTTGAAGAGCAGCTGCCCACAGCGCACATAGTGAGTCCAACACTTGCGGCTGAACACGGCTGCCGCAGTCATGATCTAGCATTGCTTGCGAGACGAGCTGATGGCAAGCCAGTGCAGCTGCTCGTACAAGCCCGCACAACGGCTTCTGTGCTTGCAGCACACCGTTCGGGCCCATAGACGACTTGGTGATTTGGGAGAGCTGCTTGCAGGCCTCTATATTCTTGTACACTGCCTCGTCGAGGCCTGAGAAGTGCTTATGCCCCTCCTTGAGCATGGCAGCCAGCCCATAGGGCATCCCTCCCCCTGCCATCCTGCACCCGCTGTCGCTGCGCCCCGGCTACTGCCTCATCTGCTGCTAAACAAAGCCGCGGCTGTAATCATTCACACCAGCTTACTCCAGACCTTCTGCACTGGTTGCAAGAAGTCAGGCACTATGCTTTCAGCTCCTCTAGAGCTCTTTGCATCGCCGCTAGGGTGCCCTGTGGGAGCCGCGTTACGGGCGAACGCTGGGAGCATACTTGAGGTCTCTGCAAGACACTCGGAGATCACAGGCAGCCATGCGCCTCCCCGACACGGAAGAGATTGAAGCCTTTGAGGAGCGCGTCAGCGAGGTGTCGCGGCTGGTGGATGGGCTGCGCTCGGGCGCGCTTAGCGCCGAGTATGTGGGCGCACAACAGGCCAGGTGATGGCCGATAGGTTGTCTTGAATACCACCTTCTATCATTGCACTGTCCTGCTGAGCCTATGGGCTGAGCACAACCTTCTGAATACCTCTCACTGTGCGAGGCATAAGGAGCATGCACCAAGCTGGCTCAGGGCCTGCAGCAGGCTTGCCAGGCCTTGGTAGCGACTGTAAGGGCAACCTGCCCTTCTGGCCGCCGAAACACGATGTGCATGCACTGCAGACAACCAGCAGAAATGTGCACCACGACGTTGTATGAGAGTGTGCTTGGGTCTAGTGCACTGCAACTAAACCCAGGCACACTCTCCGTCAATCGAGTGCACCGAGGACCGCCAAAGCACTACCAGCCTGCCTGGCAGGCGCGAGGAAGCGGAGAACAGCACTAAACAAGCCCAGGCTGCTCAGCGCGCGCGGGACGAGGACCCGGCGCGCCAGGCGGAGCTGACGCGCAAGGTTTGGGCGCCGTCCTCCGGCACTGCTCGCCTGCCGGCTGCTCGTGTGAAACAAGGCGGCAAGATCGCTGTCTTTACGCCTCAGCTGCAGTGGTGAGGGCAGCGCAACGGTGGGAGGCTGTACTTTCATCATGTCTCTGCCGTGCCACCAAAGAAGCAGTATCAGGCCGCAGGATCGTCTGACAACCATCAAGCTGTCAACGCTGCTCAGTGAGCAGCATCACACGCCAGCACCAGCAAGCGCGTCCCGGTGCGCGCGCAAGGTCGCGGAGCTCCGCGCTCAGCATGAAGACAGGGCTCGGGCGCGCGCGCGCTACCAGGAGCATGTCGACGCCAAGCAAGAGCAGGTGACTCGGGCCGCCTGACACGCTTGTGCCTTCAGCTCACTTGCCTCACTGATACCCGTCCTGGCAGCCAGGATGGCCGCCTCACCAGATGGCGTGTTCGCCGGCTGCCAGGCCGGGGCCACCGACTACGAGCGCTGGGACCTGTGGGCGCCCAGCGATGACGAGGACGACGCGCTGGGCGCCTGCCCGCCGTCGTCGCCGGCCTTCCGCGCGCTGGAGCGCGACATCGACGAGCGCCACCAGAGGTGTGCCTCCGCCCTCGCTCCCGGTCGGGGTCATGCACAGCGCATGCTGAGCGAGACGGCGCGGCACTGACGAGCACCAACATGATCAGCGACACGATGCATGCATGAAGAGAATGCTATGGGAGCCCTGCCACTGCAGTTTGCAAAGCTGGGGACTGCGTTTGTGCAAGCTCGGGCTACAAATCAGTTGCAACACAGGCTTGTGCTCTCAGGATGGTGGAGCAGCGGCAGATCGCGGAGCGGCAGCGCGTGGCCGGCAACGCCGCCCTGGCGCGCGGCAGCCCCAGCGAGGCCTACCAGGCGCGGGGCACGACTGCGGCATGCTGCTGTTGTGAGCATAAGAAGTGCTTCATGCCACCCATGCTACACTTGAAACGATTAGTTGAAGCACCCTGCAGGTCCTCAGTGCTAACGCGCCCATGGAGGTGGATCAAACCTTTGCAACCCATGCCTAAATGCAAGCACTCGGGGACGCCGCCCAGGCGTACGCGGTCGGGCTCGACGCGCAGCGCCACAGCGCGGCGCTGCACGCGAACGCCGCGCTCGCGAGCCTGCGCATGCGCTGCTACGTGCAGGCCATCGCGCACTGCGACAAGGCGCGCTCCGGCCTGCGCGGCCCCCTGCATACCCCGCAGCCGGCCCTTCCAGAGGCAGCCCGCTGCGGCCTGATTTGCGGCAGCGTCTTCATGAGTTCAACATGTCCCACCAGAGTATCTTTGGATTGTCGAGAATGTGTATAATGTAGAAATATGAAACTCCCTAAGCCCGAATAGCATTGACACACCTTGGAGATGAAGCGGCGCCCGCTGCGGCAGGTGCTGCACGTGCAGGACTTCCTGCACCGCGCGCCCGGCGCGCGCATCTGCGTCAAGGCGCTGCAGCGCCGCGCTGCCGCGCGGCGGGTGCGCGCAGCCCGCCCGGGCGACTCTGCGGCTTGCGTGTATTGCTGACCTTACAGCATGGATCACGTTCCCCACAGACACCTTAAATTTGGCCAGGCCTCTTATTTTCTGTGCGCACATGTGAGTGAGAGCTATTTCTTTTGTGCGGCTTGGTAGCTGCCATGCGGGTGTAGTAGGCATGGGGAGTACTTTGATGCATGAATCAGGTAAACGAGCCCGTGCGCGGTCTTGCTGATGGCGGCATCCGCGCAGGCCCTGGCGCACTGGCGGGAGGCGGCAGCGGACCTGCGCGCCGCCCTCGCGCTGGACCCCGGCGACGCGGAGCTGACGGCGGCGCTCGCCGCAGTCGAGGCCGACGCGGCGGAGGCGCGTGCGGAGGCGCGCGTTGCGCGCCGCGTACAGGAGGCCGGCGAGCCCGGCGCGGCGGGGCGGCTGGAGACGCACAGTCCGGGCGCGGATGTGCAGGATGCAGACATGGAGCCCGTCCCGGCATGCGGCGCGCCTGACGCCGCAGGCGGAGCCGAGGAGGGGAGGTCAGGCGCTGCAGCGCGTGCTGCGTCCCAGGCGGCGGGGGAGGCCGCGCAGGCTGCGGCTGCGACCCCGGCCAGCCGCGGGGCTGCGCCAGACGCGCGGGACGCGCCTCCTCCTCTGCAGCAAGCCCCAGACATGGCGGCGCTGCATCGCGTGGCGGCGCTCGTGCACACCCTGCAAGGGCTGGCAGGCATGCCCGGATGTCGCCTGGCTTGGTTGATCGTCTATGCCCTGCAATGACTAGCAGGCCAACCCGAACGCTCTGCACTGGTCAGCTGAATTCTCTGTTGCACTGTGACCTTTTGCAGGAGGCCGCTGGCCCCGACCTGCCGTTTGCAGCCCTTGCATGCAAGCTGAGCGGCACGTGCGCTGCCGCAGGCGACATGCGCGCGCCATCGCACGCTCCTGGCAAGGAAAACGGGCAGCCGCGCGACCTGGGGCCGGCGCTGTCCCAGGCCTTGCCGCAGCGGCGTGGCGGCCCAGACAATACAATGGATTCTCGTGCGCGCGCGTGCGCCGCCGCGTGCGCGGAGGCGGCCGCGCTCCTGGACGCGTGTGACGACTGCCGCAGGCGCTTCCGCAGCTGCGGCGGCCTGGCGGCGCTCGCGGCGCTGCTGGACGGGCCCCTGGGCGGGCCACGTCTTACTGAGGTGCAACAGCGGGCTGCTACTACAGCTTCGTGTGCTCATGTGACATGGCCATTGCCGCACTTGTGAGCAACACCGGCTGTGAGCGAGCACGAGCCAGGCAAGCGTGCAAGCAGACCCTGCTGTGCAGGTCGCCGCGGCCGCCGCCGCTCGCAAGCTGCTCAGCCTGCATGCGCACACAGCAGCGGGACTGCATGTGGCAGCCTGTCCCACCCGTGAAGATTTTCGTTACTATGACTGCACATGCCGCTTTGCCCAGGCATGCGACGACGCGGCCGCCGCCGCGCTGCGCGCGGCATCCGCCGCGGCCCGCAATGCGCACAGCCTGCGCGCGCTCGCCGCCGGGACGCTGCCACGCGCAGCCGCCGCGCTCCTGTTGCAGGGCGTGCCGGAGCACCAGCGGGACTGCGCGGCGCTCGCTGGCAAGGCAGCGCGCGCGTGTGCTGGTTCGCGCACTGCTGCCGCTTATGTCCGGCAAGGCGCCGGCAGCGCGGGGGGCGCGCGCCCGCGGCCGCCAGCGGCCGCGGTCGCCGCCATGCGCCTGCTGCGCAGGCTGTGCGAGGACGCGGGGGCGCGCCCGGCGGCGGCGGCCGCCGCGGCGTCGGCCGGGAGGCCCGCCGGCGCGGCCGGCCTC
>JAABUV010001688.1_pt1 | contig 31503 bp, 44 predicted proteins | sample 5559971 | NCBI WGS metagenome assembly JAABUV01 (sample SAMN10711881, study PRJNA513362) | rock metagenome | isolation source: Antarctica rocks | place: Antarctica: Victoria Land, Knobhead nord | collected 2015-12-19
GACACGAAGCAGACGCGCCAGGCGACCGCCGCATGCAGCGCCAGCAGCGCGGCGCCGGCCAGCCACTGTGCGGGCGTCAGCGCCGGCCGCAGCGACCGCCGCGCCGCCGCCAGCCGCGCCCTGCGCGGAGCGCCGCGCCGCGCCGTCACAGTGCGCTGCATGGCAAAGCAGCGCGCGAGTAGGGCGGCCGCAGCCGGCAGACCGAGGCGCATCGCGGGGCCAGGCAGCAAGCGCAGGCTGGCGCGCCGGCCGCGCGCATGACCGCAGCTCAGGGCCCAGGGTGCGGCTGGCACGCCTGTCCAGTGACTAACTTCCTGCCAAACACACTATGAGCAGAGTGCTGATTGCATGCACGCGGCGCTGGCGCGCGGCGCAGAAGCGCACCAGCGCGAAGTGACGGCGGCCACCCAGAGCGTGGCCGGCAGCACGGTCGCGGCCAGGTGCACGCAGCCGACGCGCAGCGTGTCCGGGTCGAGCCGCGTCCGCCAGCGCCGCTCGTGCCTGCGCGCGGGGCGGCCATCTGCGTCGCGCTGCCCTCAGCATTGCCCCAGCGTGGCAGGTAGCGCAGGCTTGCCGTGACGGCACCGCGTGGTGCCAGTTTGGCGGGTTGGCCTGCGCTTGCGCCGCCTCTGCTGGCCACCAGTGCGGACACTGCCTTGCCTCGGTACTGTACACAGGCAGCCAGACACGCATCCGCGGCCATGTTCTTAGTTCGTGCCCAAAACTGCACTGCACGGGCAGACCAGCACAGCTGTCAGTGACAGTCATCACACGCCCCCTCTGCGCCCCAAGCACGGCTCCTGCTCTGCTCCCGTGCAACATTGCAACTGGCCCAGACCCGCGCATGGCTGCCTCAGGCGCCTGCCTGCCCCCGATGGGACCTTGCCGAGCCGGCAGCGCACCTGAACACCACGCGGCCCATGAGGAAGAGCCCCGGCAGCTCGCCCGACAGGAAGCGCGCCGCGAACCAGGGCAGCGCGTACAGGCCCACGCTGTACAGCGCCTGCGCGCGCTCCGCGCGCATTGGTTGGCCGGCAGGCAGAAAGCGTGCACCGCCGCCGGTGATGACGAGGAGCGCGCGCGCAGGCGCGCTGCCGAGATGCAACTGTCAGTGTATGTAAGAAATTCAAGCCGCGGCAGCCTATGGACCGGCAGCTGATCAAGGGCTGAGCGCGGCCTGTCAATGGTGGCCATGCGCCAGGGTCGCAGCAGCTCCTGGGAAACTTACACACGAATTTATGGGAAGCTGGGTTGTCAACGCACCAGGGGCCACCACACAGCCGGGTCCTCGGCCATGTCGCACAGCGCCACGACCGGCGCCGCGCAGGCCGCCGCCGCCGCGCCCATCGCGCACCGCCCGAGCGCCGCAGTGCCTTTGCTGCTCGGGCCCAAGCCCAGCCCTGCCCCGCCCGCGGCGCCCACGCCGCCCGGCAGCCCGCCCAGGTTGCTGTTCAGCCCCAGCCTGCCGGCGGCACGAGCGGTGAGCCGGTTGACAGGCACAAGAGTTGACCCAACACAGCTTCGATGTCAGGACACAGTGCCATCCTTGCAAAGTCGAGGGGCGGCCCTGCTGCACACACAGCACAAGGGCCCTTGCGCTGCATGCCGAACGCATTTTCGCGCCTGCGGCACTTCCCCAGCCTCCAACCGGTGTCTGCTGAGCATGTGTAGAAAATGGGCGCTTGCACATAAGCAGTCGCGGGTGACAGGCGCGCACTGCCAACCCGCGCGCCAACTGACACCAACACGTCTACGAGCACACGCCACATGCAGCCCGGGGCGCCCACCCGGCGCCGGTGATCAGGGCGGCCAGGCCGCCGCGCAGCGGGGGCAGCGCGGGCGCAAACGCGGCGCGCAGACGCCGCGCGGATGGCGCGCCGCCCAGCAGGCGCGGCGCCAGCAGCAGCCCCAGGCACTGCGCCGCCCACAGCGCGTTGAACAGCCTGCGCGCGCGCGTCCGCGCGCCGTGTCGGGGTCAGGAGGTCCGAGAGGGCGGGTGCGGGCAATCGCGTCCCTGTTTGTGTCTACATTGGGCGCCCGCAGCCGCCCACAGCGCGGCGAGCAGCCTCTGCGGTGAGCAGTGAGCCCGCACTATGGGAGGCTAGGCTCAGGCTCCCAAAGGCAAGATGACATTGGTGTGTGATTCTCTGTACGCCTGCTGCACCGCCTGGCGGCAGTCGGGAGTCCAGTGACCAGACAGCCCTCAGCACGCACTCGTGCGCTCACGCAGCTTGTGCGTGCACCACGGCCCGACCGCGCGGCGGAGCGCACCGGTAGGCCAGGCTCTGCCAGTCGACGGCGAGCATGGTGCGCTCCCACGCGCCCTGCCGCAGCGGCAGCGGCGCGGGCGGCGTGCAGAGCACGGTGCTGCGGCCGCCCTCGGCAACAATGCGCAGTGCAACCGGTCGCAGGTCTGAGCTGGACACGAGGCCGCTGCGGTCGTCCGCCACGACCTGCACTCGCAGGCATTAGGAAATTGCTAATAACGTATCAGGGTTGTAAATTCCAGTTTACCATAAATCCCGCGGCGCGTGAGGCCATGCGTGAAACCGGGCGCGCGCACAATGCCGCCCCTGTGGCAGGGGCCACGCGCGTGTGACCACAGGGCTGCGCACGGAGCGCGCGCAGCAGGCCGGCGGCGCAGCCGGTGGGGTCCGGGACGGCGGGGTCGCCCGCGCGGCCGGCGCGGCCTGGGCTTGGCACCTTGGTAGGGGCGCGCGGCGCGCGCCTGCAGGCTAATAATGCGGTCACCGGGGTCCAGGCGGCAGGGGTGCTCGCGCGGCCAGGCGGCCTGGGCTTGGTGACCCTAGCGAGGGTTTGCGGCGCGCGCCTGCAGGCTGACGACGCGATCGCCGGGGTCCAGGCGGCAGGGGCGCTCGCGCGGCCAGGCCGCCTGCCACAGCGGCCCGCGCCCGCCCACCGGCGCCATGGCCGCCTGGCCGCCCGTGCGCGAGGCCGCGCACTCCCAGCGCAGGCTCACCTGCGCGCGCGGCGGCGGCGTGGGGCAGGGCACGCCCGGACCCTGCAGACGCCCTGGCCGGGTGTGCGTACGGGCGGGGGCCAGCGCAGGCGCCCGTAATGTTGGAGATGACGTGTCGCGGGGCAGCGCAAGGGCCGCCCGCCAGCGTCCAGGCTTGCGGCGGTCGCCAGCCGCACGGGGCGCGTCCCCAATAGCAGGCATGCGGCAGAGCAAGGCAAAGGACTGCATAATATGCACTGCCAAACAGCCAACGAGCACCCCCTAGCAAGTGAGGGCCGCGCCCCCAAGGGAAGCAGAGACGCGGGCCCCAGGCCACAGGCGCAAGGGCGCAGCAGCACGCCAGCACCACCTAAAGCTTCTGTGAATGCTGCTTGGCGCTCGCGCGACCCTGCCCTCTGCATGTGACCCACCAACCCAAGCGCGTGCGCGCCCTGCAGCCACAACACCCACGGCGCGTGCGCGCGCCTTTAGGCGCGGCGCCAGGTGCGCGGCGAGCGCGGGCGGCTGCACCGGCAGCACCAGCGCGCGCACGGCCTTGTACTTGCGCGGCGGCCCGGGCGCCAGCGGCGCGTAGCGGCCGTCGGGCGGGCTGGTGATGTGCACCACCCAGTTGCTCACCAGGCGCCCGGGCTCCACGCCTGCGCGCCCGCGCCACCGCTGTGGCTCCGCAGCCGCCGCGCCACAGCCGTCGGGGGAAAGGCTGCCGCCGCCCGCGCGCCAGCGCTGCACTGAGCCAAGCTACCGACAAGGCCTGCCGACGAGGCGCAGGCGCACGTGCGCTTCCTGATGATGCGCCACATCCACACCTGTGCCCCAGCACTGTGGACCCGGGAACCCCGCAGGACCCCGTCTCATGGCGCGGCAGCAGGCGTGGGCGAGTCTCATGGCGCGCCCGAGACGGAGAAGTTGGCGGCGGCGCCGGGCGCGGCGTCGGCCGGCGCGCCGCCCGGCCGCGGCCGCGAGGCCGTGTGGAACGCTAGGTCCGCAAAGCCCAGGTCGCCGCCGTCCAGCGAGAGCAGCCGGAAGCGCCGGTCGTCCTTCCACGCGGTCGCCTCCAGCTCCGCCAGGTGGCCTATGGCGCAGAGAGGGTTGAGGCAGGTTTAGAGTAGGGTGATTATCGAGCTGCGCCTTCAGCAGCACTTCGACGTCGAGACGCACGCGCCGCCACACTGCACCCCGCTCCGCGCCGTCATATGCAGCGCTTCCACGGGCGATCGCGCAGCCCGGGGCGCGCCCCGGGCGCACCGCCGTCGAGGCCGGGGTGCAGGCGCACCGCCGTCGGGGCCGGGGTGCAGGCGCACCGCCGTCGGCGCCGGGGTGCATGCGGTGCAGGCGCTGGCCGAACACGCCGTGCAGGTGCCCGGCCAGGTAGGCCTGCGCGCCGTGGCGCTGCAGCACGTCCTGCACCGTGGCGACGCCCGCCTGTGCGGCGCGCAACCCGTGTCGAGGAGAGGCCGGCGGGTGTTGTCTAACAGCCGTCGCCGCCGCGCCGCGCCGCAGGCGACGCGGCGCTGCCACCAACTCGCAAGCGCGCATCTGGGTGGTGGAGCACACACGCATATGCGGCACGTGCTCATCCCGGAGCTGCGACGAGCGCGGTAAGGCCGCGGGCTGGGCCGTTTGCACGTGAGCCGCCGGCGCCCGGCCGGGCCTCGCCCGGCTGGTGAGCTGGGCCTGTCGCGCGGCGCCCTGAGGGCGTCGCGCCTGCGGGGCGCCCTGGCCGAAGTGCGCGCCGCCGCCGCCGGGCAGCGGCGCGGCGGGGATGCGGCGCGGCGCCGCCTGCGCCCACGGCCGCGTGTCCGGGTGCGCGATCACCGCCAGCGGGTGGTGCCCGTACGCGACCACGTCCGGCGCGCAGCCACGCGCCCTGTGCGCCAGGTTTAGGGTAGGATTAGGTCCTACCCTACTCTATTGCCTGTGGCCTCCTAGAGCGGCCCTCTGAGCGCGCCACAAAATGCACACAGCTGAGCGGCCTGAGGCGGCAGCGTCGCTACTTTCATGTACGCCTGGAGCCGGCACAGCATACAAGGACCTGGGAGCGGCGCTGCGTGCAAGCCTGCGGCGGACCGGCCAGCGCACAGACAGGAGGTGCCTGGTCTGTTGCCCGCTAGCAGCAACACACAGCCCAGCTGCGCTCGGCGTCTAGGGCACGCGCCGCTGCGCGCGCTCTTGACGCAACGACAGAGCCCTGCGGTGCTCGGCAGGCGCACTGAGCGAGCCTGCAGCGCCCAGGGCCCGGGGCGGGCGTCCGGCCGGGCGCGCCCGCACCGCTGCTCCGCCAGCGCGCGCGCCAGCCCTGCGTCAAAGTCGGCGAGCGCGGCGCGGCCGACCAGGCCGGCGAAGTTGGTGGGCCCGCGCAGGCCGGGGTCCGGCGTCGCGTCGTAGCCCACCAGCAGCGCGACCGGGCACTCGTCGGGGCCCTGCGCGCGGCAGGCGCCCTGGCTCGCGCCCTGCGCGCCGGCGCGGGCTCTGGTTCGGGGAGTGCTGGCCAGCGTCGGTCGGGGGAGCTTCAGCGACATGCACTTTCTACGCAGGAGCCTGGCGGTCAGCCGCCCGTCTGCACCCAGCTGTACTGGACGACGGCACCCCCGCGGCGGCCGCACCCGCGCCTGGCGCCGGCCGGCGCCCCATGGCGCGGCGAAGTGCCCAGAGTAGAGAGGCGTCACGGCGATGCGCGCGGTCGCGTTGCGGCGCCCGGCCGCCGCGTAGTCCTTGAAGAAGTCGATGGGGCCGCCCCTGCCGGCGCGCGGCGCGCTTGTCACCCAAAATCAGGGTTAGAGTTAGGATTAGGGTGGTGCTGCCGGTGCAGCCCGGGCGTTTTGCCAGGGGGTCTGCCAGATGTGTGAAGTATCAGGGGATGCAGTGGAGCCCAGGCGGGAGGCGGGCAGCCGCCCATGCAGACGGGAAACAGCCACCCCGCGGCGCTGCAAGGTCGTTGCGGCGCGGGGACGCGCGCGGGGGGCACCTCTGTGGCACGTTGAAGTCGTCGTGGTTTCCTGCGCGCCAGACACCGGTGCAGTGACTGCGTGTCCGGCCTCGCTGCCCAAGGTGCGCACAAGCAGCGCCAGCCTGGCGTGACAGCCTCGCGCATGGCCACCCGTGGCAAGCGCTGATCGGCAGGCGCTTGCTGCCTCAAGCACCGCACGAGGCACAGGCAGAGCGGCCTCCCTCGCCAAGCTGCTCCGGCCGCGCGCGCGGCGCCCGGCTGCGCACAGCAGCCTGCGCGGGCGCCCGCAGCCGCTGCGCCCGCAGAGCCCCAGGCCGGCAGCCACGGTAAGAGGGTTAAGTAAACTAGGGTAGGAAGCGCACCGCGCATGTCGAGGATGGCCTCCTCGGGCAGCCCGGAGCCGGCCTTGATGGCGTCCAGCACGCGCCGGTACGCCTGCGCGCCCCGAGCGCGCGTCATGTGCGCATGCAGACAGCTCCAGCGGCTGGCGCATATGCGGCAGGCGCGCGGGTGCGCGGGTGCCACGCCGCGCCCGCGACGACTGCACATCGCGCGGCGCCGCCCGCGAGCGCCTCTCAGGGGGTGCCGGCCAATGACATCCCTGTCCCATGGCGCCAGCAAAGGCTCGCTGGTGCTCATCTGTTCAGCTCTGAGCGTTCCGGCGCGCGCGTCGCCCTCGGGCTCAGCTTGAGTGCCCGGACCCGCGGCGCTCGTGCCCAACGGCCAGGGCCCCCGCCAGTGGCGACACTCCCAAGAGCAGCAGCAGGGCGATCGGAGGGCTGTGGTGCCCGCATGTGGCCCAGGGGACGCAGGTGCGCGCCTCCCACTCGGGCTTGAGCTGGTGCCCGCGGCCGATGGCGGTCTTGCCATCGACCAGGTCGCCGGTCAGCAGCAGCGCGCCGGGCGCCAGGCCCGCCAACACCGTGCCCGCAAACAGCCTGCGCGCGCGCGCACGCCTCTGCGGAGCGCGCGGGTGGCGCGAGCCCAGGGCGGCGCTTCGCCCTGCCCCTGAGCCAAAGGCACATGTGTGCCGTGACAGCGGAGCTTGCCCAGCCATGCGCAGTGGTGACATGTCCTGTCAGCCCAAGGGTATACGTTGTCTCTTGGTCGTCAGGTGCTTACACGGGCCTTGCCTTGGCCAGCATCAGTGTCGGCAGCTCTGCGGCCACGGGAGGTCCTGGGGCTACGGCATGCGCTCTGCTGCGGCGCGGCCGGGCCCACGGCGCGCCAGCCGCAGTCCCGCCGCCCCATCTGCTGGCGCGCCGGGCACGCGGCGACGCGCCGGGCGCGCACCGCAGGTCGCCCTCCTTGTCGCCGAAGTGCGCGTAGTGGTCGGGCAGGTAGTTGAAGGCGGAGAGGTGCAGGTCGCTCACCTGCACCACCCACGCCAGCCCGTCCAGCGCCTCCACCGGCGCCTGGCCCTGGCCTGTGCGCGCGCGCCGGCGGGGTCTGCGGCAGGGCTTGGGGCCACCCCGGCAGGGCTTGGGGCCGCCCTCGCCGGCCCGCCCAGCGCCTCTACCGGCGCCTGGCCTTGGCCTGCGCGCGCGCGCGCCGGCAGGGTCTGCGGCAGGGCTTTTGGGCTTGGGGCCGCGCTCGCGAGCCCGATCAGCGCCTCCACGGGCGCCTGGCCCTGGCCTGCGCGCGTGCCGGCGAATGGATTCCAACCGTGTATCAGCGAGGCGAGGTCGGCGGGCAGGTCCGGGGCACGCGCACGCCGGCCCGCCCCGCGGCGCCGCGGCGGCCCGCGCCCGGCCTGCGCGCCAGCCCCCGGCGGCCTAGCCGGCCCTAGGACAGGAGCAGAATGCCGAGGATTGACTGCGCTGCAACGGCACGGCCGGGAGAAGCAGCCACGTGCGGACGTTCAAAGCGTGAGCTTCCAGTGCGTGGCTCGCAAACAGACCAGGGGTCTTTATAAAGAGGGATTCCTGCACCGTCAGGCCTGCAGCAGACCCGAGCGGGGTCCTCACCAGAGGCGGTGGCCAAACATGCCGCTGCCAAGAAGAGCGCGAATGAGCATCTTGGCTGCGGCATTGGCGCCCCGCACTGGTCTTGATACACCTGAAACGGCCGCAACTGTGAACAGCACTTTGCCACCTGACAGTGTGAGAGCATGGACTTGCGCTTTTGTATTGGCAGACGCACACGGAACCTCTCATCGCCTCTGGCAAGCTGCGCAGCAGCATCACATAGGCCATTAACTGCAAGCGCCGTGCAGAAAGTGCAAATCACAGATTGTGTCGCATCGCACCTAGCGGGTGCCTACATCTCGCCCACCTGGCTACAGAGCTAGTGATCTGGTTCTCGAGACCTTGTGCTCTGATATGTAGTTCAGAGCACCTGGGCCAATTCAAGCGGGCAAGCTGGAGCCTAGCTAGGCTCTAGGTCCAGGGTCGTAGGGCTGGCCCTCTCAGTGCTCGAGGCGGCTGTGCAGCTCCCAAGTGTCTCCTGGGCGCGGGGCCATAGTCCGGCCACCATGAAGCAAATCATCGCGTCTAAGACGGTGGACCTCCCCGAGGGGATCACGGTGGAGGTGAAGGCTCGGAAAGTGCGCGTCAAGGGCCCGCGCGGTGCGCCCCATGCTACAACAGGAGCTCGATGGATATCTGAGGAGCGGGGCAGCGGCCATTCAGCGGAGCTGCGTGTGCCGCAGTGCTATTGGAGCAAGGCCTTGTCGCGCGTGGGCTGTGCGTGCCGGTCAGCGAGGCGGAGTTGCTCTTTCTGCGCTGGCGGCGTCAGAGTTGCTTTTGGCGGCTGCACATGACTCTGCAATCCAGCTTGTTCTGTGACCGTGAAGACTGCAGCCTGGATGCTCCGCCAGCTAGATTGCTGTGCACCATCGCGGCTCGCCAGGGCGGCAGCGCGTCGGCTGTGCGGAGGCCCGCCGTGCGGCCCGCCGTGACGCGGGGCGTGTGCACGGGCGCAGGCTCCCTGACGCGCGACTTCAAGCACCTGGCGGTGGACATGTACCTGATAGAGGAGGAGGGCGCGAAGAAGCTGAAGGTGGACGCACACTTCAGCAAGCGGAAGCAGCTGGCGGCCATCCGGACGACCTGCTCGCACGTGCAGGTGCCGCGGCGCTCGTGGTCAGTGTGGCCTTGGCTGAGAAGCCCGAGCCGCGAGTACTGACGCAGACCCCAATTCGCGGCATACTACTCCTGCCTGGGGAGGGTGGTCAGCGGGCGGGCGCGCTTGGGAAGTAAAAGCATTGTTGCACCGTGTCGCGGGACGTCTTTTGTGAGGTGCGGGAGCAGTGAAGGTTGGTGCTGTGCCCTGCTGTCCGCACAAGCAGTGGCGCTGCTGGCGGGGTCAAGTTTACGTTGAGATACGCTGACAGCCACAAGTGCAGCAGCGTTGACGCTGAGAGGCAACAGCAGCTTGTTTTATGCTGACAATGAAGCACGCGTACGGGAGCGCGTGGTGCTTTAGCGCGTGTTGGTTAAGGTTCCAACATTGCTATAAAAGAGCAGTGGTGGCTGACTTTTCTGCATTGCTTGGGCGCGGAGAGCATTTCCTGGGCGCGGAGAGGCGCGTGAAAGGGTGCGAAGCTGCGGTGTAATCCTGAACGGCGGGCTGGGCGCGCGCAGAACCTGATTAAGGGCGTAACGGTCGGCTTCGAGTACAAGATGCGGCTCGTGTACGCGCATTTCCCGATCAACGCCAACATCGAGAACGAGGGCACGAAGATCGAGATCCGCAACTTCCTGGGCGAGAAGCGCGTGCGCATCGTCAACATGCTGCCGGGTGCGCTGCCGGGGCGCGCGCTGCTCCAGGCCCGGCCGTCGTGCGGTCCTGCCTGGTGTTAAAACCAGATGCGGCTCACCGGCCATGTGGTGGGGCTGGTGCCTGTTGAAACCGGTCAGTCGGCCAGCCTGCGCAGCATGGCCTGACGCGTGCATCGCCTATCTGATGGGTGCGCTTTGCCTCGCCTGTATATGCACGTCAAATGCTCAAAGTTGCAGAGGCCCAGAACACCTTTTGTTGCGTCCCAGTACACTTTTGACAACGTGTACTGGGGCACAGTGCGGGCGGCTGGGCAGAGGGCGTGACGGCCGGGGGCTCAGCGGGCGTGCGCGCGCGGGCGCAGGCGTGAAGATCGAGCGCGGCACGGCAGTGAAGGACGAGCTAATTCTCACTGGCAACGACATCGAGCTCGTGTCCAAGAGCGCGGCGCTGATCAACTACCAGTGCCACGTGCGCAACAAGGACATCCGCAAGTTCCTGGACGGCGTGTACGTGTCCGAGAAGGGCCAGATCGTCAAGCCGACGGACTGAGCGGGGGGCTGTCGGCCGGGGGTGCATGCGCACTCGCCTGCGCATGCATACCTGGAGGTGCTTTGAGCTGGGGGATCCAGCTCAAAGAGGGGGTCCGGAGTGTTTGTCTGGTAGCGACGGCTGCGAGCTTGTGCAGGGCTCAGTCGTAGTGCACGACCTTGCCCTGTCGCTTGCACTGCTGTAAGTCAAACAATTCGTCGCATGCACAGACACGGATAGTTGCAGATCTGATGAAATGTCTGCACCGCTGTAGGCATGGTGTGGCCCAGTCCTGCTGTGGCCCAGCCCTGCGCAAGGGCGTTCGCAAAATGCAGCACGCGAAGAGCAGTGTGGCGATACAGGAATTAGATGCTCTATAGGCAGATGAGGTCTCGCAAGCTGACTTACACAGTCGACCATCTCTCTACTGACATTGGCTGGCCACTTCCAGGATCAATCGCGCATGCATTCACACCCAGCGTAAAACACGTTTAGAAGCTCGCTCAGTGCCGTACAGCCCATGCAACACCGCGGCAGGCCACTTTAATGTGGCAGCCGTGTCAGCACAGCACACATGTGAGCAAAACATCACATGGTAACGGCAATCAGCAGCGCACATCAGTGCGGTCGCTGCTACCAGGCAACAAGGGATACAGCCTCCACCCAAAGGCGGGCAGCTCTAGCAGCACCAAGGGAATGATGAATAGATGCTGTGCCTGGCACGTCTGCAACCGAGTATGCCGGCGCAGAACAGCGGGCAATGCTCAGATGACGCCGCATACATTCGGTCGTGACTCCACACCTACTCAGTCACGTAGTGCACTGCGCCCCACTTCCGTCAACGACCCTCCCTGGCGCCAAGTACGGCACCGCAAGCGGCCTGCACGCAGACGTGCCTATATGCCCAGACACGTCGTGCGTCGCGACCCAATGTGGGAGCATTTACACGCCGCTGCTGGCGCGCAGCAGCACCAAGAGCTAGGCGCTGCATGCGCAGCTCGGCAGCCTTACAGGCCCCCCACGGGGCGGGCGGCGCCGCCCGCGGGCGCGCCGGCCAGCGGCCCGGCGGGCGCCCTACAGGAACGGCGTGACCGCGCCGCGCGCGCTGCCGAGCGAGAGCCGCTCGGCGCGCGACAGCGGCGCGCCGCGCGCCGGCTGCGGCTTGGTCCACGCCGCCGCGTCGATGAGCGGGTCGCCGTCCGCGTTCACGCCCTTCTTGACCTGCCGCAGCAGCTCACACGCCGTCACTGCAACTGTATGCGCAGCCGTCTGCTTGCATGCTCCCCAGCAGGGGGGCACCCACACGTCTGCCGCAAAGTCAACGCTGTGGGGACATGTCCATTGGTGTCATACACTTGAGGCAAGACTTCACATGCAAAGAGCGCTGGATATGGGAACCCGCCCTGACGCCTGCAGCAGCTATGATGCTGCGGGCATGCTTACGCGCAGAAGTGAGGTCACAAACCCGAACGCCCTCACGCACTTGAGACACGTAAGTAATGCCTTCCCAACCCCGCGGCGTGCGCACTGCGTAGCCGGGCGCGCCGGCCAGGCCGCAGGCGCCCTTGCCGCCGGTGTTGCGCGGCACATACATATACCCCCCATCGCCCCAGCGCTCGCCCCAGCTGTTCTTCAAGATCCAGAACTCGCGGCCCTCGGCCGTGGTGCCGTAGCCCACCGCCACCAGCGCGTGGTCCATCGGCCGCACGCAGCCGCCCGGCACCGCTGCACAGCGGCAGCGGCTAGCCAATCAAGATCGTGATGGCATATGCGCTGTGCATATCTCTGTCCTTCCATTGTAACACTCGACCACATATATCATAGCATCAACGGGCGGCGGTGCATGGCGCAAGCTTGGGACCCTGAAAGCGCATGCTGTCACACATGCATGGTATGCCGCGACAGGGCCGAGCAATGCATCCGATCGTGTGCGTTTGGCCATGATGGGCAGCAGAACCAGGCCTGCACTGCAAGCACGTGTGTCCAGGCCCTGGCGAGCTGCGTGACAAGGGGGCGCACATGCGCCGGCGATGTCAAACATGCCGCCGGTGTAGTTGCGCCAGGCCTCGATGAAGGGCCCGCAGCACACCGCAACCGTGCTCGGGTGCTGGCTCACGGCCTGCAGGGACGGCAGCATGCGCAAGTGTGAGACCGCCAAACCCCACCCCCAGGCAACGTGTGGTACTCCCCACGTCCTCATGTGCTCTGCAAAGGCTGCCCTGCAACGCTTTGGTGAGCAAGACCAGCAACCTGCCGTCTGCGCTTCCACTGCCAGATCTCACTCTGCATGCTCAAGCACAGCAACACACAGCGAACAGCGGCCATAACTGTGCACAATGTTTACGTCGAAGTGCGGAACAATAGACGCTTTTCTCGCAACAAATGGCCAGGCTCGTGACCTGCATCAGTGCCGTCTCGTTGCCCCGGGGAATGTCAGCAAAGCCATCTAGGGTACCCGCGCGCCTCCTCTCCTTCTTCTTACTGCGCAGCGCAGTACGAAACTGTCGCAACCCCCTTCTTCTGCAACATACCATGTTGGCCGGCATGCTTCAGATCTGGCACAGGACACATGAATTTGAGAAGCAAGTGCCTGCACTTGGTAGCAGCGCTCAGCCTAAGCAGCCAGGCCTAAGCAGCCTAAGCAGCCTAGCAGCCAGGTGCATACAGGCAGGGGCCAGGCGCGCCTGCACTTGCCGTCCTTGGCTAGATAGGGGTAGTCGGCCTCTGTGTCAACGCCGTTCTCCGCAATATACAGGATGCCGCCCTCAAAGTTGCCGCCGTCGCAGCCCAGGTCGTACAACGGCGGCCCGCGGTCGCAATCGATCAGCTGCGCGCGGGCAACTGCTTGTCACGCACTTGGCAGGATACCACAAGCAGACAGCAACATGGCCTAGATTTGCCTGAGGTCACGATGCCGCATACATGCTGGCGTGCCAGCGTCGTGCACACGGCCTGGCCACCGAGGTCGACAGTGCTTGCCTGGCAAGCACGTCCACTCAGCCTGCCTGTGGCCAAGCCTCTCTTCGAAAGCAGACCTCACCCACAGTCTCTGACCAGCAGTGTGGCAAACTTGTGCACATGCACAGTATAACCACAGTTGCTGACCAGCGGTGTGGTAAAGTGTTGCAGTCGCGCAAATTCACACGTCGGGAGCACCGGCCCGGCCGCGCACCTGCTGCTCGCTCGCTGACCAGCAAGGTGGTGAAATTTAGCATGTGCGCAATTTCACACACCGGGAAGTACCGGCCCGGCCGCGCACCTGCTGCTCGCCTGCTGACCAGCATCGCGGCAAGATATGCACACATGCGCGACCCACGCGCCGGGAAGCGCCGGCCCCGGCCGCGCACCTGCTGCTCGCTCAGCGAGAGCACCTTGCCGGTGGCCATGGCCACCATGCACTCGGCAGTCCCGATCGTCGCGAACGCCCAGCAGCACCCGCACGCCGAGCCGTTGGCGTGCTGGTCCTTGATGGGCCCGATGATGTCCTTGGGGCGCCAGTCCACGGCCGCCGGCGGCTGCATGTGCGCGTAGCGGTACGCCGGCGCGCCCGCCGCGGCCCTGCGCACGATGTGAGCGCTTGTAGCCATGCTCTCTACCAGACCATGGCCACAGCGGTCGAGTCGTGCGAAGTAGTCGCACCCGAGAGCGCCCTCCTCGCTGGCACCGTCCTCGGGCGTGGACTGGCCCAGGTAGGCCGCGCGGAACTCGTCATCGCTCATGTCGGCAAAGCCGTTCACAGGGACCTCGGCCGCAGGCGCCGGGTCCGCCAGCACGTGGCGCAGCGTGTGCAGCCACGCGCCCAGGCGCGCCTCCGCCTCGGCGGCGTCCCCGGCGTACGCCCGCCCGAAGTGCGCAGCCCACTCCGCAAACACTCCACGCGGATCCTCCTGCCAAGGGCACGGGGTAGAGTCAGAAGCGGGTCTGTGCAGGGGACCTGCAAGTGCAGGGCGTCCCAGAGACTTCGCTTCAGAAAATAGTTGTTGAAGCCTTGCTCATGGGGTGCTGCCATCAGCTCCACGTGCAGGATGGAGGTCTGACGGCCTTAATATAAAAGCCAGTGGGGAGAATAGGACCAGCCCAGGTGCCTCCTCTGCACAACTGCCACCTCGCGCGCCATATGGCGTTCAAGTAATAGGTGAAGAGCTCTGTGTGGCCACTACCAACAGCGCAACTAGTACAAAGACACTCCCTTTGCATGTTCAGCCCTCCAAGCTGCCCCCCCTTCGCTGACAAACCAACAGCAGGAGACAGACATGATATAGAAAACAGAAAAAGGTTAGACAGCCACCACTAGAACACGCTCTCAGCCGATCCTGTACCAGCAGACACAAGCCCTACGCAGCTGTTCACCCACGCCCGTCGCAACGCGGGGGCGGCTGGTATCGTCACGTGCTTGCCAAGAAAATTGCTTGCCCGGCATAGATGGCAGCAGCTTTTTGGCTTGGAACAGCAACGAGGGTACGACAACTAGTTAACAGCCCTTATGCCACCAGTGCCTGTCCGTTGCGGCCTGCAAGCCAGGATGCAAGATGGGGCGCAAAGCTGCCCACCTTTGCCTTTTGCACGTCTAGCGCGTAGTGCGGCGTCCCGCCATACGCCTTGGCTTCCGCCAGGGGTGCTAGGCAGAGCGCCGCCAACAGCAGCGCCGCGCTGCAGACCTGCCCTAAGTGCTCCATGGTTCTTGGTAGATTACCTTCTCTGTACAAGTTACCACTGTGCACCGCGCTTAACTATGCGGCGTCAGAGAGAGCCAGTGACCATACAAGGCTGCGGGGGGCACGGGGAGAGTAGGGTGTGGTTAGGTTATGGCCAGCACATAGCCACATGGGAGCGCTGGAGAGAGGTACCCAGCCTGGATGCGCCGGACTACGCGCAGTTAAAGCTCGTTCACTCACTCAGCACTAGGGCGAATGGCTGAACTCGCAATCATGAGATTTAAATTGTTACTGGGCCTCTGCAAAAGTCATGGTGGCCCAAGCAGCTATGCCTGTACACAGCCGAGCCACACCCCTGGAGCAATGCCACTGTCCGCTCAGCAACCCGCGCTAGGCCGCTGAGCTGTCCGCTCCAGGCGCCGCCTGCGCCAGCAGGCCGCAGTTGTCAATCCATCCCAAACCAGCCCTGCAGACGGCTCATCATGGGGCTTAAATACAGACCCAGCAGGCTCCAACGACACAGACATTATCAACATATTAGAAAAACCACCTTCCAAGCCCCGTTGCACATCGTCAGAAGGGGGCCGGGGCCGCTTCCCCACCTGCCGGCGGCGCCGCCCGGCCGCCAGGCGCTTGGCCCACGCGCGCGCGGCGCGCGAGGGCGAAGCCAGGGCCATGCGGCGGCTGGGGCCGGGGCGCGGCGCTGCGAGCGTCTCGCCGTCCGGGCCCAGCTCCGCAGGCAGCGCGGACGCCGTGTTCTGGAACAGCTGCGGCAGCACACGCGCGCACGGCTGTGAGGTGCAGTGCGATGTTGATGCTATAGCATATAAAGATGATACATGCACCCCCACAATGCGGCTGTCATGGCTGAGCTACAGGTATTCCAGTCTAGCTGCAGCCGGCTGCACAGATGACGCTGAGCTAGGGGTATTCCGATCTAGCTGCAGCGGGTTGCAGGCAGATGACAAGGGGCTTAAGCTGCACACCACTGCAGCAAAGTCACAGGCGCTGTGCCAGGAACTCAGGCAATGCACGGCAGCATGACTGGCGCAGGAGGGGAGCACGGCTGGCGCCGATGCACAGTGCAGCGCATGCTAGGTGTACCGCAAGCTCGGGAGCGGCACGGCGGCAGCAAGGCGCAGGGGCTGCGCACGTCCAGCACGATGAAGGCGAGGATGGGGCTCAGATCAATCGTGCCGCCCAGGGGCGGGATGAGCCCGCGGAAGAGGTTTAGGTACGGGTCGCACAGCGTCCTGCAGAGTGGACAGCGTCTTGCACGTCCCACAACACACTTGAGGCAGCTACAGTCACCACGCTCCTACTCAACATCCTGGCACTCTTCTGCGACCAGCACATGTGAGCAGCTCAACCTCAGCTGCACTCATCACAGAAAGGTATAAGCACACAGTTTGCACCGCGACTTTTGACACCATGTTCTGTTGCATGCATGGTGAAGACATGCTCACAAGTATGTCAGGGTCGGGTCAGCCAGGCCTCAGCCGCTGCCCTGACCAAGGCGTGCAGCTCACGGGAGCCTGCGGTGGGGTGGGCGCGTACGCAAGGGGCGTGGCAATGAACGCTGGCGCGTTGGGGAACCAGGTCAACAGCACGCGCCCGATGATCGCCGTGTTGTACAAGCTCCTGCGCCGCAGCACGGGGCTGGCGAATTAGGACAATGCGCCTTGCCGTGTACACCGCAGAGGTGCACATATGGCACCGGGCAAGTAGCGGCGGATGCCTGACTTGCCCCTGTAGGCAATGCTCTGCTCTGGACCCTCGACATACTGCCGCCGAAACCAAAAGCAGATGCCAGCGAGACAGGCACTGGCGTCCGCCAAAACGCGCCGGGGCGCACAGGAAGCTCTGGATGCCGGTCGTGAAGACCTGCTCCGCGACGCCATCGCCCGGGATGATGGCCGCGAACGGCGCGCCGCGCGGGTACACACGCGTCGGCTGCCTCTTCAAGCTCGCGCGCACGTGCAGGCTCTGGCCTGCCGTCCCGCCCCTGGGCGCGCGCCGGCCGCAGTCACAGAAAGCGACAAGCCCGGGCCTTTAGCCAATACAAGCTGGCGTCTGCGCTTGTCTGCTACATGATCTGGTCGCGTGGTAACAGTGCCAAGGCACGAGAGCACTTGAGGTCGCCAGGCTAGAGGGTCGCCACTTAAGGTGTCTGCTAAACTCCGTTTCAGACGGACAGCACAGCACTCGTGTTGGTAGGCCAAGTGCCTGAGTTGACTCACACTACATAGGCGTAGTTGGTAGCAGGCAAAGCACATTGTATGAGAGGGACGGCGGCAGCTATGAGGGCCTTGCCAGGCTAGGAATGAGCCTACACTCATCAGCCTTCACAAGCTGGAAGCGCGAGCACAGCAAATAATTTGTTTGAACAGGCAATAGCGCCTTGCACGCTTGCATATGCTGAACAGATTTGATGCTAGAGTCATTGTGCGCGGTGCTGCAGAGAGCGCCAAGAGCAAGCGAGCCGTGCACGCCTGAAGGGGTGCCGCAGCTGCCGCACGCCCCGCGCCACGCCAGCCAGCAAGCTCTGCCCGCACTCGGACAGCGCCTCCGTGTGCTCGCCCTGCCGGCCGGCCAGGTAGCGCTCCACGACGTCCATCTCGCCTGTCCGCTGCTGGGTGGGAGGAGGAGGGGGCGCGAATGCTGCCAGCTCAGGCTGAGGCTGGTGAGGCACACCGACCCTATTATAAACAGTGTTGGTGTATGATTGTGATCTAATTTGATAGCGAGTACAGGCTTGCCTCTTTAAATCTTTGCGTCGGCTCTACTGCCACAGTTGGGGCTGCCTCCCTCCATGTGGCTCTACCCGACAGACGTGTACAAGATCAGTGTTGGTTGCTAGGCGCTTACATGTTCAGCATTGATGCGACTTCTCTGAGTTGATGTGGTAGGCTAAGTGCACTGTTATGTCTGTCTGAGCTGGGCAGCGCTCCTTCCGTGCACGCACTGCTGCTCAATGGATGCGCTGCACATCCGCGACGCAGTTAGTGAACACGCGGCATTGAGAGACATCGCGCCGGCCAGCACTGCAGCGGCAGGCCAGCTCGGGGAACACGGGCACGGGGGCGACTGCTGCCCCCACGCACACAGTGCAGCTGAGCAGCACAGCCAAACTCACAGTCACGGCAATGACAGCAGCGCCGGCGACTTCACGCCTGAAGAGGAACGAGAGGAGCAGGAGGCAATGGGACGGTGCGTATGTCACAGGTCTCACACAGCACAAGTGCCTGGCGTCCCTTGTTGGCGCACCGCCACAACAGGCAGCTGACATGCTGGGTGGTGCGCTGCAGGATCATTCATGCGATGCGGGAGTATCGGGGTGACGCAGAGTGGGAGGTGGCGCGGTGGGAGCACAACTTTGCGCGGCTGAGCCCGCGCCATAGGTGCCACCCCAGACTCGCCGCGCTCAGCTTGCACATCGCGTACAAAAAAAGAACAATTACACAAGCTTGTATGGACAGCGGTACTGCACAATGACCCCAACACTCTGACATCCTGCTGCAGGGAGCTGCTCCGCACCTTGCCAGCCAAGTGCGCACGGGCGCGGCAGTGCATCCAGGTGTGCCCTGCCGCCATGCCCTGCCGTGGTGAGGCTTTTCGTCGACGCAGCAGGCTGGCTTGCTAGCTCCAGCACTTGCTTAGGAAGCAGGCCAAGTGGGCAGGCGGCCGGCGGACTGCATGTCGGTATTGAGGACAGCCACGCCTCACACGGACGGCGCAGCCGCTTCGTAAAGCAAACTGGTGCGCTTGTGCAGGCCAATGCGGCGTTCCTGAACGACGCGCTGCGCGCCTTCGGCGACCAGCCGTACAACGCGGGCGCGGGGCCGCGGATCGCCGGCGGCGTGGGCGCCGCGGACCAGCGCGCGCAAGCGCGCCAGCACCCCGCGCCCGCCGACGTCGAGAAGGTCAGGTGCGGCGCGCGGCAGGCGCGGCCGGCCCGCCGTTTGTGCTTTGCTGGAGCAACAGGGTGCAGACCCTGCGCTTTGCGGCGCCTGAGCGAGCCTTCCGGCATGGCAACATAGCTGCGCTTTGCCTGGCCGCTTCAGAGCTGGGCGCCCGCACGCCTGCCGACTCACAGAGGCGGTGCGCGGTGTATGAGGCGGGCCCATGGCGCCTGCCGGCTCGCACAGCAGGGCTGCACCGCATGCCAGCCCTGACCTACCTCACCCTGATCCTGTACAAGCACGCCATGGAGTGGCGCGCTGAGCCTGCCCGTGTCGTCGCTGCCCCTGCACTGGCGCGCACTCTGTTGCCGGCAGGTCTACTGCTCGCGCGCCCGCCACAGAGGCAGACCAGCGGCGCTGCCGGGGGCGCGTTCCGCTGGGACCTTGGGCCGCGCCTGCCTGGCGAGCGACTGAAGCTTTAGTGGGCGCGCGCCGACAGGTACGTGCTCAAGAACCTGACGCGCGATTGGGGCGCGGAGGGCGCGCCGGAGCGCAGCCAGAGCTACCTGCGCATCGCCGCGGAGGTGGCCGCGCGGCTGGGGCCGCCGCCCGCGGCCGGGGCGGCCCCGCCGCGCGTGCTCGTGCCCGGCGCCGGCCTCGGCCGCCTGTGCTGCGACCTCGCCGCGCTCGGCTACGAGGCCCAGGCGCGGTCGCTCTGTGAGGAGACGGAGTGAGGCACCTCTTACAGCCTCGCAAATGCAGCGCAATCCATTTCGTGGCGTGCGGCAGCTTCACCGCGCTCGGCGAAGAGGCGCTGTTTACAGCAGGCTTTGCTGAAGAGCTGGCGGTGCCAGTACAGGATGTGCTGTCACTCGCTGCGCAGTCTCTCATGCAAGCCGCGCGCTCTCGGCCTTGCTTGTCCATGGAGATGTGTTGATCTGCCGGTCAGCATGAGCTCACGTGTCAGCGGCCCTGCCAGTCCCGTTAGTCTAAAGGAGCTTTTTCCCACGATCTGCTGCTCCCGCCGGCGGCAGGGCAACAAATTCTCGGACCACAGCGGCCCTGCCAGACCCTTGAGTCTGATTTAGCTATCCCCATGATTTGCCGCCCCGCCCGCGGCAGGGCAACGAGTTCTCGTACTACATGCTGCTGACGGCCGCGTTCGTGCTGAACGAGACCGAGCGCGTGGGGCAGTGGGTGCTGCACCCCTGGCTGCACTCCGCATGCAATCAGCTCTCCGACGCCGACCAGCTGCGCCCGGTGCGCAGGCGCCCGGCGCGTTGAGCGCCCGGTAGGGTAGGGTCGGTTAGGTTTAGGGTAAGGCCTTTTACCGTACCCCACACATGTGCACATCACAGAGAGACAGCCTGGCTGATGCGCATGTATTGCATGGCAGTCACCAGCGCAGGTGCCGCCACGGCTGCGCCTGGAGGGTCAGTCATCTGGGCGCCTGTGCGGCCTCTGCTGCGCTGTGCAGCGCCGCCCGATCGCGGCTGCTGTGCGGACACAGACTGCTGGCCCGTGCAGCGCATGCGATGCATGTTTTCCTTTTTTTTTTAATAAATAGGGCAGCTGCCTTCTTGTGCGCTGTTCGGTGGACGTAGGCTGCCGGTCTGTCCAGCGCACGTGTGTCAACTTCCCAGTCTGAGCAGTCCGCGTTCGCTCGCATTGCCACGAGCGCAATCTCTGTGCAGGTCGCCATCCCGGACGCGCTCCCGACGGCGATGCTGCCCGGCCCGGGCCTGCTGTCCATGACCGCGGGCGACTTTGTGCCGGTCTACGGCGCGCCCGGCCAAGCGGGCGCCTTCGACTGCGTGGCCACCTGCTTCTTCCTGGCGCGCCCGCGGCCCAACACCCCCTGTCGAACCCGCCTGTGCACAACGGACAAAAAGCTGCCCGGGCTGACCTCCTTGCTGCCTGCATGCGCTGCGGCGCGCCGGGCCGAACAGGCTGGCGCCCCGCCGACGACCCCGCTGGTGCGCTGTGTCTGCCTTGCATGGGCCTGCTCATCCTGAGCGCCGGCGCCGGTCGAGGCCGGCTGCACAGCAGGCAGGGTCCCTGTCCTGGGCCCAGCGCATTGTGTGATCAGGGTCCCTATCCTGGGCCCGGCGCGCTGAGCGCTGCGGCGCGCGCACAGGACACCGCGCACAACTTCATCGAGTACATCGAGGTCATTCGGCACTGCCTGCGCGTGCGCGCCCGTCCCCGCCCACCTCCCCAGGCTCCCTGCGTCCCGCGCCGTCCCGCCTCCGGATGCAGCAGGGCATGCGTGCCCTGCGCCTCCTGTCGATTGTGCGCACGTGGACGCGCCCCCGCTGCGGCAGGCTGCCGCCGTCAGCGCTGCAGCCCGCGCAAGCAGCCCGCGCACGCCCGGCACTGTTCCGGGCAGTGCTCTGTGGCAGGCACACATGCAGGGCGACCCGCCAGCCCGGCGCGCTGAGCGGCGCCGGCGTGCGTCAGGATGGCGGGTTCTGGATCAACCTGGGGCCGCTGCTGTACCACTGGGCGGACGCGCACACGTACCTGCCCGAGGACGAGCTGTCCGTGGAGGTGCGCACGGCGCCCGCGGCAGTACCACCCAGTGCCGCCGGCTGACGCGCCCAATTCAGTGGCTCGGCCGCACGGGGCGTGCGCGCTGTGCGCAGGGTGCAGACAAGCATGCACGCCCCTGCTCGTGTGACGGGGGCAGCAAGCGCTGAGGCGCAGCCTCGCCCCAACTCTGATCACAGTGCCTACTGCCTGTCAGGCAACGCTCCCAGCGCGCGGCCAGGTGAGCCTCGCCGAGGTGGAGCGCGTGACCGCCGAGCTGGGCTTCAAGCAGCTGCGCCGCGAGATCGTCCCCGCGGCCTTCAACGCCAATTTGCGGCAGGCCCCCCGCCCCACGCGCTCACTTGCCCTCCACCCGTGCATGTACACTGTTGTCATGGCTTGTTCATGCATGCAATCGCGTGTCCGCATGCGGTGTCTGCCGCGAGCCGGAGCGCCGACGTATCGCCGGACAACAGCTCTGTTGCAATGCCTGCTGGGCAGGCGTGTGCGCGTGCCTGTTGCATGCAGCATGTCCAGGGCAGAGCTCTAGCGATGAACGTCTAACAACAGCCGGTCGTGAGACGCACGCCACGCGCCGCCGCAAGCGCTCCCGCCCGCGCAGGTCCATGCTGCACTCGACGTACCGCTGCGTATTCTGGACGATGCAGAAGCAGGCTGCGGGCGCGTTAGGCAGCCGGGCGACCGCGGGCGCGCGCGCGGCGGCGGGCGCCCGCGACAGCAACGGCGCTGCGGCCGGGTCTGGCAGCGCGGCGAAGGAGAAGGGCGGCGGGGCCAGCTGAGAGGGGCACTTGTGGGGCTCGCGCCGTAGGTCCTCGTCTTCGGCAGGCGGAGCGGCTCACCTAGGGTCCAGGGGATAAGGTCCAGGGCTGTTGGCTGATGCTGAGATCCGCTGCGGCGGGCTTGCTGGCGCGCACGTGTGTTGTTACATGTGGCGCGAACACCGCCAGTGCGCGCCGCAGGGCGCAGAGGCGGTCGCGCAATTGCCGCTGCGAGACTTCAACCTTGAAGAGTCTGCTCGGCACTCTGCTACACCAAGTCTACTCGCACTCCCAGGCACTCCCAAGCATACAGCCGTCCGGCGCGCCGACAGGCCCCGCGCGTCAGCGGCGGCTGTTCGTGAGGCGTTCGATCGCCATGCGGCGCGGCGTGGCTGCGAAACTACAACCTTGACCCATCCCCTCGGCACACTGCTACACCCAGTCTAGTTGCTACACCCAGTCTAGTCGCACACCCAAGCATACAGCCGCCCGGCGCGCCGGTAGGCCGCGCGTCTGACGCGCCATGTCAACGCCGGCCATTCATTAGGCGGTCCAGGACGATGTTGAGGTCGATGGACTGGCCGCTGTCCATGAGCTCGGTCACGACACCGCGCACCTCGTGGCGCGAGAAGCCCATGCTGGCCACGTCGTCGATCACCTGCGCCGCGCATGCCGAGCCAAAGTAGGCATGCGCTCGGCCACCCGCAGGTTGAAGCATACGGGCATTACAACCCTTCTGAGCACTTCCCCTGCTCCCCAGCTTCGCTCCCCGAGCTGCGTCGCACGTGACGCAGCAATGCGCATTCCCACGCGCAGCGCACCTGGACAAACACAATCCGGAGATGCAAGCTGCAGAGCGCTCGCACTGTGCGTGACTATGCTGGTGCGCCTGTGTTAGCCAGCACACATATGGCTTGTACAGAGCAGCACTCCAAGCACTGCACGCTGCAAAGCCAGGCAAAATCCAGTCTGTGCTGCTCCAGGCCCAGCCACCACTCCCCACACGCACTGGGGCTCGCCCAGCATTCCCACCAAAGCTGAGGGCAACAGCACCTGCTCGAGCGGCACGCTGCGCGTTGACTGCGACGCGCCGCCCTTGCCGCCGCCCCCGCCGCCGCCGCCGCCGCCGCCGCCGCTGCCGCCGCCGCCGCCGCCGGGTGGGGGCGTCATGCGGCCACCGTACGATGACGCCGGCTGCAGCCGCGGCGGCGGCGGTCCGCCGCCGTACCCAAAGCTGGCCGGCGGCGCGTTGGGCATCACCGATGGCGGCAGCATAGGGTACGACTGCACAAGTGGGAAAGCTCAGGAAAGGGGAGCACACATACTTGCAGGTTGACCTTGTTTGTTTGACAAGAAGGGGGCGCGCGGACAGGCAGCTAGGAGGTGCAGCATTACATGGTGTGCTACATGAGCGGGCCAAGCTGACACTGGGCCGCATTAGCGCGCGCATCGAAAGGGAGGCATACGGCTTGCTGCAACGCTAAATGAATGAAAACACAAAGCTATCAACCTGCTGGCTGGCACAGCGTAAAATCGCCCTGCGGCTTTCGCTAGTGTGTATGCCATTCGCAGCGGGTGCCAGGCAGCCGCACCAGGGCCCCGCCGTACGACGGCGGCGGCATGCCGCCCCCGCCGTACGCGGGCGACGGCGGCTGCGGCGGCGCGCTGCTGCCGTAGCCGCCTGGTGCAGGGCCCCCGGAGCCAAAAGGCGGCCCCGCAGCTCCGCCGTAGGAGAAGCCTGGCGGCGGCGGCGGCGGCGGCGGCGGCGCCCACTGCGGCCCTCCGCCAGCGCTGGGAGGCATCCCGGGAGGGCCGCCGTAGGGCCCGGCCTGCGAGGGCCCCACAAGCGCAGGGCCGGGCATCTGCGGAGCGTGTGGCGGCGGCGGCTGCGGCGCATACGGTGGCGGCGGCGGTGGCATGTACGGCGGCGGCGGCGGCGGCGGCGGCGGCGGCGGCGGCGCAGAGTGCTGGTGCGCCAGCTGCTGCGGCGGCTGCGTCTCCTGCAGGCAGTGACATGCGGGTTGCCATGTATGCATGCGTGCCTGACTGGAACAACAAACCTCACTTGTCATATCTGGAGGATATGCCTGGAGGGCATGACAAATGACATACAGAACCAGTTTGGCGCGTGAGGGCCCCAGCCCTCACCCCCCCCAGGAGTGAGTGCAGAGGCATGCAGCCCTCGCAGAACGCAGAGCATACATGTGTTCAGTGGCAGGCATGGCTGGGTTGTGTCGACGCTGAGCCAGAATCATATACACACCAGCCGGACATGACGAAATGCTGTCAAGCTTTGCTCTGTCCTCACAACGCAGCACGTCCAGCGGCACCTGGTGCGAGGGCGGCGGCGGCGGCGGCGGCGGCGGCGGCGCAGACGGCGCTGTAGCAATGGCAGCCAGCGGCTGCGGAGGCTGCGGCGGCTGCGGCTGCGGCGGCGCAGCGGGAGCCTGCACGGGGGGCGGCGGCGGCGGCGGTGGCGGCGGCGCGGCGGGGGCAGGCGCGGGAGCGGGCGCGGGCGGCGGCGGCGCCTCGGCTGGCGCTGAAGCAGCTGCCGCGGGCGCGGCTGGCGCCTGCGCGGGCTGCGTGGCCCCAGCCTCCAAGGTGCTCATCTCAGCACCCTGCACCGCGTGCAGACTGGTCGGCACGTCTGCTTCGCCCCGCTGCTTGACACACAGCTACTGCGCATCAGCAGCAGACAACAAGTGCACATACAAGCTTCAGACCACCACAGCGCGCGCAAGGTGCTGGACCTGGACTTACACGCTCAACAGCACTGCCACAATGTATATGACCGCAAGAAGGGTGACCCCACAGACACACTCCCCTGCTCAACAGCACTGCCACAAGCTATATGATCGCAAGAAGGGCGACCCCCACAGACACACGCCCCTGCAACACCGCGCAGTGCACACCTTGGTAGACAGCTTCGCAAGCTCCGCCTGCGCCTCAAAGAGCTCCTGCGAGCACCAGCACAGGTGTCAGGTTGCGTAAGGCGCTGCATGCCAGGAAGCTGCGCGGCATCCCACTTCTCAAGAGTGCTGCACTCCAGCCACAAGGCTCGGCGCCGCGCAGGACAACACAGGAGCCAGCTGGGTTGCTGCTCACGCACTATGACCTTGGCCCAGGTACCAGCGTGCGCAGAGTCTCCACAAAAGTAAAGGCAGTGCAGAAGCATGCCTGCTTGTCCCGGATCATCTGCACGCCCCGATGCACGTCCCGCAGCGTCTTCTCCATCGAGCTAAACCGCTCCTTCATCGCGTCCTCCCGCAGGCCCTCGACCTTCTGAATGTCCGCCAGCATGCTGCCGACCTGCTCCGCCCGGTTCTCCAGCGACTCCAGCCGTCTGCAACAGCAAGCGGGACCCAGTCTCTAGTCAGCTCCTTGCAAAGGCATCACGAGCTCACCTGCTTATGTCTCCTGCCAGAACCTGCTTCCTATTGCAGAGTCACCACGCAACCGCCGCAGAGCGCAGCACGGGCGCGCGCCTGCTGGTGTCGTCAAGCACGCTCTTCAGACCGTCGGCGAAGCGCTGCAGGATGCTCTCGACCACCGCCTGCGTGGCGCCCTCAAACTCCTTGACCTCGCGCCGCAGGCGCGAGTCGCCCATCGCCTGCATGCCGCTGCCGCTGCTTCCTGCCACGTCGCGCGCCGCGCCCGACCCCGCGCCCGACTCCGGCCGGCTGGGCAGCACCGCGTCCTGCTGCAGCACTCCGGGCCGCGCCGGCGCTGTGTCTTTGCTGCCATTGGGCTTTATAGGGACGAGGTCGCTGAAGAAATCCTGCGGTATGTTGTCCATGCTGTCCTGATGATGTGGGCGGACTGCTAGTTGCGGTAATGCACTGGTTTCAGCTCAGATGTCTGTCCAGCAGAAACAGGATGCCTCCTAAGCGCACACACTGATTGGCAAAGGAAAAATGCCCTGGGGGCACCCAGATGTAGGGTATCAGTCCACCCGGGCAGCCGGGCAGCCACTGAAACCCGCTCCATCAACAGCCTGATGGCATAGTCACTCACTTGCTGACAGAGTTTGCAGCAGCCTGCACCGCACTTTCCATCGTTCATGCCATCTCTCAAGGACACACGGCCGGTACAGAACTCTACAAGCTGACACCCACGTTCTACTGTGGGCAGCACCACGCTCATGCATGGCGCAGCCGTGCAGGCACAAAGCCCTGCAAACCCCTCTGCCATGCATCAGCATGTCACCATGACTCTCCAAACCACAACACGCTCTTCAGCAGGGCAGCAAGCAGGCATAAAGAAAAACTGCGGCCACCAGGAGCAGTCCACGCCGAAACCGCACCGTGCACCATCACCTTTGACCAACACAAAAAACTGCCAGCCTCCGGCTCATGCAACTGCATGCACCGATGCATGGCCTGACACGGCGTGCAACAAGACAGCCACACACACTGACACACACGCGCTCGGGCGGCCCTCCCCGGCCGCAGGAGGCCGCGCCAGCTCACTTCCTGCCCAGGTTGCCGCCGTTGCCGGGCGGCCCGAACAGGCCGCCGTTTGGCAGGTTGGGCAGCCAGGAGGTGATCCGGGGGTCGGTCCCGACCTGGTTGCCCAGCGCGTTGAAGGGGATGGTGGCCTGCCCCGTGAGCTGCCGCCCCGCGTGCGCGCGCCCGCGTCACGTCTGGCACAGGCATGCCCATGCGTGCAGGCACCTTGGAGCCGGCCATCACGAGGTTTGCTGGTCGGCAGCGTTGACGGCCTGAGTCGACCCTTGCAACCTTTCCTGCCGTTCACGCCTTTTGACAGCACATAGGCACGGGATGTGCAGACGGCACGCCTGCGCCGCACTCTTGTGGATAGCTTACTCATTTTTTTGGGTCTGAGTGTCTCGCAACATGCAAGACCCTATCCTATGCTGCCCAGCTGGTGGCGGCTGGTGTGCTCGCGCAGAGAGTTGGGCAGGACCGGGCCGCGCGCGGGCGCAGGCCCGCACCGGGATCTGGATGAGGTTGCCGGTGGGGTTGGTGTCCAGCTGGTTGTACGTGTACTGGCAGCGGTATGTGACGCTGTACTCGCCGGGCGGCCCGTCCGGCGACGCGTCGGCGAACGTGGTCAGGAAGTCCAGGCGCTGGATGGAGCGCGCCTGGAAGGCCGAGTACACGTGCGCGTGCGTGATGTCGTGGTCCTGCGCATGCGGCGCGCCTCAGGGCCCAGCACGGCTGCGCTTGAGCAACCCCAGGCCGGGTGCTGGCTCAGCGGCGCGCGGCGCCGCCGCCGGCATGAGGCGCACGCCGCATGACGCGCACTGCACTCACAGGCGCCGGCACTGTCACGCTCGTATGGGCAGCCCGGGCATGCGCTGGCCGCGCGTGCTAGGTGAGAGGCGCGCGGGCGCTGCGCGCGCGCACAATAAAGCACGTCGACGAGTTCGTGATGGCGCTGTAGTTCATCTGGCCCTGCGATACGTCCAGCGCGAGGTTGAGGTCGTTGTCGCCGGTGATGCCGTTGTTCATGGAGACGCCGCAGCTCTTGAACGTGATCTGCGGCCTGCGCACGCGGCGCGCTCGCTCCAGCGCCAGACATGTCCTGTTTCCAGCCAGCAAGGGAGAGTGCTGCGCCATATCAAGATCAAGCTACATCGTGTGCTCTGCTTGTAAAGCTGCATGCCCATCGACGGAAACATGCTTTTTACGGCCCATGGGATGCCGTGCATTTTTTTGCAAGACAAGGGAAGTCATGAACCTGTGCTGCGCTCCCTCCTAGCCGCGGCCCAGGCAGGCGCACTGGATAGCCGCAGGGACGCGCGGGATGGCCCTCTGGCCCAGGCTGCGCGACGCAAAGTCGAAGGTGAAGTCGCATACGGGCTTGGTCAGGTTGGCATCCTGCAGGCACCTGGCGCGGCAGCCCGTGCGCAGCGTAAGCCCTAACCCTACCCTACCCTGACATGCACCCACACTGCCAGCGCGCGCTGTACCTAGAGCCGCCTCCAAGAGGCGGGGACGCGCGGGCAACAATGCTTGGTTGTCTGAGGGGTCCAGCGTGTCTGACAGTGTGCCATGGAAGGCATACAGGCGGGTGCGCGGGGGCGCGCGCACAGGCCCGTCCAGTCCAGCCCCAGCGCCCACGACTCGTTGAACACCGTCGACTTGTTGGCCTGCAGGCAGCGCATGGAATGTCACTGCTCGCTGGCGATGCCCTGAGAAAGCACGCTCGACATACAGCATGGCAGAACAGTGCTCTCGCATCACCATGCAGCTTTTTTTACTGGGGTACGCACGTGCGCATAGTCGGGCGCTTTGTTGCCGTCGCTGACGAGCTGCTGCAGGTACTCGATGTACGTCTGCGCAGCCTTGCTTGAGCTGTTGGCGCCCAGGTAGGCCGGCTCGTAGTGACCTGTGGCCGCGCATGTGCTGTCAGCCCTGCTGCGAGTTCTATGCAAAGGCATAGTGAGCTGACGTACAGCCATGCGTATGCATGGTCTGTTGTCAAGTCCAACACACATAGCTTGCTTGCACGCGCAGGAAGCTGTCTTCTTCAGATAAAATTCAAGCTAGGTACTGGCAAGTTACTGACAAAAGTACAACTTGCTTTTACACACCCTGGCGTGCCTGGTGCTCGTGAGTATTGTAACCCACAGCGGCCCACTTGAGCTGGTAAACAGCCTCAACTGCTCTGTGCTAGTTGCTTTTAGACACGATACAATTGTTTTTGTGCTGCGTGAAGCACACGCAGAGAACAGCAAGGCCACACAGCAGACTACGCTTGGCGCGGGGCGTACAGCTGACCTCCATCAGCGTCGGCCGGACGGGGTTGAGCGCGGCATACCCAGTGAACAGCTGCTGGTATGCGAGCGCGTCCTTCACCTGCTGCTTTGTCATCTTGCTCGCATCATAGAGCGTGGGGTCGTCCTGCAGCTGGCGCGACCCCGCGCACAGCTGTGCACACAGGGCCACCGCCGCCGCGAGCGTCAGCAGGCGCCACACAGCCATGGCTGCCACCAGAGCTGCCTCCACGTGCCGCCCTGCATACCACCACGTAAAGCTTGGGCAAGGGGCAGGGCATCTGGTCTGCTGATGCAACCGCGCTCTATGCGGCGTCAGTCTACTGGACATTGCAACTGGCGCCGCAGCAGGCACTCAAGACGGCTGGCCAAGCCAGAGCTTGTTCCAGTCTTGGCTTTAAACTCGCACGCGTGTTGAGGCAAGGCATATACAGGCCAAGTGCAACTATGCATTCATCACTCCTGGTGCAAGCTCAGCAGGCGCAGAATCGCGCTGAGCCGGCCAGTGCACGCACCTGTGTACTGCACACACAAGGCAAGTGACCAGACTCCCGCCCCGTCTGCCGCTGGTGCAGCAAGCACCAAGTGTGCCACAGCCCTGTCACCAGCAGAGCTTGCAGCAGTAGCGTGCTCCTGTTCCTGTCTCTGTGCTAGCTGTCTGTGTACGTGGTGCGTTTTTGCGCTTAACAAGGAGGAGTACACTGCCTGCTGAAGCGCACCTTTGCAAAACTTACGATAGTACGTTACAGAGACTGCCCACTGAAGTACAAAGCTTCCTCTTAAGAGCACAAATCTGTCTTGCTGTCTTAGATATAAACACTGCATTTACACGGCAGCTCGTTCAGGCTGAGCGAGATGAGCATGCGTCAACCTGAGCGAGACCAGCATGAGTCAACCACAGACGAAAGCGGCTCAGTCGGCGAAGGGGCGTCCCATGCTGCACGGCGCTCCAGACCTGGCTGGCGTACCCAGCATACCTGACCAAGAGGGCTGCATCAGGACGCAGGCAGCCGCAGGAGCCGTGCAGCGCAATGCTGGCTTCTGCAATTAGCTAGAGCGCGCGCAGCTGCACGCCCCAACCGTGGCTGAAAGACTGGCGCAAGAGCCTACAAGCTCTTTGCATGCTGGCCTGGCACGCATGGTAGCGAGCAGAGCAAGCAGAGCCCGCAAGCAGAGCCCGCAGAGCGTGCAAGCAGAGCCCAGCACAGGTGGTTCGCCTACTATCACCATGTCCAGTCGTATTACGAAAGCGTCCTAAGGCAATTCTCTGCTGTATACGTGTGTGCACTTGGCCCGCCCGGGGACGCAGACTGTTCAGTCCTGCTCCTCCTCCTAGCATCCCGGGTGGCCTGCGCTGGTCACCCTGCAATACTTCCAACCAGCCCTCAACCACGGCAGCGAGCCGCACGCTGCGCGCCGGGCGCGCGCATGCATAGCCTTCTGCCCACGTGGGGCGGCCCATTGCCTTCAGTACTTCAATCACGTACACCATGTAAGCCGTAGACCATATAGGCTGCGCTCTCTACAAACCCTACAGGTCCAGCAGCAGCGGGTCACGGGCGTCCCAGGCAGTGGGGAATCTCAGACCGTCGCCCGCCGCCGCGGGGCCGCCCAGCCCCGGCACCAGCCACGCGCTGAGCGCCGGCCCGCACAGCTCCGCCATGTTGGCGACCGGCCCCAGATCGTACGGGTGCTGGCACGCGGCGCCTGCCTGCGCGCGCGCGCGAGGCGGTGTCGGTGCCTGGCGTGCCATTCAAACGGGAGCGCGTCTGCATGGCAGGGCTGGGCCGCATGAGCGAAGCACTGTGATGCGCTGACTGCAACAGAAGGATGCGCCGCATGCGACAGAACAAGCTTTTTAAACTCTAGCCCTACAAGGGCTTTGCTGCTCCCTCAGCGCCAATCCACGATTTGGTTTTGGACAAGAAGGGAGTCACTCCCCTAACTGACACAAGCATCGCGCCTGCCTAGAAAGCTGTGCCTGTGCTTGTGAGAGGCGCTCACGCTTGCAGAACTCCGCAGGGCTGGGCGAGGGCGGCGCGTCGGCCGCGCGCCGCGCACCCTGACGCGCGCCGTGACGCCCTCGTGGTACTCGATCGTGGTCTTGTTCGCGAGCGCCAGGTGCAGGTTCCAGCCCAGCAGGAGCGCCAGGCCGATCGTGAGCGGCAGCGTCACCGCCGTCGCCAGGACCTGCGCTGCGCGGACGAGCGTGACTCAGCAGGCGTGCAGGCGCCGGCATGCACCGGCCAGAAACACCCGCCCCGAACGTCGCAGCAGTGCCTGCGCCTGCCTGAAGCAAGGCCCCGGCCCGGCCGCAGCGCGGCGACCGCTGGCGCCCAATCGCCGCCCGCCGCTCGGCAGCCCGCAGCGCGCACACGCGCTGCACGTCAGCCACGGGACGGCGGCCGCAGCGCCCCGCGGGGCGCGCCTGCAGGACCGCCCACAGCAGCGCGGCGTCGCCCGCCGCGCCGCCCGCGCCCAGCGCGCCGCTGCCGCCCGGCCCCGCGCGCAGCGTGTGCCGCATGTTTGCGGCCGACAGCCGCGCCGCGTGCACCGCGTGTGCGACGAGCAGGCCCAGCGCGTGGCCGATCGCTAGGTTCACGTCTGCGCGCGCGCGGCCCCATGGCTGGCACCGGCCGCCGGCCCTGCGGTCTGCGCGCCGGCGCGGCGCGCGCTCCCTGGCTGGGCCGCTCTGTGTTTGCTCGGACTGGGGGGTAG